>Ga0209709_10000132_pt1 | contig 70163 bp, 54 predicted proteins | sample ArcticOcean_MG_C_2_FD_187435 | JGI IMG/M metagenome (GOLD analysis project Ga0209709, IMG submission 187435) | Marine microbial communities from western Arctic Ocean - ArcticOcean_MG_CB4_136 (SPAdes) (version 2) | ecosystem: Environmental > Aquatic > Marine > Oceanic | place: Arctic Ocean... | reverse complement strand
CAGGCTCAGGCTCAGGGTCAGGGTCAGGGTCAGGGTCAGGGTCAGGGTCAGGGTCCGGGTCCGGGTCCGGGTCCGGGTCAGGCTCAGGCTCAGGCTCAGGGTCAGGGTCAGGGTCAGGGTCAGGGTCAGGGTCAGGAATCGGGGGCGGCGGTGGTTAGAGTAAATACTAACACTGGTAAAAAATTTGATTCTATAAAGTTAACGGGCGGGTCCATTGAAGAGCGATTTAGTATTAGTGTTGATAAGTTATTAGAAAATACCGAATATATAAATCAAATTCTTGAGGCAATTGACAAATTTAAAACAGAGTATTTAAAGGATTATCAATCACTGGCTGATCATAAACTTGTGCAAGAAGGTGGTAATAGTGGTAGTATGGAAGCAAATACCGGAATTATTTCTGGAAATAATCCAACGATTTTTACTCAACCTAGTGATAAGGATACTGGCACCAACACTAGTAGTATGAAGATCGGTGACGACGACCAATTTAGTGAAGATGATATGCTAGTATTTATTGAATTTGTTTATTATTCTACTTATGCGTTCTATCATGTATTTTCCACGATATTAAAAGTTCGGGAATCCCAAATGAAAATGTTCTTTAAAAACTATATTGATGAACTTATGAATATGTTACAAAAAAATTTTTCAACTATTATTAACAATTCTAGTATTTATATTTCAATTGCCAGAGCATTAGCTATAACTTTTGAAAAGAAACTTGGTGCTGCATTTAATAAAAAAACACTTGAACAAAACCCTGGTCGGCATATAAATTCAATAGATCAAAATAAAGCATCTACTTTAAATGAAAGTGGACAAATAGAATCAGAATTTAAAACGGATAAACTTTTCTCAACCGATTCTTTTTTTAATCTAAAAAATAAACAGATAAGAAGTTTTATATTTAAAACTTACAATAATATTAAAGACTTACAAGCTGCTATGGACGAAACAAGTTTAGATAATAGACAATATAAAGTTGCATCTCGTTTGGATTACAGATTTACTGTAGAAATATTAGGAAAAACACCAATGAAACAAGGAATGATTGAAAATGCGCAAGTAAGACAAGCATTAGCTAATATATTCTCTGGTAATTTTGGAATGTTTAGAAATATATTAGAAGATATAGATAAATCTATTGATGAATTTGACGGAACAAATATAGAAGATTTACATAAAAATCTTAAGACGCGATTACCTAAATTAGCATCCTTTGGACAAGAAGGAATGGTATTTGAATTTGATGAGCGTTTATTAGAACTGGGTTTTGCCGGAACAGATTTATTAGATCAAAAAATTATACAAAAAAAAAATGAATTAGAAATATTAACAAATAAAAAAAACAAACTAAGCAACCTTAAATAAATCAAGTTAAAAAAAATATTTTTACTATTTTTGTATAAAAATATTTTTATATATTAATCCAGTAGTATGTTAAATTTATCAAAAGATTCTACAATTTTATTTAATTATTATGATGAATTATTAAAAAATTCTGATAAAAATTTATTATTCGTTCCCGATAATAGAAAAACATCGCTTTACATTGATTTTCAGAAACATATATATGATATATTAGATAATATTTATGATATATTGGGTAAAGATTTAGATACTATTCATAATTTAAGAACTGTATATGACAATAAGACGAGAGAATATAAAAGATTAATAAGAAAGGTCTATAATAAACACTTTACTAATAATCAATATATTGATAATAAAATTAAAGAATATATTAGAAATAAACCAGGTTCTCTCATTACTTATGAATTACCATTCAAAGCTAAAACTATTACCATTAATCTTATTAAATATTCTAAAATCACTCCAATGCAACTCAAAAACGTTGATAAGTTAGTTAAAAATATGATGGCGCAAATATATTTAATTAATCATCTTACCAAAAATAATACTTGTTCTGAAGATAGTTTAAATATTTATATATTTTTTACCCCATTTAAGAGAGAATTAGAAAAATCTCAAGAAAAAGTATTGGGCAATGCCAATGCAAATGGTGGATTTTCTTATGGATGCGTATCAAATGGAGAGATTATTGTTTATAGACAAGAAGAGTTTTTTAAAGTATTCTCTCATGAATTATTACATAATTATGGAGTTGATACATATATATTTAATTTTATGGCACAAGTTAAAGACAAAAATACAAAAGAATATTTAATTTATAATAAATTTTTAGCAAATTTTAATTTAAGCAGAGAGAATAACTTAAGTATACAGGAATCTCTAGTAGAATTTTGGGGCGAGTTTTTTAATAATGTTATTTATTCATTTGTTTATTCAAAAAGTTGTAATATCCCAACCTATAAACAAGAAATTAGATTTTACATACAAGTTTTTGAAACAGTTATGAAATTTGAAATTATACATTCCTTTTTACAAACCACCAAAATATTATCTCATAATAAGGTTAATTATATTGATATTCTCTCAACTAATACTAATAATAATAATAATAATAATAATAATAAGCCTGTTTATAGAGAGAATACCCATATTTTCAGTTATTATATCTTAAAACTATACATATTATTTGGATACAAAGAATTTATTAATTCACAAATTTCACTAAAAAGAGAGAATAGGTTATTTTTTAATAATTCTCTCCAAAATATGCAAAACTTCTTTAATTATATGGTTTCAGTATCTAAAAATTCTTATTTACTCCAAAATATTAAATTTATGAGAGAAGTCTATGTGTCTATTAGAGTTTTAAAGACTAAAAATTTGAACTTTTTACTGAATAATTTACGAATGAGTGTATTAGAATATTATTAAAAATTTTATATTTTAATAATATAAATAAATTAAAAGGGTAATATTAAACTTCCAAAAACAAGAAGAAAAAAAAGTAATAGCAATAGCAGTAAAAATGGGCTTTGGAAATGTATATCATAATATAAATAAAATAAAGATAATATATAATATATATATATAATGATAATAAATAAAAAGACTCATAAAGCATCTGATTTAAGTATTAAAAATGTAAAATATAATGAAAATGTGGTAATAAAAAAAGAAGAAACAATTGTAGAACATTTTTTAAATAAAGAATTACCAAATAAAAAAAGTAAAGTAAAAATAAGCGATGATGATTTTGTAATACCAGGATTATCTGAATATTCAAATTTAATAAATATAAATTATAATATTCAACAACTAAAGAAAATAAGTAAAGAACATATAATAAGAAGACCCGGTAATAAAGATGAATTAAAAAAAAGAATTTATAACCATATGTATTATTCGTATTTTTGTATTTATATTCAAAAAATTGTTAGAAAAATATTGATAAAAAATTATATAACATTACATGGTCCAGGATTTTATAATAGAAAAAGATGTACGAATGATTGTGATTTTGCAACATTGGATGAATTAAAATGTATTCCATTTACTCAATTTTTTAGTTTTGAAGACGAAGATAAATTTATTTATGCATACGATATATTATCAATATATAATTTGTATATAAAAAATAAGACGCAAGTTCATAACCCGTTTTCAACAAAATTAATAGACAAACAAGTATATAATAATATGATGTTATTTATTAGGTATAGTAAAATGTTAAATATAAAAATAAATATATGCTATGATAGCGTGGAAAAAATCAATGATTCAAGAAAATTAGAAATGAAAATATTAAGTTTATTTCAACATATGGATAGTTTAGGAAATTACACAAATATGAGTTGGTTAACAAGTTTAAATAAATATCAATTGGTGAAATTTATAAGAGAATTAGCAGATTTATGGCATTATAGGGCAAATTTAAGTCAAGATGTAAAGAGAGAAATATGTCCTCCATTTGGAAATCCATTTAGGTCATTAAATATAAATATAAATTCAATTAATAATTATAGTTTTCCAATAATTAAGAAAAGTGTAGTAACAATAATTGAAGAAGTTATAACAAAAGGAATAAATAATGATTCTAAATCTTTAGGATGTTATTATATTTTATCTTGTTTAACTTTAGTGAATGAATCGGCAGCAGAAGCGCTGCCTTGGTTATATGAATCAGTAAATTATTAGATTCGTTAAAAATAAAAAATATAATAAAAAATAATTTAAAAAATTATTCTTTAGCATAAGAGGGGTTTAAAAAATATTTAATCTCTAAATAATATATTAATTGCTTAAAAGAACTTAAAAGGATAATATTATAGATAATTATAAAAAGATGCCGTCCAAATCTGCTGCTAAAAAAAGTACCGAGACACAAGTTGTTGAAGTAACACCAGTTGATACCAAGAAAACAACAAAATCAACCAAACCCGTTGCTGCCACTGAATCTGTTCCTGTTGTAGCGAAAAAAGAAACCAAACCCCGCGTCAAGAAAGATGTTGTCCCGGCGGTTGATCTCCCCGTTGGGGTTCAGAACGTTGTTGTTGCCGTTGATTCAACCGGACTATCTATTACTGATGGTTTTACTGATTTCATTGGTAAATTTCAGGCCATGATTTCTCAGTTCAGTTCACTAAAAACCGAACTAAAAGTTCTTGAGCGCAAAACAGTAAAACAGCTTAAAATTGTAGAGAAGCTTACCAACAAAAAAAAACGCAAGGGTATCCGTGCCCCAAGTGGCTTCGTCAAACCTTCCCTTATTAGTGATGAACTGGCTAATTTCCTTGGTCGTGATATAGGTTCTGAAATGGCTCGCACCGATGTTACCCGCGAAATCAACAAATACATTCGTGCTAACAGCCTTCAGGACAAAGATAATGGTCGCAAAATCAATGCCGATGCTCCACTAAAAGCACTGCTCAAAATTGATGACGAGGTTGCGCTCACATATTTTAACCTTCAGCGATACATGGGGCCCCACTTCCCAAAGCAAATTAAAGCAGTTCCGGTCGCAGTTCCGGTCGCAGTTCCCGTCGTAGAAACGTCTGTCTAAATAAAAAATCCAAAAAAACTATAATTTCAATTTTAATTAATTTTTAAAATTGATATTAAAAATTAGATACAATAATTTAGTATAAAAATTATCAATAACATAACTTAACCATTTATGTATTCATAAAAAATAAAAGAATATAAAAATAAAAATTTTATAATTAAAAAAAAATTGATTTAAAGATAAAAACATATTATTAGTATTATAATATAATAATGGCGCAAATCCTCTCTGGTGTTGATTTTGATCCTATTTCCGATATTACTTTTGCGAAGGCAAAGATTAATGCGAACGGACGCAAATCAATTGGGCTTCAAAACGCAAAAAGTAAGAAAGGTGTATATCTTAGCACTCCACTTATGCTAACATGGGGTGTTAATGAATTTACTGATGAAAAGACGGGCAATAAATCATATGATATGGCTCTTCAGTTCCCCAATGATGAATATAACAATCCTGAATGTGTAAATTTTCTTAAGAATATGCAGCAACTAGAACAGCGTATTAAGAATGATGCTATTACAAATAGCAAAGACTGGCTAAACAAGACAAAGACAAGTTCTGATGCAATTGATGCGCTTTGGACTCCTATGCTTCGTTATCCAAAGGATAAAGAATCCGGTGAATTTGATTATTCACGTGCGCCTACTCTTAAAGTTAAACTAAATTATTGGGAGGGTGAATACAAAAATACCGAAATTTACGATGATAATCAGGCACAGCTATTTCCCAACGAGAATGATACGTTTCCTATTGAACTAATTACTAAGGGTTCTCATGTAGCAACACTCCTAAGTTGTGGTGGAATTTGGGTTGCTAATGGTAAATTTGGTGTTACGTGGCGTCTATTTCAGGCAGTAGTCAAGCCTCGTGCCACGCTTGCTGGTAGGTGTCATATTAGCCTTTCACCAAAAGATAAAGAAGCGCTAAGTGCTAGTGCTGCTAAACAGGAGGCAAACGATGATGATGATGTTGTAGTAGAACAACTTGCGTCTACCGTAGTTGAAGATTCTGATGATGAAGCCGATGCTGCTAATTCGGTTGCCGCGTCAGAAGAAGTAGTTGATGCAGTTAAACAAGAGGTAAAAGCAGTTGTAACTGAAGATGTCCCGAAAAAGAAGCGCGTTGTAAAGAAAGTAAAGACAGTAGATAGTTAAATAAATAAAATAAAATAAAAACCACAAAAAAAATAAAATTTATAATTTTTTTTATAAATTTTATTCCAAATTAATATGAATTAAGACATTACATTTTGTTTTATTATCTAATATATCATTTGAATTTATTAATGGTATTCCTTGTTTTTTTAATATAACAACTTGATTTTTTTTAAATCTTAATTCTTCGAAATAAACTTTATAGTTATTTATTTCTATAAATTTTATATCTTCATTTATTAAATTAAATAAATTTACAAATTTATTTTGATATTTAATATGAATATTATTAGACTCATCTATGGTTATATTATCTGGTAATATTGGCCTGATTTTTATTAAAATATTTTCATATACCATTTCTTGATGCCATAAAGGCACATAAACAATATCTTCCTCTATTTCTAATTTAAATATCTCACTATTCATAATATTTTCTAATGAAGGCGTTATTATATACATATTATATTTCATAAATTTTTGATTAATCACAGTTTTTATTATATTTATAATATCTTCTGATAAACCCATAGAATTTTTTACTATAAATTCATATATATCTTCTAGCACAGTGAAGTTTATTTTATCAAATAATTGATCCAACAATTTATTCGTATATTCTATACATTTTTTTTGAAATTTATTTATCTCTCCGCTTTCCGGTTTTGTTAATAACATTTTCAATAAATTAATCATTAAATCACTATATGGAGTATCATATATTTCTTCTTCTGTGTTATTTTCATATATATTATAAATATTTGGATTTATTATATTATATAAAAATGAATACGCCTCGCCTATTTCTTGAAATCTCTCCTTTGCATTAATTTCCTTGTTTTTATCTGGATGATAATTTAAAGCCATTATATGATAACTCCTTTTTAACTCGACATTTGTTAATTCTGTTATGTTTTTTATATTATATTTGTTGTCCAAATTTAATTTAATTAGTGCAAATTGTAGATTCATTTTCATTTACTAACTTTATTAAATATAATATAAATGCCTCTAAATGATAAATAGGTCTGTAATTATTATTATAATATTTAAATAATATACATATTCTTACAAAAATTTCATTTATAAAATCTTTATTCATTTTTTCACCACTTAATTCTATTTTTTTTAAAATAACAGAATTTACGATGTAATATGTACAATCATATATATTTAAATTATAAATTAGGATATCATATAAAATATTTCTTATTATATTGTAATTTATTTTATTTGAAAATATAATATTTATTATCTTATCACAGATTGAAGTTTTAAAATTAACTATATTTTCATTCGTATCATTTAAATCTATATATTTTAACATATTTATTGAAGAAATATTTGATACATATTGTGTATTATTTTTATCAATGTTTTTGTCTTTTTTTTGCTTTTCTAATAAAAATTTTTTATTATTTACGTTTGATAATTTTATATAATTTGAATAACTTAATTTTGAATAATAGAATATTTTACATATATCTTGAATATTTGTTGGAATAAAACTTAAATGTTCCGTTAATATTATAAATTTTAATGTTAATTTATTTATTAAATTCTTTTGCATATAAGTATAAAAAATCTCAATTATTTCATTATTTATTTCATGAAAATTTTTACATAATATAATTCCATTTTTTTCTTTTGAACTTTGTATTGCATCTATTATATTATTATAAATATCATTTAATAATATTTTTGAATTACAAGTCAAATTTTCCAAATCTATTTCATAATGTATATCACTTATTTTTAATACATGTTCATTTTTTGATGAATTTATTATCATCTTCTTCTCATATTTTAAAGAACTTGGACTATATTTTTCTATTATTTTTAATGCTTCACTATATTTACCCGTTCCAGTTGGACCATATAAAATAAAATTTGGCATCATATCCATATTATTTGGTAATTTATTTATGTATTCTGTATATTTATTATTTATAACATTAGAATTACTTTTTTCTAATAATGTTACAAAATTATCTTTTAAAATCATTATAATATTTTAATAAATTAGTTTTAAATATATAAAAAATTGTTTAAAGTTAATTTAATAATTAATTTAGTTTAAAAATGATTGCTGTAAACGCAGAAAGTATTAATACTAATCATATTATTATTTGTGACCCAATTAAAAATAGCATTATGCAACATAGTAATTTTTATAAAATTGTTTATTCTAATGAACTATTATCTTTAAACGGGCTTTACGTTTTAATTAATTTAAACAAAATAAACCAAAATAAAGACAAAATAATATTTAATTATTCCGACAATAAATTTATAGTTGATAAAATTGCTAATCTTGAAGAATATATTCTTAATTTAATAAATTCTAATAAAAATAGAATTTATAAAATTACAGAATTACTTACTAATGGATATATTAAATATTGTTATAATGATAATTCTATTAATAATATATCATGTTATAATTTAAATAATGTCAATAAATCTTTAATAATTAAAATTTCTGGACTTTGGGAAACCAAAGAAAATATTGGAGTCACCTTTAAAATTATTTTAATTGAAGATAGTATTTCTTTTACACCTTAAATATTTAAAACGCCGACTATATATAATATATAATAAATAAATTAACTTAACCATCTGTTGAAAAAAATGCTAATAATATATGTAAAATCATGACAAATATATAATTAAAAGTTGTTATTATTAAACTTAATCCTTTTAATATTGCTTGGTCCTTTTTTTTGTCTGTTGATTGGTTTGTTTTTGTTTGTATTCCGTTCAAAATACTATACATATATTTTATTATTATACTAATTTGAATTATTATTAATAATGAAGAGAAAAATGAAAATATAGGATAACTTGTACTTACTTTATTTGAATTTATTCTTGTAAAATACATAAAATTTAATGTTATTATATACACTATTATTCCTAATGTAAAAATAACAGGTATTGCACCTGATGATAATATTGAAACATAATATTCAAAAATATTTATATCTTTTCCTCTTTCTAATAATAATTTACCTCTATCATCTGTAGATTTTGTAGTTAAATATATTGCCATAAATATCATTAATACTAGTGATATAGCAGTTAAACCATAGCCCCATATTGTTGTAGATGCGGGACCGGTATTTCCTAATTTACTATAATTTTCTTCAAAAAATATTTTTACAATTATACCTGATACCGCTAAAACCACTAAATTCATCATATCTAAATTACTATTGGTGCTAAAGCCAAAACCAAAGACACCTTTTCTGTCTATCATTGCGTTATACTTTTCTTTTTCCGTTGGATCTGACATTATTTATCTAATATATATAAATATATTTTGAAATAAAATTATTTATTTTATTATTATAATTATAATTATAATAATGGAACATTTTTTAATAGAAAGATTACAAAATTTCACTTTAGACAGAAAAATTTTATCAATTGATACAAACGATAGAGATAAATCTCGGTGGCCTAATCCTAATGAATTTGAAGTTTCACTACCACAAACATATAGTAATGTTGAATCTATTAGATTATTAAATATACAAATCCCTAATAAATTATATAATATTAGTGAACATTTACAAAATAATAAAATGATTATTCAAAGCGGTTCTGATAAATTACTCATTACGTTAGAGGATGGCTATTATAGTAATTCCCATATATGTGAAACAATACAAAATAAAGTTAGATTAGGATTTGGTTACGATTGGATTTCTAATAATGTCTTTAATGTTGATTTTAATTCTATTTCCCAAAAACCACATTTTACAAGTGCCAATAAAGAATTTTCATTTATATTTTTAGATTCAGATATTAGTTATAATACTTATTCTAATAGTCCATGTAATAATAATATCTATGACCAACATTCTAATTGGGGATTAGGAAATATTTTAGGTTTTGATAATAAACAACGGGTTGAATCATATCCTGTATCTGATCCTAGTAATTCTGATATATTTTTTTATTATAATTCCAACCAACTTATACCCACTAGCGCTGCCGGAGTTATTGTACCCCCTAAACAAATGGAATTAAATCAAAATCAATTTATATATTTAGACGTTGATAAATATAATACTTCTGATGAAATTAAACCATTTATTAATGATAGACTAAATAATACTAATAGTGGTTTAGTTAATTCTTATTTTGCTAAAATTCCTATTCAATATAAACTTTATGATATAAATTCAATTAATCAAAGTTTAAGTTCTAAAGATGATTTTATTGATTCTTTTAGTTATTATCAACCTCCAATAGAAAAAATATCTAAATTAAAAATAAAATTCCGCTATCATAACGGTCTTCCTGTTGATTTAGCCAATTTTAATATATCTTTAACATTAGAAATTAATCAAATACGCAATGAAATGAAAAATTATGATGTAAGAACACCTTTTAAACTTTAAAATTTATTTAATTTTTCCCAACACTCTTTACATACCGGAATATATTCACTAGAGCCTATTAAAACCTGATTATCATTATCTATCAATCTATGAGTAAATAATGATTCGTTTTCACATTTATCACATTTACCTTTCATATGATAAATATTTGATGCATATTCAATTAAATCCATTAGTTCTCCAAATCTTTCTCGTTTAAAATCTAAATCTAAACCACATAATATTACATTTTTTTCCAAAATAATTTTTACATATAATACCCAATTCTTTAAATCTTTGAAAAATTGACCCTCATTTATAAATATATATTCAGCTTTATATAGCTTATCTGAATTTGTTAATTCATCCAATTCTTGTATACATAGACAATTAATAGATTCTTTATCGTGAGAAACTATCTTATCATCACTTGTATATCTTTTATCAAAAATATAATTTATTACCAAACATTTATGTTTATCTTTTTTTAAATTATATATATCTATTAATTTACTTGTTTTTCCGGAGAACATACAACCATAAATTACGTCTAAAGAACCCATGTTTACAATAAATATATTTAATATATTTAATATATTTATTCAATTTATTCAATTTATTCAATTTATTCAATTTATAAAATATTCAATAAAATATTTTTATTTTTTAATTATTATCTAATTATCTCATTCTACCGTTCTATATATAAAAATTAAAAACTAATTATATATTATATTATGAATTGTTCACACGATATAAGTTTTTCACTGGTTAATGATATGATGTCGTTGGCTTGTATTGTTTATAATTGTAATAAAGAATTAATATTAAAAAAAGAACAAAATAACTTCAGTATTAATACTTTAAATATAGACGATCTTAAAATATCCATTGTTAGAAAAAACATTTTGAGAGATTATTTCAATGCACAGGATATGAAAAATAATAATTATTATATTAATAAATTTTTTGATATCAACGGTGTTCAAATTGCTATTGTTTTAAATCATCAAGATAAGATTATTAATCTTGTTTTTAGGGGATCAGACGAATTATCGGATTGGTTATTTAATTTTCATATATTTAAAAAACAAATATCTAATAATATCAATATAAAAAATATTAAAGTTCATTCTGGTTTTTACAAATTATTATTCAAAAACAATTTATATACCGATATACAAAATGAAATAATTAATTTAAAAAAACAATATACTAATTATACATTAAATATTACGGGCCACAGTTTGGGTGGTGCCCTCGCCACACTATTTGGTTATTTTTTATCATATTCTATTAGTGATAAAATTTATATTTTTAGTTTTGCTAGTCCTCGCGTTGGCAATAGAAACTGGGCAAATATTTTTAATAAAAAAGAAAACCTATTACATTATAGATTTGTAAACCAAAAAGACATTATAACTGCTATTCCATATTTTTATTATTATCATTGTGGAAATTATATAAATATAAATAAAAAGAACTCCATTGATTATATTAATAAAGAAGATTATAAGGATATAAATTCAATTAAAAATTATCACAGTATTAAGGACCATGGCATCGAGAGATATTATGTAAATTTTAATTTATGTTATAATATTAAAATATAATGATAAAAATAATCCACCTCTGGTAAGAGGCTGTGTATAGATATTTAGAAATCCGCGTTTAAATTCTTTAAACATGTAAAAGATTTGGTTATCAATAATAAAAACAACTTACAAAAATACTTATGAGTTATTAAGTGAAGATTCTAGAATAAGCAATAATGGTAAAGAAATACGAAAACATGAATATACTTTTTACTAAATCGTATATTTTTCTTTGATCCAATTTTTTAAATATTCTAACGAACACGTTTTTACATTATCATCAAATCCAACTAATTTCATAAATTGTGGCTTTTTCATTCGTGTAGTTTTATATAATATATAAGGACCATATCTACCATTTCTAATGCACAAATTTTCATCTATTTTTCTTATAAGTGAAGTATCTACTTGACTGGCATCTTCTAATATTTTAATTGCATCGTCCAAATGGATATTTTTAAATGGAACATTAATTTTTACAGATTTTAGAGATTTTCGAATCTCTCCCCGTTCCAAATAATATCCAAATTTTCCAATTTTTAAATATATAGTTTCTCCATTATGTTCTCCTAAAATTTTGATATTATCGTCTTTAATTAATATTATTTCTTCCAATTTATATTGACCACTCTTTAATCTCTCCAAATCAATATCTGGTTTTACCCCGTAGAACCCAACATTACCATCTTCTTTGATAAACTTTACAATTGGACCATTTTTACCAATCATATATGTATGTTTATCATCTATTTTTATAGATAATTTTTGCATTGTAGAACTTACTCCTTTCTCAGATAATGAATTATCACGAATTAAATTCTCAATTAAATTATTACAATCATCACATAATAGATGATATTCTTTTACGCCGCCGGCTATTAAATCTAAATCATCTTCCATTTTTTTTGTATAATCATATTCAAATAAACTATTAAAATATTTTATAAGGAATTCTATTACTAAAATACCCACTTGTGTTATAACTAATTTATTTTTTTCATTGCCAAATTCTTTTTCTCCTCGTTCAGTATTTATATTTCCATCTTCTAACGTATAATCAATTATTTCTAACTTTTTTCCTTCTACATTTTCTCTCTTTACATATTGTCGTTCTTGAATTTTATCAATTAATGATGAAAATGTCGATGGTCTACCTATACCTTTTTGTTCTAATAATTGAACTAATTTTGCCTCTGTATAATGTGATTTTAAATCTTTTAATGTTTGTTTTGAAATAATTTTATTAGCTATTATTGGGCCTTCTTTCAAATTTTGTAAATATATATAATATTTATCATCATCTACGCCTTGAATCGCTTTCCATCCTGGAAATATATTTTCTTCTGCGCTATATTTATATATTTGCTTTTGTGGTGCACTTATTTTTACTACTAATTGTTTATATATTGCTGGTGCCATGATACTTTCAATAGTATTATTCCAAATTAATTTATATAGTTTTCTATGTCTTGCTGTAAATATATCTTCGTCTTCTGGTATTGATTCTACTAAAATATTTGTTGGTCTAATTGCCTCATGTGCTTCTTGTGCATTATTATTTTCTTCTTTCTTTTTTTTTGATTTATTTTTCTCTTCTTTTTTATCTACTTTTTCTAGACTTTGTGTAATTAATCCTATATTTGGATTTATGTAATCTTTATTATAATTATCTGTTATATAGTCTGTTCCGTTTTTTATAAATTCTTCACTGTAAACTTTACTATCAGTTCTCATATATGTAATATAACCACCTTCATATAATTTTTGAGCTAACGCCATCGTATCTTTCGGTGAGATGTGCATAATATTATTCGCAGCTTGTTGTAAACCACTTGTAGTGAAAGGAGACGGGGGATTCTTTTTTGTTTGCTTCTCGGTTTCTTTAGATAAAATGTATTTGTGTGTTTTTGATAATTCTAAAAATTCTTTTATTTCATTATGAGAGACATGATTATGATTTAATGGAAACATTATGTTTTTTCCAGTAAATACTCCTGTTGTATTAAAACTTAGTTTTCCAGGACTTGATTGAATCTCTTTATAATTATCATATACTAAACGCAATGCAGGTGTTTGACATCTTCCAGCGCTTAAAGAATTCTTTGTATTTGAAACTATATGTTTCCATAAAATTGGAGAGATTTTAAAGCCAACTATTAAATCTAAAATTTGTCTTCCTTGTTGTGCATAAACCAAATTCATATTTATTACTCCCGGATTTGCTAATGCATGTTTTATTGCTTTCTCTGTTATTTCATGAAATATTATTCTTTTTGTTGTTGTTGGATTTAAATTAAAAACTTCTGAAATATGCCAGGCAATTGCTTCGCCTTCTCTATCATCATCAGTCGCCAAAATAACTTCATTTGCTTTTAATATCGCTTGTTTTAACTTACTTACTTGTGATTTTTTGGCTTCTGCTATTTCAAAATTTGGTTTATAATTATTTTCAAATTCAATTTGTTTCAAATTTGAGAGATGAGTTATATGTCCATATGATCCCAGTACTTTATATCCCGGTCCCAAATATTTTTCTATTTTTCCACATTTTGCAGGCGATTCTACTATTAGTAAAGTATAACTCATTTTAGTATTTAAATAATTACTTGAAATATATTTATACTATTTAAATTTCAATTTTATTTAAAATTGAGTTTATATTTTTTAAATTTACTATTAGTATATTTATTATGGATACTCAAGGTTTCGTAATTATTAGAGATGCTATTTCTTACCCTTCTTTAAGACTCAGAAGGTTAAGAAAAGACAATCGAGTTCATTCAAAAACTATGTGGAAATTACGTTTTGAAATAAAAAAACATTATGAAAAATTATGGAATACCAAAGATTTAGTATCTTGTTTTGGAGGTAATGTTATTGATTCAGACGATTATACATTACCTTGGCATGTTGATCAAAATCAAACACATGGAAATACTATGAGATGCGTTCAAGGCATATTAGCATTATCTGAATCAACTGCTACACAATTAGTTTCTGGTTCTCAAAAATATTTTCAGTCTATGTCTCAAAGATGTACTTCAAAAAATCCATATGAATGGGAATATTATGAAATTCCAAACAAAGATTATATTTGGAAAAAAGGTTTATCAATAGTTACTCCACATTTAAATGCTGGAGATTTATTAATATTTGATTCAAGAATTATACACAGAGTTATTCCACAAAAGAAACGGTCAGTAGCATATATTTCTATGGTTCCAAGACGCTTTTTATCAAATTTAATTGAAAGACAAAGAAAAAAGGCGTTTAAGAAAAATGATACTACTACTCATTGGTGTGAGAAATTAATAATAACAGGACAAGATAAACCATTACAAACAGATTTAGAATATAATGAATTAGTTTAAGTTTAAAAATAATATATATTAATTTTGAACTTAAAGAAAATCGCCCAAAATTCGCCTTTTTTTCTTTGTTACGCTATTAGATAACAAATATATCTCCTTTTTATAAGTGTGTTTTTTTATAATTCTATATTTGTAAATATTTTTTCATTTTGGACAAAAAAAATGTCTGATTTCAATATATGGAGAGCTTTTATAGAATTTGAAAAAATACGGGCATTATTAATTACACTGTAACGATTTAAAATAAAATATATAATATATATAATGTCGAATAAAATTAAAGAAAAAAAAGAATTTAAATGCGAAATTTGTCACTTTAAATGCTTTAAAATTTCAAATTATAATATTCATTTACAAACAAATAAACATAATAATATGCTTGATAATAAAAATGAATTAAAAGAAAAAACAATATATATATGCGAATGTGGAAAAAAATATAAATATAGACAAGGATTATGGAATCATAAACAATATTGTAAAAATCAAAAAAAAGAAGAAATAACTGAAAAAGAACTTATTAAAGAGAATATATATACGTTAAAAAATATAAATATTTATTTAACTAATCTAATAATAGAACAGGAAACAATAAAAGATTTATTGAAAGAAATGTCAAAAACACAAAAAAAAATATTAGAGCATTTAAAAATTACAGCATGATTACATTTTTAAAGAAAAGTATAAAAATATAAAAAAAAGGATTTAGGGATTTTTTATGTTGCTTTATATAAGCAATGTCTAGCAACATAAAAAATCCCAAAAATCCCGAAATTATAATAAAAAAAAATATATGCGAATGTTGTGACTATTCTACGTTTAGCAATAAAGATTTCAAGAAACATTTGTTAACCGCAAAACATAAAAAAATAGAGGACGCAACGCGTTGTGGGGATTTTAGCAACAATTCGCAACCTGAAAATCCCACAAATATGATATTTACGTGTGTAAATTGCGAGAGACAATTTAAATCCAGGTCAGGATTATGGAGACATAAAAAAAATTGTAATATAGAAGATATATGTGAAGAAATAGTTGAACAAAAACCAGACAAAGAATTAGAATTAAAAGATATGTTTTTGACTGTTGTAAATGAAAATAAAGAATTACGCGGTATGATGGTAGAACAACAAAAAACGATAATGGAACAAAGTAAACAAATGACAGAAATAATACCAAAAATAGGAAATAATAATTCAACAACAAATAACAATACAATAAATAATAATCAAAGAGTAAGTATAAATGTATTTTTAAATGAAAAATGCAAAGATGCAATAAATATGAGCGATTTTATTAAGTCAATATCAGTATCATTAGAACAATTAGATTTTACTAAAACACAAGGATTAGAGAAAGGAATAAGCCAAGTAATAATGGATAATATGAATAAATTAAGTTTATATGAACGACCGATGCATTGTACGGATACAAAACGAGAAACTATTTATATAAAAGAAAATGATAAATGGGAAAAAGATAAAGATAAATCAAAATTAAAGAATGCAATACGTAAAACATCAAATAAGAATTATACGGCATTAACAAATTGGACGAAAGATAATCCCGATTTTATGCAAGATGATGATAAACAAATGTTTTATGCACGAGCAATGTCAACTTTGGGAAAACCAATGAATGGAGTGGACGATAAGATAGTAAAAAAGATTTGTTCAAATACTTATCTGAAAGAATCTTTACACCCTTGAAGATTAATTTTTTCTTTGTTTTCTTTTTCTGGTTCCACCAAACACAGTTTTAGGTTTAGGAGCAACTCCAGGAATTTTATTAACACGTTTTTTATGACCAGCAGCCATATTTTTAACTCCAGTACTAACACCAGTCATGACTTGTTTGGGTGCAGCAGCGACTTTTTCAGTTAATGTTTTCTTTCTGGTAAATCTAGCCTTTAATCCACTAAAGAATCCTTCTACCTTTTCTCCAACAGGAACATTAATTTGTAAAAAATCAAAGAAACCTCCTCCTTTTTGTTTTCTAGTAAAATTTTGTCTGCGTCTTTGTTTCAATTTTTGAGTCATAAATATATAATATAAATATAAAAAAAAATTATTTAAATTATATAATGGAATGTCCTATTTGTTTTGAAGTAATTTCCAATAGTTGTTATGGTAGCAGAGATTGTATAGGTGTTTTAGGTGGGTTATATGGGTGTTTTACCTAAAATGATAATATAAATGTTTAATTGTAAGGAACTTCATTATCAATGGTAACAGAACGACCATCAATATTATTAAGCCCCCCTGAAAGAATACCATTAACATCTAAATTAGGAAGAACAATAGGATCAATTAAAACGGCATTATTAATTCTACCGGTTTCAAGAATTTCAGGATTAAATGATGAATGTCCGATATATGCAATTTGATGAACTTTAAGACAGTTGGTGAGGTCGACAACAACTTTAGGCGTAATGGGCATAGCCCCGTCAATAGTAACAATAGTAAGATTATGTTTTAAATTTTTGATAATTTCATTATAGAATTGCGCAGGTATTGTTCCAGAAAGCCCAGTTAAAAATAAAACAGGTGTACCACGCCCATTTAATGTAGCAGTTTTGCCATGAGATAATTTAACATATGGATTAAAAAATGCAGAAACAGACAGTAAACCAATAATAATTAATTTGGATAGAATTATTTATAATATAATGTTGTATTTTTATATTAGTTTAAAAGTATAATAAAATAGTAATAATATGAATTATAAAAGTTGGCTGGAAAGCATAAAAGATAATCCAATAGAATTAGTCAAATCCAGTAATGATATTTATAGATTTAGTAACGAAAGAAAATATAAAATAAGTTTAAATGAAAATATGGATAGCGAAAGTTATATATATATATATAATTGTTTAAAAAATTCAGAAAGAGGTTTAGAATTGTATAATTTTAAAACAACTCCTATAATAACATATTGGGCTAGAAGTAACGAGCGTATAATGAGATATAGCGGAGCGTTAGATTATTAATGTTGCATTTTTTTGAAATCTTTATATGATATAATTTTTTCAGAAACAGGTGGTTTTTTGGGTTTTTTTTTTTTACGGTCATTAGCGTCCATTTTTTTCTGGTTTTTAAGAGCGCTATCAATATATAGTTCCTTTAAACGTTCACCAACAAGATATGAACCTTCGTGTTGGTCTAATTCTCCGTCTTCAATTTTTTTTAGAACATTTAAAAAGTTATCCATAATATCAAGATTTAAAGTATCCGTTTTAATTTTATTATATATATCGGTATAATTATTGAATAGAAATTGACATTGGTTAACACATATATTATCAAATTCAGTGGGATTAGATTTACTGAGACGTGAATATTTTTCTTTTAAAAAAATCAGTTGTTTGATGTCATTTCTAATAAGATGACTTTGTTTATTTTCACGTATTTGTTGAGTAACATCTTCTGTTTCGTTGGCTTTAATCATATTTTGAAGGTCAAGTTTTTGTTGATTATCAAGGAGAGACATATATATATATAAAAAAATAAATATATTTAAGTAATAAAATGTATATTTTCTTAAAGATAATAATAAAATAATATATAAATGGTAAAATTAAAAAGAAATTTAGAAAGTATTTTAAATAATAAAAATTATAATTTAATAATTTTTTTATTAATAGGTGTTCTATTTATATTTTTAATTTGTGGTAATTATAATTTAGTAGAAGGATTAAAGTTGGATGAAATATCGAGTCAGTTAAATAATAAAAGGTCCGAAACAAATGATGGGGGGAATTTACAAAAAAACATAGCAAAATTATATAATAGAGAAAACGGAAAAAGAAAAAATTTATTAGATACTGATCTAGGAACTATGGTAAAACCAAAAAATGTTGTAGAAGGATTTTTAGAAGGAATGAATAAATGTTCTTCAAATTTTAGTAATGTGGGTGTAAAAGGTAATAAAGCAAATTTAATGGTAAATTCACAATGTGAAAGTTTAGAACATTTAAAAAATAAAAATAAATCAGTCATAAATGGGGCACATGAAAAAAAATTAAATTACTATTAATATAATTAAATTATATATTTATAATAGGTATATAATTTAATATGACAAGTATATTTGGAGATTTGGGAAGTGCTGTAGTTGTAATATTAATTTTTACTATAATACATATTGCATTAGCAGCTAGTATAGGAATATCTAAAATACAAAAAAATTGGGAATTTTATAAATGTAATCCATCGGTGATGCCTTTCGCATCAGTTTTTGGACATGATACAGGTGCTAATTTTAATGAATGTATACAAAAACAACAAACCGGTTTTATGGGTTCATTTTTAGACCCAATATATCAATCATTAACTTATTTTGCACAAAATGGAGCAATATTTGCAGATATGTTTGAGGGTGTAAAATTATTCGGAAACACACAAGACAACAATACGGGTAATTTTGTAGAGGATGCAAAAGGAAGATTATATAATATGTCAGACGGTGCAAATGGAATTTTTATAGGTGTAACAGATACATTTAGTAAATTGACATCAACAATAACAATATTATTTTATACTTTGCAATCGGCATTACTAGCAGGTAAATCAGCGTATCATGAAATACCAGGAACATTTATTAAAATAGCAAGTTTTGGTCAACTATGATAAATTAAAATTTATAAATATAACAAGTTTTGGCGCATTAGGATAAATAAAAATTTATAAATATATATTAATATGGAAGAAGAAAAAAATAAAACTTTACAAAATAAAATAAAAAATTATTTCGAGAAACAAACATATTTGGAAAAATATAATTTTGATGTAGTAGTAACAATATTAGCAATATTATTTGTAGTATTTATAATATTTTATGTATATTTATCTTCACGAATAAATTTGGAAAAAATAAATTGGGAAAAAAATAAATGTAATCCATTTTACATGCCATTTGGAAGTAAAATAAATGGCGGGGGAGATAGATTTAATGAAGATAATTTAAAAAATTGTTTAGATGATTTAACATCAAATGTTGCATTTGATGTATTACAACCAATAAATGTACTAGTAAATATGTTTTCTGAAATATTAAAATTTATAACATCGATGATGTCGCAAATATTAGCTAATATTATACATTTGTTTAACATGTTAATGAGTATATTTAAACATTTTATGATGATAATAGAAAGAATAGCAAATGAAAACCTAATAATATTTGGTAAAATAAATGACTTTTTAGGGGGAACACTAGGGTTTATTACCAGTATTTATTATAAACTAATTATATTAGTTGATTCGATCAAATTAATTTTCCCAATGATGGCATTAGCATTTTTGATGGGTGTAATACTACCCGCAATAGTATCATTAGCACTCGCTACAATACTTTTAGCGGGACTTTATGTAATAGCAGTGACTTTATCCCCTGTATTTTGTACTGGATGTTGGGCATGGGGACCGGCAATATTTATGGCAGTAGTATGTGTATTTTTGCAGTATTTTTTGATTTTGCTTTTAGTATTATATACAATTTTTGCAGTTATGTGTAGTGATATATTAACGAGTTTATTAAAACCGATAAGTAATGATGATTCAGAGATCAGGATTAGGTAGATTTTAAACCTCTAACGGCGCGCCTTAATAATAAAATAATAAAATAATAAAATAATTTTTAATATCTAATTATTTTAATGACTTCATTAGATAAACTGCGAGAAAGTAAAGTTTTTAAAATATTTTTTTGTATATTTTTGTTATTAATAATATTTGATAAAGCATTAATTAAAGTATTAAAATCATTATATAATAGATTTCAAAAATTAGTATTAAAAAATGATATAGAAATTCCATTAGAAACAATAAGAAAATATACAAATAAAAATAGTGAAAATTTTAATAATTTAAATTTAAATAATTATGAAGAAAATATGGCAGGAAGTATAAGTGAAATATTTAAAAAAGACAAATATAATTTAGGAGATTATCCAAATGTAGAAGTAAAAGGTGGAGAAGAACTTTTTAAACACAATAAATTCCTACCAGAATGTTGTATGTATTATTCTGATTATTCAAGCGATAAAGGATGCCCATGTATAACACCGGAACAGCAAAATTATTTACAAAGAAGAGGTTCAAATAGAACAAGTGAATCATTTATTCATGGGAATGATTTAAAAAATATGTTTTTTTCTCCAACAAATACTTTGAAAGGAAATAAAGATGAAATATTTTTGACAAATAATATATATATAAAAAAAGATCCAGAACCATTAAGTGATGCAAGTATAAATAATGTATATTCAATATTAAATACACAAGAAAGATAAGTTATGCAGCTCTTAATAAACTAGGCGTAAATATTATTTAGTATAAAGATTATGTGATTTACGCGCAACAACAGTCCATTTCTCAAGTTTTTGGCGTCGATTCTGCGAAGAGATGTTCTTACCGTGTTCGTTGTACTTATCGTTGTCAAGGGTTTCACTGGCGGTAATAATCATACACCACTTCAGGTTTGTCATGTTATATAATACATATAAATAATATAAATAATTATATTCAATTTTTTTAATAATTAAATATAATTATTTATATTATTTATATTATTTATATTATTTATATTATTTATATTCATCAATTTTAATATCATTTTCAGATATAAATTTTCTACACAGTCTAAGTTTAATATTATTATTAAGAGAAAAACATTTAATATTATTTTTTTTTGAATTAAACAATATTATATCTTCAGCGTTCCAAACATGTTTGATTAATTCATTGTATGATATATCATCGTTTATATAATATATTTTTTTAAATATATTAAATGATGATATAGAGAACCAATCACATGAAGCGAGGGCAGTTTCATAACGAGGACAAAAATAAAAAACATTTTTAGAAAATGAATTTAATATAATGTTCATTTCTTGTATATTATATTCAAGGAAGTATAAATCTGGTCTTATTCTGAAAACAATATCATTATCATAAATATTAATATTATGAGTAAAAATATTATCAACAATTTTCCTAAATCCATAAAACAATTTATAAATATTAAAAGTCCAGTTATTAATTTTTCCATTTAATTTAATTTGTTGCTTAGTTTTATTGGTAATATTACTATATATATATTCGTCTGTAGGTTCCGGTTCAAAAAAAACATAATCAAAATTAAGAATAGAAGCATTATCAATATTTAGATTATCCCAAGTTAATAGATACAATTTAATATTGAAGCCAAAAAATAAATATTTAATTTTAGATGATAAAAAATTTAAATATTTAACATTTGGACGAATAATACCAGTGATAAAAAAATGTATAGTTTTAGAATTATTAATAATAGTAGTCATATTATTAGTAGATACATAAGGATGTGTGTTATGTTTTATATTTTTTTTATATCGGGTAACTATAAATTGTTTCATTAATAATAATATTTATACAATAATTAATTATAAAAAATTGAGTAAAATAATATATTTTTTTTACATTAAGTAAATAAAGATGGTTTCATTGTTATTATTATTTATCTTGGTTATTTGAAGACGATAATTAATTATACATACCAATAGGAACATCGTCTTTATAAGATTTATTAAGTAATTTATCAATAATTTTATTATCGAGATAAAACGGGAATTCAACTTTTTTATCAAGTTTGAGGGAACTTTCAAATAAATTTTCTTCTGGTTTCATAAGTCTATATAAATTTAATTTAGTATAAATAATTTCTAGACAACGTTTAAGATTTCTGACACCAGATTCTTTTTCAGTAAAATCATTAATAATATACTCTAGTATTGGATCAGTAAAAACAACCTCCTCTTTTTTAAATTTAGTTTGTTCATAAATTTTGGGAAGTAAATAATTTTTGCAAATAATAAGTTTATCTTTATTTTTATATCCTTCAGTTTCTATTTTATACATTCTATCTTTAAGAATAGGATTAACTTTAGATTCATCATTATAACTGAAAATGAAAAGTGCTTTTGACATATCAAGGCTAATTTCAGACATATATTTATCTGTAAAATTAGAATTTTGTGTAACATCAGTAAGATGAGTTAATACTCCAGCAATCTCGTCGCCTTTAGGGGTATCACTAATTTTATCAAGTTCATCAAATAAAATAACAGGATTCATGCAAGTAGATTGAATAAGAATATCAATGATTTTACCATATTTACTTCCTTCATAAGTGTAATCATGACCATCTAGAAATCCACTATCACCGCATCCTCCAAGAGCAATTAATGCGAACGGTCTATTTAAAATTTTACTAATACCATCTTTAATAAGTGTCGTTTTACCAGTTCCCATTGGTCCTTTAATAGCAATAGCACTACCAAGAGCATTAGGATTAACTAACCACAAACCAATAAGTTGCATAATTTGAATTTTAGCATCATCGAGACCATATACAACATTATCAAGAATATTTTTGGATTCTTGCATGAATTTATGACATTTTTCAATTCCATCAGCATATGTAATTGCTAGATTATTGTATTTATTGAATGGTATTTTAATAAATGCATCAACCCATGATTTAATTTTATAGTATTCACTATTACCAAATTCACCTCTCATTTCGCGAAGCATATTAATTTTTCTTAATGCACAAGCTTTGTATATGTCGGGAATATCTATATTAATTAAATGAATAAGATAAGGTTTTTCAATAGACGTTAGGTTTTTAATAACTGTTAATTTTTTAATAGCATCTTCTTGTTCAATAATAGACATTTGATTTTTAAAATATTTGGATTCATTATCTTCTTCCGTTAAAATTTTAGAGAATTTTTTATAATTTTTGATAGAATTTTTTTTTGTAGAAATTTTTTTCACAGGAGGAGGAAGTATAGTATTATGTATTTCTTCTAATGTATCGGGAGGAAGTATAGTATTATGTAGTTCTTCTAATGTATCCGGAGTATTTGTTTTTTTTTGACTAGATTTTTGTTTTTCTAGATTGGCAATATTAACTAATTCTTTAATAATATTATTAGAGTTAGAATCAAGTAATTTTTTGCTAAGTTTTCTAAGTTTTTGATTTTTAATAACATCTTCATCTTCGTCTTCGTCTTCATCTTCATCTTCGTCTTCATCTTCATCTTCGTCTTCATCTTCGTCTTCATCTTCGTCTTCATCTTCATCTTCATCTTCATCTTCATCTTCATCTTCATCTTCATCTTCATGTTCATCTTCATCTTCATCTTCATCTTCATCAGGTGTAAATTTCTTTTCATAATTATATATATTATTTTTCCCGGCTTTCATATTGAAAATGATGTTAATATTTTTATTTTTATTACTATCAGAATTAAACAATTTATTAATTTCATTATAATCAATAACCTGCTTAGTAAATAAAGCTTCTTCTTCGCTGTCTCCATCATATTCTAGATTAGAATTTTTAAATATTTGTTTTTTTGTTTTTTGTGAAGTAAATAATCTTTGTCGTTTAATTTTATTAATTTTAGACTTGGTATAATTAGATGGAAATAATTTGTTTAAAAACTTATGATATTCTAATTTATCTTTAGCTAAATTAATATTTTCTTCGGTTTCTTTAATAAACATATCATCTTCTTGGTTGATATAAGATTCGTCATCACTTTCTAATTCCGAGCCAGATGATGAATCGTTACAAGAAGCATCGGAACAATTTTCCAAAATATATTTGCGCTTTAATACTCCAGTATTAAGCCGGGTTTTATGTTTGTGGTTAATTGTAGACATAAATGATATAATATATATAATAAAAAATTTAAACAATAAAATCAATTTTAAAAAAATAAAAATATTAATAAAAATATTAATAAAAATATTAATAAAAATATTTATAATAAAATTGAAATGAATTTAAATATATATTATTTATATTAGTAGTATGACTAGTGACGAAACCAAAAAACCATCAAAAATTATAGGTATTCAATTTAGTATATTAAGTCCACACGAAATTCAAAAAGGTTCTGTTGCAGAAATAGTAAATAGAGATACTTATATAAATAATAAACCAGTTCTAGGAGGTTTATTTGATCCCCGCATGGGTATTTTAGAACCGGGTTTTATATGTCCGACAGATGGACTGGATTATATTCAAACCCCCGGATATTTTGGTCATATAAATTTGGCTCGACCAGTATTTTACATTCAATATTTAACATCATTAATGAAAATAATGAGATGTATATGTGTAAAATGTAGTAAATTATTAATAAATAAGGAAAAATACTCATATTTGTTAAATTATAATAATGATGAGCGTTGGAATAAAGTATTTGCATTAGCAAGTAAAAAGAAAAGATGCGGTGAATGTTCTCATAATGGCTGTGGTTGTTTACAGCCGAAATTAAAGAAAGAAGGATTGGCAACATTAATAGCAGAATGGAATGATAAAGAAGAAGAAATAAAAAATTATGAGTTTTCAAAAGATAATGATGGAAAATTAATAATGAAATTGATTCCAGAATTAGTAATTAAAATTTTAAGAAAGATATCAGATGAAGATGTGAATTTTATGGGATTTAGTCCAATATGGTCTCGGCCAGAATGGATGGTTTGTCAAACAATGGCAGTTCCACCTCCGGCAGTTCGTCCGTCAGTAAAACATGATTCACAACAAAGAAGTGAAGATGATCTAACGCATATAATAGTAAATATAATAAAAGCAAATAAGACACTTCAAGAGAAGATTGAACAAAATGCGAATTCAAATGTAATAGACGATTGGACGACAGTTTTGCAATATTATGTGGCGACATTAATAGATAATAAGATACCAGGTGTAGCAGCAGTAGCACAGAGGTCAGGAAGACCATTAAAAGCAATAAAAGATAGATTAAACGGGAAAGGAGGAAGAGTAAGAGGAAATTTAATGGGAAAGCGTGTAGATTTTAGTGCACGTTCGGTAATTACTCCAGATCCAAATTTATCAATTAGTGAATTAGGTATTCCACTAAAAATTGCAAAAAATTTAACAAAACCAATAACGGTAAATAGAAAAAATAAGAATTATTTAATGAGATATATATTAAATGGTCCTGATGTATATCCGGGGGCAAAGATTTACGAGAAAAAAAACGGAGACTGTATAAGTTTAAGATATGTTGATAGAGAATCAATAAAATTAGAAGACGGAGATAAAGTTCATCGCCATATTTTAAATGGTGATGCGGTATTATTTAATCGTCAACCAACATTACATAGAATGTCTATGATGTGTCACGTAGCACGGGTGATGACGCAAGGTGATACATTTAGAATGAATGTAGCAGATACAAAACCATATAATGCAGATTTTGATGGAGACGAGATGAATTTACATATGCCACAAGACGAAGAGTCAGAAATAGAATTAAAGTTATTAGCAGCAGTAAAAAATAATATAATAAGTCCAGCAAATAATAAATCGATAGTAGGTATATTTCAAGATTCACTATTAAGCGTATATTTATTTAGTAGAGAGAATATAAAGTTTGATTCCCGAACAGCAATGAATTTATTAATGCATTGTAATAAGATAGACATAAATTCAATAAATTTTAAAAATTCTACAGTATCAAGTTTTGATATATTAAGTCAAATATTACCAAATTTTAGTTTAAAATATAAAACAAAGAGATTTAAAGATGAAGAAGATTATACGACATCAAATAATGTATTAGAAATAAATAATGGAAGATTAGTGCGTGGTCATATAGAGAAAGGTATTTTAGGCGATACAACGCGTGGATTATTACAAAGAATTTATAATGATTTTGGCGTAGATGCATCTCAAGATTTTGTAGATGATTTGCAAGACATAGTGACAGAATATATGAAACTTCACGGATATAGTGTCGGCATAAGTGATTTAATAGCCGATAAAGATACAATAGAAAAGATAGTAGATGTAATTACAAAAAAGAAGATGGAAGTGAAATCTTTAATAGATGAAACACATTTAGGAATATTTGATAATAAAACGGGAAAATCAAACGTAGAAGAGTTTGAGACACAAGTAAATAATATATTAAATAAAGCTTCGTTTGAAGCAGGAAAATTAGGAAGAACAAATATGGGTGCAAATAATAGATTTGTAACTATGGTAAATGCGGGCTCAAAGGGCAGTGATTTAAATATTTCACAAATGATTTCTTGTTTAGGACAACAGAATGTAGATGGAAAACGAATTCCTTATGGTTTTGAAAATAGAACATTACCACATTTTACAAAATATGATGATTCCCCTGAAGCACGTGGATTTGTCGAGAGTTCTTTTATTGGGGGGCTAAGACCAGAAGAATTATTCTTTCATGCCATGGGTGGTCGTGTAGGTTTAATTGATACGGCAGTAAAAACATCAGCAACAGGCTATATTCAGCGTCGTTTAATTAAAAGTTTAGAAGATTTAGTAGTAGCATATGATATGACAGTAAGAAATAATAAAGGAAAAATTATTCAATATAGTTATGGCGATGATGGTTTTGATCCTGTAAAAGTAGAATCACAAGGATTAGGGTTTATAATGATGTCAATTGAAGAAATATACGGTCATTACCAGATGCCAAATGATAAAACAAAAGATTTAGTCTATACAACATTATATACAAAACAAGCATATACAAGATTCAAGAAGCAAAAAACAGAATTAGATAAAAAATGTAAAGAATATATTGATTATATAATTGAATCAAGAAAACTTATAGTAGAAAAAGTATTAAAAAACATATATAAGGGCAATGTAAATATTCCAGTATCATTTATAAATATAATAAATAACATATCAGGTAACCAGGAAGAAAATGTTATAGTTGATATAACACCATTGGAGGTATTTGAAATGATAGAAAGTAATTTTGAAAAATTAAATAAAATTAGTTACTGTATACCGACAGAATTATTTAAGGTACTTTATTATTATTATTTAAGTCCAAAAGAATTAATAATGCATAAAAAATTAACAAAAAAATCAATGGAGGTTTTACTATTAAATATTAATAATTGTTATAAAAAAGCAATAATTAGTCCCGGAGAAATGGTAGGTATGATTGCAGCACAAAGTATTGGTGAGCCAACGACTCAATTAACATTAAATACATTCCATTTTGCGGGTGTAGCATCTAAATCAAATGTAACTCGTGGGGTTCCAAGAATCGAAGAGATTTTGTCATTATCAGAACATCCAAAAAATCCATCGTGCACAATTTATTTAAATGAGAATGATAAATATGATCAAAATAAAGCAAAAACTTACATAAATAATTTAGAATATACAAAATTAAGAGAAATTGTTGAAAGTTGTGAAATATGTTTTGATCCAGACGATATGAATAGTTTAATAAAAGAGGACGAAGAACTAATGAAAGAATATAAAGAATTTGAAGAATTATTAGATGAATGTAAATCAACATTAGATGAATCAAAAGAAAAATCAAAATGGATAATTAGATTAAGTATGAATAAAACAGAAATGTTAGATAAAAATATTACGATGGAAGATATACATTTTGCATTAAACAATTCGTATAATAATATATCTTGTATGTATAATGATTACAATTCAGATAAAATAATTTTTAGAATTAGAATAAATAAAAATATTCAATCCTCGAAGAAAAAGAAAGCAAAAAATATACCAGAAACATTAGATCAATCAGACGAGATTTATTTATTAAAGAATATACAAGATGAATTATTAGATAGTTTAGTATTAAGAGGTATAAAAAATATTAAAAAAGTATTATTAAGAAAAATTAGTGATAATTTTGAAGAAGTAGATTTAAAATATATTAAAAAAGAGTTATGGGTATTAGATACAGTTGGAACAAATTTATTAGATATTTTAGCATTAGATTTTATTGATACAACAAAAACAATAAGTAATGATATTATTGAAATATATAATGTATTAGGTATTGAAGCGGCGCGACAAGCAATATTTGATGAATTTTCAGAAGCGATTGAATTTGATGGAGCATATATTAATTACCATCATTTAACAATGTTAGCAGATAGAATGTGTTGCAATAGTAAACTGGTATCCGTTTTCAGACATGGTATAAACAATGATGATATTGGTCCAATTGCAAAAGCATCATTTGAAGAAACACCAGAAATGTTCTTAAAGGCGGCAAGACATGGTGAATTAGATATAATGCGCGGTGTTTCGGCTAATATAATGTGTGGGCAAGAAGGATATTTTGGTACAAGTAGTTTTAAACTATTGGTAGATATGGATAAAATGTCAGAAATTAAACCAGAAGAAGAAGAAGAAGAATATACCGATCAAGATATGTTAAAAGAATTAGATGAAACCGACGAATATAGCGAATGTTCAACAAATAATATAAAAATAGAATCTATGGTATCTAATTTGAAAGCTATAAAAATGAGTAAAAATGATGATTATGATATAGATTTTTAAGCAATTATAAATTATTATATTTTTTTTATAAAAATATAAAAATTTAATCAGTAATTAATATATTATGCAAGAAAGAATTTTCTATAATATTATAGCATTAAATATAAAAAATAGTAATTTAATAAAATATAAAGAGAAAGAATTAAAATTAACTTCAAAAATTATAAATTTATATACAAAATTTAAATATTTTGAAGTTAATTATAAAACTTTTTTAAACAATGAGAATATAGTAAATATTTTTTATAAATCGCAAAAAATATACAATTTAGTAACTTTATTTTGTAATAAATTAAAAATAAGATCTGCAAAAATATATAATAGCGAAGATTTATTAGGTAATGAATTAAATAATATATTATCATTTAATATTTTAATTGATAAATTTATTTATAAATTTAGTTATAAGGATTTGATAAAAATAATAACAACAAATTTATTAAATTTTCAACAAGAAACAACCCGAAGAAATATAACTAATAATTTTTCTACTCCATTAGAAATTAAAAATCCATATACAAATATTCCTTTTAAAAAGTATATATTATATAATTTTTACATTTTTTGTAAAAATAATAATTATAAAATACCAATAATATTTCAATTGTATTATGAATCAAACTTTAGAATAAAAGATTTATTTATACTACACGAAAATTATATAACTTTGAAATCAATAAAAAAATATATAGTTTCTGCAGACAATCAAGAAAAATATAATTATCTTTTAAAAAGTAGTATTATTTTTTGTGATTTTTTAACAACTTATTTTGATAAACGAGAAATAAAATATTTATGTGCAGTATTTAAAAATAAAATATTTAATTTGGATTTAAGTTTTATAAATAATAACTTTGATGAAATAATCTATTATTATTTGGTATTAATTTATTATGATAGTTCAAATAATTCAAAATATTTTTTATGTTATAAAATGAAACTAATAATAACGATATTATTTAATAAAAAAATCTATTTTATAGATAATAATGATACAATTTCTACTATAAAAATTAACGATATACATAAAATTATAAATGAAAACCTAGAAATAATTATAATAAGAGAAATAAATAATTATAGATTAATAAATAATCTTGATATTATTTTACAAAACCAAAGAAACAATGAAGAACCCGAAGAAGAAGAATTTGAAGAAGAAACTAATAATAATCAAGAAATAAATAATATAGAAGAAGTAAAAGAAAAACATAATAAAATAATTTTATTAAAAAATAAGATACATCAAAAGTTATACAAATTAAATGATATATGTGAAAATAGTAAATTATACAGGTTATTTTTTAAAATAGCTATTTTAAATCTATTTGTCATTAATTGTTATATAAATATATTAATATTGTATAGAATATTTTTTAAAATTTTAAAATTTTAATTTAACGCTGCTCTCGCCTGAACTTTTTTATCTTTTGGAACAACTTTTTTTTTATTAGACTCAATAATAAGATTTAAAATTAAATCGGTATAATCTTCTAATTGTAATAATATTTCAGTATTAAGTTGTATTTTATCATTATCAATTGTATTTTTAGTTATATCAATAGTAGTTGAATTACTAAAATGTAATAATTTATAATTTTTTTGTGTTTTAATATATTTACTAGGTATTTTAATCGAATAATAATTATTGTTTTGAGTATTTTTATTTAAAATAATAAATGTTTTATCATTAATAGATAAATTAATAACTGTATTACACATTAGAATAATTGGTAAATTATATTTTTTTGCCATTAAATATATATCAATATATGTAACAAAAAACACAGGACTATTAATTAAATCACTTAAAAGTTTTTTAAATTCTTCTATTTTTAAAAATGGAGAAATTTTTAATTTTTCAAGTAAAATACTTCCAGCAGAGTCTTCTTTATAAAGTTTTTTATTTATTTCTAACATAGTATGAAGTAATGCTTCTGTATATTCGTTGTTGAAATATTCCTCAATTAAAACATTTTTAAGTTCATTAATATTCATATTTACTAATTTTGAATCAGGCGTGCTAGAATTATTATGTTTTAAAATAAATAACATTAATTCAAAAGAGCAAATTTTATCATTGTCAATATCAAAGAAAAATTCATATAATTTATTTGTAAATAAAGAATTTAAATCATTTTCTCTAACTTCATGATTTTTATGTTTACATTTAATATTTTTAACGTATTCATTAATAGATAATTTGTTAGGCATATCTTCTTCTTGTTCTTCTTGTTCTTCTTGTTCTTCTTCTTCTTCGGGTAAATCTTCATCGTCTTCAGTTAAGTTTTTAAATTTTTGTTTTTTATATTTTTTTTCTAATAGTTTTATTTTATTAACTTGATCTTTTGGTAATTTAATTCGAATTTTTTCATTGGGTTGTATTTTATTTAGATCATAATCAGGATATTCAACATTGAATTGAGAAATATCTATTTTACTATTTTTTTTATTATTAGAACTTAATTTGTAAGTATCAAAAGTAGTATAATTAGTATATGGATCTTTAAATTGTAAATTGGTAAATTTTATTTCTTCCGCCAAACTAGATTCCATTAATACTACTTCGTCGTCGTTAATATTATATCTGATATTATTAAATAAAATAAAGTTAGATGAATTAAATAATATACGTTTTGTTTTATTATAACGTACAAATTCATCAGAAAGTTTAGTAAAATATATATCAAAATTTTCATCATTTGTAATTAAATTATTTTTAGGAACAATAAGATTACATATATTAGTATTCGTATTAATCATACAAAAATCGCTATCACAAGTGTTATTATTACCACATAAAGAAAAATTTTTGATATTATCTAATATATTTTTATCATATTCAGCAAAAATAATATAGTTTTCGGCGAGCGATTCTAACTCGTCTCTTATAAGTTTTAATTTATCAAAATAAATAAGTACATTATTTTTAATAATGTCTTGTATTTTAATATTGAATTTATAATTTTTATATTCAGAGAGAAGTTTAAAAATAGTATTTCTAAAAGTATTATAGAATCCCGATTCTAATTTTATATTGCTAATTAATTCTTGTCTTTCTTTGTCAATATTAAATTTGTTTTGTATAACAATATCTGTTAATAAATAATTTTTATCAGAAAGTTTTTCTAATTCATCATTAATATATGCTTCGGGCTTATTTATCATAACAAATTGATTAGCATTAGTTAAAATACCAATTATTAATTCGTTTTCAATTATTTTGTTTACTGGTTTACATTGTATAATATGATTAGTCATATCATATATTTTTTGTAAAAATTCTTTAGTAGAATTATAATCTGAAAAATATTCTTCATTTAATTCATCAATAAAAACAATTGGAATTTCATAATGTTCATACATATTTGAAGGATGACATGGAATATATCTATATCCATCAAATTCTATTTGATTACTTATAATTATAGCAATAACTTTATTTTCGTAATCCATAACTTGAAAATTAATTTCATAACCTAATTTAGTTAAAATATTAATAGTGTTATCCAATGAAATATTTTTATGAAATTTAACATTATTGCTAAGAGTTTCTCCGCAATTATTATTAATATCTTCTTTAATAAAATTAAGAATTTTTTTAAATTCATTTAATCTAGTTTCGTCTGAATTAATTGTAAAAGAAAATAATGGAGTTATTATATTATGATCTTGTGTTCTAATTGAATAAATTGGTTCAAAATATTGTTCTTTCATTAATAAAATAAGACTTTTTTTAGTATCATTAACAAATTCATTAGAATAATTTTGTTTAGGGCAAATAACTTTAACATTATCAGTTAAATCATAGCTAGTAATATCAAGTATAATTAAATTAATTCCATTAGGAAATAATAATGGATTAGGTTTACAAATAATATCCCATAAATACGTATAATCAATAATATAATTTTTGCCTTTTAAATATAATTTAAAATTTTCAAAAGAAATCAAGATTTTTTTATATAAATTAATATGATTATGGTTAGATTTATCTAATTTTTCATAAAAATTGCTTTTACTTTCAAACTTTTCAATATCCATTTTGTCTAAAAATTCTTCAGTAATATTTTTATTTAAAAATATTTGTACTAAATTAGCATTATTGTAGGTTATAAAATTATCAATAGTTAAAGATTTTAGTATAATATTTTTCATTTCATCGATACCAATAGATTTACTTATGGTTAATATTTCTTTTGAATAAGCGTCTGCAATACATGCTATAAATGAATTATTTTTATCATTTTGAACCCCGTATCTAAGTAAACAAGTATATTTATACTTCAAATTATTGTTATCTGGATTAATACAATCGTCAGAATCAAATTGTAAAAACTTTTTAATATTAAGAGGAAGATGTCCTGCTTTGTATTGTTCTAATGGAAATTTATCAGCTCTAATAATATATTTAATATCTCCTTGTTTTACAATTTGACTATTAATATTGCAAACACGTTTATTTTTCTCATCGAAGGGTGTGGGTTTTTTTTCATTTTTTAGTTTACTAAAACAACAAGGTAGACAAAATTCATTACCCTGTTCATCTTTTACAATATCTTTTAAAAATGCAGGTTCTCTATTTTTATTTTCAAATTTATAAATATTTCCTTTTCCCTTAGAATAAATAGTTCCATAATTACCCGTTTCAACTTGTTCTTTTGTTAAAGTAGTAGAATTTTCTAAATTCCAAAATTTAGGACATATATAAAAATGTTTTTTATTAGGATCAGTAGAGTATTCTAATACGTCATTAGGTGTATATTCAGGATTATCAACTAAAACTTTTTGTTTTTCTTCTTCGGTTAAAATTACTGGTTGTCTTGCCGATTGACATAATCTAGAATAACTAACGTAATTTTTTTTAGTATCTTCTTTTGCAAGATTAGGTTTATATGTTTTAACTTTAAATAATCCGGGTTGTAATTTTTCTAATCTATTTAATACAGGATTTCCTCTAGTCGATTCTTTAAAATTTTTTAAGTTATCTTCTTTTTTATCATCTTGTTCTTGGGATTTTTTTTTATTATCTAATGCTTCGTCGCGTAATTCTTGTTGTTTTATTTCTTCGTCTGGTTCTTCTTCTTCTTCTTCTTCTTCTGTGTTAATTTTAATTTCTTCGGGTATAATTTCTTTAATTTTTTCATCTATTAAAAAATCATTATCTTGTTCAATTTTAAAATCTTCTTCATCAATATCAATAATATTTTTTTGATCTTCGTCCTCGTCGTCATCGTCATCGTCATCGTCATCATCGGCTAATAATATATCTAATAAATTATTAGTATAATCATCTTCATCAATAGAACTAGCAGCATCAATTGCATCATCAAGGTCAATTTCTAATGGTGTATTAAAAACATTATCAATATTTTTTTGAGTTAAATCAACAATAATTTCATCTGGTTTAATATCTTGAATATATTGTTCTTCTTTTTTCTTACTAGATTTACAAATAGATAAATCAATATCTTTAATATCATTAAATGACATTTTAAAGATAGAATCAATATAAATTTTAATAAAATAAATGTATCTAATATTATCAATATTATCTATTGATACATTAATCTGATTATTAATATTATTATCGATATTAAAAAGAAATCCAGGTGAATTTTTAATTTTTAATTTTCTATAATTAAAAATATTTTGTACGAGATCGAGAGATTGTATAGCATTTTCAAAAATAGCAGACGCTTCTTCAGTAGATGATAATTTAAAATTTTCCTGTAATTGTTGTATAATTTTAATAGGAGATTCTTTTAGTTTAATAAGTTCGATAATGAAAGCGTCTTTGTCGTTCATTTCATTATAATTAGATACTCTTTTGTACCGAAATTTTTTTTCTTTGGTTTTATCACTAATTATGTTAAAAAAGAAGTATAAACAATTTTTAATATTATTTAAAAGTTTAATACTTTGCGTGGATTCAATTTGAATAGTGTAATTAAGATTAATAAGTTCAATATTATTATCTATTAATGAATTAAAATATGAAATATTATTAGTGTCATTATTTATATTTTTTTTAATAATATCAATGATAGGATTAACATTTTTCTGAATAATAGAATCTAATACAGGCATGTCAAGATGATTAAAAAGTTCAATTTTAATATTAATAATACCATAAATATCTAATTCAAGTATAAATAATTTTACATTTTCTTTAAAGAATTTATCATTGTTAAAAATAGTCATAGAAATTGTATTATTTTTTCCCATAATTTTAGAATATTTAATAATCATATCTTTTGAGAGAAAAGGTATTTTTTTATTATTATCTTTATTAATTCTGTTGCAAAACAATCTGTAAATATTTTCGTGTTTTTTTCCAGGATTATATTTAATAATTGGTATATCAATATTACTATTAATAATTTTAAAAAGAGATTCTAATGATAAAGAGAGATTAATTTTGGTATGTATATTAAAATTAATAGTTTTAATACCATTAACAACGTAATTCAGCGGAGGAAATTTTAGGTCATTATAATAGATGTAATATAAAGTATCAATAAAAGAATTTTTATTATTAAATAAATCTAATGAAAGATGGTTATTAGTTTTAACTAATAAAGATTCTTTATTTTTATTAAAAAGTTCCTGTGCATTAAGTTGATTAGAAGCAATAAGGGGAAAGTATAATTTAATAGTAATATCTTCTTCTAAAGGTATTAATTTGGAATAATTTAAGACATCTTCAAATAAACAAATAAATAAAGTATTATTAACGATATTGTATTCAAATAGTAAGTTGTTATTATTAGTATTTAATGAAGTATTAATAATAGAGCGAATATAAGTAGAATATTTTTTAACTTCAAAAGGATTGGTGGTATATAAATGGGGTAATTTATTGTTAATATTTTGGCCAATAGGAGTAAGGACATTAATTTCATCTAATGTAATAGAATTAATATCATCATAGTTAAAATTATCTGGTTCTATATTTTCATTTAATTCTAATAATTTATTATAAATTTCAATTTGTTCATTAATATTTAATAAATATTGTTTAAGATTTTCATTAGTAATTTTATTAGTATTATTATCGGATAATGTATTATATAATTCAGCAGAATTATATTTTTTATTGATTAATCCATATATATAAATTTCTTCATAACATATTTGTTTAGATTCACTAATAGAACTATTATAGTATTTTAAAAATTTAAATTTAATAGTTTCTAATGTATCATCATAATAAATATTTTCATCAATAAAATAAATAGAAATATTAAAATCATTTATAAATTTGATATCTAAATCGCTAAAATGGTCTTTAAATGTAGTATTGAATAAATCAGAAGTAATAAATTCTTTAGAATTTTGGTATTTGGATTGTAGTGTTTCAATTGATTCTTGTAAAACATTAGATAGATATTTATTTTTAATGAATAAGTATAAATTTGTTAAATTATTATTATTATTAATATAAACTTTAAATATATTTGACATCTATATAAATACAAGCATATAATTTTATATAATAATGTTCGTAAATATTATAGTAGTTTATGGTGATAATAATGGTATTGGTAAAAATAATTCTTTACCATGGAAGATTACAAGTGATTTAAAAAAATTTAAGAAATTAACAATTGGAAATAAAAAGAATGCAATTATTATGGGAAAAAATACTTGGTTAAGTTTAAATAATAACCCATTAAAGAACAGAGATAATCTAATATTAAGTAGTTCATTATTAATAGATAACATAGATGAAAATAATAATATAACTAAGTCTTTTAAAAATGAAATAGTATTGAAGAAATTTTTAGAAAATAAAATTTATGATGATATATGGGTAATAGGAGGAGAGAATATATATGATTTATTTTTGAATAAAACAAATATATTTACTGTAAAAAATATATACATAACATTATTAGATATGGTTTATGAATGTGATACATTTTTTCCAGAAATAGATAAAACAAAATATAGTTTTATAAGTAAATCAACTCATGTATCGGAAAAAAAAGATTTTAATATATATGATATAATGTATAGTAATACTAATCAATAATCGTAATATGGATTATCAGTAATATTCATACCACAATATCTAGCAGGATTTTTTTTGTAGTCAATTGGATTATAAATATTAATTTCTTTGGCTTCTGTTAACATAAATTTAAAATTATTCCAGAATTCATCACCATGACCGATTGATTTAGTAGCGATATGACTAACTTCATGTAAAGCAACATACATTAAGGTATTATCATCAATAATGCGACCTTTACTATTTTTTTCAGTATCTAAACAAAATGCTAATTTTTCTCCTTTATTTTCACTATACGCAGTATATTCGCTAGTAGGTAAAGTTTCGTATATTTTTTTTGGATTGTATCCTTTAACTAAACGTTTAACATTATCTTTTTCGGGATATTTTTCTCCTAAATATTTAACTAGTCTATTTAATTTATTATTAACGTCGGCTAATTTATCAGCAGCCATTTCAAGTTTAGCTCTATCTCGAACACAATATTTATTACCGTTAATATCAGATATAATACATCTAAGTTGAAATGAATCAGAACTAATATATATTTTGTAGGCAATAATTAAAATAAATATAAGTAAAATAGCATTAAAAATATTGTTATTCATATAATATAAAATATTATAATAATAAATTATAATATTTTGTTATTTAATAATTTAAGCACCTGCTCCAATTTCTAATTGTTTTCTAAATTTATCATCATCAATGGTAGATATATTCCAAGGGCAATTAGTATTAGATCTGGGATTGGGGGGTTCTGATCTAAGTTGTAAGTTAGCATTTCTTAAAGAAGAACCTTGTGTATTAATTCCTACAACTTGTTGAGGATTTAATAAACTAACATTTTTCATATCACCAACGGGATTCATAGAAGACCATGCACTATTAGAATCGCTGGGTAATAAATCAGATGGATTAGCGACAGGTTTATTCATACCAGAAGCAGTAGTGGCAGAGTTAGATGCATTTTGAGCGACACCATTAAATGGTGCATATGCAGTTTGTCCGGAAGCACCAATGACCTTGGTAACCGGTTTATTATTAATGCCTTTTGTGGGCGCGGGACCAGGCATGGGTGTCATTCCTAATTGAAAAACATTTTTATTGTTAGAATATTGATGTAAAGCAAATACTAAAAATACAAAACCTATAATTCCTAAAACATGTTCGTTTTTCAAATCTTTAAAGAATTTCTTGTAAGCAACCATTTATATAAAATAAATAATAAAAAAAATTTATAATTATTATATTAATTATGAAATTATAATTAAACTATAATCAACTATCTAAATTCAAGAAATCTTCCCCATCATCGCTACTTTCATTGTCAATATCATCCAAATTATATTTATTTTTAATTTGTTTTGCTTCTAAGAATGCTAAAATTGCATTTTTTCTAATTTCTTTTGCTTTTTTTTTAGCATCTTTATAAATCTCTAAATAGATTTGTTGATGTGATTTTAAATCCATAGTATTTTCTATAGTTTCTGATTCTGGAATGTCAAAAATATTAACAGTTTCTAAATTATTACTCATTAAATATTTGAATTCATTATTATTAGATTGTTCTGTTTCTTTTACTAAACTAGTAGTAGATATAACTTCGCTTAAATTAGATTCTTTATTTGAAATATTAGATTTTGTTTCTTCTAAATTAGATGTAATATTTTTAGAATTATTAATTTTGGTAATATTATCTATACTAGTAGTTTCAGTAAATAATGATTCGTCGTTCTTGTCATTTATAGTTTGTTTTTTTAATAGTTGATTATTATTACTATGAATATCGGGTTGTTCTTCTAATTTTAAATCAGAAGTTATTTTGGGGTTAATATTACTGGTTTGATTAGATAATTCATTAGGCAATATGTTATTTGGGTTGCTAGATATATCTAAACCTTTATTTATATCGGTTTTGATTAATACTTGTTTTTCAAATTCGTCAGAAGGTAAAACAACCATCATTTGGGTTAAAAAAATTTCAATATTAAAATTTTTAGTAGAGAATTTAATATTATTAATATTAACCAAAGGAATAAATTCATTTGTAATATCTAAATCTTCAATTTCTATTTTGTTTTCATTTTCATCATAAATATGTAATTTATCTAATTTAATGTATGCTTTAACTAAGAAATTTTTCCCGTGTTTGTATGGTTTCATAGTAGATAACATTAATTCATCAATATCGTTTTTTTCCATTTCAGAAGAACCATAAAACCATGATTCTTTATTATTGTAAATTTTTTCTGTACAAACTTTCTCTAAATTTTCAAAGAAATCAATAACGGTTTTTTGAGACATACAGAAATTAAGTTCAGTGTATGTTTTAGAAGAATTTTTAATGATACCGTGTTTAGTACTACATTTAGGTAATTGTATATATAAATTTTTATTAGTTATTCCATGACTAAGTTTACTAACATAATTATTATTATTAGCTAGTGTAGGATTACCTAAATTTAAAATATTAAAATCAAATCTTTGATTTAAATCAAATACGCTATTATTCATTTAATAAATAAGATATAAAAATGTAAATAAAATAACACGCAAAATATAATTAAATAAATTATACATATTAATTTAAAGATAATGAAAAATAATTTTGTATATGAGCAATGTTTAAAAACATTAAATTCAAAAGAATTTAAAAATGAATTTAATAATTTTTTAAAACCAATATTAGAGTATATTTTTAAAGAAATATCTATTTATTTGTTTTTTTTTGTATTTTTTATATTAGTTAGTTTTTTATTACATTTAGGAGTTTTAATTTTATTAATTCGTTATAATAATAAAATGAAAAATTTATAAATTTTTTTCTAAGTATATAATATACAATGACTTTAGATATGATGAATTTAGATAATCAGAACGGGGGTCGTCGCAGACGCAGAAGTTCAAAAAGAAGAGCAAAAAAAGGAGGTTCGTTATTAGCAGATGTTAGTGTTCCGGCTGGAATATTTTTATTACATAGATATTTAAAAAACAGAAAATCACGTAAAGCGAGCAAAAAACGAATCAAAAAACGTACACGTACACGCAGAAGAAGATAAATTAAATAATTATTAATTTAAATATTTAAATAATTATTTAGAATTAATATAATCAATGAGTTTAGAAGAAAATATCAAAAAATGGGTGGTCTTAGACAATAAACAAAAGAAATTAAACGAACAAGTAAAAGAATTAAGAAATATAAAAAATGATTTAACGGATAGTATTATAACAAATTTTTCTGATAAAAATATAAATTCACCAATAATTAAAATAAGCGATGGTAGATTAAGTTTAATTGAAACCCAACAAGCAAATATAATAAGTTTTAAATTTTTATTAGACACTTTTAAAGAATATTTTGAGGACGATAAACAGGCAACTAAGTTATTAGATTTTGTAAAAAGTAAAAGAAGATATACTAATGTATCATCTATAAAAAGAATATATAATAAAGAATAGATTATATAAATAGTATTTACATAATATAATAAGAAATGTTTAAATTATTAAGTGAATTAAATATAGGTAGAAAAGATTACAAAAATTTAGCACTTTTACCCGGTTTTAATATAAGTGAGCCAAATAGTATAAATGAAAACGTTTCATTATTAAATAAAAAATTTGATCGAACAGATATCTTAGATGAAAACATATTAATAAAATTAATAACTCTAGTAGATGAAGGTAAAAATAGTTCTTCAAAAAAATTAAGAAAGGGTTATTTTAAAAAATTAAAGGGAACTAGAAAAAAAAAATAAATTTTATTTTATAATAATATTAATTTTTTATTAAAAAGTATTAACTATAAATAATAATCTAATTATAATTTATTATTTATAACAATGGACAGTTCATTGTACGCACATAAACGAAAAAGAAATTCTTTAAGTAAACAAAATGTTATTTCCAATGATATAGCATATAATAATAATAATTTAGTTACTCATATTATAAGAAAAAATCGCGGAAGTGGTAGTAAATTTTTAAAACAAAAATATACTGCACCAAAAATTTATAAACCATATAGCAGACAAATTATTAACCAGATTATAGATAATACAATAGTTAACGAAGAATTAGTAAACCGATTTAGTGTTACTGATACAATAAGTAATACTATATATGACCAAATTATAGTAAATCGAATAATAAATGAAAGTCAAATATATACAGATCCTACTAATATTTACAACAATATGAATACAACAATAGAAAATACGGATAGTGCCAATTATTTAATTGATACAACAATAGATACAGTAGATTATAATATTATGAATGATATTACTAGAGAAAATATTATACATGATATAAGAGAATATTTAATAAATTTTATGAACTTAGATCCTAGTTCTTTTATAATTACTATATCAGAAGGTTCATTAAAAATTAAAGTTAAATTAGTTTCTGGTTTAATAACCGGCATTAGATTATTAAATATGCCCACTATTAATTTAAATCAAAACGATACATATATCGAATATGGAGCAGAAGCAACCTTTCGAGGTGTTATAAATAATAATAAAATTATTACCAAAACTTTTTTATTAAATGGAACAGAAGTAGCAAATATAAATACTGGAATAGCACAAACATATATACATAGATATTATCTCGTTGATAAAAATCAATTATTAGATACCGTAGAAAGAAATATTATTGTATATGATAATGTTCCACCAGTAATTAATATATTATCACCAAACGAAATCACTATAAATCAAAATACTGATTTTGTTAATATTGATCCTGGTGTTAATATTACAGATATAGGTGGCGATAGTGAAATTAATTTGCGTAATATAAGAAGAGTAATTAAGAATGAAAATGGAAATGAAGTAAATTATAATACATTTACACAAACACGAGGTGTATATAAAATATATTATTATGTAATCGATAATAATGGTAATGAGGGGAGTAATTTTAGAATTGTAAATGTAATTGATAATATAGCACCGCAAATAATATTAAATACACCTATAAATTTTAATATAAATCAAAATGAATTGTTTATTGCAAATGATCCCGGTATTCAAAGTATCGATGATCCCGGCGGAGATACTAATAGTAATTTATTATCAAATATTATAATAACAGTTACTAATTCTAATAATACAGAAGTATCAATAAATTCTTTTACAGAAATAGTAGGACAATATAATGTACTATATTCTACAATTGATGATAGAGGTAATATTGGGACAACAGCAAGAATTGTAAATGTAATTGATAACATAGGACCAAATATGACATTAAATGGTTTTACAAATTATACTATAAATCAAGGCGAAACTTTTACTGATCCAGGAATACAAAATATTACTGATATAGGCGGTAATGAATCAATATCAACTTCTGATATTACTATTGAAATAACTGATCCTTTAAATAGTATATCAAATTATTCATATCCATTAAATAGTTTACTAGTAGGAAATATTACAGGGCTCTATACAATTAAATATAAAGCAACCGATAATGCTAACAATGAATCTGTAGTAATTAGAAATATAACAGTAGAAGATAAAACAAATCCAATTATTAATTTGAATCAATCTAATATAACACTTATGCAAGGAGTAGATTTTAATAGTAATGATCCTGGTATTTTAAATGTAACTGATGTTGGTGGAGATTCGAATATATCTAGCAGAACTATTACTAAAACTGTAGTAGATAGTAATAATATTAGTCAATCAATATCATCATTTACTCAAATATCTGGACGCTACATCGTGACATATAGTGTAACAGATAGTGCTAATAATGTAGGCTTGGCATACAGAACTGTTGATATTATTGATAATATACCACCTGTAATTACCTTAAATGGAGACTTAAATCCACAAATAAGACGTTATGAAACATTCACTGATCCGGGTATATCAGGTATAACTGATACTGGTGGAGATGGTAGCATATCTGTAAGTTATGTTACAAAAAATTTAATTGAAGTAACAAATTATTTAGTAAAAGTATATTCTAAATCAAGTAATCATATAGATTATGGGAATGGTTCATTGTCGTGTTATCTATTAAACGATATTGAAACACCAACATTAACATTTTCTATTGGCGAAACATATAGATTTATACAAGAAGATACAACAAATTCAGGACATCCAATTAAATTTTATTTAGATAAACAAAAAAATACGTTATATGAAACAAATGTAACATATAATTTATCACCAGGAAGTACAGGTAGTTATACTGAAATTCAAGTTGATTCAAATACGCCAAATATAATTTATTATCAATGTGGAAGTCATAGTTTAATGGGGGGTAAAATATTGGTAAAAGATGAATCGTTTGAGTTATCTAATTTTTTTAATAGACTTGGTTTATATGAATTAATATATTCCGTAAATGATAGTAAACTGAATGAAGGAACAATATCGAGAAACATATATATATATGATAATACCTCGCCAAATATTTCACTCTTAGGTGGAAGTTTAACATTGATGCAAGGGGATATTTTAATTGATCATGATCCAGGTATTGATAAAATAATCGATACACACGGGGATATAAACGGTGATTTAATTATCGATCATGCCGCGGTAATTCTTGAAATTACTAATTCATTAAATCAAGTGATAACATATGACGCAGTAACACTTACAGGCGATACATATATATTTACTTATACAATTACGGACGAAGCCGGTAATATAGGCTCGGCCATTAGATCAGTAACTGTACTCAATAATACTCCGCCAATAGTTACTTTGACTGAACCAACAAATATGACAATCAATCAATATTCTTCATATATTGATCCCGGTATAACAAGTATAATAGATGATGTGGATGGTACAATGTCTATTAATAGTTACACAAAAGATATAATAGAAGTTAAAAACTATACAGTGATACTTCAAACTCCTTCTTCTTCTGTATTTTTAATTAATGGGTTGGAAGCGCCAATTTTAACATTTAAAATAGGAGAAACGTATAAATTTATACAAGAACATAGTAGCAATTCTGGACACCCTATTAAATTTTACTTAGATGAAGCAAAAACGCAAGAATATAATGGTGGTGTAACCATTGTTTCTTCGCCAGGTACTATAGGTAGTTATTCACAAATTCAAGTCGGTTTGTCTACACCAAGTACAATTTATTATCAATGTGAAAATCACAATAATATGGGTGGAAAAATTATTGTGAATAATACGACTTTCAATCTAACAGATTTCGTTGCCAGATTAGGGCAATATTTAATATCGTATACTGCAACCGATATAGCTAATAACGAGGGAACAGTATATAGAACCGTAAAAATAATAAAAAACGACGATTTGCTATCTAGTGACCCAGAAATTACATTAACAGGATCAACAGAATTTACGTTAAATCTCGGCGATACATTTAATGACCCCGGCATCCGATCAATCCAATCCAATGGTAGTGATACTATTAATAGTTACAATATTTCACCAACAGTAACAGATAGTGAAAATAATGTTATTGATATATCAACATTTACACAAACACCTGGTACATATACATTAACATATACTGTAAGTGATTCGGGCGGAAATACACAATCAACAACTAGAACAATAACAATTAATCAATCAATAGCAACACCTGCACCGCCACAAGAAGAACCAGATTGGAGTACTCATCAATATTTTGGGTTTGCACCAATAGATCAACGTGGCGGTTCAGGAGCGTTCATTATATATGATTTTGAAATTGTTCAAGATGGGGTAGATTTAATAGAATATTCTCCAAATTTAGGTAGTACTTCTATACCGGGAGAATTAGTAACATCTTCACCTGCTGATGCTAATAATACATGGATAGGTTTTTATTTTGGTCAAAGTTATCATGATTATCATGATTGGTGGGCTGATAATCAAGAACCTTTACTTTATTATAAAACAAATGATGCTACACCTGCATCTGGAAATATAACCGTGCGTATGTCATGGCATAGTACTCATATGTCTGATCACGGTCATTTTCTTTCTTCTGATAGTCCAAATGGACCTTGGGTTATTCGCAAAACTTGGGATTTGACTAATTTACCTACCCGCGCAAATGAAGAATATGTAGAATGGCACCTATTTGATTCTCCACCTCCCGATCCAATCACAATAACTAAGGTTGATACATATATACCACCAACCGGAAGGGATGATCGGATGGCTCAGCCCGATGCAGTGTCAGTTAGTAGAGACGGCACACGTGTGGCAGTAGGTTCATGGGCATACGGTACAAATCCCCCAAACAGCGACGGAGTCACACCCGATCAAAGAGGTATAGTTAATGTATTTGAATGGAATGGTAGTTCGTGGACAAAAATAGGAAATTCTATAATCGGCGAGGATCCTTTTGAAAAATTAGGACATGCAGTTGCTATGAATTCAAATGGAACACGATTAATATTAGGTGGTTTAGGTCTAAAGCAGGATCCGAATGGTGCATCTCAGGTTTACGAAACTGGATGGGCACAAGCATATGAGTTAACTGGTAATACGTGGGTAAAAATGGGACAATTTATAAATGGTATTTTAAAGTACGATGAGTTTTCTGGTTCGGTGGATATCAATGATGATGGTACAATAATAGCAATTGGTGCTAAAAAACATCGTTCCATCGGTGACGCGCCGCTCCGCATGGGTCAAATTCGTATATTTAAATATAATTCTACTACAAAATTATGGTTTCAATTAGGACAAGATATTGATGGCGACAACAACGACACCGAGACCGGGACTGCACTAGCATTAAATCATGACGGTACATGGCTTGCTTCAGGCGAACCTTTAGGCGACAGAAGCGACCCCGATGCCTGGTGGTCAGCACGAGGACAGGTTCGTGTTTTTCAATTAGATCCAACTGTTTCACCTGACAATTGGGAAACTCATAATCCACAATGGATACAGAGAGGCAGTAAATTTACCTTCGATCCCGAGACAGGCGCCGGCGGCACCTATAGTGCTCTCGTTGGGTCTAGTGTATCGTTAAGTAATCATAATGGCGCTGGTTTACGTCTAGCATATGGTAGTCCCAAGTTTTGGCCTGAAACAGATGGAAGTAAATTACACTGTGGCGCAGTGTATGTATATGAATGGAATGGTAGTTCTTGGGCTCAAGTTGGTTCTAAAATAACCGGTGACTATCAGGAGAATCAAATAGGAAAACGGGTATCTATAACGAAGGATGGTAATCGCATAGCTACTCTATCGGGGAAATTTCAATATGGAACAACAAGTACAGGTGGGTATATGTACATATATGACTGGGACGGAACACAGTGGGTAAATCAAATAGATACTGGTTATAATTATACGCTATCTTTAAATGTTCTTACTTATATGTATAGCCATTCTTTATCTATGAGTGCAAACGGTAAAGTTGTTATGGTCGGAGAGAGCGAGTATTATGCTGAGAGATTTGCAAATACGGGTATTCCAGTAGACGGGCGCGTAGCGAGATATGATATAGATATTGGAATTTATGAACCGCCAATAATTACGCTATTGGGAGAAACAGAAATAGAATTAGAAGAAAATGCTGTTTTTGTTGATCCAGGAACAACCGTTTCATATTTATCCGGGAATCCGGCGACTATTACACCAACTATAGTAGATGCTAATTATAATACACAAGTTTTATCATCTTTCACTGAAACGCCGGGTGTATATAATCTAACTTATACCGCATTTGATAGTGATGGTAATAGAGGATATGTTAGTCGAAAAGTTACAGTTACAGCTATAGCAAAATCCGTCGAAGTTACACTTTTAAATAGTCTTGATGGTTCTACTGCAAATGACGACTTTGGTCGTAATCTAAAAGTAAATGGGGACGGCACGATAATGGCAGCAACACATGGCAGTGGAGACAGCACTAGAACAATAAAGGTCTATAGTTGGTCAGATGGGTCGTCTACCTGGGTCAATGATCGTGGGACGATAAATATAAATATGAGTCTTACAGATAGACACGGAAATACTTTTCTAGCCTGGATAACCAATTTTGAAATCTCTTCTACTGGCCTGCGAATAGGTATATTAATTTCTGGTAAATTTGCGATGTACGAATGGGATGGTTCCAATTGGAATATTATGACAGGTTATTTGGGGCAGAATACGTACGACTATGGCGTGGGCAGTCAAGGCTATCAGGGATTGTCATTGAACCATGACGGGTCTCGCATAATGTTAGGATTACCGAGCCACAACATCCCATATGGCTTGGGCTGGGGAGATCAGGGGGGAATTAGAATATTTGAGTGGATAAATTCAGAGTGGTTAGAAAGAGGTTGTGAACATTCAGGCGAGAATCACCTGAATTCTAATGGTAGGGGAGAAAACTATTACGAGGAATTTTATTGTTTGGTAGGGTCGACTCAGCCACCTATTGATCTGTACCAAACAGGTATACCATACGGTTGCGGAAAGTATATTTCAATGAATCAATCTGGAACGCGTATAGCAATATCTAGCGATAAGAAAGAGTCCCGCGTGCAGTTATCTAGTTCTACATATACAGATTATGATCAAAACATAGGAATATTTGAATGGTATCCTGATCAATCTATTCCGAGGAAGCGATCGACGACCAATACAGCAAGTGTAAATCCTTTAACCGGAGGAATGGGTGGTTCTGGCGGCGGCGGAACATGGATTAAAATGGATGTTCAAACAGATATATCCGGAAAACTTGTAACATTTAATGATGCGGGAGACCGAATGGCGGTAATGCAAAGTGGTCCGGTAATATATGGTGCGTCTCCTCGCTACTTAGTTATAAATGATACCATGGGCTCTAGTATAATAAATATATACGAATGGGATATAAACGAAGGTTCTAATGGAAAATGGATTAAATTGGCCAATAGTATTGAGGGGGACAATCCAAATGAATATTTAGGTAGTAGGATGATAAAATTTAATGATGATAAGCTAATTGTATTATCGGGTCTCTCGTCGTCAATTGATATATATAAATTGAATAATATAACGTCAAGAAATACAGGTAATTATTTTTCATCAATGGAACGGCGATGGGAAAGAGTAGGTTCAAGAATAGACTCGCTGACAAATTTAGTACATCCTGAAAATTATATATCTTCGGTTGCAATGGTTGGATCTAGATTAATAGTTGGTATGTCATATCATCCCAATGCAAGCAATGTTCAAACCGGTAGGGTAAATACATATTCTTTAGTGGAACCTGATGAATACTTAGATGCTTCTAATGCGCCGATTATTACCTTAAATGTTGGAAATACTATTGAAATAAATGCAGGAAATGCATATATAGAATATGGTATAACGGTAACCCATAACAGGGCTATTATCAATAAAATAGAAAATCCATTACCAAAGAATGATAAAAACAAAATTCAAAATATAGATGACTTTTTTAACTATGCGGGAACCTACACATTTACATATACCGCAACTGACGATGCAGGAATAACTTCATGTATGGATAGAATAGTTATAGTAAAAGATATAATACCACCAACGATTATATTAAACGGTGGAGACGTATATTTATTGACCGGATATACATATATAGAACATGGCGTAGACTCAATATATGATGTATCGGGCGATGGACTATTAACAAAATACGAAATAATTCGCGATGAAATAGTATACCTATCTATATCTCCCAGCGATGTTACTATAAGTATAAGAACCGAAAATAATAATGAATTGGTTGATAGTATTTCCACTGCTCAACCGAATATATATAATATAACTTATAGTATTAGTGATTCTGCTGGGAATATTGGAACAGCAACAAGAAAAATAACAATTACGGATACAAAGTTATCGAATCAGAGATACACACCAGAAATGAATTGGACCAAGTACATCAATGGTGTAATGGGTGTATATGGTAGTTATTATCACTCCAGTGATCCGGACACAAGAATCGGTACAATAAGTAATAATGTAGGGCCAAGTGGTAGGTACGGGTTTCGTACGATTGGTAGTTATAAGGTAGGGGCAGTATTTTCACAACCATATAACCAGACACATCAAATAGAGTATATAGATTTAATATTTGAATTTCCAAGCTATGATACTTGGTGTAGTGGTTATCGACAACACAAAGGCACGGAAGACTCAAGTAGAGCAATCAAAAAATTAGAAATATATACTGCTAATCAAATTATTGGTCCATGGAAGTTAGTTGCAAGGGATACCCACAGCAAATGGCATCATGATCTTATGAGTCACGAAACTACTGATTGGAGTCAACCCACAGATGATCCTTCTCGCTATGGTGCGGTGGGAAGCACTACAACAGAATGGAACCCATATGAACCCTCCAAATTTATTAAAGTTCGAGTGCTGACTACCCATACTCATTTAGACTACTACGAAAGTGTAATCGCCAACTTTCAGGAATTTAAATTTACATCCATTGATACTGTTGCTCCGGTAATTAATATAATTGGTAGCGACATTACACTTATTTATGGTGTTAGTTTTATTGATCCAGGCGTAGAAAGTGTATCTGATATTATAGATATAACTTTAACGGTTAGCGATGTTATAATAACCACAACACCGAGCAATATCGCAGATGTTGGTACATATACAATAACGTATTCGCTGACAGATAATACGGGGAATGTAGGTATATCAACTAGGACAGTAAACATAATAGAGGCGGAGGTTCAACCATTTGATACAGGAGTAACAGGAATAGTATTTACCGATGGCACTAAGTATATTGTTCCGTCTACAGATACAACATTCAGTAATGATATTATGGCCATTGCATACAGCGTAACCGAGAAGACGCAGAATGAGGTGTATCGTATCCAAATCGGCGACGCAATTACACATATTGGACCCCTTCAAATCGATGGGTTACATACAATGACACTCGAGTATCGGACATTATCATCACCAGTTACATTAACGAGCCAGGCGCTACAAGGAAGTAATGGATTGACCGACATAAAGTTACAAGATGATACGAGATTAGGTGGGTCTCGATGTTTCTCGGAGTGTATCAACCTGTTAACATTGACGCTTCCTGCATCTTTGACAACTACTACATGGTATTTATTCGCATCGTCTACATCCCTCACCAGCGTGATCCTTCCTGCCGGCTGCGGAATCGATGGGGGTACATTTAACGGTTGTTCCAACCTGACAACAATCGTCATTGGCAATACCACATACACTGCTCCGTACCAACCCCCGATAACGGCCGGCCAGCCCACGTGGGATCCGTACCCCCCATATTTAAACACACCATTTACAGAGACATATAATGATGCTAATCCCAAATCTGTTTTGGATACTGTAAACCCCACAATTATATTGAATGGTGGTAGTATGTCAATTTATCATGGTGATAATTTTACTGATCCAGGAGTAGCAAGTGTATCTGATAATATTGATACAAATTTAACGGTTAGTGATGTAGTAATTACAAGTCCAGCTAATATAGCAAACATTGGAACGCATAACATAAGTTATTATCTGCAAGATTCTGCTGGAAATGAAACTACTGTATACAGAGAAGTAGTTGTTTTATCTGTACCAACTAGAACATGGTATTGGCCAAACGATACAAATTTAGTTTCATATATCATGGATTATCATACAAACTATAATAATGGTACTTCACCGATTGGCGGGATGGCGGGAGCGGAAGACACGTACTATATGTATTATAATCTGGAACATGGTGCATGTACTGAAAACCCGAGTAGATTTAGTAATTCAGTGGGTCCATTACCTATGCATATCCGTTGGAAGAATGCTAACTCGCCATATACAATTGATCCCGCTACAAATGGTTATCCAGAGTTTGTATTTACTTTTAATAGTAGTGATACTTGGTGTAGTGGATTCCGTCAAAAATCGAACGCCGACCCCAACGGACAACAACAATTTCTAAAAGACTTTGAAGTGTATTATAATACTACGAATAATTTATCGAGTGGTTGGCAACAAATAGGGGGAACCTATACGCATGCAATGCAAAAAGTATCATGGAATACAACAGTCTGGACTCCCGTACGTTGTAAATTACTAAAAATTAGATTGAAGATGTCCTATTGGGGCTGGGATGGAAGAAGCCCAAAAGAATATGATTGCAATGTCGCTGAACTAAATTTAGAAATAGGTGTATAGTAACTCTCGGAAAATAAATTATATAAATATTAAATCTAATAATATATATATAGTTTAATGGTGGGTTGTTGTAAATCAAATAAAAAAACAAAAGATGTATAAGAAAAGAGGACAAAAAATTTTTTGATTTACCAAGAAGATTTTCCCACAAACAATGTGTAAATACAAAAAATAAAGGATTTACTATGACAGCATCTTGTGCACCATATAAATATTGTAAAAAAACATATAAATGTGGCAAAAGAAAGAAGCAACAATTTTTATTTAATCCTTTAGATCCAAAAAAATCATTTGATGTATATATTGATAAGAATCCAAATGATACAATATCAATTAAATATACAACAATGGATGATGTAAAAAATACAATTAATAAGTTGGAGAGATTATATAAGACAGGTAAATATTCTCATAAAAGAATATGGCAAGTAGGAATGATAATGTATGTAAGATTAAAAGTTTTGAAGAAAAAGAAGCCAAAAGAATATAATCTCTCAAAAAAATATTTTAAATTTTTAGGAAATCGTACAAAATTAAAAACAGATAAAGAGAGAAAACAATTTAAATTTACTATTTAAAATTATAAATTTTGGATTAACCAAAGCGATAAAAATAATACATGAAAATTTAGATTCATTTAATAAGTTAGCAAGTGATTTAATACAAAAAAAATCAGTTGATTTAAAATATTTAAATGAATTACCGGTAAATTATTTATAATTGGACGGAATTTTAAACCAATTATCATTATTAAATGGCGCAACAAGAATATTACCAATTCTATTTTTCCAATAATCTACTCGTTTATCAAATAATTTTTCTTTATGTGTTTTTGGATAGAGTTCTCCGTTTTTAAAGACTTCGCTTTCTAACTCGCTTATTTTGGGTTTAACACCGTAACAATTAGAACCTAATTTTATATGAGGATTAGATATATAATTACCATTGATTCCAGGTAATCCACAATCATATTCATGTCCTTCTGATTCTTTTAATATATTAAAGTCATTTTGACTAGTAGGATATAATCCTAATTGGTCTTTGGTCCAACCAAAACTGCACCAACTAGCACCTTTTTTTTGTTCTTGTAATAATTGTTCATAATTTGCTAATTCACCATCAAAAGCTTTGCATACCGCTTTTGCATCATGATAACTAAATCTATTACCAGGAACATGATAAACTTCTTTGAAATCATAAGAACCAGATATATCTTGATTGATTGTAGATTTAATTTCTATTTCGGGTTTTTCTGAAAAAATATCTTTTAATTCGGTTACAATATTTACATTAAAAAAGTAAGCCAACCCATTCATAAAAACTAATAAAATTAATAAAGCCCATAAAATAGCTTCAAGAAACATAAAACTTCCTTTTGGAAAATTTTCAGAATCAGGATTTGAATTTCCTAAAAATGCAAAAATAACATAGTAAATTAAAATAATGAAAACTAATACTACTAAAACAAATGGATTAGAACCAAAATTATTTAAACTATCAAAAAAACCTTGTGTTATATTATTAAATAAACTCATATTATTATATATAAATAAATATTATATAAAATAATAGTTTAAAATAGTTTAATTTAGGATTATTTTTAATTTTGTATTTTTTGATAGAAATAACAATAACCTTTGTTAGTTATAATATTATTTTCATTTATTTCACAAACAGATGTATCATTAAAATGATACCATTTATTGTTTGCATTTTTTACATATGATGTATAATGTCCTCCCAAGCAACCGCCGCTATGATTACATACTCCAAATAGATCATATTTGTATGATTCTTTATCGTAACCAATAATATACTTACTTAAATCTAAATTATTAGTAGGTGTGGTAATTATTGTATTAATTTTTTTATTATTATTATTAAATCTTTTAAATGAAATAATTAAGATTTCTGGTAAACTCCAAAAATTAATACATTTATTCACATTTTCTTTTTTTAAAGTTTTATCATTATACCACGCATTATCTCCCGATAAACCTTCATGTGATACATATAAATCTAAACAATTATAAATATTACACGAATATATATTTTCGGGAATAGGTAAATCAATTAAAGAAAACGGTTCTGGTTTAATAGATAATATTTTTTGATTATCTTCTGAATGTAATAAAGAAACATGAATTCCATAAAATAAGTTTAATAATTCAGAATAAGTATCAGAATACATATTTTTAATCATATTAAAACATTCTTTTGCCAATTCATCTGTTTTATTATGTGATGTACCTGTAATATTCATTTCAACTTTTCTTTTTAAAGAATTATGAAATGTGTCAATAATAAATACTAAAAATTCTGGTAAATCATTTTGGGCAAAACCACTAAATAATTCTATATTTTTATTTTGTGATATTTTTTGGACGGCATTAACATATCTATCGGGAGAAATTATACAATTTTGAGACCACATTAATTTTCTTAAATTATTCCATTCAATAAGTAAAATACTATCTTCTATTTTATTTAAAGAATCAGTATCTAATTTATCAATCATTTCATTTAATGCATAACAATGCGATAACATTTGCATACAAGAATTTAAATAGCAAGTATTTCCTAAATTTGCTAAACCGGTTAATCCTTTATCTTTATATTTTGTTAAATAAACTGACATTATTATAATATTAATATGGTTTATATTTAAACACATTTTAAAAATATATATAAAAAATATATATGGCAACCCAAGAGCCTAATAATAATAATAATAATAATAATAATAATAATTCAACCGATTCATATACGAATAATTATTTTTATACAATAAATAATTATATGACATTAATGAATAATTCAATTTACTATTTAAATCGTTCAAACGAGATAATATCTAATATGCAATATAATTTAGATTACTATTATTATAATAATGTAAACGTTGATCGTAATTATATCCCATTAGACAATGATAGAAGAAGACGTCGTTTATTTCAACAATATACCGGGGAAGAAAATCATAATGATACAGGAGAAACAGAACAAATATTAGACGTAGAAACATCAGAAGAAACGAGAGAAGAAACATCAGAAGAAATAACCGAAGAAACAACCGAAGAAACAACCGAAGAAACGAGAGAAGAAACATCAGAAGAAATAACCGAAGAAACAAGAGAAGAAATAGAAGAAAGATTAAATAATATGTATACAGAATTTTCAAGAGAAAATTTAATTAATGCTATTTCAAGTAATATTATAAAAGTAAAATATGGTGATATATGTAATCCTGTTGATAGTATATGTACGATAACACAAGAAGAATTTGAGCCAGATGATGATGTGGGATTTATTAATAATTGTGGCCATATTTTTAATTATGATTCTTTATTAACTTGGTTAATAAGACATCAAACATGTCCAAATTGTAGATATAGTGTTTTAAGTAACACAAATTTAATTAGATATACTGATACCGATAGTAATGAAAGATTATATTTAACAAATTCTCAATTTAGAAGACATGTTATTGGAAGGGTATTGGGTAATTTTTTTAATAATGAAAATGTAGATAATTCAAGAAATACATTATCAATAAATTATATATAATCAAGGATAATAATATTGAATAGACTGTGTATTATCTTCATTAAATAAAATTAATTCTACTTCAGCAACAGGTTTTTCAATATAAAAAATATATTTCGCTAATTTAAAAATATATCTATTATAAATATAAATTTTACTTTTTTTTAAATATTGAGGAGTTTGTTGTTTTATAGATTTTATAAAAAAAGCAGTATATAAACAATATATAGGATTTATGTATCCAGTATTTATAGTATTAAATTCAAATTCAAAATCTGTTTTTAATTTACATAATTCTAACCATTGGGAAGTAAAATTTTGAAAGTCATCGTCTGTAGTAATATTTCCACTTAAATCAACTTTAACAATAGGAAAATTAGTATAATCGTAAATAGCAACCATTCATTAGATTAAAACAATAAAAAATCTAATGAATATTAACGGGACTTGGAATAATAAGTGGTATAATATAACTATTAGTAATTAATTTATATTTCTCGATATGAATTTGTTTATCTAGTTTATAATTTGTATTTTTAAATTCCCTAAGAGTTTTACGAGAAACAGAATATAAAACAGGTTCAATTTTAATATTTATTTTATAATTTTGATGATCCAATCTATTTTGTTTTAAATTATTTTCTAAATTTATTATTTTTTCAAACTGTTTTTTTAGTTTTATAGCAGAAGGATGATTAATATTTTTTTTATTATTCATAAATTTTTTTAAATCATGTATATATTGATTTTCAAATCCAATTTTACAAAAGTAACTATGTTTAATTCTTGGTATATGTAAGGAACTATTATCATCACAACTATTATTTATACCCCTATTACCACAATAAGGACATCTATTATCTCCATTTCTAAACCAACTAACCAAACAAGATGTATGATAAGTATGTTTACATTCAGGTAATATATAACAAGGTTGACTTGATAATTCTTCTCTACAAATCATACATTCTTCATTATTATTATTAATGTTTAATAAATTAATTGAAATAATATCTACCATATAAATAATAATAAAAAGTAATTTTTAAATATTTTATTTAAATAATAATGAACCAAATGGAGAAAAATATGGTAATAATATAGGTTCTTTATTTAAAACAGAAGAAACCTTTTTAGAAACAAACTTTTTATCAACTACAATTTCAAAAGTAAAATTTTTAAACCAATCAATATTCATATAATAATTTCCTTTAAAGCCGTTTTTTTCTCCCCAAGAATTTTCAATTAAAAATCCATTGGTTTTGCCTTTATCAAAATTATATCCTTTAATAACTACAGCATGATTGGGAGCAGATAGTCTATAATTGAGAGAATCACATTTATCCATAATATTATCAAATCCAAAAATATCATTATAATTGAAAGCATTAATATCAAGAATTCCATGGTCTTTGGATATAAATTTGTTTGAATCCATACCACACCAAACCGGTTCATTAGAATCAATAGATTTTTTAACAGCATCAATCATAATATCATTTTGAACATTAATATAATTTTGTAATTTACCCTCATTAACATTAAAAGCCAAATCAATGTTATATAATTTATAAAAAGGAACTGTTTTACATGGATAATTTATTAAACATATTTTATCAGAAGCATTATAAGGTACAAATTTTTTATAAAATTGTAATGGGGTTATATCTTCAACGGTTTTGTAAACATCTGTTTTTTTACCTTTTTTATAATATTCCCAAGTAATTTTTTTGGGAGGTTCTCCTAAAAATAAAACTAAAATTTTATAACATTTTGATAATAATTCATTTTTTAAATTATTTAAATCAGTAGTTTTAGTGGTTTTAATTTTATGAGCCGCCGTTCTTAAAAAATTATTATAGAAATCTTTTAATTCTTCACTATTTTTACTATGAAAATGGTCATCCATATTTGTTTTTGGAACAATACCATATTTTTCTATTAAATTAACAAACACATTCCATTGACCACCATCATTAGTTAAATTCTGTAACATGTGAATCATTTTTAAATCATTTAAACTATTATTTTTATTTTTAATGATAAAATTTAAGAAATAATTTGCTTTTTCTAATTTATCGTAAAAAAATAAGTAATTTTGACTAAACTCAAAATCTTTTAAATTATATTTTTTTATCATAGGAATTCTAATAACATTTAAAAAAGCAAAAATCCAACATCTACCACTATAGTGTTGATTGGTAATTTTAGTTTCAGTAGTAATGATATTTTTAAATGTTCTTTTTTTGTTTTGTAAATAATCTGATTTAATAATTAAATTTTCAAAATAGCCTTTAGTGTTAACATTTTTAAGAACCTTATTTGTTCGCGTTCTATTAAACTTTTTTGAAAATTGAGTTAATGCTTTATTTGTAATATTTTTATAATTTTTATGTTTCATATTATATTAACGATATATATTTAAATTATTAATAATTATTTTTTATAAGATTTTTTTCTTTTTTTTATTTTTTTCTTCTTTTTTTTTGTTTTACCACTTGATTTTATTCTACTGCTTCTGATAGTCATTTTATGATTAGATGGGGGTGGTTGTATATATGATAATTTTCTTTTATTAGTATTAAATTTTCGTAGACTTTTTCTTAATATTGGTTTTTTAAAACCATCTCCACGATAAGGATTTAAATCATATTCGGTTTTTAAAATTTCATTTATTACTTTTTCTTTTTCAGGTGTAAATTGATGATTTTGTAAAAAAACTTCGTGACCGGGCGCAGTTTCACCGTAAAAATCCTTTAAACTTTCAGAATTAAATTCAATCATAGTATTGATAAATTCTTTTTGAATATTTGAAAAATTTATCTTATCATCGAAATATACAGCACTTTGAATTGTTACTTTCTTTTCTTTTTCTTTATTTTCAGAAGAAGCCATTATATATTAATTATTTATTTTAATTCTTTTAGAAATTTATCAAATATTAATGATTTAACTTCTTTACATCGTAATTCTTCAAGTTTTTTACTATATTTTTCTGGTTCAGGCCATTTAGTTTTTAATTTTTTTAATTCTTGTTCCCAAGTTAATGTTTTTTTATCATTATATTCTTTAATATAAAATTGTTTATCTTTAAATTCTTTAATATTTTCTAATTCTAATGCAAATAATTGTAATAATGGTTTCATTATTTGATTACTAATATAATGTCCATAATCTAATTTTAAATTATTATCTTTAATAAATTCAGGAGTTTCTATTTTTTCACCTTGTAATGCTTTTTTATTTTCATTTTTAATATAAGCATAATTCATTCTATCGCCTGCGCCAGGTTTATTACCTTGTTCTCTTAATCCAATTCTATCTGCTAATACTTTATGTGCAATTTGTTTAGGATTTTTATAATATCCACGTAAAGATTTAGTAACTAATAATTTTTCAATAGGATATTTTTCTTCAATCATATTTTGTAATGATTCATTTACAAATTTAATTGATTTTGGAAGACTTTTATCTTTCATTAAGATATTTACGACACCACCATAAATATCTTTTACAATTGGCGCATTATCTCGTCTTTTTAATACATTACCCATTGACTTTAATTTACATTTTTCGGGGTCTTCTTCATATAACATACCATCATATCTTTTTTTGGATAATAAATTAAATGGCCAAAATGTTTTTTCATATTCTAAATCGTGTGGTTTTTTAAGAAACTTTGTTGCCAATTCACCCGCTTGCTTTGCCAATTCAATGGTATAAATTAATGCTTGCTTATTAATAATGCGCTTCCCTTCCGGCGTCTTTAAATTAAATTTAAAGAATACAGAATCAGTATCCCCATAAACACATTCTGCTTTTGTTATAACTTTAGTACCATCACCAAGAGTTATTTCAATATTATCATAACAACCTTCAATTACATCTTTTCCATAAAATAGTAGTTTTCTACCTATAGCAGTACAAGATGCAGCGACATCTTTTTCATAAAAAGCACTTGTTTTTGCGCCACATTGCCCGTATAAAGAATTGGCGGTGACTTTAATACTCAATTGTCGCTTATCATAAATGTTTTGCTTGAAGGGATCTTCTTCTTTCGCAATTAACTTTTTAGTTGCCTTACGAGCAGTTAATAAATCTTCTAAAATCGCAGGCATAATTGCTTTTCCCTTCTCAAATTGTGCGAACCGGCAGATTTTATAACCTACAACGGTCTTCTTCTCTGCTGCCTTAGGCGTCTTCCGTAAATATTCATATGTGTCATATTTTACATCTACATATGTATAATTCGGTAAATTATCATATATGAATTTTTCATCGGAATCTTTTTCACCAGTTGAATGAATTAAATTATTGCTTAAATCATACTCTTTCGTCCATACTTTACTGTCGTGTGATAAATTCTCACTAATCATCGACGATGGATATAGCGAACTATAATCAACACATGCAACCGGGTCTTCTAGATATAACCCCGTTTTCGGATTGAATACATGCGCTCCTTCATATCCGCCATCGTTAAGATTTTTTTCAACGACCGGCATTAGTGTGTTTTTTTCGCCACATTTTTTAGAAACATAACTTTGTAGTTTAATTCCTTGACCCCGCTGAAGTAAGAAATTAAGTGGAACATCACATAAATTAGACATCTCAACCTTATCGGTGATAATATCAACCTTAATCAGTAACCAAATAACATTATCACAATCACCAAGGCAATATTTACCAACTGTAAATCTATCTATATCGGATTTATTAGCTAATTCAAAAATTTCTTGAACTGACACATCATCTTTGGCTAAACCCCAATTGATTTTATATTTATTTAAATCTAATTCTTCGGCAGAATCAATAGTGAAACTCGCATTATCCAGATTGATGTCTAAAATTTCAAATTTCTGTCCTTTCTTATAATTATTAGTGCTATGACTTACCTCGTCAAACTTAATATAGCAACCAACAGTTAAACCTGTTAAATTCTTGCTGTAAATTTGTGTTTGATTGTTTTCTTTATCAATATCAATCTTTTTTACCGAATCACTAATGAAATATGAAGATACATAGTCTAACTTATTTGAACTTAATGTGTATTCGCGTCTGAAAACCACACACATATCAATGATAATTCTGCCGGGCATATTGATGAAACTTAAATTGTATTCTCCACTCGCTAATACAATCTTGTTTTTGGCGATTCCCCTTTTTTCGGTATACCGGTGGTCTTTAGTCCAACATACTTCTTTAGTCCAACATACTTCATCGATGTTCTTTGATAATTTTAGGAAATCTTCTGTGCAATCAATTTCCCGAGAACGTTTAAACATAAAATCAAAATCAAATCCATTTATATTATAACCAGTAACAATATGTGGATTTTCTAATTGCATAATTTTAGTAAATTCTAATAATACACCTTTTTCTGTTTTTTTTTCAATAATTTTAACATTATTTTCAATGACCCACGATTTATATTTTTCGGGGACTTCACACCCACCCTTGACAATTATATATCTGGTGTGTGGTTTTTTATCTCCGTAATTTAGAAATGTCATACCAATAAACGTGACCATATCACCTTCTAATTTGGGGTAAAATTTATTCAGTGCCCCGTTTAATTCAAATAGTTTTGTATCGTGTTCGCATTTATCATCTTGGATAATTTCTAGAATGTTCGAATTTTTATTATATTTCTTCACTCTTTTACCCTTTTTATAAGAGGGCAAAACTTCGTCAGATCCATCGCATTCCTTCTTATCATCGCCATCATTGTCTGATTCTGAATCGGATTCTTCATTCTCCATAATATAATCTTTCCTTAACTGGTCTTTCGCAGGAATATATTTCATGAAATTGTCGAAAATGTTATTCAATTGTTCTTTTGAAATATCTTTGACTTTGGGATATACGCTGGCAATATCGGGAGTTCGCTCGTATCCAAATCCAGCGTTAATATGCTTTTTTAAACAAGCAAGATCAAATTTGGTCTTGTCGTCTAGTTCATTATAATATTCTAAAATATTGGTAGCAAGTTTTTTATAATCTTTTTCTGCAACAGGAAAGTCACCATGACTACTACTAGCCTCAATATCAAAACTACAAATATTATATTTTACTATATCATCTTTTTCGGTTTTTTTTATATGTTTATAACTAATTATATATTCATACGCACAATGTGTTTTTTTATTCTTTACATTTATTACTTTATTACTTGGTAATAATATCCATCCTGAGGGACTAATTTCTTGAATGTGAAATAATTTTAGTAGTGGCGGAATATTGGCTTCATATAAATAACATTTTGTTTCTTCATATAAATATCCATCTCTTACTAATTCTCGCTTGAATACACCACCCACGTTAGAATCAGTGTAGAACATTTTCTTTGCTCTGTTGTATGCTCCTGTATTGGTGAATGAAAGTTTGATAAAAGTGTGTAATTTGTTGTCGTCAAAACCATATAATTTGTGCCGTTTAACAAGTTTAGATGCGACAATAGAGTCTTCATAATAAACGCCTAACTTTTCCTTAATATGGCTGACAAATTCGCATCTGTCTGGTTCGTCCCAATCATCTCCTACTTTAATATAATAGAACGGGTTGAAATCTTCTATGATAATTGATGCTGTTTGGCCGGCTGTATTAATTCCAAACATTTGAATGATAAATTTCTTATTATCTTTATATTTATCATATCCATTTTTACCCAAATTTTCTGCTTTACTAAAACCATCATAAACATTAAAATCATATAATTTAAACAATTTAAATTTCATGGGTATTTTTTTTTGTGGTTCATCGTCATTTGAAGATGGCATTTTTATATTAATATATGTTTTATCTTAAAACTTTTAACATAAATATTTTTATCAATTTTAAAAATATTTACTTCTTTTTTTGTTACTTCTTCTTTTTGATTTTCTTTTTCCGCCCCTAACCCGCATCCGCTTACACTCGTGATCGCCCTGCACCCAACTCCAGGGCCTCGCATCGGCCTCCGTCATCGTCGCATCGGCATCCTCATTCATCCTTGCCACTGGATTCTCTAACAACATCTTCATCACACTCACTTTCTTCGCCACCTTCTCTACCGCCTTTTCTACCGCCTCCACACTGTACCGTACGCTATTGATTAACTCGTCAGTTATATTATTATTCTGCGCCGCCCAGGCCGCCGCCACCCCCGTCTCCGCCGCCCTCGCCGCCGTCCCCGCGTTGATCAAGTCATATCTCAACATCACCATCCCCCCCCGCACCTCCCCCTCCTCCGCCGCCCCCACTATATTCACTTCTTCCTCTACTAGTCTTGCTGCATCCATCATATTATTATTCACATTATTCATCTCCATCGCTGCCGCTTGGATATACTCCCAAGGCTGATCTATACTCGTAAAATGTTGAACATCGTCACTCAAAGCGTTAGGGTTTGTTGTATCATTCAACAATTCATATGCTTTAACTACCGCTTTCTTCGCGTTCACCACCGCCGCCATCGCCGTGTACGCCGCTGCCACTAAGTCATTTATTGTCGTATAATAAATTACCATATATAATAACTAAACATTAATTAATTTATATTTTTATCTAGTTCTTTTCCACATTGGATTTGTGAAAGGTGTATTATAATTTTCTATAGTTGATGGATCAGTTATACAACTTTCTGTATTTGATAAATTTTGATTTCGTTTTCTATTTCTAACTATATTAGCAAAATTTTTTGCTCTGGGAAGTTTATTTGTGTTTAAATTATTATCTAATGAATTTTTTACTGATATATGTTTTTGGGAATTTAATTTATCTTCAACTTTTTCTATATGACTTTTACATTCGTCTATAATTTGATATTGATTTAAAAATCCTCTTCCTATAATTGAATCTTCATCATAAGGTTTTATTGATAAAAGTCCTGGAATATTATTTAAACCAATAAATCCTTCTATTTTTTTTCTTGATAAATTACTTCCATTTCTGGCAGGAATAAATGTTGTATTTGTTATTGAATTCCTTGCGCCAGGTAATAATTCAATAGCACTAGATAACGTATCGATACTTGGATTATTACTTATTTCAATATTATTATATGGATACTTAAATTGTTCGGGCGTTTCATCAGCGTCTGGATTATGATATATAAAAATACAATCTACATTAGTAAAATCACTTCCTGCGGGTACAACTAAATTACTTGTTAAAATGATTTTATGAAAATTAAGTAATAAATTATCAGTATAATCATTTAAATTTTCAAATGATAAATCCTTGCTATCCGAACCATATGAATAATTCAAAGTAAATAAAATATCTATGTCAAATGTTTTATCATAGTTAAATCTAAAGTCATAATTTAATACACTATTGCTAATAGGTTGATTGAATAATATAGTATTAGCATTAGAAGAAGAAATATTTGTATTATTAAATCTAAAATTGTTTTCAAAATTTGAATAAGATATATCACTAGTATTAGTAATAAAAAACGTATTATTAGTATTTACATAACTAACATCAAATTTATTACTGCTTATTTCGTTGTTTAATAAAGCAAGTGAATTAAATCTATGGTTATAAATATTTTGTGAAAAATCTAATTCATAATTATGATAAAAATCAAATAAATTGAAATCTATAAATTTTTTTGTAGATTCTTGAATATTATTGTATAAAATATTCGTATAATTATAATCATAATTTTCTTCTAGTAAATATTGTCTATTTTTAATACTATTTGCTACATTTATTGAATTAACAGAACTGCTAAAATATATTTTTTTTATATCTCCTAATTTTTTAGAACTAAAAGTTGTTGTTGTTTTTTCATTAGATTGAATATCTAATTTTATTTTAGTATAAAAATCTTCTTGTGTAATACCTGTTATTGAATTTCCTAATGATAAATATACCATAGAACTATCTAATCCCGATGAATTAATTATATTATTTGAATAAAAATTATTATTATAACCTAAAACTCTTGAATTTAAATAAGTAAAATCACTAGTTAAATAAATTTTCCCATGGTGTTTTGAATAATAATCATAACCATTTGAAACTATAAAATTAATACAAATATCAGAGTATTCATCTATTGTATCAGTCTCAGATGAAAATTCTGGATAATTTAAATTATATTGAATTGTAGAGATATTATTTAATTTATTATACAAAAGAACATTATCATCTTCATATTTAGTATTATCATTAAATATAAACGGAGTTATATAAGATACATCAAGGGCTGCTAACTCTGTTGGGATATGTCCATTATATTGAAATTTGAATAAATTATTGAAATTATTTTCATCATAATTAATTAAACTATTTGATTCAAATGTATTATTTAAAGTTATATTTTTTGCATTAATATAGGCTTTGTTTTTATCATAGTCTGTAATTTTATTTTGTAAAGTAAAACTTAAATCGATAAAATCAGTAAATTTAAATTTATAATAATCACTATTAACAAACGGTTTATAAATATTAAAGAAATAAGTCAATCTTTTTAAATTTAAATATGTATCATCGTTTATTCCTATAATTTCATTATCTGTATTATTAATATCAAACGTAGTTTCGTTTAAACTTATTAGAGATAAGTCAGTTTTATTATTTCTTCGTTCAAATAAGTATTGATTATTATTACTTATATCATTTGTAATATCATATTTAGTAAATAATATCCTTGGTTTATTAAAATCATTATCTTTTTGTATAAATTTAATATTATGAAATAAATTTTGTTGTGTTAATAGTGTAATACTTCGGTTATCATCATCATTTATTTTTGTAGAAAAAATTACCCTATTTTTAAATTTATCATTAAAAAAATTTGTTTCATTAAATACATTATTTGAAAATTGATAATAATTATCATTTATTGCAATTTCTCTCGGAAGCCATGTTTTAATATTGATTTTTGTTCCTATAAAATTTAACTCTTCGTTGTAATTAGATGAAATTATTATAAAATGAGTTCGTGATGCGTCTACTATATTAGAATATACCATATTTATTATTAATTATATATAATCAATAATAAATAATTATCTTCTTTATGTATTTAATTTAATTACTTAAAGGATCGGTATTATCAAAATACCATTGAGACGATAAGTAAAATGGTTTAGATTTATTAATACTTGTATTTTCAGTCATAGTTAAATCTGGACCATCCGAAGTAATTTTATAAATTTCAAAAGTTCCAATTGCATAATTATAGTATTTTAAATTTGAAAGATTACCACCAAATCCACCATTAAGATTAATGTATATATTATCATAATTTTGTTTAACCATATTACTTAATTTATGTCTTTTTGTTAAAGTTCCATTTATATAAACATCAACTATATTTTGTCCAGTTACTCTTATTACTACATTTACCCATTTTTTTATTGGAACACCATCTACATATATGTCATCAAAATATTTTGCTGGATTTGTTTTATTATCATTATCATGGTAAACATTTAATCTAATTAACATTCCTAATACTGGATATTTTTCTAATAAATTATCAGAAATGTTTTTTTTACCAGTATAAAGATAAACACCCGGCGCATTATTTGGACCATAAACACCATCTAAAGCACCGTCAGAGTGTGTCGATGACCCTTTATGGAAAACATGTTTAAAATCTTTATTTTCATTATAAGTTAAATCATTTACATACATCCAAAATGAATATGTAAATTCCGTTCCGTCATATTCATTTCTACTTCTATATATTGGTACAGAATTTCTATCAGCAAATGATTGTGGAATAGTCATCGATTGTGTCGCATCTTTCATTCCTTTTATGATATATGGGCTTTCCGGGGGTGTTAAAAAGTATATAATTATTCTACTAAATACATAAAATAAAAATATAAATAAAATAATTATTAGTAATAAAAAAGTTGCCTTAGCAATTAAAGTATTTGAATTTAGAAATTCACTACCCGAAGAAAAAAAACTTTCACTTCCATAAGGGGTCAAAGCTACTATATTTTTTTTTGCTTTTCCTAATATATCATTAACGTTATCCATTATTATTATATTTATATTATAATTTTATAATTTTATAATTTTTTTTGAAACAATAGCTATAATTACTATAAAATCTCTCTAAACTTCTTGGTATTTCAACCAATTTATATTTAAGTACTTTCATTCTTAGAATTTATTTTATCAGAATAATATTTTAAATATAATTTTAAAAAATTATTACCAGTATGATTAGATAGTAAATGAGCCTCTCTCGGAATCATATTCGAGAAAACTTATTTTCAATCCATATTTATTATACATAGATTTAGCAAGCGAAGCACTAATACCTTCTTTGTAAATATTGTATGCTTCTTGGGGGTTAATTGCGTTGGGCTGATATCTAATTCTAGTAATAAAACCTTCAAACCCGTTATTTTTACCACCCATATTTCCAAGATAAATATTTTTACGTTTGTTATTTTCCATTTTATTTCTGTAAATTCCGTGTAAAATAAATGAATTTCTTAATTTTCCATCCAGATAAACATCAAATGTTTTGGTGTCAATGGATAAAGTTAGACAATTCCATTTTTGAACTGGAATATTTTTAATTAAATATCTTGTAAAGGTTGTTTTATTGGTATTGTTTTCAGTATAAGTTTCAATATCTAAAAATAAGTTATTTTCATATTTGTCTAAACCAACATTTATATTTTTAAAAGGAACCGGTTCTGTCGATAGTGCTTCGATAGATGAGCTCATTCCTACTAAACTATCTTGTAATTTAGGGGGAGTAATTGAATTAGCTTTTGTTGATATATAAAGAATATTTTTTTCATTTGAAATAGCATTTCCCCAATTATCTATGTAAAACCATACGCTTAACATAAAATTAGATGTATTATTTTCATTAAAATCTTTATTAGAAATTAAATTTCTTTTTGTAGTAAAATATGATTGAATAGTCGAATCTTTTTCTTGAGTATTTGCTAAAAGATTAGCGTCGCACATAATATCATAAATTATATCTGTTGTAAAGAACACTTTAGTAATTATAAATATTACTATTAAAACTAATATAGTAGTAATGATGATATTTGATACTTTCATTATTTAATATAAAGTAATATAATATTTTTTATTATATTATTTTATTTTCTTGTATAATATTTACTAAAATATTATTTATAATGGAATATTTTTTTGTATTTTATCATTTAATCTATCTTTTACATAATTCACTTCATATTCCCCCTGGTTTTATTGTTAAATCATATAAAAATTCTATATTATTCGGTGGCCGGGGTGTTTCATAATAATATATTTCTTTAATACTGCCCTGTATTCCATTTTCTTCTCCTATACTAATTTTATCATCATTAAAATAAGGCGGAACATTTTTCTTAGAACCAACCAATTTACCATCAATAAATACATCTATTGTATTATTTTGATAATTAATAGTAAATAACATCCATTTTTGATATTTAATTTTTTTGGTTTCATAAATTGTATCTGTTTGACTACCTTCACTGGTTTGTGTTTTAGATTTTACTAATAATTTTCTTGTTCTTCCATCATATAATATTACTGGTTTATTACCATAGTTAAATAACTCCGATTCTTTATTATATGCTAAACTTGTATTCCTTCCCTGAGGATTTAGATATAGATAAAAACTTATACTATAAGTATATTTATATTTAAACTTTGCATCACCTAAATATCCAATCATAGTTTTAATATTAAATTCTTGACTTGGAGTTTCATCAAATAATGTATATTTACCTGCTGGCGGAAGTAGTTTATTTGTGCTAGATTTATATTCTTTACTAAAATCTTGATATTTTCCAATTTCTCGTCTCGTATCTAAATAGTATGGCCCCTTTCCTCCTAATAAATCATGTTTATTCATACTTGTAATAAATTGAAATAGTAATGGCAATCCTATAAATAATGAAACTAAAATTATAAGTAATATAAATAATAAATAAACAGAAGATGGTGTTGCTTTTATATCTTTGTTTATTTCATCTGCTAGTATTACTAGTAAACACGGTATAAAAAATATTAAATTTTTAATTATACATAAAAATTGTATAATTATATTTTTTTTTCCTTCACAATCTTTTAGAATAATTGAAAATGTTTTTGCTATAATTGCTAGTATAGTGAGGACAATTATAAATCCAAGAAATATTTTTGTAACTGAATACAAATAATGATGTTCATTATATAAATTATATATTAAAACTATTATTAATATGATTGTTAAAATACTAAAAATCTGTACTCCTAAAAATTTTATTAAATTTTTTATAGGATCATAAATAGTGGATTTAAAATGTTCTTTATCAAATATATTTTTTTTTATTTTACTGCTGTCATTTTCTACATCTATTGTTTTTATTAATTTTTTGTTTTCTTTTGTATATAAATCTGTTTTAAAATCGCTTGCATTGCCGTTTCCTTTAACGGCTAAACCATCGTTTGTTTCTTGTTCGTTTCTATAAACAAAAAAGTAAAAAATACTTATTATTATTCCCCCTAATACTAATGCAATAATTTGAACATATTTATCAGGAATATTTATTAAATTAATTAAAATAATTAAAAGTATTAAAATTAATGTTAGTAAAATACCAACATAATATTTATAATTATTTGAATTAACAACTCCATCAAGTATTTTATATAAATTATCTCTAATTAATCTATATTTATCTATTAATATTGAAAAAACATCTCCTTGTATTTTTTGTATTTGATTATTTATATTAATATCCTTTTTATCAACCATAATTATATTATTAATATATTATATATAAAAGTTTGTATTTTATAATTTATTTATAAGTTTTCTAAAGCCGTTTTCTTACCATGGCAATCTCTACATAATGCTTCTAGATTATCAACATTATTTGAACCCCCATATTCTAATTTTGTTACATGGTCTACTTCAAACCAAGCCGGTAGTTTGCATCTGCAATGTTTACATTGCCAATTTTGAGATGATGCAACATATTTCTTTTTTGTTTCACTTACAGAACGTTTTGTTGATTTTGAACTATTAAGAATTTTTCTTTGTTGACCTGTCAAATTGTTATATGGATTTTGATTAGCTGCATTATAATTACTATTTATTGAATCTCCTATTGTTTTTCCTGTAAAATCTATAATTGGCGCTAACATAGATGTTGTTTGCCTATCGACTGGTAAATATTTAATATATCCATTTGCATTTGCAAAAAATTCTTTAGCGTGTTGAGGACTTCTTTTTAGATAAAAATATACACACAACCCTACAAATCCTATAATAGCCATTTTGTAATATTTACTATATGATTTAATTTTTGCTAAAATTTTACCTTCAAAATATATATTTCCTATAAAAATTAATACTATTAGTCCTATAAATAATTCTAGTTTCATAATTTATATAATTAGTATATAATAATTATATAAACTTTCTATTTATTTTTTTTGCTTCTTAGTTTTTTTTTATTTAATTTTTTTGTCTTTTTATTTTTATTTTTTTGTTCTTCTATTATTCTTTTTTTTTTCCCTCCTTCTTTAGGTTTATAATAACGGGGCACCCCTCTGGTTAGCGGCACCCCTCTGGTTAGCGGCGCCCCTCTGGTTAGCGGCACCCCTCTGGTTAGCGGCGCCCCTCTGGTTAGCGGCACCCCCCT
>Ga0209709_10000131_pt1 | contig 70366 bp, 107 predicted proteins | sample ArcticOcean_MG_C_2_FD_187435 | JGI IMG/M metagenome (GOLD analysis project Ga0209709, IMG submission 187435) | Marine microbial communities from western Arctic Ocean - ArcticOcean_MG_CB4_136 (SPAdes) (version 2) | ecosystem: Environmental > Aquatic > Marine > Oceanic | place: Arctic Ocean... | reverse complement strand
GGTAATAGTGGTAATGGTGGTAATAGTGGTAATGGTGGTAATAGTGGTAATAGTGTTAAAGTTGGTTGTAAGAAATCAATGGACTGTTTTAAGAAACATTCTGACGGTAATTTTATTTCAAATGCATGTGGATTAGCTAACTGTTTAGGGATATGTATACCTGACGGAATGTGTTTAAGAGATAAGACTGATAAATGTAAAGGTTGTCCTAAATATGTATGGATGGGGATGCAAACTGCTGTGTACGACGCTGAAAAAGAAAAACTTAGAAGTAGGTGTATTTCAAATAAATGTTCTATACCTACAAGAGACTCTAGACTTATGTTCCCCGGAAATCACATCTGATTGTGACCTAAATTCTGGGTATTAATTTAATTATAGGATATATTTATATTATGGAAGATAAGAGAGTAATTAAATTAACTGAATCTGATTTGGAGAATATAGTTAGAAGGGTTATCAATGAACAAGATAAAATTATGTTAGCGTATTTAGAAAACGCTAAGTATAGACTTAACAACGTCCTTAAGTATTTGGATATTGAATATATTAGTACCTCTAAGGGGAAGTTTGTCAAAATACATTATATCCCTGTAGGGTTACCTCAATCGAATAATCCTGAGTGGGTTTCAGTACGATATACTACTGATGAAGATTTAAGGAAGATTGGTGAAGAATTAAAACTTAGATTACTACCTAAACATGGTAAAACTCTACCCGTACATTATCACGTTTAGGTTTATATAAAGAATCCATCGATTAAGGGGTATATTATCTCTGTACTATGGTTTACTAGTACTTATATTTTATATAAATAAATAATATATTATGGATAACGAAAGTAAAGCAAAATTATACGACCGATTTATGTCGGAGTACCACAGTTTGGAGAATGAAATATCATTAATCAAAATGAACAAAATCGATTTAAACGAATCTGACACTAAGTCTGTCTCCCTTTTGGAAAGAAAGAAGGTTTATATCATGGGTGAGATTGAAAGATTGAGTGCTGGTTTAAATTAGGTATCTCGGGGTGTTTCCTATAAGGGACCCCCTTAACTTTTTTAAGACCCTATAGGTCAAAATAAATTTTTGGAAATTTTTATGAAAACATAGTTGTTTATCGTATCTATTTTACTTATATTTGTCGTATAGATAAATTATGGTGTAATGAATAGAGTAAAATACTTCATAGAGAGTTTTAGTTGGATGAGAGTTTTCTTCTCTCCCTTTACTCCTCCTACCCCAAAGTTTTACATCGGTAAGGTTAATGTCGGTACCCCCTATTTTTTTCCTAGACGATGGGTTGTGAATAAGGAGAAACATGGATATAGAAAACCTGTAGATAAAATAATCGGTTTTGATTTTATTTCTTTGGGTTGGAAAACCAAGTTTGATAGTTATCGATTTGAATATGCTCCGGTATGGTCGTTCGTCTTCTTTAAATGGCAGATGTCGGTAACCTTTGTTGCCCCTGAGATGGACCATTATTGGGAATGTTGGTTATATTATTATTATCATACGGACAGAACTAAAACTACTAACGAAAGATTATGGCAATCAATGAAAGAATATCCTTGTACATGGACCACTCATACTAGTGGTAAAGAGGGAAGAACGATTTGTTATTGGGATGTGATTTTAAAAGACAAATATAAGTGATGACTAAAAGAGATTATATAAAAATAAATAATGGATTGATAGAGGGGAGAGTTATCTTAAATCAAAAACTAAAATGATTTGGAACTACAGAGTGATGAGACACACCTATAAAGGTAATGAATGGGTGGATGGATATGATACTCTCACTATAAACGAAGTATACTACGAAGAAGATAAACCTGAGACATGGTCAAGAAATTCAGTAAATTTATCAGGTGATAGTATAGAAGAACTAAGAGATATGTTACAAGATATGCTCAAGGCATTAGATAAAGATATTTTAGATTATGAAACAAAGATTATTAGATTATGAATGATTTTTACACAATAAACGGTTACAGTTTCAAATTTGATACTGATAATGAAATGTATGAATGTCGTGGAGACATATGTTACGATGATGAACATGACGAAACACCTGAACCAGGACTTTGGATAGCCGCTAATAAGCTTGCCGCTAGATTAGGCGAAGGATGGTACGCAGAACATAGTGAAAAGGGTTGGTGTGAAGTAGTAAAACAGAACTAAGATGAAAATAACACCTTACACGATAGTAAACTCATTCTCCATGATACCGATAATAACATTCCAATGGGATGTCGGTGAATTTAGTCTTGACATGGGATGGGGTAGATGGTTTATATATTTAGAATTAGATAATCGGAGAGAAAAAAAACTCGACTTTCTAGTTAATCAAGCTCAAGAATTAAATCTCGGATGGGAGGATAAGGAAGATGAAAAATATACTAAACTAAAAGTAATTGAGGAGTTAGAAAACTATATTAATGATGTGTATGAAAATGGTAATCTATCCGATGACCAATTTGGGCGGTTATTAAAGATTCAAGAAAATAGAATTAAAGAATTAAGAAAAAATGGAGAGTAAATATGATTAGAGTAGCAATAATAATAGTATGTATGATAGTAGCAGCCGCATTCTTTACTGTATATGAGAAGTAGTAATGATTAATTCAGGTAGAGAGTGGGACTGGATGGTTGTGATGGCAACTGAAGATGAAGGGTCAGAGACAATAGTACACCTATCAAACCGAACATTTAATGTAGTATAGTGACTAACTATAAAATAAAATATTTGATATCATTAGGTTTATATCAATAACTTTGTTATCTTTGTCATATGAAAGCAATATTAGAATTTAATTTAGATAATCATGAAGATAAAATGTATCATAAAAGATGTGTTAAATCTTTAGATATGGCCTCGTTCATATGGGAGCTACATCATAACTTTTGTAGAAAGTGGAAACATGATGATTCAGAGTTCAATTTAGAGACCTATAAGGCCGCGATAAATGATTTGTTGGATGAGTATAGTATTGATATAGATGATTTGATAGATTAATAGATTATGAAGATAAATATATATTCAATATTGGGTCAGGTGTACATAACCCCTTTTATTAAGGTTACTTATGATAGATACCTCAATGGAAATAGGGAGTTAATCTTTGGTTGGTTAAAGTGGGGATTATGTATTAATTTTAAATAAGAGATAATAAAGATGTTAAAGGAATTATTAAAGAGTCGGGTAGCTCATTATGTCGGTTTTAGTTTATGGTATGTTATTTTTTATAAGTTACTTGGATTTGAACTAACAACTATATTATGTTTAGCTACTATAATTGGTGAGCAGTCGTTTTTACAAAAAAATAAGATATAAGTGGATAAAAGTTTTTTATTTCGTACTTTATTGATTATATTTATACTATAACAAACAAAAACAAATAGCGGGGTGGTAGCAGTGGTAGCTCGTCAGGCTCATAACCTGAAGGTCGGAGGTTCGAATCCTTCCCCCGCTACTAATACAAATTAATAAAAAGGTTAAACCTATGACCTTGTGAGATATCACTAAATAAAGATAGAATATAAATTGTATGACCTCAGTGCCTATGTCTGCACCCGACAGGATAATTCAATGGTAACGTTGCAGAAACCAAAAGAGCTGAGAGTACATATTAAATCTATCAAGTGTACCACCTGTATTGTAATATGGTGGAATTCAGTTAAGAATCTGGTAAGAGGTAAAACATACCCTCCAACCTTAGGTGTTTACAGCTTGACCATTTATATTATATTATAGATGGTGCTAATAGTTAAAAAGTGAAGTGAGTACTTTGACATATAAATAAAAAATAAAAATCATGGAAATAACATCATTTATTTTAGGTGTATGTGCAGTCATTGTATTAATGATGGTTGTGGGTACGTTTATGAGTCACATGTCAATTAAAGTCTTGAGAAAAGACATAAACTATCTTCAGAAAGATATTGAAAATTTTCAATCTGAATTAAGAGAAGTGGAACAAAACATATATACTTCTGTAAATAAAATAGAACAGAATAGTGTAACAGAAAACGAGAATCTCTATCGTCATATTGATAGTAGGGTGGATAAGGTTGTTGATAATCTATCTCGTGAAATTGAGAGCATCAACACAGAGTCAAGTAAATTAAAAATACCAATATCTGTAATTAACGGATAATAAATAAACCGTCAAGGTACTCACTTTTATTTATAATCCAAAAAGGTTAAGTAATATAGAAACAATTTTAAAAAACTTAAAGAACTAACTATACCCAAATAATGAAGAATTTGCTGAGGTAATAAGAAGAATGGTATTGGAAGAAGAAGAAACTGTAAATAAAAATACTAAACATGACTAAACTAAACGAAGAGATTGTACATCGAATGAAAATGATTATCGAGGACGCTCAAAAAATAATTATTCATCTTAATGAGGGTAAATCATTAGAAGACCAAGCTCGAGATGCCGATGATGGTTATACTTATTTTAGTAATATATTAATTGCTGCGGATTTAAACGATTTAGAATCTTTATCGTGGGGGAAACGTAATCATCTTAATAATTCTTTAACTAAACCCGAAAAGCCTATGAAAGAACTATGTGTTAGTTGTGAAATTGAGACACCATACGATAAAACTGAAAATATAAATAATCGACATAACTATATTAGAGGTGTTGGTCAATTATGTTATATGTGTCATGAACATAGTGTTCATGATTAACTTGATAAAAAAGAAAATGAGTAAATCAAAATTAGAATATATTTGGTTAGATGGGTATAAGCCCACCCAAAATATGAGAAGTAAAACTAAAGTGGTAGAAGACTTTAGTGGGAAGTTAGAAGATTGTCCTATGTGGTCTTTTGACGGTTCATCAACAAAACAAGCACTCGGAGATTCATCCGACTGTTTATTAAAACCTATCGCTATCTATCCTGACCCAACAAGAGTAAATGGTTATTTAGTGATGACTGAAGTTTTAAATGCTGATAGTACTCCTCATGAATCAAATGCAAGGGCAACTATAGATGACGATGATAATGATTTTTGGTTTGGATTCGAACAAGAATATTTCATTATGGATAATAATACCCAACGACCTCTCGGATTTCCTATGGGAGGATATCCAGGACCTCAAGGATTATACTATTGTTCTGTAGGTGGTAAGAGTACTCATGGACGTGATTTTGTTGAAGAACATGCAAATCTTTGTATTGATGCTGGGCTAAACTTTGAAGGTATTAATCAAGAAGTTGCTAGTGGTCAATGGGAGTATCAATTATTCGCTAAAGGGGCAAAAAAGGCCGGAGATGAATTATGGTTATCCAGATATCTTTTAGATAGGTTAACAGAACAATACGGTTATTATATTGAATACCATCCTAAACCAATTAAAGGTGATTGGAATGGAAGTGGGATGCATGCAAATTTCTCTAATACAATACTAAGAAACTGTGGCTCTCAAAAAATATATGAAGAAATTTGTGAAGCGTTCAGACCTGTAGTGAAAGAACATATTGAAGTTTATGGTCAGTATAATAATCAAAGATTAACAGGGTTACATGAAACTGCCTCTATAAATGATTTTACTTTTGGAGTGTCTGATAGAGGAGCTTCTATTAGAATTCCAATATCAACTGTCGAAAACGGATGGAAGGGATGGTTGGAAGATAGAAGACCAGCCTCTAATGGGAATCCTTATAAAATTGCGTCAAGAATCATAAAGACAGTTAAGTCTGTAAAAAAATCTAATATTTATAATATTAATAGAACAAAAATTAACTACGGTGTGGAACACCATTAAGTAACAAAATGAAAATAAGATTTATTATAATTACATTTATAAGTTTAATTGCGTGTAACAGTGACGAAAAATCATTAGGACCTGCGCATAATTACGAAGTACCGGATAACCACGTCATAACTGAAATGGACGGGGATAGAGAGATAAATTGGTATTCAGAGGATGAAGGTCAGGTTAATCCTGACTAATAAGATATTAAATAATTTTAAAACAAAATAATAATGAATAATCACGACCTCCAACGTATGAACAACCACGACTACCACTCTAAGACCAAGTGGAGAATAAGTCTAACCATCCGACAAGAAAAATACATTGCTTGTGCGGTTTGGATTATAGGTATATCGGCCATAATCACAACATTAATAATCTTAATAAAATAAGTAAATTTATACTCCTATATATAACGAATAAAATGACTAAACTAAAAAACAATTAAAATGAAAAAAATATTATTAACTCTAACTGTGATAAGCCTAATTGCTTGTAATTCTACTGACGAATGTTGTATAATTGATATAAAACAAGAAGGTAAGTCAGACCTACCTTTTAATTTAGATTCAATTACAAATGTAAACCAATTACTAGACTCATTAAACGAAGTCCCATCGACTAATTTCTAAATAAATATGACTAAATTAGAAGAACTTAGAGAATCAGTTGAAGATACATTACGTACCTCATCTGCGGCATATGATGTTTGGCTTGAGGCTTCTTTTGAAAACTTAGAAATTGATACTTATACAGAGTTAGCCGCATATCATGCATCTAAAAGGTTACATGATATTGCATACGCAGCATATAGAAAAGAATTAAACAAATAGAATAGATTAAACAAATAACAAAACTGGCATATTTATAGTATACTAAAACAAAGACAAAAAAATACTTATGAAAAATTTATTCAATAATATGAGCCAAGAGGAAAAAAATGCTATTCGTGAACAACATACAGGTGGGAAAAAAATAGCAATTGAGAATTTCTCTAATATGGTTAATAAAAAATTAGGTACTGTTAATTTATTTGAACAGTCAAACAAAGACTGTACACTGAATTTTAAATCAGAAATACTTCAGGACTGGATTAAAGGAATCTTAGAAAAAGGTTTTGAATTGATGAAAGGTAGTGAGAGAAGTACAACATTAGTTGAAGTTAAAACTATGATTCAACTTATTCAGTGTGAATTATGTATTACGTCTGATGGGCTTTATGGTCCTAATACTGTAAAGGCGGTTAGAGATTTCCAAAAGAAGCATGGACTTACTATTGATGGTATTGTTGGTGATGAGACCTTAGGTAAATTAATTACTCAATACGGTAAAAATTGTGGTCAAAAATCTACTGATGACAGTATGACTGATGGAAGTGGTGTAGGAAGTGGTGAAGGAAGTGGTGAAGGAAGTGGTGATGATGAAAACACAGGAACCGACAAATATGGTGATGATATATGTAATGAGGGTGAAAACTGTATGTGGAACAGTTGTTTGGATGATATAGGTCCGACACAAGAGAGTTCTAAATTTGGTGTGGATGTTAGACTATTGATGGGTAATGAGATAGATTTTTATGAAAAGGGTATATTCATTGTTGTCATTAATAAGAAAATGATTCAAGGACAATGGAAATGTGTGGAACGTTCACTATTAATTCAATATCCAGGAAGTGACATGTGGTTACCAATAGGAAAATAACTCTAACTAATCAGATAATAGTTTTACAGAAGGAAGACAAACTATCGTGACAAAACAGATATAAAAAAAACCTCATTTACTTTGAGGTTTTTTTTTTGTATAATAGTATATAGGTAAAGTATCGATATGGTAACTTATCTAAAAATATACTATGAGTAAATTATTATTAAGTTTCATCCTATTTTTTATAGCACAATCCGCTATATGGTTTCAGACAAATGGTCAATTTGTATGGCCATGGTTTAAGAAAAACCCATTCGCTATCTCTTTGGTCATGGGCACATCCATTAGTTACATATTAATTTACGCAACTAGACTTATGGTTGAGCATTTTGACGGGTTATTATGGCCAGGGCGATTTATCGCCTTTGGCTCAGGCATTATCGCCTTTACCTTTTTAACATGGTGGTTTCTTGGTGAAGGGATTACCTATAAAACCGTAATCTCATTACTTATTGCATGTCTTTTAATTGTTATTCAGTTGTTTTGGAAATAATTATTTAGTGTTTTCCTGATATTTATAGAAAACAATTAGACTATTATGAAAAAAATTATAGAATGGATATGTGGGCTACTAAGAGATGAAAGAGGTTCGCCCTCCTCAAAAAGATTTGTCGGAATAATAGCAGGATTATCCCTATGTGTTGCATTATTCATTAATCTCTATACTGAACAACCTGTAGAGCCTACTTTGGTACAATCGGTTGCGGCTATTTGTATTGGAGGTTTAGGATTGGCATCTGCGGATAAAATATGGGGTAAATCTAAACCTTTTATTGATAAGTAAGAAGATAAGTAATAATGAATATTTATAATAAACAACTATTTATTATTATTAAAAAACTATTATGAAAAAAATTATAAAGTTAACTGAATCAGACTTACAAGATATTGTAAGTCGAGTTATTTCTGAGAGAACGATTAGTGAACAATCTCCTCCAACAGATACTCCTCCTGTTCCTCAGCAGCCGAAGCCTCTTCAGCAGACCACTTACGGTAAGTGTACTAATACTAATGATATTTCTGACCCACTAATTACCTCAGAAATTAAATCTAATAAATTAGGTGAACCTGAAACTGTAGCTTTTATGTTTACAACTTATTTCGGGTCGACTCAATCCTCCGAGGCATATAAATCGACTCTCTTACAATTAAAGAAACAGATTTTAGATAAATTAAAAAGTGGTAATATTATTGGTAATTACGACTTAGAACTAATGAAAGTTAAGACTGTCGTAGGTTCAGCCAGTAACTTTTTTAATGGTCCACTAAAACCAACAAATAATCAAAATGGGTCTGAAATAAGTCCTAATAAGTTAGAGGTTGAACCGTATAGTAGTTTACCTGGTGACGAGAATTCTAATTGGGTAACGAATAAGGGGTATGCCGATAGTAGATGGAAAAATCTATTGAACTATATTAAGACTAACGGAAAAAAAATAGGTTTTGGAGTGACTGAAAATTTACCCAAACCAACAAATATACTTTCTAGAATTACAGATACAGGTGGTTGTAACGATGAGAAAAGAGATATTAGTAAATTTAAAAATCCAGGTCAATTTGTTAGAGTTATTGGTACAATTAAATTAATACCTATAGAAATAGGAGAAGAAGATATCATTACATTAACTGAATGTGCTCAAGGTTTAAAAATCATTGTAGGATATTTCCACCAATCCAGAAGTATTGAGGGTACAAAAATACCCAAAAATAGTAAGGGTCATGAATGTGACTATGCAACATTTACGATTTCATGTAACAAAATTCCTGTCGGGATATCCAATATGAATAATGGTTCGGGTGCTTTATTAGGTAAGGACCCAAAAGGTATGGTAGGTTTAGAACAATCAAACGTATTTAGAAAGGCACCTAAATTCAATGGTGATACGGTATATAGTGTTATAAGTGTTGGTTCAGACAAGTTAAATCAAATCATTAAAAAGAGTAAAAATGGTAAAATTTATATGACTATTCAAGGTACGCCAAATACTTTAAAAAGACCCAAGACTAAAGGTTTACATGGTGACGCACCTATGGTATGGGCTTTTGTGGATGATAAAGACACAGGAGAAAAGAGAACCGTTTACGGACCTAAAGAACCGTTTGGTGTAAAGGCTGGAGATGTAAGTCCTTTTTTAAGAAAAGGTATGGGTTCATTTAATCCTTGTATTGAGATTACCGTATAGATGAAAGACATTAAAGAAATAATAAAGAAAGTATTAAGGGAACAATCGGCTCTAGAATTAGGTGAAGTTAAAAAGAAAAAAACCAAGAGAGATGCTTGTTACCACAAAGTTAAGAGTAGGTATAAGGTATGGCCTTCAGCATATGGTTCAGGAGCTCTAGTTAAATGTAGAAAAGTTGGAGCTAAGAACTGGGGTAATAGTACAAAGGAAGAGACTCTAGTTGAAAAAAGAAAGTTAACTAAAAAATCTAGTTCAGAAACAAGTCTAAAAGATTGGTTTAGTAGAAAAGGGGCTAAAGGAAGTACTGGAGGGTGGGTAGATTGTAATGCACCAGACGGAAAAGGTGGTTACAAATCTTGTGGAAGAAAAGAAGGGGAGAAAAGAAGTAAGTATCCAGCATGTAGACCTACACCTGCAGGATGTAAAAGTAAAGGAAAAGGAAAAAACTGGGGTAAAAAAAGTGCAAAAGAATCTATAATTTCCAAACTACAAACGTTGAATACCTAACATTAAGTTCATAACCATTTTTAATTATAGACCCGTTTCCACAACTAACGGAACCTATAGTATTTCCTTTACTTAACATCATTATGTTATGTCCTTTAGAGTCTTGCCATGATTTGACTATCCTATCAGCAATTTTATCTATAGAGTTTTCAATATCATTTATTGAAACCCGTGTAAGGTTTTCACCTCCAGACTTAAAGTCATGTTGTAAGTATAGTACTAACCTATCAACAAAATGTGGTGTCTCATTATCTTCACGATGACTTACTATATTATTTTTAACCATATAGTCAGTATGGTGTTTAGACGCTTGATATGTTTTATCACACCATTCTAACTCAGTCACACCATTTTCAACTCTATATTCATTAATCTTTTCAAATACTTTATAATCTAAAGATGTTTGTGAATAGGAAGTTAAAATCGTACATATTAGTAGTGATATCGTTATTAATCTTTTCATAATACTAATATACGAAAAATATTCGATTAATCGGCTATATTTATGTTAAAGAATTAAAATACATGAATTGTTGGTCAAAAAATATGTTTCTACACTTTAGAGATAAGTACGGTAAACAAATTAATAAATGTGAAGTTGAATTCAATAATGGAGACATTAAAGGAATCTTATTATCAATCTCAAAAAATTTACATATTCAACCTGAAGAATTTCTAAACGAATTATTAGTCAAATCATCTTCTAATGGATGTGAATGTTTTAAGGATGATAAGGAAGAAAGATTAAGGATATATGACCAATGTGTATTAATCGCTAAAAAATATAAAATGTTAAAACCTGAAGAGGTTGAGGCATTAATTAATATAAAACAATCAAAAAAAGGTTTTTTAAATAAAATTAAATCAATATTCAAATAATAATGGAAAAAAAATACATAGTATCAGAAACTCAATTAAAAAAGGTAATTAAAAATGTTATCAAAGAACAAGGATTATATGGTAATAATAACGATACAGTCGATTATGATTTACCTGAATATTTGTCAGACGTAATAGTCTTATCAGAATTAGAAAGTTGGAATGACGTTGAGAGGTCAATTAAAGAAATGCATAAAAGAATTATACGTTTAGAAAAAGGATTGACCAGTGCAGGTTCCCATCAAAAAGCATATGGGATGGGAGACGATTACTCATCAAATAAAAGTAAAGTAACTAGAGGTACTGAAACCAAACTCGATTCTGAAGAAAGAGATAGTGAGTTAAAAGCGGAAATCGAAGCATTACAAAACATGTTTAAAAAAGACAGGAAAGACAGAAAAGAAGGTAGTTAATGACCGATGAGGAATACATACCATCAATAAATAAGTTATTTAATTCTCTAGGGAGAAAAATGACGAAGAGGTATTATGGTTTAGACGTTACTTTTGAAGTTATATCCATTACTCCCATATCATTTGATGATGTGTATTTAGTAAATGCGGATTATAATTATGGTGAATTAAAATCACTAAGAGTTAAGGTTACCCCACCTATACCTCAAATTTTAGATGTTAAGACTGAAACAGATTTTGTTTACGGAAAATACGCGGATGGAGAAAACTTAGAAGATAATTTAGAACCTTTATTGGGGTATGTTGGTTTAAAGGGTTCAGCAGTTACTCTTACCGAAGACTCAGTTCAACAGGTTAGTAGTAATCTTTCTTCAAGTTCAGTTGTAATAGATACTTCAAATCCACATATTAGGTATAATAACCAACAAATTTTAATACCTGACAAAAATTTTATTACATTATCTAATGGAACTGTAGTTGAAAAAAAGACAGGACTTATATATGTTATATTTGTCAGTGATTCACATATAGATTTCCAAGGACATAATGCTGAAAGTCTTGCTAATCTTACAGATTCTCAATGGTGGGAATCATTAACCAATCAGGATATACAAATTATTAATAAAGAATTTAGTACCTAAATCTCATAGGGCCTTTTTTTATGTTTGTCCATTTTGTTCCAACTAGGTCCATCCCAAATGACTTGACCCTTATCTCCTAATATTACTAACTCAATATCGATTGGCATTATAGATGTAATAATTGTAAGTACTTTTTTAGGTAAAATAACATCTGATAGATATATTGGGTCAAGGTCATAATCCCATAATTGACTATCTATTCGTTGAAAATCTTCGAAACTACTACTATGTCTTTCGGGTAATACCGCAGTAATATCGGTATAAAGTATTACATCAAACACATATAAACTCTCTCCGTCATATCTTACTGTTTCCTTATATTTAAATTCAGTATTATTGATAGCGAACTTATCTGAGTAAATACTAGATAACGACTCTGTGGATAATAATTTATTACCTATTTCTTCTATATCTTTTAACTTATCTAACATAAATATAAATATGAGTATTTATATAATAATGGAATATATTTTATTGTGAGCAAAAAAAAATACATATTAGAACAGGTATCGGAAAATGATATAGTAAAGAAAGAACTTACGGACAGTATGCCTACTGTTGTTAAGGTGTTGGATAGTTTAGTTTTCGGTAAGACAAATATTAACTACTCCATTAAACTACGAGAGATGAAGTATGGTCACCCACGAAAAAGAAATGATAATTCCTCACCTTTTAAGAAAAAAAACGAATGGCGTGATGACAGTTTCTATCTTGAAGTTGATTTAGACGTTGAGGTAGACAGGTTGAATCGTTCATTACCGGTATTTGACCAAACATATGAAGATTTTATGTTTAGTATGGAGGATAGAATACCGGCAGCTTTAGAGTATGTCGGACTCAAATCATTATATCGTGAATCTATGTTAAGCTATATTGATGATTCGGAAACTGAAAGACAGATGGATAAATTGAACGACTCTCTTTATGATGAATTACAAAAGGAATATCCAGATGTGCCATTGGACCTAATAAAGAAGTCTGATTTATATTATTACCTATATAAACAAGAAGATTCAAGCCCATATATACGAGTTGAAGTGGGTGGAGAGGCAGTGGTTTTAGATGCAACTGAAAGCCATACAAAGGGCGAAGTAAGTATTGCAACATCAGAGACCGTTATAACTTGTGATGAACTTTGGGAGATAATGAAACGAGTTTATGAAAATAACGCAATAGGTAATGCATTTGATTTAGAAAACTTTCTTTGTCACTAACCACAATTATAGTAAACATCAGTATATTTATCGTTATATGAAACAAATGAAATTAGTTGACATACTAAAGACCACCATTGTCGAGCAGAATCAAGAAGATGATAATTATAACGATGTAGGTCAATTAGAGTTCGGAAAAATGTGGTACTCTCAACAATACGGAGACGCAGTATACTTTTCAGATTTCAATAAGAAACCAAATACTTTAGTAAGTGCAGTTAACTTAATTTTAACAGATAAGAATACAGGTGAGGATTTCATGTTTGACCCAGATGAATTGACAACCACAAAAAATGGTAATACCATGTATCTCAAAATGAGAAACATGAGACAACTATATCCTTCAGTTGCTCAGAAATTAATGGATAAAGAACATAAGTATAGTAATAAGAGTCTTAATGTTAGTACTTTAAAAACCAAAGCCTCAGGTATACCACAACTAATATTGGATATACTTAAAGATGTATACCCAAATAATTGGGGAAAGATTTCTGAACCTGACTGTGAAACATTAGAAGGGGTAATCGATATCTTTCCGGCAATGGAAGGTGAGAGATGGTCCATACTTAATTTCTTCGATACAAATCCAGGGGTTATTAAAATATTAGTGGAGAAATATCAAGACGATGCTGAAAACTCAGACTTAGACGGATTCAAAGAATGGTTAAGAGAAAATCAAGAAGATTTGTTCGGTCAAGATAGTGAGACACTAAAGGCGTTAGTCAAAAGAAACTTACAGTCATTCGAAAGAGGATGGAAGACTGAAGCCGAGGTCATAGAGATAATTAAGAGAGAGAATCCGTCACTAACTGATGAAGATATAACACAATACTGTTTAGGGTCCATAGAAGACCGTGTGAGTGGTGTAGACTTTAAAGTTAAGGGTAAAGGGTATCAAACCAAACCATCGTCTAAGATGGAGAGGTTAAAGAACGGAGGAGTAAGAGTTCAAACGTGGAATATGAGAGATTGGTACCAAAGAAAAAAAGAGATAGATTATATACTATACTCTAACGGTAAGAACATTGCCGTATTCCCAAACAAAAACTACAAAGTATCTAATGACGGTAAAACCGTTACACATTTCGAGAACATCGATAAGGGTACATTTGGATAAGTAAAACTTATGTCCTATATTTGTCGAACACGTAAAGATAAATAACTATGAGGAACATATACAATACAGAAATCGTAGGAGAAATTAATGACACACCACCTATAATAAACAGTCATAACATTGTTGTTGAAACTAAATGGGGTGGGTTTAAAATGATGGATGACTCATCTTTCACTGAATGGGTAAGTATGTTTGTATTTCCTGATAGTGATAAAGCGGAATACTTTGCTGAACATTTCGAAACAGGTATGCACAGGTTTCAGGAAGGTATGTTAAAGGATAACTATATCTTTCATAAGATAAATTGTATTCACCCTATTCCTGAGAAGATTTATGCAGACCAATTACATATGAGTCATAAATTATGAGCAAATACCGAGTAATCAGAGAAGAGTTCTATAATGGGAAAGGTATATCCTTCAATGTATCTTTCTTCATACAAGAACAAAAATCATTTCTATTCTTTAAGTGGTGGACATATGTCACACACAAAACTATCGGTATAAAGAGTCTAAAGAAATTCCCCCTACACTTTAAAGGAGGAGTAATCGAAGCCGAAGAGTTTATAAAAGAAGTTCTAATTAAAGGTAATAGGTTTAAAGGGAACTATAAGTTTGTATTAAGAGAGTATGATTCTAATGGGATGGTAATAAAACTATAATTTTTTTGCGTCTACATAATCGAGGCGGCGGGTCTTATGAAACTTTCATTAGATAACCTCAACGTATTAGATAATAAGGTTATTTACACCAAAGTTTCTGAAATACTAATCATTCCAATCATAACTAAAATAATCTGTGTTTAATATTTTAATATGACCGTCTAATATCACAAACTCATTACTAGGATAGAAAGATTTAATACCCAACTCAATGGTCTTAGATATCCTCTCCTGTAGTCTATGTATATTAGACCAATAACGTCCACCATCTAAGATAACGTCAAAATAAAGGGATATAGTACCATTATTTTTGTTAACGTCAAAAGTATCCTTTAATACAATATCACCTATGGTGACATTACCATTCTGAAGGTCCATACGCATAACATCAGGTTTAATGATATAGTTAAACACACCTTCTCTGAACTTATCAACTATAATATAATTTTCAATGGGTGATTCCATAGGTCTTTCTTTAGGTATAACGATAAATACTACCATATTACATTAATAGTCCCTAAGAAGTTCTAATTATATGGTTAAACGATTAAAAAAGACCCATATGTCACCCTCTTAAGCTCTAATCACCTAAAATCCCCGTTTCATCTACGAAACGCCCTACAAAACACCACTTATTACACCATTTAACATAAAAGAGGGTATGGTGCCTATATCTATTTCTAAAAGGGGATTCCGACAGTAAAGGAGGGAAATAGTTAGATAAACACCTAAAAACACACATAATTGGGGATTATACCGTTGAAAAAGGGGATTAATTAGTCTCTGTCGGAATAAACTCTTTGGAAATACTATTGATTGGTGTGATAAATTGTGATTAATATAGTATAATTAATCATTAACATGCCGGAATCGGAACTTTTCGAACTTTTTCTTCGACCTTCGGTCGGTTTTTACATTAAAATTTTTTTTTCGGGTCCTTCGTCCCGTCTATTAACAATGTTATTAAATATGGTCTTAAAAATTATCCCCCCACCCCTTTTTTTATTTTCCTACCTACTTATACTTATGGGATATTTAAATAACCTATAAAGAGTACCCAAAACAGAAAAATAGTATGCCACATAAAGTATTCATTAGACACACTTACATTTATAAATGCAGTAACAAACAATGTGGAGAGGAATGGAAAATAAATGAAGCGTCAAATCTAGAAGTATTAAGTTGTCCTTATTGTAGTAAGTCTGATTTTGTGGAATATGTTAGAGTTGACCAAAGAGAAAAGTTTAATCGAAAATTTGAATAACCTATATCGGATAGTATCCGTTTAGTTCTTCTAAAAACTTTAAGAAACTAACTATGGCTTCCTGTTCCCATTTTTCTGGATAATCGGCGACACCTACATTTATACCTGAGAAGTCTTCGATATATAACTCCATAGTGATGTTGATTTCATTTTCTTCTGTTAAACTATGATTAAACTCACCTCTATTAAATATATCATTGAACTTTTTATTAACACTTAAATTATCACGAAATTCCATAAGCATATTTTCTTCATATATTAAGTTATTAATAGAGTTAAATATATCATCTACAGTTAATAGAAATCCTCGTCCGCGAGGTTTCATCTTGTCAATATAAAAATGAATCGTTTTAGTTGTAAATGGATAACCGTCTAATACCATTTGTTTCGGGATATAAGCAAAGGTATAATTAATAATATCACCCTCATTATGTATTTTATAATCTATTTTATTATCTAATAATTTGATTGTAGTACCTTTATCATTTCCCATATTAATTAATATTGTACTTTCTTTAGTACATTCATTATAAAATTCTTGAAATCTTTCCGATAAATGGTCACTCATAATTACTTCATCCCTATCTATATTATCCCCATTAAAAAATACAGTACTCAATCTGAACTCGGAAGAGGGTCTAGATAATTTCATTCTATTAATTCCAAAGTACTTTGAATCTCGATAGAAAAAATACCAAAATAGTCCTTCAAACATTTCAAATGACATTATTGCCAATGGAAACTTACCTGTAACATTCATAGTTATTATATATGGGAAATGGTTAGATGAGTCATGTTCATATTCATAATTTATAGTCATTCCCATGAATTCAGACCTAACATTATTCATGAAATTAATTATTAACTTTACTTTTTCTTCTTCTATCATTATTGATAAATATGTTATCTAAATGATATTTACGATAATTAAAAGTATTTATTACTATGAGTAACAAAGTCGCAGTAGAACTTCTGAGAGATTTTTTTATGATGCTTGGACCAAAGAGACCCGTTGAGTTTTATGACTTTAACGTATCTCTCGTAGATGGTTCAGATTCCCATGTATTATCGTTTAACCTACCAGAAGAACTGAAAACGGAGTTAAAAATTAATTCAAATGTATTACCCTTAAAGGCTAATGATTTAGAGAATTTAATATTATCTCGTATGACAAGTAAGTCAGGTGTTAATGAAAGACTTATGAAATTAATAGAGTTTTTAAGAGCTCTACCACAGTTTAAGTCTAAAATTGATAACTATTTTGAAAAACAAAAAATATGCCTTATATTTGAGTTTAAATAGTGTTACATAAATTTATTAATTATAACAAATGGAAAATGTCGATAACATCAATCAAATTGAAAAACAAATTAAAGTACTAGAGAAACAAAAAACAACTTTACAGTCCAAATGTAAACATACAGATACTCGTGTCAAGTTTGAGAATAATACAAATAATATGAGAGTTTATTGTTGTGACTGTAATGTTAGATTAGGGTTTCCTAATAAAGAAGAAATATCTAATTTCTTAAAATAAAAAAATCAAATTATGAGCTGTAAAAATTGTACCTGTGATAAAGATAAATGTCAAAAAATTGTCTATATTAATGGGAAATTAAAAGAGTGTGATTGTGAAACTTGTATATGTAAATTTCAAAAAGAAAATAAAGATGACCGAGTTAAACGGTCAAATGAAGAGATTAAGATAAGTGAAAATTTTTATAACGAGAACCCACATAAAGATGGTAGAGGTCAAGATTAATCAATATTTATACCTCTGAAAAGAGGATTAGGACCGATTATAGTTATAATCGGGTAGAGGGGGAGGTTCGCTACTATCCCCCTTTTTAATTAATAGGTTATCTAAACCCCTTAACTTCTTTACGATTACTCATATCTATTATTGTGTTTAAAGTATTAATACGTGAACTAACGACTCCTTGAATTAATTCTAACATTTCTAAATCAAACTCTGAATTAATGTAACTAACAAACTCTTCGGTAGTGAAAGATGATTTATAATTATCCAACTCAACTTCCTCATTAACCTTTTTGTCTTTATAAATTAGCTCTTCAATACTGTTAATAACTTCCTCACTATCCCAAGCATCTAACTGTTCCTCCTTTACAAGTTCTCCATTATCCCAAATATGTAACTCTCCATCAGAGAATAACGCCGCTATATGTTCTTTATTATACGCATCATAAGTCATTTCATAGCTGTTAGCCACCGATTGGGAGAAATGTTCAGTCCCCTCAATAAAAAAAGTTTTTATTTTAGGTATAATATATTGAGTCTTGTCAGATACTAATGAGGTTAATTTATCCACATTTAATAATATAAAAGCACTTATAAAATCAAGAATCTCCACACTAAGTTGTGTTGGTAATCCAAATAATCTTCCATTTTTTTCAATTAAACTTCCAAAGTTTAATGAGTGATTTAGAAAATCAACATCGCTATACTCATTAATATTATCTAAATATTCAGGTTTAATTTTATATATTTGTTGTAAAACCATAATTACCGCCTCTATATTAACTGGTGAAGTCACAGGTTTCTGTGTCTGAACTTCTTTAATAAGCATTAGACTTTTAATTTTTTGTATCTGAGACATAGTCTTTATTTATATAATAAATATAATGATATTTATTATAAACGTACAGATTATGAATTTTAAAGACTCGTCAATCTTAGTAAAGACATTTATAGATAAGACACTATGGAATAAAAAAGGTAAGCCGGGTATAAGTTATATCTTAGATAAAATGTTATCATTACCTGCGTTAACTAATATGTTAACTAATAATTATTCTATTAAAGAAATTTTATCATTAGGATACATGGTCCATTTCTTATTTGAAGGAGATGATATGGTAAGTGCTGAGTGGAAAAGTAAGAATGATATTTATGTTATCGATGTTACTGAAGTTGGCGATGTGGACACTCCTGAACGTGAGTGTTTAGAGTGTGAAGGGACTACACGTATTAGTTGTGATATGTGTGATGGTGAAGGTGAAGTTGACTGTCCTGAATGTGATGGTGAAGGTTGTGAAAATTGTGGAGGAGGAGGAGAACCATGTAATCAATGTGATGGTGATGGTGACACGGAGTGTCAAACTTGTGACGATAGCGGTATATGGTACGAGGATGAACAGGTTTATATTAATCGAGAAATGTGGGTGATTAGTAATTTCGATACGATACAAGCAATGAAAGAGATAAGTGAAATGGGTACCTATAGCAATGCTTTATATGATTTATTAGATGCCAATAAAGGTGGTTTTTACTTGGCAGGTATTGTAAATGAGTTTAACTTAATCCCTTTAGATGAGTTTGAACGTAACTATGGTGATTATAGTGAATTACAAAATCAGACTATGGTGAATCGAATAATTAACTTACGTGATTTAGATTTAAGTAAATTACCTAAGATAAGAATAGATTCTAAAGAGATTAAACTTATTTGATTTGATAGAAACCGACTATTGGGAATATTTTGATAAAAATCTAATGACCTTATCTAACTGACCGAAAGGTTTTAAAGTAATGGTACCACTCTTATCTCTAACAATACTTAAGGTTTCCTCATTAATATTATAGATGATTGTATGAGTCTCAGTTTTTTTAATTAAATCCGAACTATCATATATAAAATCTACTGATAATAAGTGGGTTTGAATATCATCCATAGGTATAAACCCAACTTTAGATGAAGTAACAGTCGTTATTTTTTTAAATAAATCCTTAAGGTATTTAATCATATTTCATCTGATAACGGATACTTTTTATTTAGTTCTTTCATTTTTAGCATTATATAGTTATTAACTACAGTATAGTCACATCCATCAGTTACTAATCCATACCTAAGTAAAGTTCGCTTTAACTTACTTATCTTTGTCTTTATAGTTTCCATCTTCGCCCATATCTCTGTGGGTGCTCTCGATATCGATTCACTAGAAACTGAAGTATGGCCTTCTTTTTGTAACCACTTTCTTATAATAACATAATCTTTAACGATGTCGTCATCTGCTTTGGTTTTAATTAAAAACTGTTCTATAGGGTTTTCCATACCATATAAATAGTCTAAAAGAATAAATGATATTAAAGATTATTGTGTTGTATGATAATAGGGTACGACTAAGGGTGAGGTTATATTCATATTTTCCACAGTCATTATACCGTTATTGTTATCAGGCTCTGAGGAGTACGTTAAGTCACTAATTATATCGATAGTATAATTCTCAATATCGTCAATATTGAGAATTGAGAAGATTTTAGATAGTTCTTTTCTATTGAAGGCATCATTTATTATGATTTTCTTATTGTCTAAGTCTACAGTAAATTTCATTTATTATTTTGTGTTTCAGTAATATTACTCTTTTTCGTGAAACAACTCCCTTCAAGGATATTGTTCCATAAGTAAGATAGTAAAACTATTGAGACAAGTAAAGAAATTATTTCCATTACCCAAAATTCTGAGGTATAACCACAATGACTGATAATGTAACCCTTAAGTGTATCTACTACAGATAGAACGGATAAACCAATAAATATTAAAATTAATTTTTGGTATCTTTGACAATATTTAAGGTGTTTTTTAAACATGTTATAAATAGGTATCTAAGGTATCGGCATCTTTACTAAATTCATCCATAAAGTCTTGAGTAAACTTACCATCTTTCTTCAGAAATTCTTGTGGTATTTCACTAAAAACCCAATCTAAACATAATATTGCAACTAAATGATTATCTTTATCATATATAGGTACTCCACAATGACCCTTAGTCCCGTTAGAGTAAGCTAATGACCTTAAACCAATATCATTCATATCGTCAATATTCGGGAAAAACATATCTCCATTCATAATGTCTTTAATATAACTTGTAAAACTAGTGATTAAATGATTTTGATTTTTTTCTGCTTTTCTTTCCAATCCATCGGAACATCTCTCATAAGTGATAGATAATTTTTGCATAGGTGATGTAGTATAAAAACTACCACCATTATGGAATTGCCATATATATACTCTATCTGCGTTATAAGCTCTTCGAACTTCTCGAATTGCGAGATGTACTATCTCATCTTTCTGTATTTGTCCAACTAATAATGATTTAGACTTAATTTTATCTTTTTTATCGTTCATCCTACGGAAGAAACCTGCGCTAACTAATGCTATAACTATTGAGGTTATAGACGTTATTAATACTTCCATAATTCTAATCCAATCCATTAAATAAATTTATATATGATAAATATAACGTTATATGTAGTTTTTATGTTCCCTTAACTAAAATATACGACATTTTTCTTCACTCCCCATTTCTTTTTGTTCTAAAATTAAACTTAGACCATACACGTTCATATAAAAAGTGTAGTGTCATTTTGGTAAATATTTCAAATGAACCAATGGTTAAACCAACTAAAGGATTTCCAGAAACTATCCATCCAATAATGATAGTGTCTATAATTCCTACAACTCTCCATGCTATAGTTTTAAGTAAATTACGTTTTACTATGACTTTTGTTTTTTCCATAAGATTAAATATGATGATATACTACATTAAGTAAATAAAAATCCCCATCTTATCGACAGGGATTTTAGATTAAAAAAACTCTAATTTATTTTTTGGTGGTAATTATCTCGTCAATTATACCATAAGATAAGGCCTCTTCAGCGGATAACCATAAATCACGGGAGGCATCGTTTTTTACTGTCTCAGGGTCTTTATCACAAAACTCACCTAATAGATTAAATAATGTATTATTTAATTTATTCCATTCTCCCATTTGGATTTGTGCATCTTGAATATTACCGACCGCCCCTCCTGATGATTGGTGTAACATTGTACGGGAAAATCGAAGAGATGAACGTTTACCTTTTGTTCCTGCACCTAATAGTATTGAACCCATAGATGCTGCCATACCTGTATTGACAGTAACAATATCTGATTTAATATAATGCATTACATCAACCATAGATAAACCTGATTTAACAGACCCACCTGGAGAATCAATATGCATCGTGATATCTTGATTATCTACTGAATCCAAATACATCAATTGTGCTTGAACTACTGTCGACATCGCATCGTTTACCGGTCCAGCCACCCACAATAGTCGGTCTCTCATTAATCTAGAAAAAATATCCATTTGAGTTACTCTCATATCTCTTTCTTCTAAGATATAAGGGGTCATTGACCCTTCTATTTCTTTTTTATAGTGATGCATCGTTATAGATGATACATTGTGGTCACTCATAACATACTTTTGAAAATCTTTTCCGTAATCCATATTTTTTAATTTTAGTTCTAACGTTATATTTATATTAACAAAGGTAAGTAAAAAACCCTAAATAGAAAAGTATGAATACGAAAATATATGAATCCGTTGGAGTTCCTGAAGGAATAGTGAAATCTGGTCAACGATTGTATGACGATTTTAAAAAGGAAGTAATACCTCTGTTGAAGGATGGTCAAACTGAATATCAGGTAAATTTTAAACCTAAAGAACCTTATAAAGTAGGTGATGAGGAGATAACTAATGTTGAAATTAATTTAACCATTATACCTGATAGTGATGATTATGGTGAGTCAAATATGCAAGTCTATAGAAAGAATACTATAGGTAAAGTTGGCAATGATTATGTTCTAATGAAAGTTAATAAGAACGGTACTATTATATTATCAATTGATAAACCCGTACCAGAAGAGTGGTCAGTACAGGAAGTAATTGATTCAATTAATAACCGTAAGGTACAAACGATAAGTGCTTTGTCACATGAGTTAAAACATGAATATGACGATATAAAGACACCACATACCAAGATAGAAAAAGTTTCTAATTACCAATCAAATACAGAAATGTTTAATTTTCCAATAGGGGCAATACAACGTGTCTTCTATGATTTATATTATTTAGATGATATTGAGAATTCTGTAAGGCCAACTGAGTTATATGCAAAATTAGAAACTAAAGGTATTGGTAAATCGGGGTTTTTAGATTACCTAAGAAAGGAATACTTTATTGTTATGGAATCTATGAAATTTAGTGTGGATGATATGATTAAGGAAATCTATAAGGATATGGATTCTGTGGATTCCTTTTTAGGTCAAGTAGGTGATTTAGGTAAAAATATTGAGGATTTAACTGATGAAGAAAAAGTTAATTTAATTTTAAGAATAGCCTATGTTAGTGCCTCTAACTCACGAAGACAAAACTACGGAGATTCATTGGTAGATAACCCATTAGAATCTCAATTGGGGTTTGTTGGAGATAAGGATACTCAATTTTCTAACTACGAGAAGAGTTTTGATAAGTACGATAAAGATTTAATGAAATTTTATACCGACATTGAAAAGTATCTAAGAACCACATCTACGAAAGTTCTTAAGAAATTGGGTAAAGTATATTCTCTACTTCCCGATTAAAAAAATAAAGTAGTCTACTCTTTATTCGTATAATCGTTAATTATTTCTAGTATCTCGTCTAATGTGTTCTCTCCAACCTGTACCTCGAAGTAGGGGATATTATTATCGTCTAATGATGATTTTATTACCTTATCTAATTCGATAGACTCCTCTAAGTTCTGATAACGTTCATTATTGTTGTGGTTACCTTTAGTCCTCTTAAGAAGTATATTAATATTATCATACTTATTGAATATTGTTAATACCATTTTATCGAATGTTTCATCGTATAATGATGAGGGATAAGTGGTCCCCATATATTGATTACGATAGGTTAATGAGAGTAATATAGGCGAATCTAACACTATAAAATCAACTTTTCCATAACTCTTTACGATACCTCTATGTTGGTTAGCTAAAACATAAAGTTGGTCTTTAATTGCAGATTGATTATCATCCCATGCTAATAACTTTGGAAACTCATATGGATTATCACAAGTAATGTGACTCTTCTTAAGTTTATAAGTTAAACCCGAGGCAATAGAACTCTTACCTCCCCCTGGACCACAAAATAAATTAATTATCTTTGATGTATTCTCCTTCATTTTTTATTTAGTACCTATCTGTTTATTTTAATATTTGTGACCTGGGTGGGACTCGAACCCACGGCCTTCTCATTAAAAGTGAGAAGCTCTAACCGGCTGAGCTACCAGGTCTTAATTACATAAGATACTTATTTAACTTAAGACACCTTTACCTAAGAATAGTGGAGTACCATCTTTATGTAGGTAAATCTTAAAACAATTAGTCGTCTCTTCAATAATTAGGTCCTTATTTCTATGTGACTTATACTTTTTATTGACGTACTCAGTTACTTTTGTAACTATTTCTTGGCTGATTTCATTTACTTCTTTCATTTCTTTTTAAATTTTTATGTTTTAGTATTATTATTATTATTGTAGCCCATGGGAGAATCGAACTCCCATTTTACGGATGAAAACCGCATGTCCTAACCGTTAGACGAATGGGCCTGATTATTTAAACAGTGACCTTATTATATATTCTACAAATATAAGTCAATTATTCTTATTAAATGGTATTATATATCAAATTAAGTCTAATCTTTTATTATTTTGATTACTTCTTGGTCGGTCTTATCGGTGGTTAGACTATCTAAAGGTTATTTATGTTTCATTTTAGATAATAGAGTAGTGTACTTAATTATCATTTCTTCCATTATCGAACTACCTTTTAGTGTTTGATTTACCTCTTTAAAAGATTTTAGAAGTTTGGTAATCTTTTCAGTTTCAGTCATATGTTCTTTGATTTTAGATTGGAGTGAGATACCGCCTTTTGATATAGGATGTGTTTTTCATTTGTTTCATGTTCCGTATACTATTACATTATAAGTAATAAATAAGATGAGGAATATGGTGAATAGTCCTACTGTAATTGTAACCACTTTTTCATTGCGTTCTACTTGTTCAGGTGTCCTCCCTTGAGTCAAACGTCTATCATGTTTTTTATTTTTCATCTTACAAATATATTATAATTTTTATTGTTTTAACCTATTGTGTTCCCTACAGGATTTGAACCTGTGACCTAATCATTATGAGTGATTTGCTCTAACCATCTGAGCTAAGAGAACGTGGTGAACGAGATAGGATTCGAACCTATGACCGATGCCTTAGAAGGGCATTGCTCTATCCAACTGAGCTACTCGTCCATTTTATACTATTAAGTAATATCGTAACGAGCTTTAGGTGTGCCATCTACCACAATCAATTCATATCTACAGTTATTGTCTGAATTTGAATTTAATATCGTACATAGTTGTGATGCTTGTTCGAATATTTCGAACTCCAATACTGCACCCAAACTATCATTTAAAATGGTCGAGAAACCCCTTTCAACTAAGGTTTTTCTTATTTGGTAAGCTATTTTATGTTTACTCATAGTTATTTGGTTTTATTATATATGTACTCGGAGTGGGAATCGAACCCACACTCCAAAAGGAATCAGATTTTAAGTCTGACGTGTCTACCTATTCCACCACCCGAGCAATTATTTATTTATACAAATATAATCATAAAAGTATTATTAGACAACAAAAAAACCAAACATTTCTGTTTGGGTTTCTTCTTTTTTATAGACAACTAAAATATCTTTTCCCACTTGCCGCTATTTAATAACTTAAATGTACCAAGATAATCCATTTTCCACTGTGTTGGTTCTATTAGACTTAAGAACAATACTTTATTTTTATTTTGATATAAATAATAGGGTTCTCCTATTATAGGTTGAAAATTATAAGTTGATTCATAAACTAAACTAGTCCAATTATATTCTTGGACTAATTTCTTATACTCATCTTTTATCTCATTTAGTCTGGACTCGAAGTATTTATTTGCCTTTAAACTATCGCTCTTATCAACACGAATAGGCTCAAATTTTTGTGAACTTACGGTTGTTGGATATTCTTTTTTACTGGCATCAAATTCTCCAGTCTCGTAATTGTAAACTATATTGTCTGGATATTTCTTTTTCATAGACAGCTAAAATATCTTTCACCTCTATCACAGAGAATGGTAATTACATTGGTAGAGTACCCCTCTTTAATAAGTCGTTCAGCGACAAGATAATTAGCTGCTGCTGAGAATCCAACAAATAATCCCCATTCTTTTGCTAATGATTTAGATTTTTCTATTGCTTCTAAGGTTGATACCCTTTCAATCCTATCAATTTCTTCTAAATTAACTAAAAATTTACTACCGTCTCCAATTCCTTGTATTCCATGTAATCCCGGTTCACCTCCAGACATTACTGGAGACTCTGATGGTTCTAAAGCAACTAACTTACAGTTTGGATATCGGTTTCGAAGATATCCACCGGCACCCATTATAGTACCACCTGTTCCTGTTCCAGCAACAAAGGCATCAGGAGTAATATTTAATGGAATATCATTACAAATTTCTATTCCAGTAGTGTACCAATGAGATTCTATATTGAGAGGGTTATGGAATTGGTTGAAATTAAAATACCCGTTTTCTTCAGCTAGTTTATTTCTTAAATCAATTGCACCATCAAAATCACCGGGTTCAACCTCAACTAGTTCTGCTCCAAATGATTTTAACATTATTTTACGTTCAATACTCATATTGGACGGCATTACAATTTTACATTTAAAACCCATATTAGCACTAAGCATTGCTAATGAAATCCCCATATTACCTGAGGTTGCTTCAATAATAGTATCGCCAACTTTAAGGGTACCCCTTAGGATAGCATCCTTTAATATCCAAGCTACAGGACGGTCTTTAATGGACCCTCCAGGGTTTAGAAATTCTGCCTTACCCCAAATAGTACCATTATCTATTGGGAATTCTAAAAGAGGGGTATTACCCACGGTATCTATAAGTTTCATAATGGTAAATATTCTTTAATTACTTTATTTTAATCTAAAAATTTAATCTTATTATTAACTATATCCTGTTCAACTATCAAGGGTTTTTGTTTAAATACCTTTAATAACCCTAATATAAGTTATCGGGATATATTCTTTCTTTTAAACCACATCTTAGTCGTAATAACAATTCCCGTAAAAAGTATTATACCACCTAAAAAGAATAATCCTTGAAAAGTTTTGTCTATTAATAACTCACTACTCAACATAGTCCAACCTAAAATATAACCAAACCAAATAAACACCCAAAATAAATCAGGGATTCTTTTTGTTTTTAATTCTACTTTACTAATATTTTCATCATGTACTACTCTACGAAGTGCGTCCTGTAAATCTTTACCGTACGCGGGTATAGACTCTACTGACCCATCTACATTTTGAATGGTTACATCATATTTAAACCATCCCTGATGGGTTTTACTTTCTATACGTAGTTCTGCATGTGTAGCTTTTCTCTTCATCATCATATATTAATTAATCTAAAAATTCAATCTTATTAGTTACCATATCCCACTCAACCGTTAGGGGTTTTTGGGTAAAGTTATATTGTTCGTTTAATACAGAAGAGTTAAAGTAATGAGTATCATTATCAAACTTATATCCGTATCCTGAGTGAATATGTCCGAAGACATGTATCTTAGGTTTAACAGTCTTAATTTTATTAGATAACAACTCACACCCTAAATTCAAATTTTGACCTATACATGTATCTAAATGTCCATATGGAGGTCCGTGAGTTATTAGTATGTCGGTATTCGTTGGTATCTTATCCCATACTGATTTTAATTCTTCACCGCCTTTTGGTAAGTTGAATGCCCAATTATAAAATTCAGGTTGCCACGGAGAACCCCATATATTAACTACATTAAAAAAATTATCCTTGATGGTTTCTGAGTTATCCTGTAGGTAAGTTACCTTCTCGTAAACCTTAAGAAGTTCTTTACACATCTCAGGCTCGGTTTGGAACCCCCAATCATGATTTCCAGCAATAAAAATCTTATGTGTGTAATTATCTAAATTATTGAACCATTTAAGAAATTTTTGTAGTTCGTGTTTATGTCCCATAGATGAAACATCACCAGCATGTATTAGTAAATCACCACCAGGTAATGAACTAGACACCATATTATGTTTAGTGTGTGTGTCAGATATGAATGTAATTTTCATTTTATTTCTTTTGTCAAATATAAGCATAACTTTTGAATTAAAAAAATATTTCTTCTAAATTTACATTCTTAACCATTTCAATAGGTTACTATTCCTTGACCTCAGGTACTTCTTCAACCTCTTCGATGTTAACTACCTCGATGTTAAAGTTTAATGTCTTACCTGCTAATGGGTGGTTCATATCTAAGATAAGATTTTCCTCATCTTCACTAACGATAGTTGCTTGTACTGGCATTCCTTGTGCGGTAGAACCTTGTACCATAGCTCCAATTTCGACAACAAATTCAGGTGGAAAGTTTTTACGACTAACCGGCATAACTGCATCATCACTTCTTTCACCATAGGCCTTTGTTGGGTCTAAAGTTAAGTCTTTTATTTCTCCTACTGCCATTCCAATAACGGCTTCATCGAATCCTGCAATCATTTGTCCAGTTCCTACGGTAAATCCTATAGCCTCACCTCTTTTACGTGAACAGTCAAATTCTTGACCGTCTTCTAAAGTTCCTGTATAGTGAACTTTTACATTGTTTCCTTTTTGTACTTTCATTTTTCTTTATTTATTTATTTATTTAATTAATTATATTTATCTTTAACTCTATCAGAAATGGGAATTGATTCCCCATCTTCATCTATCCTTACAAATGTAATGTTCGTGGATAATATGATTGTCTGTTGTCCTGAGTATACATTATGTGAACGAGCCTCCATGTAAAGGGTTAGTGAGGTTTTTCCTACATTTTTTACTGCTCCGTAAATCTTTATTAATTGACCTTCCTTAGCTGGCTTCTTAAACACACACTCATCAATCTTAATAGTTACCATTCTTGGGGTATCACAAACTTGCATTGCGAACGCAGCGGCACTAGCATCTAACCAAGCCAGTAGTTTACCTCCAAATAGGTTTCCGTGGAACCCTAAGTCACTTTTTTTTATTGGATGAGTATTAATAAATTCCATTGATTTTATTTTTGTATTTTATTTTAAACGGTAAATTTGTTTTAATAATTCTTTGGTTTCTTTTAATACCGACTCTTTAGGCCATTTCTCTTTATCATCTCCATGATGTGAGGTATCAAACCCAATCCAATAACCTTTTGAACCAAAGAAATCGTCAGATATTTCTTCAGCGAAAGTTAATCCACCATGAATCATTACATTAAAGTGATTGTAATCTTCTCCATAAGAGGAATGGTTTGAAGATACTTTCACATAACCATTACCCCATCCACTTTCAAATCCCCCCCCTATGTTGCGTCGTGATGGTATTAATGAAATAGGTAAAGGTAAATCCGCCATTTTATATGCTTCTATCACATCATCAGTAGTTAGTCCAATATATTTAGCATCCATAAGTGCGTCGTCTCCGATACTAATTAATCTATCTTTAAAAAACTCAATATTGTCCATAGTTATATTTATTATTATATATACAAAGATACGAAAAAAATGGAGATAAACAAACAATTTTTAGAGGGAGATGAATATTATTCTACAGAAAGCGAAAAAAATACGATAGTTTTACACCATACGGCCGGTAGTCATCGACCTGATTGGGTTATTAGTTCATGGGATAGGGATAGGTCTAAAGGAGGAAGACCGTTACGGGTGGCTACTCAGTTCGTTATTGGAGGTAAATCAACAAGAAATGGGGATACTGAATGGGACGGAGTTATTGTTCAAGCATTACCTGTTGAAATGTGGGCACATCATATAGGCACTAAAAACTCAAATAACGTACAGTTAAATAAACATTCTATTGGTATAGAGATTTGTAATTATGGTCCACTAACTAAAACAAAAAATGGAGAATATTTTACCTACGTAAATAGTAAAGTACCTGAAGAGGACGTAATTAATTTAGGTAAAAATTGGAGAGGATATAGTTATTATCAAAAATATACTGAAAAACAAATAGAGTCACTTAAGTTTTTAATTGAGAAGTATAGTGTGGAATATGATATTGACATTAAAAAGGGGATGGTTGAGTTATTTTCCCAAAAAGAATCAATATCCGATATGGATATATTAGAGACTCAAATTTTCTTAAATAGTAAAGGATATCTTGGTCTTAATGGTGACCCGTTATCTGAAGACGGAATTAATGGTGGAAATACTAAATACTCTGTAAGGTGTTATACCGACACTAAACGAGGTGATTGGGAAGCTTTCGAATTTAATAAACTGGCTAATGATGGTGGTTCAGGTATTTGGTCACATACTAACTATCGTAAGGATAAGTTTGATGTTTATCCTTACCCTCCTCTAATTGAGATGTTAAAAAGTCTTTAGTATTAATTGTAGGTTGTTCAGAAAGATATTCGGATAATTCGTCCATTTCATCCTCAGTAAGGTTATTTAGGTAATATTCTTTTAGTTTACTCATTTGATAGTTTCAATAATTGTGCGTATATTTATGATATTAATATAAATAACATTTATGAGACTATCAATACTAATATTTATTTTATCGTTATCGATAACCAATGGGTACTCACAATCCTCAACAATTGGAATGCTAATTAATTTCGGAGATTTATACTTATCAACCGATAATATTAATACTTCAGTAATTAATTCTAAGAACCCATACTCCCCATTGGGAATATATACAACCGCTCACTTAAATATAACTAACAATGGGGGAATACCCATAGTCAGTAGTTCAGGAGTATACCCAAATAGATTAGGTATTAATTATGGTTTTTTTAGAAACGGTTTAAATGTTGGTGTTGGTGGTAAGATGATAATCAATGATATAGAGCCGGCTAAATTTTACCCTGACCTAATGATTAAATTACATCCAATAAAAATGTTAACTCAGAACCCAAGGTCTATTGATATTTCATTAATCTTAAATATATCAAATACTTTTGATTTTGGGGTGGGTATTTCAATACCATTCTTACTTAACAGATATTGATATATTTATTAGTATGAGTGAACGTAAAGACAGATACGAGGAACAACGAAATGACCTTATTAAATCTGCGGATAAATCAGTAATAAACGATAGGGCTCAAATAGCAGTACTAAAATCTCGTATAATTAAATTTAGAGATACTGCTCCGGAAAATAATAATACTTATGTAATCGGCACTATTAGGTTTATCCCGTTAAAAATACGTGTGATGGGTAAAGTTAACTATGAATCTTCACTATACCTTAGTTGTGACGTTATTTTTGAAGACCTGACAGGGTATATGGGGTCTAAAAGTGAGTTTTCTTCAGATATTAACGGTCAAGAAATTTTCTTCCATGCCACTTCAAACACTTCAAAAGCTTGGGATAGTTGGTTAAATCACATCTGTAATCAGGAATTTGATAAATTTGTGAGGTTAATAGGTCTGAGTAACTATAAACTATGGATTAATAGTATAACATTTAATGAATAATGAAACTAAAATGATTAATGAAGATAATAGTATTGACGGTCCGATTAGGCGTATAGTTAGGGATATCACTAATATTGTTAAAACTCAAGACTACGGTAATCATTACCTACCTGAAGATATTACTGACATAAATGATTTAGAGTATGACTTCGATTTAGACTTTAAGAAATTAAATGTTAGTAAGTCATATAATATTCCTTCATTTTCAGTTGAGTTATCATACGACGCTAATGTTACTATGGATGAACCATATATGATTAATGGGGCATTGATGTCTGATGGGGACACTATCGCGGTAGTTATCATTATAAACCCAAAAAAATACCCTACATTTATGTATGATTTAATCGCAGATATAAATGATATAGTTGCTCATGAAATAGAACATATATTCCAAGAAAACTTTATGAGACCTGAAGAGGAAATACATCAAGAAGACGGTGAGGAACAACCTGATGGTAAAGACTACTATAAACAGAGACATGAGATACCCGCAGAACTTAAAGGTATTATACGAGTAGCTAAATTACGAAGACAGTCAATTAATCAAGTAATTGGCGATTGGTTTAAAAGAAGTAAATATGCTCACCAACTAAACGATAAAGACACTAAAGAATTAATAGATTTTTTAAGTAACGAATATAAAAATAGATATGGAGTTTAAAAGTGAAGAAGAATACAATAGGGTAGCTAAAAAGGCGGTACAAATTTTATTATATGTTGCGGAAACTAAGTCACCACTATTAAGAAAATTAAAGGCGAAAAATTTTATATCACACATTTATAATAAAAATCAAAACGGTACAATTTATTTTGAACTATCAATACCATTTTTAGTTGATGACCCAGACCACGGTCCATTTTGTAAAGCATTAGATAATATTTTAACTGCAATACTTAGTGTATTTAGTCAGTATCGTTTAAATGAAAATATGGAATTTGTGACTAAGACTGAAGAAGGTGACGACATGGTAGGGTTTTTTAACTCATGCGAATTTAATTGGTCCAATCACGAGGCAGATACTAACGCGGTTGTTAACTATGGTTTCGAATATAACTGGTATAGTTCACATGGAAAATATTCATTATAGTTAATTTATATTTTTTTTATTAAAATAAAATCCGTATATTTGTGATATGGAACACACTAAAGAAGAATTAAAGAAATTATCCTTATTTGAAATTAAGTTAATTTGTAAAAGATATAATCTAAAGAGAACAGGGACAAAATCAATACTTATAAACAGTATACTGTCTTATCTAAAACCTAACCCTGTAGTAATTAATATACCGACAGAGTATAAATTACCGAAAGATAAAAAAATCATAGGTTTAAAGCTCGATGAACCTAATAAAAGGACTCAATTAGGTAAGTTAAGAGAGAAACAAATAATCAAAGAGTTATATTACTCGATGGGAGTAAATTATTACTTAGTGGATAAAGATTTTGAATTTATCTAATATCACTTACCTCTGACTTACCTCTAATAGTTTTTGCTATTTTTTGGATAATATCCCTAAAGGCTATTCCTGAAATTGTAATCAATCCTGAGGTTAATAATCCCTCAATCAAATTAGAGAGTTCAATAGAATCAAGACCAAATGTGGTAATGACATTAATTACCATACCTAATATCGGCAATAAAAAAGTATATGCTACGATATCCGCGGCTTTATAAGTGCTAATGCCTATAACGTCTAATACCTGAGAGAAATCATTTTTAAGTTTTTGTGTTTTAGAAATAGCAGATTCTAACTCATCGTCTAACCCTTGTTCCGATAATTCCTTTTTAAGGTCCTTATAATCTTTACCTTCATAAAATACGACAGATATTGATGCCACAACTAAAGAGGATATTTGCCAAGGTTCTAAATGGGTGAATTCATTATTAAGGTATTGACTCACTGGTTCCATAAGAGCACCAATCCCTGCACCGTAGGTTAAACCAAATCTAGTGCTGATACCGAACTGAGTTTTTACATCATCGATGATTTTCTTAGATAGTTCATGTAATCTAGTGAATATTAAACGTACTTTTTCATTGGCTCGTTCATTTAACATTGTACTATATTGTTCTTCTGTGATTAAAACTACCATACCTATTTGTTTTATTATAAATATGTCACACATACTAAACTGTTATTCGATATATTTATTTTAAAAGAGTTTAAATGTCTAAAGATGTAAATCCAAGTGTAAAAGAAGGTGACAATATAATTTTAATTTATATGAAAGACCCGTACTCACCAGTTCCTGGAGGAACTAAAGGTGTAGTAAATTATGTCAGTAAAGACCCATTTGATGAGGGTGAGAACATTATTTCGGTTGATTGGGAAAATGGTTCACAATTATCTTTAGTGTCTTCAGAAGACATATGGATGATGGAGAGTGATTTAAAGACAAATATTAAAGAAGCAAGTAACTCTAATTTAGACTCATTAGTAGCTATTAAAGATATTTTTAAATATTCTGATGAGAAAATATTCTTTGATTTCTTAAGTAAAATTAGAGAATCAGGTATTGTTAATATGTTGGAGTCAGGTCAATTTTTATTTTCAGGACCAAAATATCTTCAGAAGTTTATTGAGTTTGAAGAAATGAAGTCAGGTAGAGAATATGATGAGGATATGGTTAAGGAGTTAATGGATATGTCTCAAAAAACAAGAGATGAATTTATTAGAATGGCCATGAAAATCGTTATTGATGAGGGAACAGAGGATTATTCAACTAGTAATTTAGAGAAAAAAATAAGAGCCCTCACAAGGCAGGCTCTTATATATTATATAAAAATGTTCAATTAATAATTAAATAGATTCTTTAATATTAAGTTTACCGATACTTAACATCCAAGATTGTACACCAAATAATGACATTTCTTTTTCAATTTTTTTCCCAATAAATCTTCTAATAAGTCTATTCCTTTGAATAGTACTACGGAAATTACTACGTTTACTTATACTTGATAGAACATTATCATCACCGTAGTAACGATATCCTTTAATCGCTCCTGATACGTTTACATTTACGATTAAACAAGTATTGTATTCGGGGTCTTTTTTAATATGTGTTATTTTAAAAGTTAAGTCATGGTTATTGTAACACCAATCTTCATTTAGGCATTTAATCTTTAAGACTCTGCGTTTAGCTAAGTCCCTAACCTTTTTATCTTCTTGATATTGTGTGATGAAGTCTGACATATTTATCTTTACTTATTAAGACAAATATAAGGAATTATTTTTAAACTGCCATAGATGTAATCAAAAATATGGGATTTCTTTTTCCGAAGTGACCTCCGACCATATTGAAATAGAAATATTCCAAAGCCTCTTCTTCATCAATGAGACCTGTTTTAATCAATTTATCTATAATGCGTTGTTTTGCATATACAATTCTGGTCTCTCCACCAAACTCTTCACTAATCCCGACAATGCAGTCGTCAAATCCGTCTAATATAATCGCTCCTTCAGCCATTTCATCAATATAATCTCTATCCATAGTTTTTATTTAAAGATAGTTGTTATGTTTTACGTTGTCAAATGAGTATTACGATATATTTATTATAAAAACAAAGATTATGAGAAATCCTATACAAATATCAAATGAAGAGAAAGAATCGATACGTAACTCGCATTCATCATTCTATAATGGATATGCCACAGGTAATGTTCCCAGTAACTTACAACCACTAAGAGTGGATAATAGTGTAAAGGACCATAATGGTATTACCGTAGATAATAAAGGTAATGTGAAACAGTATACTAATCACCGAGTAAATGAGGCAGAAACAAACGATAGTGATAATTTAAATTATAATGTCTTACTTGGGTACGCTATGGGGATGTCCAAAACTTTATGGGCTGAGCCAAATAAAGATATAGACTTAATAGGTGCACTTAAGGAGTTAAAATTGTATTATTTAGATTTAAGAAATGGTAAAACTCCTATGGTATTATCAGTACCCGCGGAAGCGGCTAAGAACACTGTTGAGAAGTTGGTTAGTGAGTTACCTAACGAATCATTAACATCACTTGAAAAAATAGGTGCAGGTCTAAAAACACTTAGTGAGATGGATATTTCTGATGAAGAGTCATCTTACGATTTTGATTCTGAAGGTCCTGAACAATTTGATTCGTCATATTCTGATGAGTCTTATGGTATGGACATCGATTCAATTATGCAGATGTTTGGTGACGATATGTCATGTGATGATGTTAATGACGAGGAAGGTATGATGGATGCAGATTTAGATGGTAAAGAGATGTATGATAATGAAGAGTCTGCTTATGATTTTGATTCTCAAGGTGGAAACGCTGAGGTGTATGGGGAAGAAGATGGGAGTGATTTAGATGAGGATTATTTAGATGAATCAGTCAAAAAAAATAAGAAATATATTAACGAAATGTTTAATAGACTTAAAAAATATAATTAATATTAAAACCCCTAATTAAAGGGGTTTTTTATTAGTATATATTTTTATAAAATTCACCATCCTCGATTAAGTTACGATATGTGAAAAAGATTTGAGTTTAGTTCGAATAAACTCAAGACTACCAAACGAAGAAAAGTGAAAACCACCATTATCTTCTATGTAGAATCGGGGGTTCTCCGTATTCCATCTATCATCTCTAATCTTTTGAAAAATATATTTATCGTGTATGTAATGTGAGTAGTAAAATGCTGTTGACCCCATCCAAGGATATGTTTTTTCTAATTGGGTATTCCAAACTAACCATTTCTGTTTGAATATAACAGGACCGTAGGGTAGGTTAATATTTAAATTTTTAAATCTATTATAGTTTGGGAACTCATCCATATCAGATACAATGATGATATCATCATATGAGATGTTTAATGATTTTAATCCTTTACCGATAGAGTTTCTTTGATGTGTTTCTCTGAAAAACTCAATAGTTTGTTGTGACTCTATAGGTGTGGATTTTACTAACTCTTCTCTATTTGCCGATAATGGCATATCATCAATAACATAATAACGTATTTTATCTGACCATTTTTTAAATCTATCTTTATTATTGTGATAGTGTAACGGTTTTGATATTCCTGTAAATGTTTTAGTTGACTCTACAATTAAAAATAAATCAACATGTGGATATAGTGATTCTAAACGTAGTTCTAGTAATTCTAATTCGTTTAAAAATAGTGTACAATCAATTATCTTTTGGTTCTTCATTAATATTCATTTTGTCATATAATTTATCGTACTTCCTAAGTAATATATCGTAACCACAATCATCATTACTTAACTTATAATAAAGTTTAATATACGTTAAGGCATTTTTTATCTGTAATATGTTATTACACGATAATAGAACGCTCTCCACTCTTAAATAATAATCAGTGGTGTTGATATCTCCCATATGTTTCTTATTTTTCATATACAAATATAACAAAAAAAATATAAAAGGATATGTATGATGATAATAATACCACCAAAAATGATGTGGCAACGGATATGTTTAACTACTATTATTATTTACATGCTTTTAATTCTAAAGAAGTTGAGAGTATTTTAAAAATATGTGATAATTTAAAGAGAGAGGTAGTGACTATAGATGATGGGACAAGTACTGACAATGTTAGAAGAACTGAGGTTGGTATGTTACCATCTAGTGGTGAAACTAAATGGATTTATGATAGATTAATGGATTTATCCTCAAGAACAAACAAGGACATGAATTGGAATTTTGATTTAGATGATATATATGAAGATATTCAATATTCAATTTACCATGATAATGGAGGTCACTATCAATGGTCATCAGATATCGGGGACGGATATTCACATAGAAAGTTATCAGTAACTTTACAGTTATCTATACCTGAAGAATATGAGGGAGGCCAAATAGAATATAATATTGGTTCCACAGTACTCGAAGCCCCTTCAGAAGTAGGAACATTAATAATCCATCCATCTTATTTATTACATAGAACTACTCCGATAGTTTCAGGGGTTAAAAGAACTTTAGTGTTATGGATTTCAGGTAACCCTTTTAAATAATGGTATATAATATTAATGATGATAACTTTTTTGAGTATATTGTTAAATATAAAAAAGTTATATGGTTTTTTTTTAGAAAAGAACAGGAACAATCATCACTTTCATTAAAACCTTTTATTGACGGGTTAGATAGTGTAAATATGGAAGTCTCAAAGGAATATCCTGAAGTAACTTTTTTCCAAACAGTATTAGAAGAAAACCCTATGTTAATTGAGTACCTTAATCTGACCGATAATAATCTATGGAATCATAAATCAAAATGTTTTAATCCTAGAATAATAACGGTTAAAAATGGTCAAAATATTTATGACCAAGCAGGTAAAAAATGTTATTGTTTAGAGACTTTGTTAGATATGATTTTTGACTTACACCCTGAATTAGTTCTTATACCACCCAGTGAGTGATACTCGAATTTCAGGACACCCTGGATTTACATGTGATACGAAATGTAATTTACCCTTGTTTTCGGGTAATAAAAATAATGTCATACTATTAAATTTAGGGGTTTCAACATTTTCCACAACATCTCCTTCATCATTTAAAAAATGTAATAATCCACCATATTGTGGTTTCCAATCTTTGGTTAGGTGTAAAACGAATCCAACAATCCCATTAGGGTGGTCTTGGTGAGGGGATAAGAAATCGCCCGGTAAATAACAAGCTGCGAACACTTCATTTGAACCTGTTATCTTTAAATCCGTTATCTTTGATATTAAATCATGTGAGTCTTTCTCATTTAAAAATTCTCTAATTTTACATTCCGTACAACCACATTTTTCATAATGATTATCTAAGGTCCTATGGAATGAATATGAAAAGTGACCTTCTCCAAAAGATTTTTCAGCAACTTGTCTCGCTTGAGTAATGAATATGTCATTACTACTTATCTTTTTAAGATAGTTAACATTATCATCATTTTCAGATGGGTAAGTTGCTATTGACCACCACTCACTTGGCATCTCATAATTGAAGAATTTATATAAATCTTCTGCGACTTCATCTTTGAGGTAATTATCGATTACTATATAACCTTCTTTCTTGAATTTTTTTCTTAACTTATCTAAATCTAAGTTTGGGTTGATTAAATTTTCCATATTATACTATATTGTAATAAATATTTTAATATTCTGTAGTAAAAAAGAATACCTGAAATAATCTACCGTCATACCTATCCTTACCGAAGTAGTCTAAAGATACATGATAGTTATCTGAACGATACATTACCAAACGATTAAATTTATTACCTAATCGGTCAACTAACTCCCACTTTGTGTAGTCATTGGCTTCATTCATATGTGGAGATAAAGAGGTCTCTTCTTCTGTATGGATATTATCGTCCCAACCACACAGACCAGTTTGTTTATGTTTAAATAGTCCGGTACCTGAGCTTATAGGGGCATCAGGAGTTAAATATAGAACTGCCGCCCATCCTGTCGTACTATCTGAATGTATCCATGAACGGTCCTCTGATGTGGTGTATTGGAATGACCCAGAATAATCACCACCCCATCCTGTTATCTTACCCGCAAATGGATTGAGTAATGATTGCATGGTACTTTTTATCCCATCATCTAAAAAAGATATCGTTCGGTGTCCTGGATAATTACCATCAACATTGAAGTCTTGATTTAACGCAAAATCTCTAACTTCGTTAGGGTTATCATAAAAATCGTCAATTATTAATGTATTAATCTTCATATTTAGTAATCTTTAATAAGTTCAGGATAGTCTTTATCTGAAAAATAATCAAGGATAAACTCTTCTAAATCAATAGTCTCCAAATGGTTGGTAATATATTCCTCAATACTAATAGTCCAATCTTTAGTATAATGACTTTCAGATTCGTAGTTCCATTCATCACTAGACATTTCTAAACGTCCTCTACTCTCTAAGAACTCTGAAAATAAGTCTTCACAAATTTCAAAGATTCTGTATTCTTCTTCATTATTAATGGAGAACTCTAAAGTTAAATAACCATCAGTAAAAGTGTGTTCAAGTAATTCTATTTGGTTTTTCATTATTATATAGATATTTGTATATAGAATAAAGTATTAATTAAGATAAGGAAATGGAAATTATAGAAATATTAACCGTATATGGTAATAAAAGTGAAAATATATTAAGTGTTGAGTTTCAAGTGTTGAACGATGAAGAGTCTAGGTCAGATATTATTGATTATAATGTAGTTGAGGAGTTTGGATATGATATAGAAATGAATTTAGATGTTTTTGAAGATTACGATACTGACTATGACGAGTTAGAAACATGGGATAATGACGACAATGAAGTTTTTATTGATAATGAAACATTAATTACATTTTTAAATGAGTATTATATTATTTTTCCAGATAGAATTCCAGAGGAAGAGTAGAATCTCGACTATTTATTATCATGACAAATGTAGTTGATTTAATTAATAGATTATTGGGAAAAATATTCCTTAGTAAACCAATATTCTTTGGTATGGACAACCAAAAGATAACACTATTGGTGGGACCAACGATGAAAGTTTACGGTGTTTACTCTTCACCTGATAGACTAATTAAAAAGTTTCCATTTAAGAAACAACAGTTATTAAGACCTAAAGAATTAAAACAATGGTCAGAAGATAACGACTTTACAATTTCATTCTCTGCTGAATCACCGAAACTTAGAAGAGAGTTGTTATTCGCGTTTGGAGATGTTATGGTTGAGTCAAGAGGTAAATCAACGGAAAAAGAATTAAGTGTTGTTGTAATGGAAGAACTCAATAAATCTAAGTTACCTGACACCATAAAGGATTGGGCAAAACAAAATCCTGAAAAGTTTATAAATAATATAAGACACATTCAGAATTTATTAAAAAAGTAAAAGTGGTCGATGACCACTTTTTTATATTAAGGACCTACTCTCGATAATTTAATCCACATATTAATATATTCACCATTTGGTAGTTGTTGGTTTGGGAATTTTAATAATATATGTTCTAATCCATCTTCTTCAATTATAAAGTTTCTAGGATATAATACTCCACCCATAAAGTAATTGATTCGTAAGTCATCCCAATATCCATCCATCCCCTGAGATATGTTAAAATTATATTGTTCGGTCCAGTTATCACCACCATGAAAAACCTCATATCCCATATAAAAAGTACCACCACTAAAGGAAACTTTTTCTTCACCAACATTTAGGTCACCAATAGATGTTGATACGACACCATCATATATAGTATTATTATCATTATAACCTTCATAGGTATTTACACCATCATGTCTAACAAAACTAACTAAGTAAGTTCCGTCTAATGTTGGGTAAGTTTCTAATTCATACTTTTCACATCCAAAAAAGGATAATGTGGTCAAAATCAAGAGGAGTGTATTTTTTTTCATTTTTATATATTTTATTAATTACAAATATAAGCTTATTTATTTAACTACCAAAGAATATTAGACTTTTTATTATATTTATAATATTATGGGTCATCTAATTAACGAAATATCACGTATTAAAGGTATCATGGGGATATTATCTGAAGGAGAATCACAATTTGAATCTTCAGATAAAAAAACTATTGATGAATTTGTTGAGTTAGTAAAAAAAGAGCTTAAGATAGATAATGATGTTGAAATTAATCTCCAAAATAATAAAGAGGGGATTAAGACTACTGCGGTTTACAAATATCAAGATAACGATGAGGATTTTGAGGGCTCAGAGATTAAAGTTTATACATTAGGAAGAGCACTTGTAGACGTACTTCGTTCGATAGCACATGAACTAGTACATCACATGCAAAATGAGAATGGAGACCTTGAGGGTAAACAATCAAATGTAGGTGGTCCGATTGAGGATGAAGCCAATTCCGTAGCCGGTGAGATGATTAAGAAATATGGTCTAATAAACCCTAATATTTATGGTGATGACGATAAAGAGGAAATGGGCGAACAAGAAGATGGTGGGTCTACGGGAGGTGACTCAGATTCTGCTAACTCTAACGTTAGTACATGGGAATCAGGACTTTCAAGAGGACCTGCAAATACATTAACTATTGATGTGTGGGATTCAGGCGTTAATAGAGGAAAAGGTAATTCTGTTGATTCTACGAGTATATGGGACTCGGGTATTTCAAGAGGTAAATCAAATACACTAAATTAATGTATTTATATACGAATAAATAATATGAGAAATAACGAACTTATAACTGGAGAATTAAAACAAATGTCTCTTTTAATGCACTACGATAGGTCTAAAACTTTATCCGAACAGTTTTTTGGGCCAACAGCTATGCTTAAGTCAATAACAAGGGTCGCGGAACCTGGTGAGGTGTTTGAATATGATAAGGGTTACTGGTTTGAAAGTAGTAATTGGAACCACTCAAAATCTGCTTGGGCAGAGATAGGTTTAACGGTTGCAGGTGCAGCATTATTACTTACTCCATTAGCACCTCTAGGTGGTGCTATGATATTTACAGCAACAGCAATTGGCGTTAGAGACGCTTTGGTTTACTTTGATGAAGACGACCCTTATATGGGTACTATGATGTTAGCATTACAATTAATCCCTGGTAATGAATTATTAACTATATTTAGAAAATCCGGAGGGATAGTAACTGATTTAGCTCCGAACGTTGTTAAGTTTGTAGAAAATGCCACACCAGAAATGTTAACTAAAATAGTTAGATTAGGTACTGAAGGTGGAGCAAAGTTAAATGACTTTCAAAAGAAAGTTTATCAGTTTTTAGGTGAGGGTTTCTCAGCTTCTGTACCTCTGGTAGTAAAAAACTTATCATCTAAATCTATTAAGTTAATAAGGAAAACGGTTATAGGTGTTGGTTTAATTAAATCATTATCTGCGATGATGAAAGCCGGTAAATGGGTAGGGACCACAATTTTAAAAGTAGGTGGTGTTTCGGTTACGGTAGACCAATTATGGACTTTGATTAATATTTTCCATACTAAAGAGTGGAGTGATAAGATGAGAACTAAATCTGAATTCTCTGAAATTATGGATATGTTATATGATGGTAGATTGACTACGGTGATGAAAGAGTCTTTATGGTTATTATGGAAAAGAATTGTAAAAGGTGAAGATTTAACTGAAGATGTATTTGACGATAATTTAGAATATGAAGAGATTAACAAGACATTAGCTGATTTTGCAGATGAAGGGGTGGAAAATTATAAGAATGATTTGTTAACAATAATAGATAATCGAAATGCCCAAGTTTTTGACGAGTTAGACAAGAATGAGTTAAACAATAAACCAGTTACTCTTAACAGTATAATGGATGGTAAAAAAATAATACAAAAAGGAGCTAAAGGGGATGTGGTTAGGAGTATACAAACTATGTTAGTATCGCTTGGATATGAATTAGGAACTACAGGAAAACTTAAAAATGGTGTAGATGGTGAATATGGTGATACAATGGAAGGGGTAATATGGGATTTTCAAATGGATAATAACTTAGAAGGGTTTGATGGTAAAATTGGTGGAGAAACCGTTACAAAATTAAAAAAATTATATGATGAAAAATAATAAAAAAATACTTACTGAAGTATCTCGTTTACAAGAATTAATGGGTGTCAAAAAAGAATTACTCAACGAAAACCCGAAACTAATACTTGTGGCGATTAAGAAGTTACGGGCTGCATTGAAAAATGTTAATATTCCGCCACGTAAAGTTAATGCATTGACCGACAGACTTGATAAAATAGTTAGCCCTACATCCACAGTAAAACAAAAAGTTGCCGCTATTTATTTTTTGGCAAAAAATGGTACTGATGAAATGAAAGCTATAATCAAATTAATGATTGAAGGCTCACAGGCTAAAACCATCAAACAGATTGATGATGTTTTGGGTTCCGAAGAAATCAAATCGAGGATTAAAAGCTTTATAGAAAATGGTTTGAGTAAAGAAGATGTCGTTAAAATATTCACTAAGGATGCCTCTATAGAAACTGGAGACGATTTATTTAACGCACTTATGACGAAGCGAATGAAAACTCAAGTTGCAGGTGTTTATGATGAAATATCTCAGGAGATTACACCTAAAGTAAGACCCGATGGTGACGAAGTAAAACCCGATGGTGACAAAGTAAAACCCGATGGTGACAAAGTAAAACCCGATGGTGACGAAGTAAAACCCGATGGTGACAAAGTAAAACCCGATGGCGTCGGAGGAGATAGAGCTACAATCACTAAAATGACGGACGCGATAAAGAAGTGGTGGTATAAAGATGAGACCATGTCTGTAGATGAGTTATTAAAGATAAGTATGGATGATATACCTAAACTTTCTGACAAGTCAATCGACTTAATAACTAACAGTAGTCTGTGGAAAAGGTTTCAGCCTTCGTGGATAAACAATATGTTTAAGTCTCAAAAAAGTATTATCGAACAATCTCAAAAGATATTAAAGACGTTATCCGAAAACCCAAAAAATTTATCTGCCGTGGCTAAAAGAAAATTAGAAGAAAGGTTATTTAGTAATATGAATGATTTAATAACACTTAAAGGTAATAATTCATATATAGATTTTTACAGGTGGATGGATGATTTAGCTACAGGGTCAAAGGATAGAGAATTGATAAAATGGTGGAACGCTTTAAGAAAAAAACCAGCACTTACAATACTGCAAGAAATATCTAACGCGGCAATGAAGAGACCTTCTTTATTGAAACGTTTAGGTTCCGCATTTGTTGAAGGATGGTCATCGCAGAAAAAAGCTACTGCAGACCTAAGAGTCAGAGTGTTCCAAAAAATTAACCCATTTAGACAAGGGGGTTTGATAATAAATAAGATAAAGAAAATCTTAGGTAAAGACCCACTTTTCAAAATAGCAAAAGCCACTGATGAACAAAAATCTGCATTTAAAAGATATTTTTGGACTGGTAATCAAACGGGGTATAAAGGGTTTAGGGAATATATGGATAAGAATAATCTATTATCTGCGATAGTAAGAAGTTCGGGTCAATTTAGTCGTGGATTTCTTATCGGTTCCGCATTTTTCACAGTGGCGGAGACCGTATATAAATTTGGTCCTAATGAAGGGGAAGGGTATGAAAGTTATACAGATATGTTTTACCAGTTGTTTACAAATTACTGGGATAACATTTTAGGTCTGAAATATGCGATACCCTCATATACTTTATTAAAACCATTAGCACCATTAGTTAATGGTCTTGCTAATGGAATGATGTTTAAAGAATACGATACTTTGGATGAATTAACAACATGGTTGGAGTCACAAGGTATTGAAGAATACTTCGAAAACTGGTTCAGTGGGGTTGATGCCCCACTGACAGGAGATACCAGTACTGTAGTACCATTAGTTCCTGAAGTAACACCTGAAGTAACACCTGACGATTCAACTCCTCCAAGTCCAAAAGAACCAGGTAGTTTAGAACATATAAATAATGTATTTGGAGGTGGAGTTACTCAAGAAGGGGAATTTTTTATATGGGATGGTGATAAATATAAATGGAATGGTACTGATTACGAATGGGTACAATAATTAATAACAAATAATATGGAACAATATAAATTTTGCAAAAAATGTAAATTAGACTCAGGAGAGGAAAAAGACGTACCAGCAATATGTCATAATAAGTGTAGTAATAGAACCGCTGAATGTACTGAATTTGATTTAGATAAAGTAGTTACGTCTTTAGGTGAATTAAAAAATAAACATGGGGAAATTAAGCCTTATACTAAAAGAGCCTTAAAAACTTCTAATGGTAAACTTTACTTAAAAGGTGAAAGTAGAGTGGAAGATGGTAGAAAGGAAGAGTTTGAATTAAAATACGAAAATGATATATGGTCCTTTAAAGACCCAGAGAGAGATGGGGGGTCCGGATGGATACCATTTTCAAAGTACTTTACCACTAGCTTACATGAACAAAATATTAAACCTATGAAAAATAAAAAATCATTATCAGATATGATAGAAGATAAATTAAGAGATGTTTATTTTTATAGTATATCTGAAAAAGGAAAAGAAAGAATAAAATTCGATTTAGAAGATAAACGAAATATATTACAACACTTAAAAGATTTAGCTAATCAAAATATTAATGGAGATAAAGGATTTGTAATGTCAGTTGTTAGGTCTAAAGGTGAGGATAAAGATAACGAACATACCGTTAAATTGGGTTCATACCCAAAAGACTCTAATATTGATTTAGGTTTTGAAGAAAAAGGTTTAAGTTCATTATTAGGTACTCAGTACTTCTCAATTAAAAATAATGACGGTCCAGATGAGCGTGATTTTGAAATTGTTAAAGGAGATATTCATGGTAATATCGAATTTAAGAAAGAAAAGAAGGATGAAGTTAAGGAACCAATTAATGTGGTAACTAAACCTGTTAAGGAAGAACCTTATGAAGAGGTCATGAAACAAAAAGAATCTAAGGGATTATCGTCTTTAGTTGATACTGATAATATTAGTAATGATTTAACTAAAAAACAGAAAGAAATTGTTGAGAAATTGAAAGGTCAGGGATACTTATTTAAGAGACCTGTTGAAGACTCAGAGTATAATAAGAAAAGAGTTAAAAGTGCCGAATTTGTCGAATCTTTTAATGTATGGGAAAAAAAGAAATAAGATATGAGTATTAAAAATTCAATAAGAAAGAACATTCAGGTTTTACAGGAGGAAAGGAAGACATCATTAACTGAAGAAAAAATAGTTAAGGGTAGGTTTTCTATGGTACCCAAAAACACTAACAAATACTCTAAAATACAAAATAATAAAGCGTTTAATATACTTTTTAATGAAATGAGGTTTCTTAAATCTCAAGGAATTAAACAGTCAGTGATTAATGAAAACTTAGTTAATGTATTAAGTCAAATGTTTGATGAGGATGACTCACAATTCATTGGAATCGTTAAAGAGAAATTAGCGGAATACTTAAAAGGTAAATTACAACTTACCGATGTTGAACAAGAGATTTTAATCGCAGCAGTAGGTAATACTGAGATGGATGAAGTACCTGAGTTATTTAATGACCCAAGATTCTTGGCTCAAAAAATTGTTCAAGCATATTCTGAGGATATGTCGGGAAAATACTCAATGATGGATACTACAACAACTCAAGATATGGTAAAAAAACTTGAAGACTCGTTTGTCGATAAGTTAAAGCCTGTTATGGGGGACGTTAATTCCAAGATGGAGTTAAAGTTGAAAGCGATGAGAGATGATATGCTTTCATAAATTTTTTTAAAAAAAAGGGGTTAAAACTATCTATTAAAAGGTATCGGAAACGATACCTTTTTTTATATAAAACAGTTTATAATTTGGTGATTTAAATTTTATTAGATACAATACTTGAATTTATCCATAAGTGACATATTATTATAATAAAAAGTACTTTTATGAAATTAGACCAAGTATATGTTATTTCTTTGGACCATAGTGAGGAATACTTAAAAGACATATTAGATAGATTAGGTAAAATCCCATTACCATATGATACTCCGGTATTTATTATTGATGCCTTTTTAGGTACCCGTCTAAAAACTGAAACCGACTTAGGTTATGTATTATACCATAATTGGGACATTTCCGATTTAAAACCTAATTGGCATTGGTGGGAAAGACCCACAACCTATGGTGAAGCCGGTGGTATGATTTCACATACTTTGTGTTGGGAAGATGCTTATAATAATGGGTATGAGAATATAATGATATTAGAGGACGATTTCGACACTGATGGTACATTAGATTGGAAAATTTTTGATGAAGTAAAAGATTACCAATGGGATTTATGTTTATTATCACATAATCAGGTACATCACAGTTTTAATGAATTACCACATCCTTATGAAATTGGTAAAGAACATTTTAATAGACCATCCTACTTTTATAACAGTCACACGTACTTATTACAGAAAGAAGGTATTAGGAAGTTAGTTGAGGACCACTTACCTACCCTAAAAGACAATGTAATCGTTTCTGACGAGTTTTTATCTGCTGTGATAACTACACACCCCAGAAAAGATTTAAGAGAGATGTACGTCTCTAATTTGAGTGCCATCGCAACTAAAGAAGATTATACCTACCAAACTCGTTATATGAGTGCTGGTAATTCTTTAACGGAACCTACCGAAGACGATTCAAAATAAAACTAACAAAAGACTTGTGAGATTAAAAATAAAGGCTTATCTTTGTGATGGTGCTTTAAAGTTTTCTTGATTTTTGAGCATAAAAAAGAGAGGAATTAACCTCTCTTTAAATATTCTACCATCTTAACATAATCCCTGCGGTTCCTCTCCACTCGATGATTGCTCTTTTCGGAATCCAAAATTCAAATTCTCCAATTTCATCAATTTTGTTTGATATATCTTCTTTGAACTTATTAATTTCATTTATATTTTTCGGGTGTTTAACTCCGACATGTCCAGCACATACCGGTCCGATACCTGTAATCCGAGACATTTCGTCTGTTAGTGTTCTTCCACAACAACGACAGATTCCTGCGTTATCCTTAGTTAGTTTAGCTTTCAATTTAAATGCTTTGTTTGACATAGATATTACTTCAGTAATGTCAACTAATACAGGATGGAAATTCATGTTATAGTTTTCTTTGATACTTAGAGCGATGTTACGACCTAATTTGATAGTGTTACCTACTAACTTGATATTCAAGTCTTTTTGAGTGTCTTTTTGAATCTCACGGTCGATAGCTTTGAAACCAGCAGATACCTGTTTTTCAGTTAACTGACGGTACTTCTTGTACTTCATCTTTAGGTCGTTAACGAAGTTAGACTCACCAACATACTCAACAATCGCTCTTATCTGTACTGGTAACTCGTCAATTTTAATCTCACCTTTACGTTCCTCTTGTAGGATTAACTTCTCAGCAATTAAGTGTTGTTTTGGTGTAAGTTTACCCCACCTTGTAAGAGATGGTTGTAGTTTTTTGATAAATGAATTTACCCCTTTGTAGTTTCTTACTTTTTCCTCGATGTTGATTCCTGTGACAGTCATGATATAGATGTTAGATGGTTTATGCCTTATTGACCTTACAAAGATACATTATTTTAACCCATTAACCAAATAATACTTAACAATATTGATTTTATTTTATAAAACTTAAAGAGTATTTAGAGCACCATCACAAAGATAAGCATTTATTTTTAATCTCACAAGGTTTTTGTTAGTTTTCTTCATTTTACTTACAGGTTCTATTATAAATGAAGTAATATTTCTTTTGTATTCTCGCCATATTAATAGTTTATTATAAAATATGGCGAGAAGTACAAAAGACTTATAGTGGAGGTGCCGGGTTTCGAACCCGGGTCTTGTTCAGTCCAACTACAAAGGACTACACGTTTAGGACAGTATTTTCTAATACTCCGAAATTTATTGACTTGTTCTTCACCATTGTAAGTCAACCACCAATGGACGACCCAATTTAGGGTTTAGTCGTTTCTCCACCACAACAACGGACTTCTGTTCAGAGGTATATGTCCTGACCGACCCGATTCACTGTATCGTCTTACGCTACAGTTACTTCCTCAGTACGTAGGAGACCTACAGACTGAAGTTTTGAGAATACATCTCCGTTTACAAATTTGCTACCATAGATTAAAGTGATAGATAACATCTCACTACGTGCCCTGTGCAACTGATTCTGCCAATCAATTCCAACTCACCCCCATAAATCAAAGAACTTACGTCTTGTATATAAATATAGTACAATTTTTACGAATAACCAACTATTTATAACTAAATTAAAGAGAAATGGATAAGAAGACGATTAAGTTGACCGAATCAGATATTGAAAATATAGTAAAAAAAGTAATTACTGAACAAAAAAAACGTAATAAAAACACCCCAGATTGGAAAGGAAGCGATTCGGGAGAACTTAACTTTGAATTTGTTGATGTGGGTAACCCCCCAATAGCGGTTAACGTCACTGAATATAATTTTGATGTCAGATATACCTCATCTTTATCTAAAGTTGGTAGGTCAATGCCTGATGAGGATAATGGTATCATGATAAACATTCCAATGTATAACATACAAGGGGGTAGTCTTCCATATGCGGATAATATGGTTATGCCTTACTTTGATAAGTATCCTGAGGCTAATGTACAGTTTAAAAAGATTGTAAAAGATTTTATTGAATATATAAATGCCGGTGGAGGCGATAAATTAATTAACGTAACAATTAAGGGTAGTGCCGATTCAGGTAAACCGACATTACAGTGGCCAAGTGGGTATTCTAAATTAGACCACCCAAGTGCGAAACCATATAACGGTAAAACTGACCCTGAAGAAATGAATCAGTATTTGGCCGATATGAGAGCTAACCAATATGCACAAGCTTTAATTAATGGTGTTAAAGAATCTACAGGATTTGATTTAAAAATAAAAGTAAAAAAGGGAGATAACTTCTATGGGCAAGGTGAAAGTAAAAGAGGTGAAGAATTTAGAAAAATTACTTTAAATCCAAATGCTAAACAACATGAAGTAAAAAATACGACAGAAACACCTGGTACCGTAACAAACCCTGAAATTAAAAAAGGTGGTATACCATATCTCGTTGATGTATATTTGGAAGGTCAAACCGAAAATAGGAAAGGATATAGGGTAATGGATAGTAAGGGATATAAACGATTAGGTATTAGTCGTGAACTAACTGAAAAGTTAGATTTACCTAAATTTGAGGGTAAAGTAAGTTCAGAAGTAAAAGGTGAAGATTTTTATGCTAATGGGAAATTAGTTGGTAAAATAAAAACTATGAATGAAAGTCCTGTTAATATGTCTGGAAAACCAAGATATTTCGCCGGACCAATAAGTACGGTTGCGGCTTATAGAACACATAAAATTAATGGTGAAGATGTAACAATATCTTATTTAAAGGACGCTTACTTCGCATTCTTTTAATTACTATAATTTATTTTACGGAAACATTTGAACTACAATAATTGCATTCAATTTTTTATTGTAAACAACGTGGTGACCATAGTGACTTGGTAATATATAACCTTCATTAAGGTAATCTCCATATTCAGTTAAAACATTCATTTTATGGTATTTTGAATTCATAAAATTATTATGTGCTTGTGTAGCAATTTCTAAATCTGTTTTAGTTGAGTGGTAGGTAAATGCGGTTACATTTTCTGATGAATTAGTATATTTTGAATTACTTGCGATTTTAATTCTATCAGATGGGTATTTATATTTTAAGTTAGGATTAGTATGAGATACTTGTTTGACACTTATAATTGTACTTAAATAATTAGCTTGTATTTTAGCTCCATTATTTATTAAAGTATCGGTAATAAATGTAGTTAACCCTCTTTCACTTCTTTCTTTATTTACTAAATTTAGTAAATGTTTTTCTATTTCACCTAAGTTTTGTGAATAACCTAGACTACAAATAAGTGTTAGTAATATTAGTAGTATCTTTTTCATATAACAAATATAAGCCTTTAAAACCAATTATACTAATAATATACTATTTATTATAAAAGTTTTAAATGAAATTTATCACACTACTAAACGAAGGTAAAAAGGAAAACCTTATTTCAAAGTACGGTAACGAACTTATATTCGATAATAATGACTTTATATCGACTATTGTTGATAGTGACCCCTCAAGTACTAAGAAGTATTCTGAGTGGACTATTAATCAAGTAATAGAGTTCATGAAAGTTAATGATGGAGCATCACTTCCCGATGTTATAACTCAAATAACTGACTCAATAAAAACTTTTAATGATGTCGCTCAATCAATAACGGATGAGGATATTACATTTGCTAAAAAATTACATTCAGGTATTGATGATACATACATTAAAGGTGGTCCAAGAGACATTTATAGATATAGGTCTTATTGGGAACTTCAAACCTTATTATCCGCAATAGATAAAAGAAAAAAAGATAAAGAACAGGAAGTTGAAGCCAAAAAAGATGTCGATAAGATTTATGAAGACAGTCGTTTTTTAATTGTCCAACCTTATTCACATAAGGCAAGTTGTTATTATGGTGCAGGTACTAAATGGTGTACATCTTCAAAAGATAATGAGAACTACTTTGATAGATATGGGACTGATGGTAGATTAATCTATATTATAGATAAACAATCTAAGGACACAACATTCGGTAAGATGGCAATACACATTAATATAAACGATAATGTATGGATTTACGACCAAAAAAATGAACAAAGAAGTGAACAGTTTTTATTAGACCGATTTGAACCTATTGCCGAAACCATCAAGAAAATGATTAAGGGGGATGATGATTATACTATTCTTAAAAAGATTGCGGAAGGAAAATTGACTCCGTCAACTCAAAAACTAACTGCCCCCTACTTTAAAAAAATGGATAAAGAAGACGTTTACCTATCATTTGATGACGTTAAGGAATATCTTAGTTTATTTTCTCAGACGTTAGAAGATTATGAGATTGAGTCATACGCTTATGCTGTGGATTCGCCATATGGGTATGAATCGTACTACTATGACCCGTACAACTTTATGGATGAGTTAAAAGAGGGATATCCTTTATATGACTTTAATGCTGGTCATTTAAAAAAATTAAAAGAAGTGTTAGAAATTGCTGGTAGTGATTTAGTCAAAAGTTTTAAGACTACGCCAAACGTATCTAAAGAAAAATTAATAAGGTTTAAAGAGTTAGGCCACGATTTAAAGGATTACTATGAGTTATACGACTTATCAATATTTGACAAAGATGGTAGTTTAGAGAAAATGGGTGAATTTATTGGTAGTTTTGATGCAAAATTCTTAGATACTTTTGATGATACATATGGGTACGCTAAAAATCAGGCTATGGAGGTAGGTGTGCAAAAAGCTTTAAAAGAAGAATTATGTGAAATATACAAACCAATAGGTATAGAATTAGAATCCGCTTGTTTCTATAAATACTATATTAGTATTAGTAAATTAATCTCAATGTATGAAGAAAACTTGGAGTACAATAAAAATTTATCGTTAAATGAAATGTTAATAGATTATGTTGAAAATAATCTAACTATTAATGTTGAAGAGCCACATAATTTAGCTTATGAAAACATAGACCAAGAAACATTTGCCTATTACTTTAACGACAACATGGACTCGGCATTTGATAATCTATTGGAGAGATTACAAGACTCGGACTCCTATATCGATTTAAAGGTTTATCGGGAAATTTATAATTTTATCGAAAATAAGTATGGGTGGAACAAAACAGTTTCAGTTGAGCCATTAAGTAAGAATAAATCGAAGGATACTGTTATTGAGTTTTTTAAAATTAATCCCGAAACTAATAAAATTGATTTTCAACTAAAAAAATTGGGTAATTACGGAATTAAAAAAGGTAGTGCTAAATTGTCAACAATTCAAAAATTAATGACTAACTACCAATTATTTGACCCTTTTGATGATTAGTAGATATGGTTACTCAATAATTTTTGTCTAATAACCTCATACAATTCTAATGTTTCTTCATCATCTAAGTAAATTATTTCACCTGTAATTTTACTTTCAATCTCTACTCCACTACTTGAAATAGTGATGGAATTATATTCAGTATCGTATACTTCTTTATCTTCTTCAAAATCCTCATCATCATAGTCCTGAACATCAAATAATGGGGTAGTAGTTGACCAATCAGGTTTTTGATAATTATATATGAACTTACTATTACCTAATTCGTCAACTAAACGGTTAGCGAATGTAATTGCCCGTTCAACATCATCGACCACTACAAATTCTTGTTCTGTATGCATATTATAATATCCACATGAGAAATTAATACAACTAAAATCGCCCTTACGTTTAATTTGAGAAACATCGGTATATGGATGGGATTGAGGGTCTGCAGTAATTCCCATCACCTTATTAAATAATGGAAGTGCGACATTGATAAAATCCCCATCTTTTTCATATAGCCTAGTACCTGAACAAATCTCGGTAATTAAGTGATTACCTGGTGCATCAAATTGTACCGCATATCCTACATCAGTCAAAAAGTTAGTATCACACTTACTTGAACCGTGACACCCTGTTTCTTCAGATACAAATAACCCTATTTTTACTTTAGGAAGGTCATTTAGAAGTTCAAGGGCAATAAACACTCCACACTTATCATCTCCTCCAATACCTGTCGGTTTACCGTCTTCGGTATACCCTTTCAGGGATAAGAACTCTTCATTATCATATGTATGACCAAAGGTATGAGGTTTGATAAGTGACTCTTCTTTAACAATGATTTTATCGACCAGTGAATGTACCGTATCAGTATGAGCAATAAACATTGGATAAAACTCTCCCTCATCTAATATACCTTTAGTAGCATAAACATTATTCATATCATCAGTATAGTACTTAACATTTGGCATTGAGTCCATTACACCACATAAGTACTGTACCATATCATCTTCCTGATACGTTTTAGTAGGTATTGATAGTACTTCCTTTAGTCTATTGAGTCGTTTATTGTCCATGATATATGTTTTAGAATACGAATATAAGGTTAATATTGGAATAAACCAAAAGAAAAGGAAAATTAATTATCTTTCTTAATGATTAATTCTTCATCGTCCTTCATATCAATAATAAATGGTTCATTCTCATTGATGTTACCTCGTAGTATTTCCTCAGAAATTAAATCCTCAATTTTTTCTTGGATAGCTCGATTAATTGGACGTGCACCATACTTCTCGTCAAAACCTACCTTAGCGATGTATTCTTTAACTGACTCAGTTATAGTCATTTCATACTTCATCTCAAATAAACGTTTCGTAAGTTTTAGTAACTCGATATCTACAATCTTAACAACTTCTTTCTCTTTTAGTGGATTGAAAACTACTACCTCATCAACACGATTTAAGAATTCAGGGGTAAAATGGTTCTTTAACTCTTTTTGAAGAATTGTCTTTTTCATGTCTTCATTATTGGACATTCTATTCTTAGTGTCAAACCCAACACCTACTCCAAAGTCTTGAATTTTTTTAACCCCTAAGTTTGATGTCATAATGATTAAGCAATTTTTAAAGTTAATCTTACGACCGAAACTATCAGTTAAGTGTCCATCATCCATCATTTGAAGTAACAATGAGAAAATATCTTTATTCGCCTTTTCAATCTCATCGAATAAAACTACAGAATATGGTTTGTTTTTAACTGCTTCAGTTAATTGACCTCCTTGGTCATGACCGACATATCCTGGAGGAGAACCAATTAATCTCGACATTGAGTACTTCTCTTGGTATTCTGACATATCCATTCTAATAAGTGAGTCTTCGCTACCAAAAATTTCTTTAGCTAATTGTTTAGCTAAATGTGTCTTACCTACACCTGTCGAACCTAAAAAGATAAAAGAACCTATAGGTCGGTTAGGGTCTTTAATTCCGATACGATTTCTACGTATTGCCTTTGATATCTTTTCAACGGCAAATTCTTGACCAATTACCGAACGGTTGAGACTATTCTCGAGACCCAATAAAGATTCTTTATCATCTTTATTTAACTTCGTTACAGGTATTTTAGTCATAGTAGATACTACTTCATAAACCATATCTTCGGTAATAGGTTTACGTGTGTTATTTTTTGACACCTCAAACTTTACCTTTTCGTTATCTAATTTTTTAAGAATTTTTCTTTCTTTATCTCTTAATTCTGCTGCCTTTTCATATTGTTGAGATTTAACTACCCGTATTTTCTCCTCTTTTATATTAATTGCACGTGACCTAAGTTTTTCAATAACCTCAGGAAGTTTAACATTAATCTGTGCCTTTGCTCCTACCTCATCCATAATATCAATCGCCTTATCCGGAAATTCACGGTTAGTAATATATCTATCCGCTAATGTCACACAGGCCTTTAACGACTCGGGGGTATACGTCACTTTATGGTGTTCTTCATAACGAGATTTTAAGTTATCGAGAATGATTAAAGTTTCTTCGGGTGTTGACCCGTCAACAATAACCTTTTGGAAACGACGCTCAAGAGCTCCATCCTTTTCAATGTTTTCACGGTATTCATCAAGAGTCGTTGCCCCAATACATTGTAGTTCACCTCTAGCTAATGCAGGTTTAAAGATGTTAGAGGCATCTAAAGAACCTGATGAGTTACCAGCACCTATAATTGTGTGTATCTCATCAATAAAAATTATAATATCTGAATTTTCATTTAACTCATCTAAGATGACCTTTAATCTCTCTTCGAATTGTCCACGGTATTTAGTTCCAGCTACAATTGAAGTCATATCTAAAGATACTATTCTTTTATCTGATAAATTTTGAGGACAGTCCCCTTCAAATATCTTCATTGCTAATCCTTCGACAATTGCCGTCTTACCCGCACCAGGCTCCCCAACAATAATTGGGTTATTCTTCTTTCTTCGAGAAAGAATCTGGGCTATTCGATTAATCTCTCGTTCACGTCCAACTACTGGGTCAAGTTTACCCATTTCGGCATACTTAATTAAGTCACGAGAAAAATTATCTAAAACGGGAGTTCTAGAGTTATTAATTTCTTTGGGTTTACGTCCTCCCTTTTCATTAGGGTCTACTGATTCTATCATATTATATTATTTAATTTATTATTACAAACATAACAAAAGTTATGCATTTATCAAATACTGACATTTTGTCATATTAAGTTTATTTTACATGTCACTTTGACATTATAATTACTTTACTACATACCATACTTGTGTTGGCACGTTTATTACTTATCGTTAATACAAAGATAAACAATTAATTAAGAAAAACTAACATTATGTTCGGAAAAAGAAAATTTAATAACCCATTCAGTGATTTTGACTCTATGTTCAATGAACTAGATACCTTCTTTAATGAGACTAAACCATTATTTTATAAAATGGGACCTAACGGTTATATGTATTATTATAAGAATGGTAATACTGAAGAATCGTCAAGTAAGGTTGACGACTTAAAAAATAAGTTAAATGAATCAGTAGTTAATCAGGACTTTGAGACTGCGGTTAAACTTAGAGACATGATTAAGTCTTTAGAAGAGAACGGAGAGAAAATAAGTGAACTTGAAATAGAACTGAAAAAATCAATTACTGAAGAGAACTTTGAATACTCTATAGAACTTAGAGATAAAATCAAAGAATTATCAAATTAATGAAAACCCTCCAATAGGAGGGTTTTTTATTTAAAAACTATTCGTATATTTATTTAAAAAGTTAACTATGGGAATTAAAAGTGAAAAAATAGAGGGTAAATTAATTATCAATGAGATAGTATCTTCGAACTTAACAAAAACAATTTACGATACAGGTGAAGAAAAATTAACGGTATCGTTTAAAAATGGTATGAAATACGAATATGAGAAGGTACCACACTCAATATATACAAAATTTAGAATGGCCGAATCTCAAGGAACATTCTTTAATAAGGAGATAGGTAGGAAATTCAAATATAAAAAAATAACAAAGTAATTACTTTGACTATTTATTATTAATGGAAAATTTTAATAATATAATTAATAGTTTTAATGTGAAAGATGAGTTAAACCCAGTAATATGGGAAAACCCAAATAGTCCTTCAGATGCAAGACTACATGAAGATATCCGTCTGCGGTTAATTGAGATATCAAATAAGTTTATTGAACATTTAGGGTATGATATATTCATACAGGATATTACAATGACAGGTTCTTTATCGAATTATAATTGGTCTGAATACTCAGATATCGATTTACATATTATGTATGACTTTAATGAGTCGGGAGAAGAGAAGGAATTATACCAAGACCTGTTTAAGTTAAAGAAGACCTTATTTAATTCTACTCATGATATAACCGTAAAGGGTTATGAGGTGGAGGTATATGTCCAAGACACGAATGAGCAACATATATCTACAGGAGTTTATTCTGTATTATATGGAGAGTGGATTATTGAACCATCTAAAGAAGATATTGAGATTAATAAGAAAATAATTAAAGATAAAGTTAATCAATGGGAAGACATTATAGATGCATTAATTGATGACCTTGAAAATAATAATGAGGACTTAGAGTCTTCATTATTAAAAATTGATAAAGTAAAAGATAGGTTAAAGAAATATCGAGGATGTGGATTAGAAAAGGAAGGTGAATATTCCTACGAAAATTTAGTATTTAAATTCTTAAGAAGAAATGGTTATATTCAAAAATTATTTGATTTTCAAAACGGTTTAATTGATAAAAAACTCTCTTTATCTGAACAAAAATAAACTATAATTGTATCGTGAGATAAGAAAAAATGGAAATTCTTAACTTATGGTATATTTATAATAAAAAACTATTATGGCACAAACCGGATGTACAAGCTCACAATACATAATTCCCTTAAGCGGAACTACAGGATTTACCCCAACACACGCAACATATATTAATGGTCTTGGAGAGTCTGTCGTACAATGTAATACGGTACTGCTAGGTGGTGCTGGTTTAAACAGTTAAATTAAAAAAAATACAAAACAATTAAGATATGTCAGATTTAAAACCTCTAGGTAGTGAAAAATTATCAGGTCAAGAACAAATAAATAGAATTCTTGAAATGGCTAATTACGGGTCAAAACCGTCAACTATTAGTGAAAACAAAAGCTCTACATCCGAGTACTCAATACAATTGGCGGATGGAAAACATTATGGTATCGTTAAAGAAAAAACAGGGTACATAATTAAAAAAGGAATTAACGAATCAGAACTTGATTACGCTGAACCAATGCAAAACCGTAAACATTATAGGTCTTTCTCTCAAGCGATGAAAAAGATTAATCTTATTGCTGGTGAACTTAACCGACTCTTTGAAAATGTTGAAGGAGTTAATATTATTGGTGAACAAAAAAAGTTTGTTCTTAAAACACCAAAACCTGAAGTGGATGTTGAGCTTGACATTGAAGAGCCATTAGGGGAACCTTCTGTTGATTTAGACTTAGGTTCGGATTTACCTGATACACAGTTAGATGACGAGTCAATGGACTTAGATATGGACTTAGATATGGATACGGAGACTTCTATAGAAGATGAGGAATTAGATTTAGATATTGAAGACACTATAGACGGTGAAGAGGACGATGAAAGTTCATTTAAAGTAATTCAAAAACTAACCGGTAAAATAGGTCAGAAGTTGAGAACTTATGATAAAAATCAGGGGTTATCTTCTGAGGATATTAAATATGTTATAAACTCAATTATTTCTGCGGTTTCATTAGAAAAATTATCTGAAGAGGATAAGGAAGATATCTTAGCTAATTTTGAAGAAGAAGATGTCGATTATGGTATGGATGATACCGATATTGATATTGACGCTGAAGATGAAGATTTAGATTTAGATTTAGATTTAGAAGAACCAATAGTTGACGATGAGTTATCTGAACAAGATTCGATGACTTCATTTGTTGATGAAATATTTACCGAATCTAAAGTAGATAAGGTACTAAAAAAATACTTTGTAATTAATGAAAATGAGAAAAGTACTATTAAATCAAAAAACATTAAAAAATTCTTATCAGAAAAAGTTAAAAACATTTCAGTAAAAAAAGAAATAAAAAGATTATCGAAAACTGTTGAACAAGAATTGACTTCTGAGTTCTTAGTTAAAGAAAATAATAATATTATATTTTTAGGTAAAACTAATAAAGGTAATCTAGTATTTGAATCTGAAGGTAAACAACTTAAAGTATCCACTAAAGGGGTATTAATATGAAATTAGTTTATGTTAATGAACTAGGACCCAACTATAAAGGGGATAATATATATGAATTTATATTTTCCGATATGGACGATGTATGGGGCGATGAATGGGATACACAACCGGCAAATGGTAACCCTTCACCGCCTCAAATTAAGTTTATAAAAAAAGTGGGCGTACTACGAAATGTCGGTATAGATTTACATTTAATACAAAACTCAGATTTTTTCGGTGTATATGATGCAATCGATAGGGTAATATCCTTAGCTTGGGAAAATGAAGATAGTGAAGCCATTTTAAATGAAAAATTTAAAAGATTAGTTTTTCATTATGGAGACAGTGTTAAATCTGTTGAGGATAAACTTTACGAAAGAGATATCGTATTGAGCTACGAAAAAAGTTTTATGGAAGATGAATACAAAAAATAACATAATAGAATTACTTAAAGAAGGGTTTAAGGTAAAGACTCTTAAACGACTTAGTGAAAAACAAATCAATCTTTTACATAAAAAAATAGTGAAAGAACAAGGGGATACCCCTACTAAAGTAGACAAAATAAAGTCTGATTTAGCTCAAGCAAATCAATTTGCACAACAACTAACTAAAGAATTAGGAGAAGAAGAATTAAATGAATGGGGAAGTTCAGACCAGTCATACTTTAATAAATCAATTCATGATGAGTTAGGTGAACCTGAAGATATGCCAAGTCCATTTAGTTCTGATTTAGAATCTGCGGCCGAGTCTGCAGTTGACCATTGGTGGGATGATTGGGAGGAATATCAAACAGATAGACAGGGTTTAATCGATAATGCCAAAAGACTATATTTAAGACGTTATTTTAAAGATGACTTTAATATGTTAATGAAAATGTTTGAACCAGCTAAAGATAGAGAGTCATATGATGTTGATATAGAATTAGGTGATAACGAACAATCCACAACCTTTGAAATCCCCGTAGATGAAGAGATTGATTCTTCAAATGCTTTAGGTGATGTCGCGATGCAAACGGCTACGGGTCAAGAAATGCCACATGATGAAGATGATATGGCGCCTGACGGTATGGATGATGATTCAGATAACGATAGAAAGGCAATGGGAGAGAATAGTATTATAAGAGGAAAGATGAAAAAAGGAATTGCCAAGGATTTAGTTGGTAATATGAAAATGAATAAACCTATTGGTAAATATTTTACTTTTAAACCAAAGGGAGGTCCAAAAGGGGCGGAAGCTCCAGAAGCACCTACATCATTAGGTATGTTTGAAGAAGATAATGAATATGCGATTTGTATGGATAGTATACAATCTAAGTATGGCCCTAAAAAAACATGGAAGAAAAACGCTGAGAAGAAGTTTGATGCATGTGTTAGTCAAGTATCGAAAGACCTTAAAGAACATAGTGATAAAGTTAGACAGATTGAAGAAAATATCGTATCTTTGATTAAAGACATTAACAAACCTACTATGACTAAAAAAGATTTAATAGATATTATCGAACAATCACCGGATATAAAAGATTCTCCAGGTACAAAAGAAGCACCTACTAAATCACCTACACGTACTAAACCGGATAGAAAATCTCCTTATAAGCCGAAACATAAACCGGCACCTAAAGCTAAAACTAATTCAGATTTACCTGAATTCCTTAAATTTAATAGTTTAAATATCACATTTAAAGATGAGTAAGAGAATAAAAGAACAAATTGAATACGATGGACCTGAAAGAATGGACCAAGGAATACAGTCTAAGTTGGAAACGGGAGATACCCCGATGTCTGATAATCCGGCATTACCTAGAAAGGATGACGATGAACTTGACAACTCTTTTGAGCAATTAATTGCATCTAAAAGATTTCGTGATGTTATTGAGAAAGTTAAGAGTTATACAGGGGTACCCGATGTGACTCAAAATCAATTAATGAATCTACAGGGTATGATGATGAAAGCCGTACAAGAGGTTAAACAAATAGAATCAAATAACGAAGGATATTTAGAACAACTTGCGGTTACATTGGTAAAACAAGAGATGTCATTACCTGAAAATGCCTTTCAGTTTGATGTTGAGTTAACTTCAATGCCTGGTCAGATTGATATGTCTGGAATGAAAAAAGACTCCGAAGAACCTGAAGATGAGGACGTTATTGACCAATTTGGTGTTAGTGAAGATGATGCAGAGGACGACTTAGAAAATTTTATGGCCGCTTTTGAAAAGTTTGACTTAGAAAAGTCTAAGAGACGTTTTATTAATTCTCTTATTCAGGGAGCTTCTAAAAAAGGACACTATATGTTTCATTTAGTATCTGAAGAATTAAATAAGATTGACCCTAAACTATTAAATCTTTACGGGGTTATAATGTCAGTTAACGACTTATTATATTGGATTTTACCTGATGAAATGGTTATGAAGGCAGCAGAGAGTGGAGAGGGTATGGAAGGTAAAGAAGAGGTAGATGATACTACTGACCCACCAACTATTAAGGCTAAAGGGTTATTTTTCCCGATATTAGTACACGAGTTAATTAAAGGAGTTTACGAGGTACTAGGTACTCAAGGATTACCTGATGAACCTAAAGCCGCTGAAATGGTTATGAATTCACAAGATACTTTACCATATGAGGTGTGGGATTTAAGATTAGGTCCAGTTATTTGGGAAAAATTTATGGAAGCTTATCCTGAAAAATTATATGATGACGATTTAAGAGAAATACAAAATTACTTATTTTCAAGATTCTCATCTTTAACGACTGACGAATTTTTTGATGTGGCAAAAATGATTATGTCTGGTTCTGATGATGGTAAAAAAATTGTATCTAAGATGGTTGATGAAATTATTGAAGAGTTACAATCTCAAGAATATGAAGACGCGATGGACCAATACTCTGATGATGATGAAGATGATGATGGTGGTCTTTCGGATTTACTAGGTGACTTAGGTATTTCTTTATCATAAAAAAAACTTATTATGTATAGATGGGACTATCAAGAGAGCAAGTTTTATTGGAATACTCAAAATGTGTAAAAGACACTTCTTACGCATTAAAAACCTATCTACAAACTTACGATAATACCCAATCTAAATACGTACCTTTAGAATTATTTCCTGACCAAGATACACTTATTCGTGATTATGATGAACACGAAGAGAATATTGCTCTAAAATACAGACAAGCTGGTGTTTCAACAGTAACCGCAGCATGGGCATCTAAGAAAGTTATTACCGCATCTAAAAAGAAACCTGAAAAAGTATTGATTATTGCGAATAAACTAGATACGTCTATGGAGTTCGCTAATAAGGTAAGAGGATTTGTTGACCAATGGCCATTATGGTTCGGAGTCACATTTTCGGCTGAAAAAAATTCACAAAGACATTTTAAATTAAGTAATGGGTGTGAAGTTAAGGCAGTAGCAACATCTAAAGATGCTCTTCGTGGGTATACTCCAACTATACTTATTTTTGATGAAGCCGCGTTTATCGATGCCGATGGTGATTTTTGGTCTGCTTGTATGGCTTCATTATCTACAGGTGGTAAAGTAATTGTGATATCAACACCTAACGGTTTTGACCCAATATATTATACTATCTATGACCAAGCAGTTAGAGGGATGAACGACTTTAAGATAACTGAAATGTATTGGTATCGTGACCCAAGATATGCTAGTGACTTAAAACTTATTAAATGTAAGGATATAATTCATTATATGTTAAATCGTAATGAATATGATGATAGTAAAATCATTATCGATTATTCACACATACATCCACGTAAAAGGGATAACGATAAAATTAAACGTAATTTATTAGACGGATATAAAGTTTATTCTTCATGGTTTGAAGGTATGGCTAAGAAACTTAAATTCGACCGAAGAAAGATATCTCAAGAATTAGAGTGTAACTTCTTGGGTTCAGGAGATAATGTTATTCCAAGTGAAACGATTGAAATCATTAAAGAAAAGTCTATAAAGGAACCTGAAAATAAATTCATGGGAGGTGCCTTATGGCAATGGAAAGAGCCGGTAGAGGGACATAAATATATAATGGGTATTGATGTTTCTCGTGGTGATAGTGAGGATTTTACAACCTTTACTATTATCGATTTTGAAGAAAGGGAACAAGTTTTAGAATATTTAGGTAAAATACCTCCTGATGTTGCTGCTGAAATAGCATTTAAATGGGCTACTATGTACTCTGCTTTTGTGGTTATTGACATTACTGGAGGTATGGGTGTTGCTACTTCAAGAAAACTACAAGAGTTAGGATATAAGAATTTATATGTTGAGGGGGTAAATGTTGCCGATAAATGGAAATATAATCCATCCACTATAGATAAGATACCGGGACTAAACTTTAATAATAAACGTGTACAAATCGTATCGACCTTTGAGGAGTCTCTTAGACATGATTTTGCGATACGTTCAACACGACTGTTAAACGAGTTAAAGACATTCATCTATATCAATGGTAGACCTGACCACCAAAAAGGTCAACATGATGATTTAATAATGGCTATTGCAATGGCTATATATGTCGGTGAGAACTCATTTACTCAATTAGAGCGAGTTACTGAACATACAAAGGCGATGATGGATAGTTGGATGGTAAATGAGACTCCAGTAAAGAGTAGTACTAGAAATTTTAATCCCGCATTGACCTCTACAGGAATGGGAATAAACCACCAAAGAATGGGTCAAGAAGCAACAAAACAAGACTATCAAAACAATTCTTGGTTATTTGGAAGAATTTAAACATTTAGTTTAATTCAAATAACCTTACTATTTATGTAAAAAGAACATATGGCACAACAAAATTATACAGTATGGCAAAGACTTACTAAGGTATTTGGTCCTGATTCTACATTGGACCAACAAGCGCCTGTGTTTAAGTTTGATAAAAAAGAACTTTTAAAGACTCCAGATAAGAAGGAGTATGAAAGAGAAAAACTTCAAGCACAACAGACTTTATATCTTGGTCAACAATGGCAAAAGATTGAAAATAACTTATATACTCAAGCAGTATATTACGAACCAACCCGATTAGCGTCTTTCTACGATTATGAAAGTATGGAGTATACTCCTGAGATTTCAGCGGCATTAGATATCTATGCTGAAGAATCGACAACTTCAAATGAGGATGGATTTATATTACAAATTTATTCAGAAAGTAAAAGAATTAAATCGGTATTAGGTGACCTATTTAATAATAGATTGGACATTAGCACTAATTTACCTATGTGGACAAGAAATACTTGTAAATACGGTGATAATTTTGTTTATTTAAAATTAGACCCTGAAAGAGGTGTGATGGGAGTTCAACAACTTCCTAATATTGAAATTACTCGTCAGGAAAGGGGTATGAAAATTAAACCTGAAAGAAATAGTACTGATACTGATAATGACTCACTTAAATTTTTATGGCAAACTAAGGATGTCGTATTCAATACTTGGGAAGTTGCACATTTTAGATTATTAGGTGATGACCGTAAATTACCATATGGTACTTCTATGTTAGAAAAAGGTAGAAGAATATGGAAACAACTTATCCTTTCTGAGGATGCAATGTTAATATATAGAACATCAAGGGCTCCTGAAAGAAGGGTATTTAAAGTCTTTGTTGGTAATATGGACGATAAAGATGTCGAAGCATATGTTCAAAGAGTGGCTAATAAGTTTAAAAGAGACCAAATTGTTGATTCAGAAAATGGTAACGTTGATTTAAGATACAATCAAATGGCCGTAGACCAAGATTATTTCATACCTGTTCGAGACGCTAATGCACCGAATCCAATTGATACATTACCAGGGGCTCAAAATTTATCTGAAATTGCAGATATTGAGTATATCCAAAAGAAACTTTTAACGGCACTTCGTGTTCCTAAAACATTTTTAGGTTTCGAATCTGTTGTGGGTGACGGTAAGAACTTAGCGTTACAAGATATTAGATTTGCTCGTACAATTAATAGAATTCAAAAATCTATGATTCAGGAATTAAATAAGGTAGCTATTATTCACTTATATTTATTAGGGTTTGAAGATGAATTAAGTAACTTCACATTAGGACTTACTAACCCATCAACACAAGCAGACCTTCTTAAAGTAGAGCAATGGCAACAAAAAGTAGCTCTCTATCGAGACTCGGTTTCAGACCCAGGAAACGGAATTCAACCCGTTTCATCTTCATGGGCTAAAAAACATATACTTGGTTTTTCAGATGAAGAAATTAAGTTAGATTTACAACAACAAAGAATTGAAAGGGCAGTTGGTGCTGAACTTGAAAAAACATCAGAAACAATTTCTAAAACAGGTATATTCGCGAATATCGATAAACTATATGGCGATAAACCTGGTGAGGGAGGTGCTCCCGAAGGTGAAGTTACTGAACCTTCTGATACAGGATTTGGAGGAGACTCAGGATTTGGTGGTGACTTAGGTGGTGACTTAGGTGGTGACTTAGGTGGTGCCTTAGGAGATACCGGTACAGATATAGGTGGTGGAGGTGAAGAGATTACTCCTGAAGGATTTAATGGAAAAGACTTAAATATTGTATTAGAAGATAATATGATAACAGGTATTTCACAAATAGATTTATCTAGAGGTAGAAAGTCTTTAGGGGAAATCGAAGATAAATTGAAAACATTACTACATAAGTAATATTTATAATAAAAAAGATTATGAGTAAATTCGGACAAATAAAATCAAATATAGAATCTTTAATGGTGGAATCGTATAGTAAAAACTCTTTTAAGAGTAATACAATATCTTTCAAAAAAAATATAATAGATAATGCAAAACTTGCTGAAGCGTATTTTTTATATGATGAGTTATCTAAAAATAAAGGACTGTCTAATGATATTTTAGATGATTATATTAACGAAAGTATTGAAATCATTAAGAAAATTGTTGTAAGTGAAAAAAGTAAAATAAAGGAAGTCGATATGTGGATTTCTGAAAATTTGAGTAAATCGGTAACTAACTCATATAATGATATAGATACTATTGTTTATAATAAATCTATTAAGCATTTAGAGAAAGTATTAGAATGTAAAAATAATATTAAAAAATTATTAGGAAAATCCATTAAATCGGAAAATGTTTTAGAGTCATTTAATATTCCAATAAGTTCAATGATTAGTATCGCGACAAATACCTTTAATAAAGAATATGATAATATTAGTGAGGAAGAACAAAAGGAATTAAAAAGTCTTTTATCTTTAAATAAAAGTGAATTATCTGAAGAGATAATTAAATCTAAAAAAGTGGTTTTATCTAAATTATCTGAAAAGATAAACGAGTCTAAAGATATTGAATTAAATGACCAAGTTAAAAAGACTATTGAAAAGATTAATGAATCGGATGTTTCATTGACTTCATTATATAAGTTGAAACAATTAGAACAGGGACTATAGAGGTTTAAAAGAAATATAATAATATACTTAATAAAGGGTTTAGTTTTCTATACCCTTTATTTTTTGCACATAAATGGACTTTAACTTCTCTTTTCGTTTTACTTCCGATTTTTTAGTATATTCCTTATACTCTCGAACTTTTATCAAAAGTTTAGTTTTATAGACTTTATTCTTGTACCTTTTTAGTACCTTTTCTATATTTTCGTTTTTACCTACTTTTATTATTATCATATTTATTGTTATCATTAATAAATATCCAAGTATTTACCAATCCTTTGACAATCGATATTTTTATGGTTACATTTTATATTGAAAATAAACATTAGAACATTATGAAAATATATGAAAAAAGGAAAAACCTCTCAGTTAACGGGATACAAAAATGCAAAGTGTAGTTATGGCACAGTTGATTCAAAAAAATTAAAGTCAGTTTACATAATCATCCAAAGTTGGGTTGAGCCAACTACGACTGTAGAAAATTGGTCAAGAGTTACAGGAATGTTAGAAAGAAATATTAGACATCATTTATTAGATGTAGTTGACCCAATAATATTTGAAAAACACAATATAGTTGATTTAGATTTAAGGAGTAGTGGTATACAATTAGGTAAGAGAAGTTTTATGAATTTAGAGATGACATTGTTTGTAAAAGAACATATTGACTTTAAATCGTTAATATTAAGAGATAGAGTAAGACAAATTGTAAATACGGTTTACGGTTATCCATTAACTAAGTCGAAACATTTCATTCTACATAAAACTAAGAAACAAACAATCTGATATATTTATATTAAAACATTTAAATGAAAATAGTTATTACTGAAAATCAATCAACAAGATTATTTGAGTCAAATACTGCATTGGATAATTTAAATAACCTAATCAATATTAATGATTATATTTGGGAGCATGGACAAGTCTACATAAAACCATCAAGTGTTTTCTTAAAAGGTAATTTAGACGAGGAAGATAATTTGATTTTAGCCGTGGATGTCGATGAAGTACTATATAATGGGAAGGACGTGACCGAGTTTGCCGTTAATTGGGCTTTATGGCCGGGAGAAATGGAAGATACCCAATTAGCAATGGAGTATAAATTGTTTTTATCCAGTAAACTAAATGAAAAAATATTGAGATTAACACCAATTCAAATAAGTGAATGGGATGTAGAATTACATTTATAAGATATTTATAAAATAAAACATATGAAAATATTAGGACCAAACGACACCGGCAAAGGAATATTGATTGAGTGGGATGCAGGGTTTATAAACCCAAACGATAAGCGTAATGCTGACATTATAAAAGAATCTTATGGTAAATTAGACCATTCTAAACCATTTGAATTTTACGCAGTGTTACAAAAGTATAATACTCCGAACAGGAATGGAAGAATATATCCCGAAAAAATACTAAGAAGAGAAGGCGAGAAATATAAAGATGCCATAAAAAAAGGTTTATCAATATCTGAACTTAATCATCCTGAATCATCTTTAATTGATTTAGACCGTGTATCACATTTAATTACTGATATATGGTGGGAAGGAAACGTATTAATGGGTAAGATAAAATTATTAACATCACCAGGATTTCATGATAGTGGTATAGTATCTTGTCCGGGAGACCAAGCGGCGAATCTTATGAGACAAGGGGTTACGATGGGAGTATCGTCTCGTGGAGTAGGTTCATTGGTTAAGAAGGGTGAGAAAAACGAGGTACAGGAAGACTTTGAGTTAATATGTTTTGATTTAGTTTCATCTCCATCCACACCAGGAGCATACTTATTCCTTAATCAAGACGATAGAATGAAGTATGATGAGAATATTGAAGAGGAGACCGTACAAAGGAGTTCAATGACAGAACCTGAAAAAGGTTTAGGAAAATCACTTGACTTAATGAAAAAATTATCCGATTATTTAGGGTATTAAACATTATAAAAAAAGAAAACTATGGAAACAATGCAAGACAAATACTTTGTAGCAAAAGTACAGTATGATTTACCTGATGAGAATACAGGTAAAATTAAGAAAATTAGAGAGGAAAAATTGGTTAAAGGTTTTAGTATAACAGATGTTGAATCTAAAGTGACTAACAGTTTTGAAGGATTCACATATGATTGGAGAATTACCGCATGTGTTGAAAGTAAAATTGATGAGGTATTTGAGTAAAATTAAATCACACATTAAAAAAATAAGAATCGGGATACCCCCGATTTTTTTTTGCCTTATAATGAATAAAGTTATCTTTTTTAAATTAACAGATATTTATAAGGGATAATAATATATTATTACAAACGCTTATATATACCCTTAGATGTGTCGATTTTTAATAGTACCTCTAATATTACTACCCTTTTTCTTATCAGCTCAAAGCACCCAACATGTTTTCAGCTCGGTAGAGGTAGAAAAATGTGGAACTGACGAAGTCCACACAAGAGCTATGGAGGACCCAGAATATTCACGGGATTATATGAAAGTTTTGAAATTTAATCAAAATTCTCACAAAAACATCCAAAGAACGGCTCCTGACCCTATTATTGTACCTGTTATTGTACATGTTATACATGAGGGAGAGGATTATGGAGTAGGTTCTCACTTGACGGAGGAATTTGTGAAGGAAACAGTTACTAATCTTGCTGAGAATTTCGCAGGAGTATTTTCTGATTTATCTGACGCAAATACCCAAATCGATTTTTGTATTGCTGGTCTATCACCATCGGGTGATGATATTGATGGTATTCGCTATTATGATTGGGGAGATTTGGGATTAGGGGATATTGATAATGTATATAATACTCATCTAAGTATGTACTCCGCATTATCTTATGCGTCATTTAACTATTGTAATATATACGTAGTACCTTGGTCGGGTAATCCACTCGGATTCGCTTACACTCCTCCTGCCCCATATGGGGTGTATGTAAGGACTAATGCTTTTGGATTTACATCAAGTACTAATTTTGGATTAAATAGGACTTTAGTTCACGAGATGGGTCATTATTTAGGGTTATACCATATTTTTAATATTAATGCTTCGTGCGATAGTGTGGATGAAGAGGTAAATTGCTTGCAACAAGGGGATTATGTATGTGATACCCCTCCCACCTTAGTAAATTGGAGTTGTAATAATCCTACATGTCCCGAACTAAATCCTCTATTAGATAATTATATGGATTACTACGCCGACCCTTGTTGCACAAGATTCACACCTGGACAATCAGATAGAATGCATGGTATGTTGGTTTATAGACCCTCACTGATAACTGATGGGAGTGTTTGTGATGTTGAAGATACTTGCCCATATGATTTTGATGGGGATGGTATTGTTGGAGTTTCTGATTTGAATGTGTTTCTATCTAATTATGGAACTAATGGTGTTGGAGTTGATGAATTAATGACATTCCTTGAATATTATGGGATGGATTGTACTACAGGAAGTATTATTGATATGCCAAAACCTCAACCTATAATAGAAAAATCAATCAGTGAAGTAATTAAATCATCTATTATTG
>Ga0209709_10000130_pt1 | contig 70485 bp, 83 predicted proteins | sample ArcticOcean_MG_C_2_FD_187435 | JGI IMG/M metagenome (GOLD analysis project Ga0209709, IMG submission 187435) | Marine microbial communities from western Arctic Ocean - ArcticOcean_MG_CB4_136 (SPAdes) (version 2) | ecosystem: Environmental > Aquatic > Marine > Oceanic | place: Arctic Ocean... | reverse complement strand
CCATTTCATTTGCTGTCCAATCCCTTTAAGTAGGTTGCGTAGCTGAAAGCTATAAAGTACAGCAAAGGCACTATAAAGGCTAACGCCTTCAGCAAAAGCGGAGAAAATTGCCAAGGAAGTTCCAATGCCAACATGGCTAGTGCCACTGTAAGCAACCAGATTATCAAAACGATCGGCTGTCGCAGGTTCGTGTAAAAACGCTTCATAGTCTTCTAGTTTTAGTGATTCATTTAAGTAGCTGTAAGCTACAGCATGTACAGTTTCTTGAGAACCGAACATCATTGCCATTTGTTGTATTTCGTGTTTAGGAAACCAACCAACAACTTTTTGTGTCCAGTAATCTGATACAGCACATTCAGTTTGTGCAAAGCCTAATAGTATATTACCTACTAAGTTTTTTTCTTCATCTGTTAATTTTTCATTCCAATCTTTAATATCACTTTGCATTGAGATTTCAGTATGTAACCAAAATGCTTGTGCTTGTTTTAACCAACCCTCAGTGTAATACTCAGGGTATTCAAACGGTTTGTACGCTATGCGCTCGTCAAACAAACCCATTACTGCTTGAATATTTCTAGTGCAACATCTATAAAAGGTATGTATAGCACATGAGTGGTTTGTGTTTCTTCTTCGTAAGACCTACACCCTAGTAGTATACCAGGGTAGAAGCCTAATGACAGGCTCCAATTCTTTTTTTCTTTCATATATTGTAATCTTTACATTGTTTTAATAAGTCTTTATATCTAATTACTCCGAACTGCTCCCATCTCCATTTGATCCACGTGTTTAATTTCCGTTCGCCGTACTTTTGCCTGGATATTCTTTTTCCTTCTCCAGGATTAATCTTACTGTCTCGTCGCATTCTTTATGATTTTGAGGTTTATATAATGTAAGTGGTCCTAATCTTCTTTCGGTTATAAGCTTTTTGAAAAGCTTCCACCTAAGTGGAAACGATTCATTAGCTCTACCTTTAGTTTCAATTATAAAACCCTTACCCACGAAGTCTGGCGTATATTTAATGTTTAGTATTTTCTTACTACCTCTGTTTTTGTATTCCCCTTTACCATTACCACATCTTTCGTATGATTGGAACGGAAAATCAAAAGCTTCAGATAGCTCAAACGTTTGGCCTTCATACAAAGATGTTATCTTTGCTTTACGTAAGGCCATATACATATATCGCTCTAGCCCAGAAGCAAAGTTGATACCATCATATGTTATCTTCTTTGATTGTACTGGGCCTTTTTTTCGTTTATAAAGCTTCTTCATCGACGTCTATATTAGTTACATCTGCGGTAAACCTTTTATAAGCAACCTCTTCAATCTCCTCTTGCAAACAGTGTCTAGCTGATTCAAGGTATAATATTGCATCCATTAATTCCTCTTGTACATCAACAATAAATCTACCTAGATCTTTCTTCTGACCTTCAATCTCTTGCATCATTGTAGCTCCATATTTCTTTTGACCTATTAAGCTACGTTCGTCCATCTTCCTTAGTACGTTCTGTACTATCTTATCTTGTGTTTTAATCTGCATCTTTCACGAATGTTCCGTTAATCATTTTACCAGTTCTCTTGTTAATTACATCATAAGCTGACTCAATACATTGTTCAATCTTTATGTCTTCAAACTTAGCTATGCTTGTTAATACTACTATCATATCGCCAATAGCATCTTGTATTTCAGGCTTATCATTGTTTATTAAAGCCTGAGCAAGCTCACCAGCTTCTTCCATAAGTTTTAAATACTGTGTTTTTGCGTCTCCATGAGCATAAATACCTTTAGTAGTAGCCCATTCTCTTATTTTATCAAACATCAAGTATTTTATATGAACTTGAGGTGTGTGAACCGGGTTGTAAAAAGCCTCATAAAAAGCTTTGTTGTATATATAACTTCTTTCGTTGTCAAACATAGAAGTTTTAACATTTGCCATTATCCAAGGTATGTTATCTTTCGTTATTTCAAATGTGCCATACTCTGTATGTTGCCATTTTAAACCAATGTTATCCTGTAACCGTCCTTTTAATTTATTGACGGGCATGGGGAATGTTGAGGTCTGTTCTGTTACGTTTATCTTCATTTTATTAAATAGGTTTTTATATAATTTTAAATCCTTCTTATAGCCATAAGACGTTTGAAGTTCTATTTCACGGTCTGATATATAATCTATATCGTCTGACTGTTCAAGAACCTCATACTCTCCCTCCTTATAGCCTTGTATAAGGGTTACTCTGTTCTTAAGATTACGCGTTACGCCAATCTTTTTACCTGGTATGTGGTATAAATAATACATATTTTTAAAGTTTATTGTTATACAAGTGCATATTATGCGCATGATGATAATACCAACCAATTTCTAAATTAAGACGTCTAGCAATAAATTTTTGTAAAGATGAAAATTGATATTGATCATTACAGAAACCATACCAGATGTCATTAGAACGCATATAGACAGACATACAAAGCTTATCGTTTACAATCGTAAATTGTATAGCATAAGTACAAGGTGTATCCTTCTTGTATTTGTCAAATTCTTTAGCATCGTATATACTTATTGCCGCGTGTCTAGTGTTAGGATTAGTTTTTAGTTTAGCCGTTACATAATCTATTTGATTATTACGTTTCCATTGATAACCGTAGTTGCTATTTACTTTACGATCACTGTCTGCCATCTTTTCCCATATAGGAGGTATTTTACCATATAGTTCTCCTAGCTTATCAATACTAGGATCTCCAGATAAATACCACTGCCATTCAGCTTCAGCATACTCTAAACTCCATTTACGTTCTTTATTTGTTATATGATTATCTTGTGGATTCATAATAGTAAAACCACAATTGAACAAAGCTTTAGTGTCGTCGAAATCTACACCTACAGCTATTGCATCGTGTAAAAGATCTTCATAAGCTTCGTTTGCGTTGTTATATGTTTTGTTCATATTTGTTATAATAATATTTGTAATATTTAAATATTGTCTCCCATAACTCCCTTGGGTTAAAAGCTTGAGGTGATCTATTTATCTTTTTATTAATCTCTACATCTATATACCACCAAGCAAAGTTTTCTTTACAAAATGGAGATATATAAATCCCATTGTTTATACACCAGTGGTAAGCTTTAAAGTCTTCAGGACTGTATGTATAAGCTGCTACTGTCTTCTTTTTTCTCATTCCCAGGGCATTGCTTCTCCTTCGTTAACAACAGGTTCGTTGGGTATAAAACAACCAGATCTTGGTTCCCATTTAAAATGAGCTTCAGCACCGTTTTCACCAAGGTTTTGGAACTTAACTTTTAAGACTTTAGCCTTAACTGTTTTAGCTTCATAGTCTCTGTGAACTAGTATACCGTGGTAACTAGCATCATACCATTCACCACCACCTTTAATGTTATACATAGTTGGTTCTTCCATTTTACCATCTTTGTCTTTATACATTTTAGTTGGGTGAGCAACCACGAACACTAGTACATCAAACTTCTTAGCAAAAACCTCTATCTTAGTCAGATACTCCATAGTATACCTGTTGACATCTTCAGTCTTACAGTCTACGTCTCTAACTTTATTAAAAGGATCAATCACTAAACACTTGATACCCTTACGTTTAACTAGTTCAGCACCTTTTCTAAGTACTGACTCAAGGGTGTAACGTTCCATATCAATATGAAAATAATTACTATTACAATGATCTGCTATTCTATTCCACTTATCACCGTGTATATCTTCAGCTGTTGGCATACCTTCCCAGGTTTTACGCATTAGCTTGTGAGCATGTAAATACGTCGGCGCATTCTCAGGTGATGCAAAAGCCGTTTTCCAACCGTAGTTACGATTATATCCGACAACCATTTGATCAACAAAGTCTGACTTCCCACTACTAGGTATACCAGTGACCGTAATAAATTGACCGGTATAAGTAGAAAATATGTTATCAAAATTTGATAAGCCAACTTGGTATCCTTTCTTAAAGCCATTACGAACAAAGTCAGTAACTTCATCTTCAATATCTTTGAATGTCGTAACATTTTCAAGTGGTACGGGTCTCGCCCCGGTAATACGCTTTGCCAGTTCTTGTTTTCCATGTTTTTGTAAGTATTCATTTGCATCTTTGCAGTCATCAAAAGAAGCTAAGAAACAAACTTCAGCTCCAAGTCTACGGACTAATTCTGATTGTAATGCTTGCCCTGCTTCATCGTCGTCAACCGCTAGTATTACTTTTTCTTTATCTTCAAAGTAATCAATACAGTTATCTAAATAATCTAGGTTGTTAGAGTTTAATGTAGCTCCATTTGGAACTGATATTGCATTTGGTATACCAGCTTCGTGTAAAGCTAATACGTCCATTTCACCTTCGGTTATAACGCAATAGTCATAACCTACTATACTGTTTATATTGTAGAATACTTTTTCAGCACCCTTATATAATTTAAAGTTCTTTCTACCATCGCGATACTTAACATTAATAAGTTGATCGCCCATGAAATAGTTGAACTTTATAGTGTTCTCGGATTTACCGGTCTGAGGCATCCACTCAGCACCTTCGCTAACCTTGCAGTCAGTTAAGGTCTGAGATGATATTCCTCTTGTTTTAAACCACTCAACAACTTTGCTACTAACATCAGCGTGTATAGCAACAGGCTCAGGTCTTATATAGACTCTTTCGCTAGCACCTTTACGCTGATACGTATGTAGTTGAAATGATGTGTTACAGTTGTGACAAGTACCGAGACCCCGTTCCCAATCATAAGAAGCGCATTTAGCTTTCTTATTAGCAGGTTTTCTATCGTGAGAACAGTTAGGGCATACACCCTGCTTTTTTCCCTCTTCAAGCTTATGTTGATTGAATTCATCAATCAAAAATCCATTGATCTCTGTTGTCTGCATTTAATTTAATTTAATTTATTATTTCTTCGTCCCTACAGTCAGGGCATATGTCGCAGAACCTATATTCGTCCTGCGTCATACCTTGCCCGCACATTTCACAATTCATTAAAACGGTAAATCATCCGCTGGAGCAGCTGCTGGAGCTTGAGCCATTTGAGGTTGTGCATCTCTAGGTGGAGCAGCAACGTTGTCTCCGTTGGTCCACACTACCTTTACATTACCTAAATAAGTCTTAGCTACCTTAGCCTCTCTTTCTTCCTTTGATTGTTCTACAACCACAGGGCCTTGATTACCAAACTGATCAACTTCGTCGTTCAGTGTAATCGTTATTGGTAAGTATTTACCTTTTTTACCTACATAGATTTTATCTTTAGGTATCTCGTTAAGGTTAATACTAGCTTTTATTATACTTGCCATATTAGTATGCGTTTAATTGGTTAAACATTCTTTGTAATTGATCTTTAGTTGCAGTTGTTGTTCTTCTTATGTTATCAACAGCTTTAACGTGATTCTGATTCTTGTAAAAGTTAGTTACGTTAGTTTCTAATCCTGTTACAGTACATATTTTAGTTTGGTTTTTTCTTGGTCTAGCCATAATTTAAAGGGTTTTAGTTAAAAAAAATTGTTGAGGATCAAACTCCTCAGTTTTAAAAAATAGTTTATATTGTTCTGCTGCTTGTTGAACCTTATCAGCTCCTCTTTCGTAGAACTGTGGTGAGCAATCAAATATACCTATCTGATGAGTTGTCTTATCTATAACTATAAACAACATCTCATATCCAAATAGTTTACTATAGATATAAGCTTGAGAGTCATAATTATATTTAGACGCAGAATACTTGAATTTAGAAATATCAGCTGTAGTTTTTAAATCAATAATAAGTTTCTCATCATGATTTATAATATCAGCTTTACCTTTCCACATCTCACCTTCAAGTTCTGTAATCCCAGGTCTTTCGTATTCTACATTGTTACCTCGTATAAGATCTCTACAAACTTCGTTTGACATCATTTTATCTGTCATCAGTTCTATCTTATCTACTTCGGTTTGTAACAAGCATAGCTCACCACCTGAGATCTCTTTATACGCTTTTGAATTTCTACTGGTTGATTCTACAATCTTAAAGTTTTTAAGCTTTTCAGGTTCTAGTATTGCCGTGTGGAAATAACCTCCAACTAAGAAAGCAGGTATTTGCTTTGATGGTTGTCCTAGCGATAAAGGATTTGTTAATAAAGTAGAAATGTCTGAGTTACTAAGATACTTCTTACCGAAGCTACCATAGTATTGCTCATCGTTTTCTAATTGTTTTAACACATCTTCTTTTTTCATTATAAAGTTGTTAGTTCTTGCTCTGCTTCTTTAGACAGTGCGTATTTAGCCTTAATTGCATCTAGTTTACCTCCAGCTTTTACATAATCTTTAGCTTTAGCTAATTGCTGAGGTGTTATTTGAGACTTTGGGGTAAATTTCTTCTTACCGTGATCATTTGTTGCATCACTATCAGCTGTGTCATCAATCAGAAATAAGTTACCTAACGCGTATTTTTTAGCATAAGAAGATGCTGAGCCAAACTGTTGAGGTACGTTCATACCCTTCTGGTTTAAGTCTACACCTACTATAGCGTCCGCATGTATAGCATTGTCACCATCACTAACTGTTGCAGTAGACTGCATCATTGGTAAAGGATCAACACCGATAATTTGCTCGTTGATTGTTACTGTTACTCCTAACTCTAAGAGAAAGGGTTTTGTTGCTTCTAGGATGTCTTCGGCTGATCTGAAGTTGTATTTGCCGAAGGAGTTAAATCTACTTTTTTTCGATTTAAACTTTGTCTGGATCGTAGCCAGTTTTTCATTTATTGTCATTGGTATATGGTTTTTTCTTATTAGTATAATTACATATATTTATTAATATTTAATCATTTAAACTACAGGTAATCAAGCACTTGCGAGTGATCTACACTGTTAATTAATTTGTCTACAGCTTGTTTTTTAAGCTGAGAAACTCTTACATAAGAGCTAGTTCCTTGTATGTTTAATATCTTAGCTATGTCTTTAGCTGCGTGCTTATCACAGTCTAGGCCATAGCTTAATCTTAGTATATGAAATTCTAGTTCTGACAAATGCTTCTTAAGTAAACCTGTTAGATATATATTTAATATCTGTTGGTTGTAAGGTTCTGATTTATCAGGTATGTCATATATAGGATTATCATCATTGCTAGGCTTTTCATCTATACTTAAAAATATAGAGTTAAAAAACAAAGCAACCATCTTCTCGTCTTTACCGAAGTTCTTACGTATCTCGTTTAGTTTATGTTCTGGTATACGTATATCACCTCTGTTTATATCTATTGACCTACGTATTGCACCTTTAACTCTCTTGCTAAAGAAACTTTTTAAAGTTTTTTCTACATCTTCAGATTTATCTAACGTTTCTCTATCTAATCTATCTACAGCTTTAGTTAATCCTGCTCCTCCTGATTGAATTAAGTCCATTATACTTTGTACACCTGAAGCTTGTTGACTTGTAGAGAATTTTCTAGCTAAGCTCTCTACTAAAGGCATGAACTTAGTTATAAGTTCCTCTCTAGTACAGTCTTCCCAACTTTTACCCTCTAGTCTAGCTAAGGATTTTTTTAAGTCTTCCTTATATCTGACATAGTTTTGTATGTTATATTTCTTCATTTAATAGTGTTTTTTCATGTGTTAGTTCTTTATTCATAGTTCTATAAATAGTTCTTGAGGAGCAATCGAGTAGACCTGCTATTTTACTTATCGTTATCTTTTTGCCTAAGTGGTTCAAGTCTAACATACATTGGTATATAGTTTCTTGATCTACTTTGCTTGCTCTTCCTATTAGTTTACCGACTATAGACATTTTTTGGTTAGGTGTTAACCCGCTATAGTCTTTAAATATTACTTTACGTACTCTGTTTGCAGGTGCATCACCACCCAGTGTTAAAACACCTTCAATCATATCATCTAGCAATTTGCTTTTAATAAAGAACGTAACAAAACCATTTTCCTTATCAGCTATAAACCTAAATGTATTATACAGGTCTTTATCATCGTTAAGGTAAAATAGAACTAAAAAGTGCCATTTTAATGATTTATACGTTGTTATTTTAGCCTTACTATTAAACAAGTGATAACACTGATACGTGCCTTCTGGAAAGTACATGTACTCTTTACAATCAACAGTAGGTTTGTCGGATATAGGGTCTTGCCTATAACAGATTCGTCTATCGTTTAGATATTTTATGTTTCTTTCTTGTGACATTAGCTAATTACTTATTATATACTAAGGGCTGTTGTCACAGTCCCTTTTTTCTTGGTTTTGTTTTAGGTTTAATAAAATTTTTAATTTTATCTTTGATGCCAAAGGCATTTGTTCCAATTAAATGGATTGCTTGTTTTCTACTCATTTATAATTGTTATTTTTACGTTAGTCCATTTGCCTCCTTTTACGTCTTTATTCACAAGGAAGTCTATTCTATTAGTCCATCTTTTATTCATTCTGTCTTCTACAGTCCATTCGCCATTGAACTGTCCTGCTCCTTCAACACAAACTCTAGTACCAAACACAAAGCCGTGTTGTTCTAGATCTCTAGATACCGCTATCCAGCGATGACCTTGAGGATTAGCCTCATTAATAGTTTTTAATGAAGCTGTAGTTAAGTAGTCTGCATTGCATTGAGCAGGATCAGCATGGTATATTGTCGCTGTAACCAACAGTATTTTCAATGTATTTAGTATCATATTGTTTCTTTGTGATGCGTGTATAGCACTTTCACGCTTATATTCATCTGTATCTAGTTTTGTTTACTCTATTATAATGAGCATCTAATAATAAGTGTACTACTTCTTCGCTTATCATGTTATCGTTGTATAATTGGTATATTAACTTAGCCATACTATAATTCTCATTATTATATTACAAAGTACAAAACCAAATACAAAAAAATAAAGTTTAGTTCTTTTATTCATAGTTACGAATTGTTTTAAACATTGGGTGTCTATAGCTACCTGCTGGTGTACGTTCAAAATATGTAAACGTAGCACGCTTGCCGATATAGTCGCCTATGTTGTTAAGTATATTAGCCAAATCTTTGTAGTTGTAACCCTTACCTGGAGGACAACCGAACTCAACACCTTCATCATCTTGCATTAAGAACTTACCAAGAGTACCTTCACGTTTGCCTTTACCATCTACATAACCTACAATAGTAGCTTCCGTGTCATGAAAGTCTTTGAATTTTTGTAAGTTGTAAGAACGTTTACATTCGTAGGGTCTGTCTAGTCTTAGTATAGAACCTTCGTAACCATTAGCTAGATTTCTAGAATGATAAACCTTAGCGTCATCCATTCTGAGTATTAAATTAGTTGGTACATGTTTAACACAGTAAGAATACATATCACTTGTAGTAAGTTGATTCATTCTGTAGCCATATGGCTGATTCATTACGGTTTCTATGTAGTCGTAACAATGAAATTGTACTAATTTAGATGCCTCAGTCCTGTCGGATGGGGTTGGTTTTTGTTTTCTGACTAATGATATGATCTTATTAAAATCGTCTCTTAGATCATGATTATACAACTCACCGTCTAGTATAATATCAGGGTGTTGTGTAAAGAAATAGTGTAACGAATTAGTAATGTGAGCTATGTTAAGCCACGGTTTACCTGTACGTGAAAAAGCTTGCACTTCGTTATTGTCACCGAGTTTAATTACACACCTGACGCCATCTAGCTTAGGTTGTATAAATACATTCTCGGACCAGTCGACAGGTTTCTTGTCTACTTTGTATGCGAGCATTGGTTTGATCATATTATTTAAATTTATTTAGTTGTTTTTCTGTTTTAATTATCTTTTTCTTTATTTCCTCACACTTAGAGTATGCCTCAAGCTGTAAGTTAAAGTCTAGTTGCGTCATCAGAGCAGCAAGCTCAGCTAATAACTCTTGTTCTTCAGTTTCAGGAGATACTAACTCTTCAAACTGTAACTCTGATAAGCCTTCTAGTACTATTTGTGCTATTCTCATAGCCATTTGTTCAATTTGTTTATCTGTCATATTTATATTATCCAACTGTGTTCGTATTTAGTTTGTAATGTTTTCTTGATTGTTAGGGTTTTTGCTCCAATCAGTGTATTCAAAGCCATCATTAGACCATTTATCTATAACGGACTGTACTTTATTAACAAATACACATTTATTTTCGTGATTGTTCCAACAACTTATGTAAACGTCTGGCTTACCTGTCCACACTATATAAGTATAATGATGTTCTATATTATCTACATTAGGATATAAGTATTGGCTATTGTAATGAAAGTCATGCACTAAGTGTGATGCTATTCTTGAAGGATCACCAAAGTTAGTAAAACCTTTTACGTCTTGCATATGCTTAACCCATTTAGCTAGCTGTACTCCTTGGTATTCAGGATAACCGTCGTGATGTAAATACATATTTACATAGCTTTTGTCACTGACCTCGTGCGGATGTATAGCAAAACCATCTACGTATTTGCTTGATTCTGATCTATGGACTACCATAGTTACGTTTCTAGTGCTCATATTATTCGTTGTTTGCTAATAAGTTTAACATATCTACACCGCTAGAGTCATACTCATAACCTTCGTCAAGTAGTTCATCTTTAACTTGATCAGTATAAAACGAAACCAGTTCTATATATAAATCTCTAATAGCATCTTGCAACCAATAGTTGTCGTCATGTATATCATCTACATATATCTTAGCATCACCGTGATCAGCGTCATAAACTGCTTGTTTAAATTGATCCGCAAGATCACCATCATAGTAGAACACGTGTTCATTAACACTTATCTTGCTAGTGTCATGTGTACTAACCCATACACTATAACCATCTGCTGTAGTTTCTTCGTATATAAAGTGATCACAGTCGTTTGACCAGTCATCTGTTATTTCTAAGTCGTAGTGCTTACAGACCATAGCTTTAATATGTTCTTCATCATGAGACTCAACTTCACCGTAGCCTATTTTGATTAATCTTTCTTCGATTAACTCATCTGTTATTAATTTTTTCATTGTATTTTATTTATTACTTCGTTTATTTTATGTATAAGATCTGCTGCGTCCATATGGTAATGATATTCTTCTATTAACCATTTGATTTCTTTTAGCTTGTCATCAGCTATTTCTAGTGCTATTTTTTCGTCTATCTTTACGTTAACTCTAGGATTCTTAGTCCACCAGCCTTCTTCGTTTAGCTCGTGCCATTTAGTTACTGAATCGCTCATTACTTGATAAGTTTATCACCGTACATAAAGCTGTTCCAGTCTAGTCTGAATGAATCTATATCGCTATATGTAAAAAGATCTCTCATTTCGTTGATAGTTAGATCAGACCATAGGAATTTAGACATTAATACATACTTTAGTCTTTTAGCAGTACTATACTTTCTAGCACTAGCTTGTAATTTTGTTTTAACGTCAGGTAACAAGTTGTCATAGACGGTTTTAAGTTTACTCATGTTATTATTATATTTAATTGGTTTATTATATTATCCACAACCATTCGTATTATGTTTGTAAATGTTAGGTGCGCCAGGGGGATTCGAACCCCCGACCTCTAGGTTATGAGCCTAGCGAGCTGACCATCTGCTCTACAGCGCAATAAGTTACCGGTTGTCACTACGACTGGCTTTGTACAAAAGAACCTTAAGGAAGCCAAGGCGTCGATTTACTGTTAAACCGGTATTTAGTGGAGGTGGACAGATTCGAACTGTCTTCCGCAATAGTTCCATATAGGCTTTCTATCACGTCAATACCAAGTCACCCCCGTGTGTGCAGTCATTTGCTAGTGTTACGGTTATCCATCCGATGGGAGTTCGACATTTGTCTATACTTTGTACCTCCATATCACACACGTTATTTATTCGCTGCACATTTGTAACTAGCAATTCACTTATGTAATTTAGGTACCATTTGTCGTGGTATCTTTACAGCATTCGCCCACCTAAATCCTAATTAAGTTACTCGTCTAGCTATTTACGTCGCCAAGCTCTGTGCACTGATGCACTTACTTCTTGACTTACAATTTGTATTGTATTACCTGTTTTGTGCTCGATAATAGGTACGTAAGAGTATGTTTGTGTTGTGCTACAAGGCATACATGTTTTATAACCTAATGTTAATCTTACTGGGTGTACTTCATCTCCGCATTTACAATACATAATTTATATTTTTATTTGTTACATTTATATTATCCAAACTCATTCGTATTACGTTTGTAATAATTTGTTTAACGCTACATTGATTATATACTGTTTAGCTTCATTGTAGGCATCGCCTTCAAGTTCTACTTCAGACATCTGCCAATCTACGCTATCTTCTATTATTTCCATCATATGATCCGCCACACCTTGTGCTATCATATCTAGTTCTTTCATTTTACTCATTATATACAGTTATTATTATTAAAGTTTAGTAAATGTTGTACTCTGTCTACACACTTACATATTATATCTCTTTTGTAGAAATAGTTTGTACCCATAACTCCTTTGTAGTAATCTGGAGTTGTTACCTTTACTAGTTTGTTAATTTGGTATAATCTATTGTTAGTTCCTTTTACACTTACTCTTACGTATCCACTTTCGTATGATACACCTAGTCTTCCATCGCTCAATCTAAAATGTAGAGCTCCACTTTTTGTGATTTTTATTAGTTTCATAATGTTTTTCTTATTAGTATTAATTGTTTAGTGTCAAATTTCTTGTGTGTTTCACGCCACATTTTGTTGTGTGTGAACTTTCTCGCTTTAGAAAACGTAGATTTCTGACCTGTTTTAACTCTATTCCATTCAACATCTGTTAAACCTGAGTACATAGTATGATGAGAATGCTTTCGCCTGTGTTCGCTACCTTGTAACTTTCTCTGATTTTTAGAGTATTCACACAGTTCTTTCATATTACTTGGGTACATAAGTCAAACCTTGATAGTTAAACCATTCTGTTATACCTTCGTTGTCGTTATTTTCATTGTATATGAAAGCGAAACTTTTAGGTAGATTACTAATACTATAACCTTTGTAGGTCATATTGTTTAGTCTGATAGTTGTCGAGTTGACAAATTTAATTGATTTCATATTGTATATTTAATTATATTATCCATTACTATTCGTATTTAGTTTGTAATAACATGGATTCTAGGTTACTATTATTATATCTTGACCAGTATTGTCTCTCTACCGCCTCTATTTGAGATCGTGAGATAGTTAGTATTTTTTTATGTGAGTGTTTTCTTTTCATTCTTGACTGTTATATATTAAGACTAGTATAGTTATATATAGTCCACCTGTTAATAATTCTATCATCTGTAATCAGTATTATAATTGATACTCGCGGCGACACCTTGTCTAAACTTCCACTCGTTTTGTCTATATTCAGTGTCAGTACACCATTTCTTCCATGATTTTGTACGTGAAGACTCACCGTACTTTGATTCGAACTCAACTACTTGTTTAAGTTTCGCCTGTATTTGATCACTTGGGTAATCGTTAAATTTATTGTTCATTATTTACTAGTTTATTTATTACTTCATTCATTATATAGTCATGAGATTCTTGATAGTCTCTTACACACTCAGAACCATCTGGTTCAAAATCTATATTACTATACTCCATCTCGTGATCGACTAGTTTATATATTTTGTGTAGTACTTGTGGAGTTATTTTATTTATTAACTCGTTTATTTCTTTTTTATTTGACATGGTTAGTTATTATAGTTATTATTTTATCGTGAGTGTCAGATAGTTCTTGTTCACTCATGTTACTTGTATCGTAATCTTGACACAGATCGTTATACATTCTGTCTCTTAATATTTGAGTTTTCATTTTTAAGTTCATATTATAGTTTTGATATTATTTCTTCATGTAGTATATCTTGAATGAATTCATTATACTTGTCTCGACATATATCGTTAGAATATGGAAACTCATATTTTAATTGATTGATTATAGTTTTATACATAGTTTTATACATAGTTATTATTATTTAGTTAGTTATTTTATAGATTATATTATTAAAGTTTAATAGTTTAATTATTTTATTAGTTTGGTATTGAGATAGAATAATTATTTTATTATTTAAAGATTTAATATTATAATGGTTATTAGTTAGAATATTAATAGTTTTTTTGATTTGGAATTTGTTTGTAGTTAGTTTAATAATATATAGTTTTTATTGGTTACAGTTATATTATCCAACTACTATCGTATTTAGTATGTAATTAAACATAACCACCTAACAATTCAAGTAATGTCTCAAGTGTTATTTCACCTGATTTATACATAATTATAAAATCTTGATTATCCGTATATTCCGAAACTTGTTGGTGTACCATTTTGTATCATATTTATTATTAGAGAAATAGAACCAAAGATTACTAATCCTACATTAGTATATACCCACACTCCTATTACTATATTCATTATTTTATTGTGATGAAACTTTCTCATATTATTATTATTTAGTTTATTAGTTTATTAGTTTAGATTTTCCATAAAGTTTTCGTGTAGACTTTGAAGATATACTTTATCATTTACTTCTTCTTCATTTAATTCATGAAGTGATAAGAATTTATTCCATTTTTCATAATTCACAAAACATTCTTTGATTAATTCTTTCATATTAGTTATATTCATTATAGATTGATAGAACTTGTGATTGTTCTTGTTTAGTTAAGTTAAAGACATTCTTGTCTGGAAATAATCTCTTTGAGATCATTATCAATTGAGTTTGATTGTACATAGTATTATTGATTAGTTGATTTATAAAATTCTATTCTATCTAAGACATCTTGTCTAGTTAGTTTATCTTCCATTTGAAGATTTATGTAAGAAGTCATATCGATTTCTTTACCGTTATTACATTTTAAAGTGTATATCATATTATTATTATTAAAGTTATTATTAGTTGTAGTGTGAGAATCGAACTCACATAAACCATTACTACATAGATCTCACCAGTTTGTGTACTATTCTGGTTCGGTGAGTCACCATTACTTGTTAACATTTTTATACTTATAGAGACAAGTGGAACATAAAGTTGATTGATAGTTTACTGTACTTCGACTATCTCTCTTACGATTACTGGAACACTAGTTGAAGAAGTGTAAGATTTGTACTTAAGAAAACAGTTCATGTTACTTAGTTTATCTTTCATTACTTCATATACTTTATCATGATTGTAAGTGACTGACTTACCTGATTTGAAGTTTACTGTAATGTTTTGGTTCTTACCGATTAGTGATTGTCTGATGACGAATCTTTTTGAAATTAAATTACTCATAGTTATTATTATTTATTATTATTATTATTTATTTGTTACATATATATTATCCATTTAGTATCGTATTACGTATGTAAAAGTATATGAATTGTTTAGTGAATGAATATGTCATGATGTCATACTACTCTATGTCATGTTGTCATACTTCATTATTATATTGTCATGTGTCAGTGTGTCATGTCATTGTGTCATACATATGTGAGTGAATATGTGAATCATTTATACAAAGTGAATACGAGTGAGCAAGTTAGTCATCGCATGGTAGATCGAGGTCGAGGGCCTGGACGGGGGAAAACAGGTGGGGCCCGGTAAATTAAAACGCGTTTCGTAATCGGCTGAAAACCAGGGAGATAGGGGGTAGCGCTATGGCTCTAAATTTGTTACAATTTTTTTTGTGACACTAGCCCTTAATAGTATATAAGTAACTACCTATTGTCACACTTTAAAACTTCTTAAAACTATGTGATTATAGCTACTATGGGAGCAAATTCACAAGGACTATCACCTGAAGCGTTAAAAGCTAAGAGAGAAAGAGATTTAGCAATGGCCAAGACGTCAAGAAGAACAGCCATGCGCTCTGAAAACCAATCAATAGGCCAGAACAGTAAAAGAGATATACACCATCCAAACGGTGTAGCAGGACATACCATATTTCAGTCAATATCTGAGAATAGAGACACTAGTAACGAAAGAAACGCTTAATACAGCGTACCCGGCAATATTGCCACAACCTAAATACCTTAATAATGACGTATTTTTATTACAAGACTAACACGTGGAATAGTCAACCACAAGTAACCGAAGACCAAATAGAACTTTGGAAACACCTCGCAGCCAAAAAGAACTGGAGGATTGTACAACTACCAAATGGTTATTACCAGACGGAACATTTAGACATGCAGAAAGAAGATGTATGGTTAGATGTAACCAGACGAGAAACCCTAGAGTCTGCAGAAGCAGCTATTGATGGAAGCATTGATCATTATGCTAAAAAGATAGAATTCTTAAAAGGACCTAAAGTAGTAAAGACATTTAAATAATAACTAATTTAATCTAATCTAATTTAATGGAATACAATAACCCTAGCGAGCTAGTGAAGGATTTATCCTTTGGTAGTGATGCTAAAAGTAAAATAATGGCTGGTGTTGATAAGCTGTCACAAGCAGTTAAGTCAACACTAGGAGCTTCTGGTAAATGCGTAATTTACGAGGATGCTAGAGGTAAACCGGTGATCACAAAAGATGGTGTAACCGTTGCGGACAGCGTAGTCTTAATTGACCCGGTTGAGAATATTGGAGCCACCTTAATAAAGGAAGCTGCCAAAAACACAGTGAGAGAAGCAGGTGACGGTACTACTACAGCTACCGTCCTTGCTCAATCACTTTTAATAGAAGCATCGAAAGCTGAGGAATCAGTGAGAGACATCAAATTAGGCATCTCTTCGTACGCTAAAAAGATTAACAAGTATTTAGATGATATTGCTATAGAAGTTGAAGGAGACATGTTAGATAACGTAGCTTCAATATCATGTAACAACGATAAAGATTTAGGCACACTAATTTCTAGCGCTTATACTAAAGTGGGGAAATCAGGTGTGGTATTGATGGAAGAGTCTGAGACTGAACAAACGTACGTTGAAATCGTAGATGGAGTACAATTGGAATCAGGGTTAAAATCGCCACACCTTATTACTGATAAAGAAAAACAAAAGTGTGAATTAGAAAAACCATTAGTTCTTATAGTGTCCTCACCGATACCAAATATAAGAAAAATACAACCTATACTAGAGTTTGTTATAAAAAACAAGAGAGCTCTACTTATAGTTGCTGATGTAGAAGCACAAGTGTCTGCTACATTACTGATGAATAAGGTAAAAGGTAATATAAAAGTAAATTACATCGATCCTCCTGGTTTTGGTCCAACAAAAGCTGATACTATAGAAGATTTAGCTTTACTAACAGGAGCTCAAGTTATAAACGAAGAGCTAGGAGATGATTTAGATCTTATACAGCCTGATGTTTTGGGTGAAGCTGCTAAAGCGGTGACTGAAGATAAGGTTACAGTACTTACTATTGAAGATATGAATGATAAAATATCAGAAAGAGTTAAGGATGTAAAGAAAAGAATCAAAGAAGAGACTAACCAATATATAAAACGTAGACTAGAACAAAGATTAGCTATGTTAAACGGCTCTGTAGCTGTTGTTAAAGTTGGTGCTGACTCTAAGATTGAGTTAAAGGAAAAGAAAGACAGAATAGAAGACTCTATATATGCTGTTAAAGCTGCTTTAAAAGAAGGAATTGTTCCAGGTGGAGGAATTGCTTTAGTAGATGCGGCAAGAAATGTTAAACCAAAAGGCAAAGGTGAAGAAATATTAGCAAAAGCTATACTTTCACCGTTTTACACTATACTAGATAATGGCGGTATGCAAGGTGTATCACACGAAGACCTTGAGGATGGCATCGGAATTGACGTAACGTGTGGTTGTAAAAGAAATATGATAGAAACTGGTATAATAGATCCGGTTTTGGTTACAAAATCGGCGCTAAAGAACGCTATTTCTGTAGTTTCAACCATTATTTCAGCTGATTGTGTAATAAGTAACGTAAGAATAAGCAATGCAAGCAGTTAATTACTACATAGTAGTCGAAAAGCACAAAGTAGAGCCGAAGAAAGTAGGTGGACTTTTGATAACAGATAATGTAGATGACCAAAACAGGTATATTAAGGCCAATATAGTTTCTACTGGTAATTTAGTAGAAGGTTTAAAAGAAAATGACATAGTTTTCTTTGATAGACATGCTGGTCATGGTATTCGTTGGAAAGAAAAGCTGTATCATGTGATACAAATGCAAGATGTTGTATTAGTAGAATGAAGCTATCACCAACAGATCTAAAAAACATAAATTTATTCAAGTATTACAGGCTCGTTAGAAAATGGGCCTGTAAAACTTATAGCCTTAAAGATGCAGATTTAGAATTACTTATATATTTAGATTGCAAATCGCGATTTACACGTAATGATTTTATAGAAGGTGTGTACACCTATTCATGGGATAAAAACCGATGGGAAAGGTTAAGAAAACAAGGTTGGATAGAAGCTTGGCGTCATAGAAATAGGACTACAATTAAATATACTATATATAAGACTTCGTTCAAGTGCAGTCAACTGATAACTAGGATATATAGAATATTACTAGCTGAAGAAGATTTGCCTACATCTGAAAGAAGTAAGTTTTTTAAAAATAAGTCATATACTGATAAGGTTTATAATAAATCTATAGATGATATGATAAAAGATAAAGATAGATAGTTATGAGAACAAAAGGATTAGGACCTCAAGGATTAGGTATGGCAAATAACACTGATGGCTGTGGTTGCATGGAAAATTGCAGCTGTGGATCACCAAATAAAATTATTGGTGTTGTAGCTCCAATTATAGCTAAAGCAGTTGCTAGCAAAGTAGCTGGTAAGGCTGTAGATAAAGCAATGGGTTAATGGGATTTAAACTACCTAAGAATAAAAGCGTGCTATTTGGTATAGATGAAGAAATGTCTACACATAGTAGACCCGTTATATATAAAGAATTAGAAGGTGGTATAAAAGCCGAAGCTAATAGAGATGGTACTATATTTTTAGATCCATCTGTTCCTGATGAAAAGAAAGAAGAAATTATAGCGCACGAAGACGAGCATTTATTCCAAATGGGATCAGGAAGACTAGGTTATAATAAAAACGAAGTAACTTGGAAACCAACAACAAGATCTCATATGCAAACATTTAGTAGAGAAACTATGTCAGAAGGCCTAGAATCTCTTGCTTGGGAAAAAGAAGCATATGACATTAGTAATAAAATAAAAAACACATGAGTAGAGTAAAATCAATAATCGAAAAACAAAGAGCTTCTAATAGTGGAGCACCTTTTAAGTACTACGTAGACGAGAGAGCTGGTGATACATCTCAAATGATGTCACAAGGAATTGAAGGAGCTGTAGCTGACGGAATACAAGCAGCTGAAGATCAAGGAGTAGCTAAAGGACCCGCTGATAAAAAGTGTCCACCAGGATACACTAAAGATCCAGTAAGTAAAATTTGTAAAAAATCTTCAGATACTGATCCAACAACTAGTAATGATTTAAGTATTAACGAAGAAGATCTTTCGGGTAACGAAGAAGAATAAAAAATATAAAAAATTATGAGAACACCGTTTAAATTAAGAAGCGCATCGCCATTCAAAGCAGACGACAACACTGAAAGAATGGTCCACAGCGAAGGTGGTAAAAACCTTCTAAAAGATGTAAACGTTAAGAAAGGTAAAAAATCTATCTACACTTACAAGAAAATGCATGCAGACTTACTTGCAAAAGGTATGTCCCAAGGAGATGCTAATAAAGAAGTACAAAAAGCTAGAGGGTTTAACCAAGAAGAGTATGGAACTCAAAATCCTACTAAAGAAGGTAAGACTGAGAACTATAAAGAAGAAAAAGGCTCTATGACAATGAATGACGTTGCTTCTCCTGGAACAGAAGCTACAGAAGGTCAAGATGGAGCTATGATGGATTCTTTTAGCCCGTCAGAAACTAGATCGCTTATAAGAGAGCGTAAGATCAACAAGAACAGAAAAGATAAATACGAGAACAAGAATAGAAGACAAACTGGTAGATATGATAAAGCTTTAGAGAAAAGTGGTTTATCAAAAGAAGAGTTTGATCTTACTAAGAAAGGTAAAAGAATGAGCATGAGAACAGCTCAGTCTCAAGAGAACATTGATGACTACACAACTGGTTATAAAAGATCTCAAATGGCTAATCAGCAAGGTGTTAATCATAGGGACGGAACTCAAGTTCAAAACGATCCAGATAATGTAGGTCTTCAAAAAAGAACTGCATCTACAGAAGCAACACCAGGAAGTGCTACAACTGAAGCTACTGCTGCTGATCTTGAAAACCTTCAAAACACTGCTAATATTGACTTAGGTCAAGATACTAGCGATTCAAGTTATACTGAAAGTTTATCAGGTGGCAGTAATAAGCCAATTGGAGGTGCTGGACCTGCTGATAATGGACCTGCTGAAACTACAGAGACTACGGTTACTGGTAATAGTGGTTTGTTAGACACAGCTAAAAAACTAGGACAAAGAATATATGATGCCGATGGAGATGGTGATACTATATTTAATGATTCAAACAAAGATGGTAATATGCTATCTAGATTTATGGCTAAAATTAATCCAGATTCAGACAAAAAAAAACTGAAGTAGATCCTAAAGCTGAAGCGATGAAGCAAAGGCTAACAGACTTAGGTATGGATCCGAACTTGAAGGTTTCTGGTTCTACACTTGACGAAAACCATGCTTGGATAAAAGACCTCCCAAATTACAAAGATAATAACCGGAAAGGTGCACACGTGTTTTCTGGTTTGGAAGCTTTAACAGACAAGGGGATTGATTGGTTAATGGACAATGTATCACTTGGAGATGGTAAAGGAGCTAGAACACCTGGCTTATATAAATCAAAAGAAACTAGACAAAAAAGCGCTACTCCCTTTAAACTAAATAGAAATAAATAAATAAAACAATACAAATACAAAATCATGGCATATTCAAAAAGACCTAATGGAAATTTATTCCACAACATTAAAGGCTCACAGTCGAGTCAAGCCCCAACACAACCTGGAATAGGTGGTATGGGAGAAGTAGAATCACCAGCTAAAAACATCTTGCTAAAACTTGCTCAAAAAGGAGTTACAAGACTACTACAAAAAGGTGGTAACAAAGTTAAGTTTCTTCCTAAACCAAAAGTACCAGTAGCAAACCCTGGAATTACAGGTGGAGCAAAGACTAGTTTTGGATCAAAAGTTGGAAACTTTGTTAAAGAATCAATAAAATACACTATTGGTGGTGGTGTTGCAAATTTGTTATTAGGATCAAGTGATGATAGTGGTGCAGCTGCAACTACAACTAGTGGTGGTGGTGGAGACAAGAAGAAGCCAGGTAGTTATGTTAAACCAGGTGGTAAAGCAACTGGTAATATGAAAGACTATGCTTTAAACAGTCAAGGTAGACGTGATGAGTATACAGCTAGAGGTTGGAAACAAGATGATACTACTAGTGTTAAAGGTGGTAACAAACCTGTTTCTGAAATAAAACCTAGTTCTGTCGTTGAATCAAATGTAACTCCTGATGCTGAACCATTAACAGTAACACCACCTGCATCTACTACTAAGCCAACTGCTGTTCAAACTCAAAAGGCTCAGAACACTATGGATAGAAAAAATAGATCTATAGATAAAAAGCAAGGTAAAATTGATGATGCTAACGCTCTTGGTAATACTAAGAAAGCTACTAGAAAACAAAGAAGCTTAGATAATAAAAAAGCTAGACTTGCTGATAAAAATAAGTTAGATCAAAAGTACATGTCTGATTTATCTGGTGCTGAAAAACCAAAAGACGAAAGTCCTGTACCTTATACATCAAGAATTCAAGCTTCTGCACAATACAATAAGCATAAGTAATGTCAAAGAAAAAGTTTTCAGAAACTAAAGTTGGTAAATTTCTATCAAAAGCCGCGCCTGGTATACTAGGTATGGCTGGAGATGTTTTACCAGACGCTGGAGTATTTGGTTTAATTAAAAACTTAATACAAAAAGACCCTGCACTTCCACCTGAAGACAAAGAGAAAGCTCTAAAACTATTAGAGCAAGATATGGTAGAAATGCAAGAAATATCAAAACGTTGGTCGAGCGATATGAAAAGCGATTCTTGGCTCAGTAAAAATACGCGCCCCATGACGCTAATATTTTTAACTGCTTCATTGGTTGTTATTATGTTGCTCGACAGCTTTGAGATACCTTTTGCTGTAGATGCAGGATGGGTTGATTTATTAAAGTCTTTACTTATTACAGTATATGTGGCTTATTTTGGTTCACGTGGTGTAGAGAAGTTTAAGAAAATATCTAAATAAAATGAGTAGAATTAGTGAATACAGTTTAGACACCAAGCTAGAATCAAGTGATAAGTTATTAGGCTCTAACGCTGATGGTTCTACTAAAAACTTTAAGGTAGACGATTTATCTATTTTTCTTTCTGAAACAAATACATCAGGAACTAGTAGTAGTTTTACTTTTAGGTATCAACAAAACAACCTAGGTAATGGTGATATGAAATTTACTTTATCTAGTGGTAGCACTTTAGCTAACGTTACTAGTTTGAAAGTTAATAAATTTAACTACGATAATTATGACAATGCCATAAATAATGCTTTAACCTTATTAGCTAGTAAAAATATAGTTGTTTACGAAATAAACAATAGAAATAATTTTGGTGTTTATAAGGTTGAAACCTTAAATGTAGATAGTGTAGACTCAAATTTCTACAATATAACTTTAACATTTAAAACCTCTAATGGTTCTATTGTTAATGACAAAATATATGGTATAGATATATTCCCTGAAAGTGGTGATATAACATTTGCTCACCATCAAAACAACGCAAGCACTTCATGGGTGATAAACCATAACCTAGGTAAATTCCCTAGTGTTAGTATAAAATTTTCAAGTTCTGATAATGTCTATACTAATGTTGGTGCGTTTGCTGGAATTGTATATACTAACGAAAATAACTTAACAATAAACTTAGCAGCTGCTGAAAGTGGCTATGCATACTTAAACTAAAAAACAATGGCAATACCTATTTTAAATCACTTAGACTTACGAAGTGTATCAGAGTTGCAAAACGCAATACTCCACAAAACAACAACAGCTTCTGCTTCTGACGTAGAAGGTAAAATAATATATGATACTGGAACAGATTCAGCTAAAGTATACAACGGATCCGCTTGGGTTGATCTAGGTGGTGATATATCTAGGGTCAACATTACAGCTGGAAACGGTTTAACTGGTACTGTAGATACAACACTTGGAGAACACACGCAAACGCTAACAGTTGTTGGTGGTGATGGTATTACGGCTAATGCAGATGAAATTGAAGTAACTGTTGATGGTTCAACAATCGAACTAAGTGCTACAACTGGTGCTGGTGCTGTTAGAATAAAAGATAACGGTGTTACGTTAGCTAAGTTAGCACATCAAACAAATAACACTGTTTTCAAAGTAAGCGCATCTGGTGTACCTGTTGCTGGAACAATAGATACAGCTAACATTACAGCTGACGCGGTAACTGGAGCTAAAATTGCTGATAACGCTGTTGATAGTGAACATGTTGCTGCTGATAGTCTTGATACGGAACATTACGCTGCTGGTTCAGTAGATAACGATGCTCTAAAAGCTGATGCAGTTGATGGGGCTAAGATTGCTGATAATGCTATTGATTCAGAACATTATACTGACGGAAGTATAGATAGAGTTCATTTAGCTGCTGATATAGTAGACGGAAATAAAATAGCAGATGATTCTATTAACTCCGAGCACATTGTAGATGGATCTGTAGATAACGTTCATTTAGCAAACGATGGTATCACAATTGGTTCAACTGACACTTCTCTAGGTGGTACAATAACCGCTATTGTTGGATTAACTGATTTAGATTTAACAGCGGGTAATAAAACAATATTCGATACTGTTGGTGCTAACACTCTTACAATGGGTGCTTCTGGAACTACAATTACTATTCCAGGTAACTTAATAGTAACAGGTACACAAACAATATCCAACGAAACAGTAAAAGTTGTTTCAGACAATACCTTACAATTTGAAGGTGCTGCTGGTACAGATGCGGCTCATGAATTAGATTTAACAACAGCTGTATTATCTGCTGATAGAACTATAACTTTACCAGATAACTCAGGTATTATAGCTTTAACAACTGATATAACAGCTAGACAATTTTCAACATTAATAGGTAATGCGTCAGCTGCAACAATAAACATATTAAACTCAGGAGCTTCTGCTCCACACAAAAACCATGGATTAGGTGCAAACAGCACTCAGTTTATGGTTCAATTAGTTGAAGTAGATACTGGAGCAACAGTTATGGCTGATGTAGTAAGAGGAGCTAGTGGAGCTATAGCAATAACATTTGCTACTGCACCAGCTGCTAATAAAATGAGAGTTCTTATCAACAAGATAGGATAATAATAAAATAAAATCTTAACATGGCTCAAAAGTTTTTAAATGGAATTGATATTTCAGGAAATATTGTTGTCGACAGTAATAGTGCTGTTGGTGCCACTGTCTTAGACATCCAAGGAACTCAAGGCCAACTCTTCTCAATCACAAACTCCCTTTCCGGAGATTTATTCTCAGTTTCAGACATTTCTGGTATACCTATACTTAACGTTAATTCTAGCGGTTTAGTTACTATAGACGGCACTCTAGCGGTTGATGGTAAATTAGGCGTAGGTTTAACACCTACAACTGTAAATCTAGAAGTTAAATCAATACAAGACTCAAGCTTTGATGAAGGAATTGGTATTGTAAGAAGTAATACATCACAAACTGGTTATATTAACATGGTAGGTGGTGCAATGAATATAAATGCTCCAAATGCAGTACCTATAAAGTTTAGAGATGGTGGAAACACGAATTTAACAATTGGTGGAGACGGCAATGCGACTTTTGCAGGTGAGCTAGAGGCTACTAGCCTAGACATAAACGGCAGTGCTGATATATCTGGAAACCTAACAGGAGTTGATACTTTAACGGCATCAAATTTTGTTGGCGCTGGTAGTTATCATGAGTTTGGTAACGGTACTGGTAGTGTAAGTAATGATGGTTCTTGGCATGCTAGAGTAAATATTGCAGGAACACAACACGCAAGATTAGATGTAAAAGATTTAAGTGATGGTATTATTACTTCAATGTTTGCTCACACTGGTCATGGAGCTGGTAAAGTTGGTACTTATTCTAACCACCCACTTCACTTAATGATTAATGGTACTAGTAAAGCCACTTTAGATAGTAGTTCTAATTTTGCTGTTACAGGTGAAATTGAAGGAGGTAGCTTAGATATAAATGGTAACGCTGATATATCGGGAACCATAACAACTGCAACTTGGGGTGGCGGTATAATCCCTGAAGCTAAGCTTCAAAACCAAAGTGGCACAAATACAGGTGATCAAAATTTAAGTACTTATCTAAAAGGAAGCAATAGCAGTGGTACTTACGAAGGAACTGTTACTGACTGGAATAGTCCAACTGTAACTGGATTTTATTCCGCCTCCAACGCTTCTAATAGATGGGGTGGGCAGTCAAATTGGTCCTCTATAATGCACGTTAAGTTGTATGATGACAACAACAACTATGCATCACAAATAGGTTTCAATACCTATGACTCTGGCCTACACACAAGAACTAATAATGGCGGAACTTGGACTGGTTGGGCTGAAATATACACGTCAGATACTTTTACAAATAACTCTGGAAACTGGAATACGGCTTACGGTTGGGGAGATCATGAACTATCCGCACAAGACAAGACGGATATAGGTAACCTGTCAGGCACAAACACCGGTGACCAAACATTAGCTTCACTAGGAGCCCAAGCTTCTGGAAATTATATAACTGGAACAGGAAGTTTGTCAGCACAAGATCTTACCGATATAGGTAATCTATCAGGAACAAATACAGGTGATCAAACCCTACCTACCACACTACCAGCCACAACTTCTGATACGCTTGATTTTTTTCAGGACAGCTCAGGAGTGTCCTTACATCAATTCAACAACAGCTTAGATGATGTTGGTGGTAATTACGCTGCAACTTCTACTGGAGCATCCTATGGAACAGGATTAGACACTAGGTTTGGAAGTCACGGTATAAACACTCAGGGTGATGGTGTGTATGTTGACATCGCAGGGTTACCTACAATACAGGCTGTAAGTCTTTGGTACAAGGCTATAGGAAACGACAATGGGTATATTGTTGATTTTAGGCATGACACCCCTGGTAATAGTAGGTCGTATCTTTATACGCTTGCGGGTAGTGACCAGTATATCAACATGGGTAATGACACAACAACCACCAACCAAACAGGAGATATTTGGATTAACGGTGTTGCATTCACCTCAGGGCAATACAACTTCACGTCCGGCAATTGGTATCATATAGTAATAACTACAGATGCTGTTAGTACAAAACAAAACTGGAATCAAGGTATTCGTATCGGTAATAGGTCTGATGGAACAAGTAACGGTAATGCCGGTTATTTTGACCAAGTAAGAACTTTTAATAGACGTTTAACATCTTCGGATGTTGCATTATTATATGCGGAAGTAGAAACAGGTGCTACTGCTGACCAAACGGCAGGAGAGATATTATCATTAATTAAAACTGTTGATGGAGCAAGTTCCGGATTAGACGCAGATTTATTAGATGGTAATGAAGCTTCTGCATTTGCTCTTTCTTCAATAGTAAATCAAACAGACTTTGTATCAGCAGCAAATGGTGGTACTTTTAGCGGTAATATAGATCTTAATGCTTCTTTCAAGTGGGCTAAAAATCAAAGTAATTCATATACTTATTCAGCAGCAGATTCTACTGGAATGTATATTGAAAGATTTAGCACAGCAGGTGCGGGTAGTCAGTTGGCTGACATGAGGTTTCAAGCAAGAGATAATAACACAGGTACTTATAATTCTATAAGTATAAAAGGTTCTGATAATACTGTTGTTATTACATCACCAAACACTATAATATCGGGTAACCTAACTGTAGGTGGAACGCGAACTATATTAAACACGGCAACTGTTGAAGTAGAGGATAATATACTACAACTTAATACAACACAAGCTTCACCAGACACAGCAACAGCTGCTACGTCTGGTATATCTATTTATAGAGGTGATGGTGTTACACAGGCTAGTCTGATATTTGACGATGCTGACGATACATGGGATTTAACAAATAATTTATTAGTTGCAGGTAACTTACAATCCTCTGGAGACTTTACCTCTGTAGGGTATGTACAAGCCACTAGTTTTCTTTACCTAAGAAATAACATGCGATTGTTAAATAAAGCTGCTAATGGTTGGTTATCGTTTGCTATTAGAAACACAACGGCTTCAGAAGCGGTATATGATCTAGCAAACATAGGAACATTAACAGCCGCTGGAGAAATTGAAGGTGGTAGTCTAGATATAAACGGTAATGCTGATATTTCAGGTAACCTGAGCGGGGTCGATACATACACGGGTCAGAATATTGCTCTAACCATAGGAGCATCAGGTTCAGGACGTAGAGATCCTTTCACTGCTCTACACGCTTCTAATAACACTATCACTATAAGTCAATTTGGTCAAAGTCATGCGGCTTCACCAGCAGCCAACCAAATAGGTGTTTCAAACGCGGAGCAACATCTTCATTTAATTACAGACAGTCAAGCCAACATGCAGGCTGGAACTTCTACGAAAGGTATATTTTTAAGAAGTGGAGGTGATGTTGGAATTGGAATAAAATCTCCGAGTGCTAAACTTGACGTTGCAGGTGAAGTCCAAGCTACTTCACTAGACATAAACGGCGATGCCGATATATCAGGTACATTAACAGTCGGAACTATAAGCGCAACAAACTATGGTTTAGCTTCTGCTGATATACCAAACAACGCCGCTAATACAACTGGCGACGCTGGTTCTGTTGACGGTAGGCATTATCAAGATCACTATGGGGTAGGTTATAAGTATGATATATCTGTTGGAGGTGACGCTGACACTTATTACCCAGTAACCATAGATGGTGTGTGGGCTTATGCTTCTACAGTTTCAATACATAGAGGCTACAGTGAAACAGCACCTTCTACTTGGAATACTTCAACACATAAAGGTGGTTTAACGTTTCAATACCAAATAATAGGAGCTAATGGCTGGGGTGGTTATCCATTAAGCATTAAAGTCCTTCAAGCAGCTGAAGTGTACTCACAAATACTAGGTGGTTTAGCTTTTACAGCACACGGAATGAAACACGTTGTTTGGTTAAGAGGTGGAACTGCCACATATCACGTTTACTCTCACTCTGCTTTATCCATAGAAGTTAACGATTCTACATCTGCCTCAAATTACGTAGCTAGCTCATCACCAAACGCTTGGTATACTTATGACAACTCTAATAACGCCTATGACACAACAGTAGCTCAAAGAACTTCTACACAAGTTATAGCAGCTTACGAATCTGAGATATTCAATTACATGGACGTTAGTTACGGAAGTGCTAAAACAAATGAAATACTAGGAGGTGGTTCTGCTTCGAAGACTTTTTGGAATAGTGGCAATGATGGCGCTGCCTCAGGCTTAGATGCAGATTTATTAGATGCCCAGCAAGGGTCGCATTATCTAGCAAGAGCAAATCACACTGGAACACAGTTGTATGCCACTATATCTAATCCACCCACAATACCATCAGGTAACGCAATTATAGATTGGACGGCGTCGGGGGCTGGAACAATACACACTGATAACTATATTGAAAATGTCGTACAGACAACGGTATCTGGTTCTTCTGGTTCTACAACAGGTAACGCAGCCACAGTAACAACTAATGCTAATTTAACTGGTCACGTTACATCTGTAGGGAATGCAGCTTCATTAGGTTCTTTTACAGTAGCTCAATTAAGCACAGCACTTTCAGACGCTACTATATCTGGCAATAACACTGGTGATCAAGATTTAAGTACTTATGGGCTAAAAACCTTCGATTCTACAGCTGATTTAACTAGCCCATCCGCTAGTACGGGAACATGGACAAACGCTACAGCAACAGATTGGGGAAAACCTAAAATAGGTACTTCGTTAGCGAGATATAATGACGGTACAGGTACTTTGTCATTTGCTGTTCCGACAGGCATGAAAACAGCATATATCTCTCAACTTACGTGGAGTTCAGGTGGTTATATGGACGTGTATGGTGTACAAGCGGATGGGGACGAGGTTTTTCTTAGAAGAGTAAATACTAAGCAAACAGTAGAAAACGATAATGAGGGTGATCCAAACCTCCATGATGGTACTGCAATTTCATTCGCAGGTCACATAGGTGACTTTCCAACTATATTGTTACATAACAAAGTAGGTAGATTGCACTTAACAGGTTTAGGTTTTAGCAAAAGCGAATTAGCCGCCTCTGATGGAACTGGTATTGTTAATTATAGTCAACTAACCGGGACTGTTCCAACTTGGAATCAAAATACAACAGGTTCTTCTGGTTCTACAACAGGTAACGCAGCCACAGCCACAAATGTTGCTTACACAGGTTTGACTGGAACGGTTCCAACTTGGAACCAAAATACAACTGGTAGTGCAGGCTCTGTTGCTTGGGGTAATATAACAAGTAGACCTTATATAGAAACCAATGCTACAACATCAGCAACAGCTACTACAGCAATAGCTAGTGTAGCTCATGCTACTTACACAGCTGCTTTCTTTGATTTTGTTATTAAAAATGGAACTAATGTTAGAGCAGGTACAGTATATGCTTGCCACGACGGAACAAACGTAGAATTTACAGAAACGTCAACAGTAGACTTAGGTGACACATCAGATGTTACGCTAAACGTAGTAATATCAACAAGCTATCTGCAGTTACAAGCAACAACAACATCCAGCACTTGGACAATTAAATCTTTAATAAGAGCAATATAATGGGAATATATAGAGGACCTGGAGTAATAAATGATGGATTAGTGTTCGGTTATGATACCGGATATGGTATTGCTGATAATACCACCGCAACTAGATTTTACCCAGGAGAACAAACTGTTAATTATACCACCGACACACCCTCACAAGGCGGATGGACAGGTTCGTATAGCGTTATTGATTCTTCATTAAAAACATTTAGATTAAATGTAAGTAACTTTTCTGCTAATCCAGGAGCTGGTTGGAGGTCGTTTACTTGGGATTTACGTGCGTACACGGGCCAATCTGTTACTATATCAGCTACAGTAGAAGTGCCCAGCGCAAGCCCAGGAACGTTCGCTTGGGTGATGATGGGGCAGGGAAACACACATACAAATAGCAGTGGTGCTGGTGGGTATATGGGTTATTCGGCTGCTAGTGAGAGAGTATATAAATCTACTACAACTAAAGAACGTATTACTTGGAGCGGGACATTGGGGAACTCAGGCACAGCCAGCCAACCTTCAGGGCATGTTGGATTCACAGTGTGGTATAACAATGGGGTTCCTGGCACTAACTCTTACGTAGAAGTTTCGGATGTACAAATAGAATTAAAGTCTCATGAAACTCCTTTTATCAACGGCACTAGGTCCTCCACGGCTTCGTTAATAGATTTAAAAAGAACAGCTAGCATAGACGTGTCTAATGTGTCATTTGATTCAACAGGGCAACCTACGTTTGATGGTACTGATGATTACATAACAATGGCAAATAACCCTCAAGTTGGAGATCCACAAGCGAGTTGGGAGTTTGTTGTAAAGTTTGATATTACTCACAACGATGATACTGGTGAGTATAGACAACTGTATATACAAGAAAATTCTATATGGATCGCTCAATATTATGATAAAATAGGTATTGATATTAGAAAAGATAATAATGCTTGGTTTGATAGTAATGGTGGCGTTGTCACGGGTTCACAAACAGCAGTTGTTGACGCTAACATTTGGTACCATGTAGTGTTTACGTTTAATAACGGTGTAATAAAAGGATATTTAAATAACGTGCTTCAATTTACAACAACCGTGTCTGGAATGACTGGTATTATAAATGGACAAACCCCAAGAAGAATAGGTCGTAGAACTAATCAACCTTTAGATGGTAGCATGCCTGTGGTTAGGCTTTACGATACAGATCTAACAGCAATACAAGTAGCGCAAAATTACAACGCATATAAAAACAGATTTAATATATAAAATTATGGCATTCAAAAACAGAAGATGGTTGGTAATACCAACAAGCATTATAGATGATATCGATTTCAATCAGGTTCACGAACCTAATGCAGAGTCGTTAAGAAAATCTATAGACGAGTCTAAAACCTTCATTAAGTATGAGGTTAATGTGGTTGAAGAAACACACACAGAAACTTTTCAAGATATAGAAACAGGTGAGAATATTACTACCACGGTAGAGGCTGGAACTTACGGCAGACCTTCTATTTACGGTGAAGCATATACGGAATATAATCATGCTGATATTTTAGCTTTGCTAGCAACATCGGAGTGGAGTTCAACAGAAACGCCAGAATAACATGGCAACGTCAATAGGCCCAGAAATAGTTACAGACGGATTAGTGTTGCATTTAGATGCGGCTAATGGAAGTAGCTATTCCGGAACAGGGACCACGTGGAGCGACCTAAGCGGTAACGGAAACGCTGCTATGGTAAGCTCACCGGTCTTTAATTCTGCAACGCCATCAAATTTTACATTTGACGCAACCGATGAGTATTTCTCGTTATCAAGTAATAGTGAAATGTCGATGACCGGGGATGTTACTTTAATATCGTGGTTTAAACAATCCACTACTGGCTGGGCACACCAAACAACCCTATGCACTGCGGTAAACTACAGGGCGGGACTAAAACTAATGTCCCATTACCACGGGCCAGTTTCAGCATGGTTGGCTAATAGTGACGGTACAGATTCTTATGTACTTAGCTCAGGACTGAATGTGGAAGGGGATAACACGTGGCACCAAGCGGTTACTACAAGAAACTCAACAACTGGACTTTTAACTATTTACGTGGACGGAGTGTTAAAAAACAGTGTTACATCCTACACTGGAACAACCTACTTAGCAGGTGTCGCTGCTGTAGGAGTGGACTACCACTCTTCTGGATATTACTATTATGGTAATATAGCGATGTGCACGGCGTATAATAGAGTATTAACAGCTATAGAAATAGCACAGAACTATAGCACATTTAAATCTAGATTTATATAATGTATACAGGGCCAAAATTAACAAATAAAGATTTAGTGTTTGGATATGACACAGGGTATGGGGTGGCTGATAATGGCACTGCTACTAGATCTTATGCTGGTGAACCAACAACAAACCTTCTACCAAGCCCAGCGCTGAACGGTAGGTTTGCGGTCGGTAATGGCTGGCAGACTTATAACACAAATCAATACAACGGTAACAATGATTTCTCTATAGGTGTTGTGGGAAGTGTAACTAACAATATAGTTACATTATCAAGCGTTGGCACGACTATTAGAAGTTTTGATGTTTTAAACCCAGCTACAACTGGGGGTGGCGTAACTGCAGGTACTAATTATGTTATTAAAAAAATAAGTTCAACCACATTTTCGTTACATGCTTATAATAGTTCTCAAGATGGTTCTCAAGGATACACAAACTCATCCACTGGGTTTTTTAAAGTACATGATGCTTATGCCAACGACACTAGGGTAAGTATTACCGCATCTTCTTTCCCCACAATGTGGCACGGATCTCCTCACTTACCTAATTCTGGTTTGATAAAAGAAATAGTACCTAATGGGGGAAAAGTAGAAGGCACAAACTCAATGAGGTTTCATATTTATAGAGGAGATGGGGTTGCAGACGGTATGGCTTATGGTGTTTATACACCAGTGACGGCTGGTAATATTATAACCGTGTCCTATTGGGTGAGACCAGTTGGAACACCTGGGTATGGAAAATACCTTGGATATTCAACATATTTTGGCGCTGGTAATTCAGCACCAGGTTTTGGCACAAATCTCAATAGTGATGGGGAATGGCAATTAATAACCCATACTTGGACAGCGTCTACAACGGTTAATTTCTATTCATATTTTTGGCCCGGAGGATCTACAGGCAAATATGCAATTGATGTTGCTGATATGCAGGTAGAAGTCAACAACGGTCACGCTACTCCTTTTACTTTATCAACTAGATCTGATACGCAGAGTTTAATAGACTTGGTAAAAACTACTGATATAGACGTATCTAACGTATCTTTTGATTCGACTGGTCAGCCTGAGTTTGACGGTACGGATGATAAGGGTGTTATAACAAACTTTCCCCATATATGGAACAGTTCTTTAAGTGTGGAATCAGTTGTTAGCTGGGATGATGATACTAGATCTGTTATTCTTGGTAACTACGACCAAGGATCTGGTGGCCATGATATTAATTTTGAAAAACTAACCTCAGGTACTCTTCGTTTTTATTGGGATAGGGGATCAAGAGATGTAACAACAACAGGTAATCCAGTAGTAACAACAGCTGGTGCATATCATCACGTTGTCTTTATCAGGGATGTGAGCACTAATAATTTTAGGTTTTACGTAGACGGTGAGCTTGTTACAACTGTAGCAAATGCAGGGTCAAATATTCCCACCACCGGTTCGACTTTTAGGTTTGGGGCAGATACTAGAAACGGTAGCACAGTGCACAATGGATCAATACCAGTAATAAAAGCCTATAGTAGGGTTTTAACAGCAGCGGAGATAACAAGCAATTACAACGCGTACAAAAATAGATTTAATATATAACCTGGAAAATGAAAGGTAACAATTATGGCAAACGAATTTAAAGTAAAAAAAGGCCTCATAGTAGATGGCACAAACACAGTCCTTGATATTCAAGGTACGCAAGGGCAATTGTTTTCAGTAACAGACAGCTTAACTGGTGATCTGTTTTCAGTATCAGATATATCAGGTGTTCCAATATTAAATGTAAACTCTAGTGGAGCAGTAGACGTAGATGGAACATTTACAGCAACTGGAGATGTTGTAGCTTATTCAGACGAAAGATTAAAAACAAACATAGAAACTTTAGATGGCTCTAAGGTTTATGATATGAGAGGCGTTAGCTTTACTAAGGATAACAAAAAAAGTAGTGGTGTTATAGCTCAAGAGCTAGAAAAAATAGCACCTGAGTTAGTAAATAACGATAGTCAATTCAAGGCTGTGGCATACGGTAATATAACTGGTTATTTAATAGAAGCTATAAAAGAATTAAAATCAGAAATAGAACAACTTAAAAAACAAATAAAATAATGGCAATTACTTATACTACAAACATAAAGCACTTAAGAGGTGCTCCTAATTTAGATGATTTAGAAAAAGTTATAACAGCGGTTGAGTTTGAGATAATTGGAGTTGACGGCGAACATACACATAATGCCCTTGGTGATCTATCTCTTACATTAGATAAAGATAACTTTACTGATTTTAAAGATATAACAGAGGCTAATGTTAAAGCTTGGGTCGAAGCTAGTGGTGTGTATAGCAACTTATGTAGTGCTTTAGAAGATTTTATTGGTGAAATGAAAGTACCTACTAATGTAGGTATGGAAAAACCTTGGGCTTAAATGGCAGTTCCAGCAAGTGGAAGCATAAGTTTAGGGGGTTTAGCTTTCGAGAAGTTAGAAGACGAGTATAATGATGGGTTACCAAGCGCTATAGATACATCTTATGGCCCATTTAGTTTAAAAGATATAACCATAGGTGGAAATTCTTCTGGTGTTGGTGGTGAAACATATGATTCTACAAATGGTTTTAGCCCATATAAGCCAGACAACGTTGTTAGTTATGGTATGTCTGAATTTTACAGTTATGATCATGATCACGCTGGGCCTGGTTGCAACTTAACCTACCACTTAGGTGGTCAAGGAACGTTTAGTTATCCTGTAAATCTAGGCAGTTCAACCGGTACTGTAACTATAGAATATCAATCCTATAGTGTGCCAGATAAGTTTGTTTTTGTTTGGAATGGAAACACATACACAAGTGGTTCTGGAAATGGTACAGGAGCAGGATATGTAGGAAGTAATAGTTATTTATCTCAATTACAAGCAACAGAGGGTAACTCAAGTGCAACAATAACGCAAGTAACAGGTAGTTACGGTAGTTTGGCACACAACGCTCAAAGCGGTGGTAGAGGTACTATAACATTTAATAAAAACACTTCGTCAAATATCGGCACAATGTCTGTTACAGCGCCTATATCTGGCACTGGCTGGTGGTTTTCAGTTAGCTGCCCAGGCCAAACAATAATAGGTGGCGGTGGAAGTGGTGTAGCTCCTAGTATAACAGCTGTAACTTCAAATGTAGCTGTGCATCAGGTCACGATGGAAGGCAATGTGACAAATAAAGGTTTTGCTTCTAACCTCACTACAGCGGGAACGGTGTCAGCTAAAGGTTTTGCTTGGATGCAAGGCGTTACAGCTACTTCAGATTTTTTTATAGGTGACAGCGGGGTACAAGATGTTCCTGAAGATGACAGCACTATAAATGCAACTGGTACGTTTAATGAAACTATTGCTGGATTAGCAGCGACAAACGGAACGGTAACAACAACTGATGCTTCTAGTATAACAGAAACTAGTTTTGTTGGTGGTTTAGCAAAAACATCAATGGGAACTAGACCTAATTCATTCAGAGCTTATGCAACAAATGCCGCTGGTACTACATACAGTTCAATAGTAAATGTAAATAACACAGGATCTAGTGATCAGTCAGGTATAGTATATTGCAACCAAAGTTATAGTTCTACTCCATCAGTAAATAACAACTCAGGTTCTATAGCCGCAAGCACAGGTAATCAATGGAATCAATTACAAGGTTCTTCGCAGCAAACTGGAACTGTTTCATCTACAATAAACGAAAGTCAAGTGTCTTTAATCGCTAGTAACACTTATAGATATAGAGCCGTAATGAGACAAGGTTCTACTTTACAATACGGTGTTGTTAAAGGTTTCACCGTAGCAGCATCATACTCATTTACATCAACCGTAACAGTTGGATCTGATCAATATTACACAACCTTAGCGTATGGTTTCGCTGATTTAAATTGGCCAGATATGGGTAGTATCAGTAATAGCAGTTTTAACTCTAGTACTTTACTGGGTGTATATTGGCAAAATAATGCCTCAGGAACTGATTATGTATATCTTGTATTTATGGGGTCTAAGCCTAGCTTTACAGAGTTAATAATAGGATCAACAAACCTAGGCGCATCAAGTAGTTGGAGTTCTCAAAGCACTACAATGTGGAGAAAAGCACAATCATCCAACCCTTTTGCCGGAACTGGAGGGACAACAACAGTACAAGCTAACTACTAATAGTGATACTTACACTTAAAAACTGTGAAAATAGAGTAATAATATAAACATAGAATAACGATTTAAAAAAATAAACAATTAACAATTAAATTAAATTAAATTATGGCAGAGAAAACAATTGATTTAACTCCAAAGGTGGAGCAAATCACAGAGGACCAATTAAAAAACCTCCAAAATCTAATAAACGAGATTAACAAGATCCAATTATCTATAGGTCAACTTGAGGTTCAAAAAGCAAAACTACTAGGTGGTGTAAATCAACTAGAAGGTAAGCTAAAAGAAATGCAAGACGAGCTAGAAAAAGAGTACGGTAAAGTTACTGTTAATATTCAAGATGGATCTATCAAGCCTATAGAAGATGAAGCTGATAAGAAAAATTAGTATTGGTAAAGATTATAAAAATGAAGCTATGCATTATGCCGTGGGCCAAGAGGTCTACGGCGGGCATACCATTTGTCATATAACAGAGGAGGATAAAAAGTTTAGTATATTTATCAAAAAAAATAATGATGTACTACCTTGGAAAGACTTTAATAAAAATATGGCGGTTGCTATTGAGTATAATCTAGAATACTAAATGAGAAGCGTTTTCAACTATGTAGTTGAGCCTGTTGGTTCAAGGTACAATAATACAAAAAAGATAGACGGAAACGATCTGATATTAAATACTCAGATTTTTACTCATCAAAGTGTTAATAGGTTAGCTGTTGTTAAACATGTACCTATCATCGGTAATCATAAAATACAAGTAGGTGATCACGTTATAGTACACCACAACGTGTTTAGAAGGTTTCACGATATAAAAGGAAGAGAAAAAAACAGTAAAAGCTATATAGATGAAGATAACTACCTATGTGGTATTGATCAAGTCTATGCTTACAAAAAAACAAAATGGATGCCTACTGAAGGATATGCTTTTGTAAAACCAATTCAATCTAATTATATATTTAGTACTAGCAAGGAACAACCATTAAAAGGTATTTTGAAAATAGTTCAAGATAATCCACACTTAAAAGAAGGAGACTTAGTTGGCTTCACACCAAATAGTGAATATGAGTTTGTTATTGATGGAGAAAGACTTTATAGAGTTAGATCAAAAAACTTAACAATAAAGTATGAACATCAAGGAAACGAAATTGAGTATAATCCAAGCTGGGCATAAAGCAGTTGAAGAATTAATTAAAGTTGCTAAAGAAGCTATCGTTGATTCAGGAGATGATATAACGGCAGATAGATTAAAAAATGCTGCTGCTACAAAAAAGTTAGCTATCTTCGATGCTTTTGAAATACTTGCTAGGATACAAGAAGAAGAAGATATGATTAATAATAAACCTAAAGAACAAGTTGCTGAAACTTCTTTTGGTGGTTTTGCAGAAAGAAGATCTAAGTAATGTATAATCAAAGTTTATTTAAGGTTGTAGAACCTATAAAAATAAATACCATAAAAAGACTTAACAAGTCTAAAAAATGGGAATACGGTTATAACAAAGAACATGATATAGTTGTTATAAGTAAGACTGGTCAGATTGGCGAGATATATGATATACAAAACTTTAAAGTAGCTTTACCAAAAGCTGTTAATGTTACTAAGTTTGAGAATGATAAATGGGAGGTGGCAGAATACCCTAAAGAGTTAAAAAGAATAAAAACTATATTTGACTGGAAAAATTATCCTGATGATTTTAAAGGTAAGTATATAGATTACATAGAAGATGAGTTTCAAAAAAGAGAGGAAGGTTTTTGGTATTACAACAAAGGCGTTCAAACTTATATTACTGGCTCTCATTATATGTACCTGCAGTGGTCCAAAATTGATGTTGGTAAACCAGATTTTAGAGAAGCAAACAGATTATTCTATATATTTTGGGAAGCTTGTAAAGCAGATAAAAGATCATACGGAATGTGCTACCTTAAGAACAGGCGTTCAGGTTTCTCATTTATGTCATCAGCAGTATGTGTTGATATGGCAACCATCTCTTCAGATTCTAGATTCGGTATTTTATCTAAATCAGGACCAGATGCTAAAAAGATGTTTACTGATAAAGTTGTACCAATATCCGTTAACTACCCGTTCTTTTTTAAACCAATACAAGACGGTATGGACCGTCCAAAAACAGAACTTGCATATAGAGTACCCGCTAGTAAACTTACTAGAAGAAGTATTGTTAAAGCAAGTGATACCACCGGGGTATTAACTGGGTTAGATACAACAATAGATTGGAAAAACACAGGTGATAACAGTTACGATGGTGAAAAATTAAAACTATTAGTCCACGATGAAAGTGGTAAATGGGAAAGGCCAAACAATATATTAAATAACTGGCGTGTAACTAAAACAACACTTAGGTTAGGTAGTAGAATAATTGGTAAATGTATAATGGGGTCAACCTCTAATGCTTTAGATAAAGGTGGAGACAATTTTAAAAGATTATATAAAGACTCAGACGTTACTAAAAGAAACAGGAATGGACAGACTAAGTCAGGACTCTATTCTTTGTTCATTCCTATGGAGTGGAATTACGAAGGATTCATCGATTCTAATGGAGTACCTGTTTTTGACACTCCAAATGAAGAAGTGGAAGGCCCGTACGGGGAATTTATAGAAACTGGAGTAATTGATAACTGGAACAATGAAGTAGAGGGTCTTAAGAACGATCCTGATGCACTTAATGAGTTCTATAGACAGTTTCCACGTACTGAAGAACACGCTTTCAGAGATGAGACAAAAAACAGTATATTTAATTTAGCTAAAATATACGAACAAATAGATTTTAACGAAGAATTAAACGTTGCGAACTACGTTACTAAAGGTAATTTTCAATGGGTCAATGGTGTTAAAGATACAAAAGTTATATTTTACCCTGACAACAACGGTAGATTTAGAGTTAGCTGGACACCACCAGCAAATTTACAAAACAACGTTATAATAAAAAATGGTGTTAAATACCCAGGTAATGAGCACATGGGTGCTTTTGGGTGTGACAGTTACGATATATCGGGTACTGTAGACGGTGAAGGATCTAAAGGTGCTTTGCACGGATTAACAAAATTTAGTATGGAAGATGCACCACCAAACCAATTCTTTTTAGAATATGTATCAAGACCAGCAACTGCAGAAATATTCTTTGAGGATATGCTAATGGCTTTAGTTTTTTATGGAATGCCAATACTTGCAGAGAACAACAAACCACGTTTACTATACTACTTAAGAAGAAGAGGTTACAGAGGTTTCAGTATGAATAGACCAGATAAAGTCTGGAACAAACTTTCTGTAGCTGAAAAAGAAGTAGGTGGAATACCTAATTCAAGTGAGGATATAAAACAAGCTCACGCTGCTGCTATTGAAATGTACATACAAGATCACGTAGGTAAAAAACAAGATGGTAGTTATGGTAGAATAAATTTTAATAGAACGCTAGAAGATTGGGCTAAGTTTGATATAAACAATAGAACAAAATTTGATGCGTCAATATCTTCAGGTCTAGCTATCATGGCTTGTAATAGACATCTATATAAACCAAATGCCAATATAAAGAAAGAAAAAATCAATTTAAAATTTGCTAGATACAAGCAGTCTGGTAACAGATCAAAACTAATAGAAAATTAATATGGCTGAGTCAGTTGTAAAAAGTTATTTTCCAAGTCAAGTCGCAAGTGACTCTGAGAAGATGGGCACCGAGTACGGGCTCAAAGTTGCTAAAGCGATAGAGAGCGAGTGGTTTAAACGCGACTCTGGTACAAATAGGTTTTACGGAAATCAAACAGAATTTCATAAATTACGTTTATACGCTCGTGGTGAGCAGTCTATACAGAAATACAAAGATGAGTTGTCCATAAATGGTGACTTGTCTTATCTTAATTTAGACTGGAAACCAGTACCTATAATACCTAAGTTTGTGGATATAGTAGTAAATGGTATATCAGAAAGAGTATTTGATATAAAAGCTTACTCACAAGATCCTTACGGTATAAGTAAAAGAACAGCTTACATGGAATCTTTATTAAGAGACATGGAAACTGAAGATCTTGCTGAATTTGCACAAACAGCATTTGGTGTAGATATTAGAGAGAATAAAAAAGAAGAACTACCTGATTCTGTAGAAGAGTTAGAACTACACATGCAGTTAAGTTATAAACAAGCTGTTGAGTTAGCAGAAGAGCAAGCTATAAATACTGTGTTAAACGGTAATAATTATGATTTAATAAGAAGAAGAGTTAATTATGATTTAGTAACCTTAGGTATAGGTGCATCGAAAACTACGTTCTCTAAATCAGAAGGTATTAAAATTGACTACGTAGATCCTGCTAATTTAGTTTACTCTTACACAGACTCTCCTTACTTTGAAGATGTGTACTATGTTGGTGAAGTTAAAAATGTAACTGTAAATGAGTTAAAGAAACAATTTCCTAATTTAGAAGAAAAAGATTTAATGGATATTATTGGCCAAGGTTTTCAAAACTCTGGTTTTTATAATAGAAGTTTAACAGAAGCTAATCAAGTAGATAAAAATCAAGTACAAGTTCTTTATTTTAATTATAAGACTTATGCTAATGAAGTTTATAAAGTAAAAGAAACTGCAACTGGAGCTAGTAAAATAATAGTTAAAGACGATAGTTTCAACCCATTAATGGAAATAGCCATGGAAATGAAGTATGGTAAAGTTTCTAGATCTATAGAAGTTTTATACGAAGGAGCTATTATACTAGGTACTAAAAAGCTACTTAAATGGGAGTTAGCTAAAAACATGATGAGACCTAAGAGTGATTATACTAAAGTTAAAATGAACTATAGTATGGTTGCGCCTAGAATGTACAAAGGTAGAATAGAATCTTTAGTAAGCAGAATAACAGGCTTTGCTGATATGATTCAACTTACACACCTTAAGCTACAACAGGTTATGTCTAGATTAGTACCAGATGGTATATATTTAGATGCTGATGGTTTAGCTGAGATAGACTTAGGTAACGGAACTAACTATAACCCACAAGAAGCATTAAACATGTTCTTTCAAACTGGTTCGATAATTGGTAGATCAATGACTAGTGATGGAGATAATAATCCAGGTAAGGTTCCTATACAAGAAATATCTAGTGGAAGTGGTGGTCAAAAAATGCAATCACTTATAGGTACTTATAATTATTACCTACAAATGATAAGAGATGTAACGGGTTTAAACGAAGCTACAGATGCATCTTCACCTTCTAAAGATGCTTTAGTTGGTGTTCAAAAAATAGCGGCAGCTAATTCAAACACAGCTACTAGACATATACTACAAAGTAGTTTGTTCTTAAGCTCTGAAGTAGCTGAATTAATAAGTTTAAGAATATCAGATGTTTTAGAATACTCTCCGACTAAAGATGCTTTTATACAAAGTATCGGTACACACAATGTAGCTACATTAGAAGAAATGAGCAATCTACATTTATATGATTTTGGTATATTTATAGAACTTGCGCCTGATGATGAAGAAAAACAAATGCTGGAGAACAATATACAAATGGCTTTACAGCAGCAAAGTATAGATCTTGAAGATGCGATAGATCTTAGGGATATAAAAAATATCAAACTAGCTAATCAACTTCTCAAAATACGTAGAAAGAAAAAGCAAGTTAAAGATATGGAGATGCAACAGCAGAACATACAAGCACAGGCACAAGCTAATTCACAAACGCAACAAGCAGCTGCTCAAGCAGAGGTACAAAAACAACAAGCTTTAACTAATCAAAAAATGGAGTTAATGAAAATGGAATCAGAGTTTGATTCTAAAAAACTTCAACAAGAGGCTTTACTTAAGAAAGAACTTATGAATCATGAGTTTATGATTAACCAAGAGCTTAAGAAAATGGACTTACAATCCATTGAAACTAAAGATAAATACAAAGAAGATCGTAAAGACGATAGAACAAAAATACAAGCCTCACAACAAAGTGAGTTAATAGACCAAAGAAATAACAAAAAACCACCTAAAAACTTTGAGTCTTCAAGTAATGATATACTTGGTGGTGGATTTGGATTGAATTCATTTGATCCAAGATAATTTTTTAATTTTATAATATTATATTATGGCTGAAAATCAAGAAAATGATGTTCAAGAAGAAGTTGTAGAAGCAACTAACGTTGAACAAGACTTAGTAGATCAACAAGAAGTTGAACCTAAGGTAGAAGCAGAAGTAACTGCTCCAAAAAACGAAGTTCTAGAAGATGGTACTGTTAAGTTAGATTTGACAAGCGTAGAGGAGAAAGCTCCAACTAGCGCTACAAATGAATTTAAAACACCAGAAACTGTAGCTGAAGTACCTCAAGAACAACCGGTTGAAGAACAACCTGTATTAGAGGAAATTACTGAAGAAGAGGTTGTCGAACAAACTCAAGAACTACAGGAAGACATTGTCGATGCAATACAAGAACAGAAAGAGTCTGGTGTTGAGTTACCAGAGAATATACAAAAGGTTGTGGATTTCATCAGTGATACTGGTGGTAGTTTAGAAGACTATGTTAAGTTAAATCAAGACTACTCTAAATATGAAGACGATACTTTACTTAGAGAGTTCTACGCACAAACAAAACCTCATTTAAACAGAGATGAAATTGACTTCTTAATGGAAGATAATTTTAAATATGACGAAGAATCTGATGAGGAAAGAGATATAAAAAGAAAAAAATTAGCATTAAAGGAGCAAGTTGCAAATGCTAAAAGCCACCTAGACGGGCAAAAGTCTAAATACTATGAAGAGATCAAAGCTGGAAGCAGGCTAGCGCCTGAACAAAAGAAAGCAATTGATTTTTTCGATCGTTATGAAAAAGAAGCAAAAGATAACGAGAAGCACCAATCTATATTCTTAAAGAAAACTGAAAATGTTTTTACTGAAAATTTCAAAGGTTTTGATTACAAAGTAGGTGAAAAGAAATATAGATTTAATGTAAAGGATGCTGAAAAGATTAAGAACACCCAAAGCGACATCAACAATTTCACCAAGAAGTTCTTGAATGAAAAAAACGAAATGTCAGATGCAACGGGTTATCACAAGTCTTTATTTACAGCAATGAATCCTGATCTGGTTGCTAATCACTTTTACGAACAAGGCAAAGCTGACGCTATCAAGGATAGTGTTGCAAGATCCAAAAACATTGACATGGCACCTCGTGGTACTCACGAAAAAGTTGCTAATGCTAGTGGTTTTCAAGTAAAAGCTATATCTGGAGAATCTTCTAATGACTTTAAAATAAAACTTAGAAAATAATCATTTAAAAAAAATTAAAAATTATGGCTTTTAATTCAACAGGTGCTGCATTAGCACACCTAACGCCAAGACCAGACAAATCTTTGTTTGCTGGCAATTACCTGTCTATCACAGGAAACGATTTCAATTTCACAAAACAATTCTTACCAGAAGTTTATGAAAAAGAAGTTGAAAGATACGGAAATAGAACTGTAGGAGGTTTCTTACGTATGGTAGGAGCAGAAATGCCTATGGCATCTGACCAAGTAGTTTGGGCAGAGCAAGGTAGAATTCACGTAGCATTTGACGATTGTTCATTAGCTGCAGGTGGTGACGCTGCTTTAAACAAAATTACATTTTCAAGTACTGCTAACGCTGCTTACATTAACATTGGAGACACTGTTGTAATAAGCAAAGGTGGTAAAACTGCTAAATGTTATGTTACTGCTAAACCATCTACAACTACTATTACAGCTGTACCTTACAAAGCTACTGCTTTAAACGGTGCTGCTGCTGGAGCTTTCAGTAACAGTGGTGCAACAACAGCATTAAGTTTGTTTGTATACGGTTCTGAATATGGAAAAGGATCTATAAACGTTGGTAATACTTTAAATGCTCAAAGTGAGTACTTTAATAACTCACCAATAATTATAAGAGACAAATATTCTGTAAACGGATCTGACACTGCTCAAATTGGGTGGGTCGAAGTTACAACTGAAGTTGGAACATCTGGATACTTATGGTACTTAAAATCTGAGCACGAAGCTAGATTAAGATTCGAAGATCAATTAGAAATGACTATGATTGAAGCTGAAAAAGCTGCACATTCATTCTCTGCTGATCCAGGAGTTGGATCTAACTCTTTCACTGTTAAAGGTACTGAAGGTATGTTTGCTGCAATCGAATCAAGAGGATTAGTTTACTCTGATGCTGATTTCGGTGGCGCAGCTGCTGATGACGGTTTAGCTGATTTTGACCTTATCTTACAAGAACTAGACAAGCAAGGTGCTATCGAAGAAAACATGATGTTCCTTAATAGAGGAGTATCTCTTGCTATCGATAACATGTTAGCTGCTCAAAATTCTTACGGAGCTGGAGGTACATCTTACGGTGTATTTGACAACTCTGAAGATATGGCGCTTAACCTAGGATTCTCAGGATTTAGAAGAGGTTCTTACGATTTTTACAAGACTGATTGGAAATACCTTAACGACTCTACAACTAGAGGTTTAGTTAAAGATATTGAAGGAGTTATTGTTCCTGCTGGAACTTCAACTGTTTACGATCAACAACTTGGTAAAAACATTGCAAGACCATTCTTACACATTAGATACAGAGCTTCTGAAGCTGATGATAGAAGAATGAAATCTTGGATTACTGGTTCAGTTGGTGGAAACTTTACTTCTGATGAAGACGCGATGAACGTTCATTTCTTATCTGAGAGATGTTTATGTGTTCAAGGAGCAAACAACTTTGTTCTACTTAAGTCTGCTGATGGTGTAATTGGTGACTAATTACTATTAACCTAATGTAATTTTTACCCTCGTTGTATAGACGGGGGTAATTATTACTTTTATTAAATTATATTATATTATGAAAACAAAAAATGAAGTATCCAAGGCACAGTCTTGGGAAGTTAAAGATAGGATATATCACTTAATGGGTGATGGAAATCCTTTATTGTATGTTATACCTAGTAGACATACACGTAGAAAACCTTTGTTATATTTTGACGAAGCAACTGGAGTGCAAGAAGAAATAAAGTACGCTACAAACCAAACCTCACCATTAGTTGCTGGGCAAAAGGGAGAAGCTACATTAGGCCACATTGCATTTAGAAATGGAACAATAGTAGTTCCTAAAAGAAAACAAAATCTACAAAAATTATTAAGCCTATACCACCCTCTAAAAAATATCATATACAAAGAGCATGATGAAGTAAAAAATGCTAGTATAGATTTAGAATATATGGAAGCAGAAGTTGATGCTTTAGTTGCCGCGAAGCAAATAGAGATTGATTTAGCGGAAGCTATATTAAGAGTTGAAGTAGGTAGTGCAGTAAGTAAGATGTCATCTAAAGAAGTTAGAAGAGATGTTATGCTTATGGCACGTCAAAACCCATATTTATTCTTAGAGCTTTTAGCTGATGACTCTGTACCACTAAGAGACTTAGGTGTTAAAGCGGTAGAAGCAAGTATAATTTCATTATCTCCTGACAACAGAGTATTTAGCTGGGCGAGTAACGGTAGAAAGCTATTCTCAGTACCTTTTGAAGAACATCCTTATTCAGCTTTAGCCTCTTGGTTTAAAACTGATGAAGGTATGGAAGTTTTGATAACAATACAAAAGAAACTTAAATAGTACCCATTGTAGTGAAGCCACTGTAATGGTGGCTTTATTATAAAAAACAAATAAACATGGCAGTAAGTATAGACACAGTATATCAAAGAGTTTTAGCTATAGCTAATAAAGAACAAAGAGGTTATGTAACACCTCAAGAGTTTAATATATTAGCCAACCAAGCTCAGATGAGTATATTTGAACAATATTTTTATGACCTGAGTCAGTTCGAAGAGGTGATGCAGAGAAAAAATGATACTACTTATGCTGATATGCTAGATATTATAAATGAAAAGATAGATATATTTGAAAAATATAGACAGACAGTAACAGTGTCTGGATCTGGAGTAGGCATACTACCAGACCATTACAGAATGGGTGAATTATATACAAACAAATGTGGTTATGATGCTGAAATTGAAAAGATAAATCAGAATAACATACATCATATATTAAACTCACCATTAACTAATCCGACAGAAACTTATCCAGTTTATGTTAGAAATTCAGGTTCTACAGAATCACATAGACATAATAGAATACAGATATACCCAATCACAATAACAAGTGGTGACAACGTAGTTTGTAACTACATAGCAAAACCAGCTACAGTTTCTTGGGGTTATACTATTGTTAATGAAAAAGCTTTATACAATAGTGGATCAACAATTAATTTTGAGCTACACCCTGCTGAAGAAAAAAACCTGGTGATTAAGATACTAGAATTATCTGGTATAATACTTAAAGATCCAAACTTATATCAAACAGCTGCTACAGAAGAGTCTCAACAGATAACACAAGAAAAACAATAATAGATGGCATTACTAACAGGAACAAATTCGACTTATTACCAAGGTGCTGATGGTACTTTTAATAACGGTGATGAGAATTATGGTAACTACCAGTTTATAACTTTAAAAGATATTGTAGGAAACTTCTTGATTAGTTATGTTGGAGAAGGTAAAATAATACCTAGAGTAAGAAGACAAGATGTTTTGTTTCATGCTCAAAGAGCAATACAAGAATTAAGTTATGATACTTTTAAATCAACTAAATCACAAGAGGTTGAAGTTCACCCATCTCTTACTTTGCCTTTGCCTCATGATTACGTTAACTATGTTAAAGTAACACACAAAGATGATGCAGGTTTAGAGCATGTTATATATCCTGCTAGAAAAACAAGTAATCCAACAGCTTTACTACAAGATGGAACTTTTGCTTACACTTATGATAGTGATGGAAAATTACAAACAGCAAGTGACTCAGATACTTGGGCGTCATTCAGTAGCAACTCTACGTCAACGTCTCAAAACTCTGATCAAAACCTATACGAGTATCATACTGATACAGGTAAAAGATTTGGTTTAAACCCTGAAAATGCTCAATCAAATGGAGTATTTTTTATAGATGAAGTTAAGGGTAGAATACATTTTAGCTCTGATCTTTGTAATAAGACTATAACATTAAAATACATTAGTGATAGTCTAGGATTAGATGGAGAAAGAATAGTTCATAAGTTTGCTGAAGAGGCAATGTACAAATGGATAGCTCACGCTATACTATCTACTAGAGAAAACATACAAGAATATATAGTACAGAGATTTAAAAAAGAAAGATTCGCTGCAGTTAGACAAGCTAAATTAAGATTATCAAATATAAAGATAGAAGAACTTACTCAAGTTATGAGAGGTAAATCTAAACAAATAAAACACTAAAGCATGCCAGAAATAAAACGAGATTTTCGTGCGGGTCGAATGAACAAAGACCTAGACGAAAGGTTAGTTCCTAGTGGTGAATATAGAGACGCTTTAAATATACAAGTAGCTAGTTCAGAAGGAGATGACGTTGGATCTATTCAAAATGTTCTTGGAAACAAATTAGCTTACCCGTCTCTTATAAATATAGCTGGAGGTAAATGTATAGGGTCATGTAGAGACTCTGCTAACGATAAGATATATTGGTTTATAGCTGGTACATCTGTTGACGTAATAGCAGAATATGATCAATACACAAAAACAGTATCACCAGTATTAGTAGATACTAGCAACGTTTTAGATTTAAACGCAAGCAACTTAATAACAGGTGTCAATATAATTGAAGGCTTGTTATTCTTCACAGACAACAGATCTGAACCTAAGACTGTTGATATAAAAAAATTTAAAGCTGGGTCTTCAAACTACACTACACACACTTTATTAACAACAGCACACTCAACAGCAACTTATAACTTTACATTAGATGATGTAACTGTTATAAAGAAATCACCAATCGAGGCGCCAACGATAGCTATGTCAGCATCCGTTAGAGGCGGTATAGTCGAGAGTGTATGTATAGCAAAAAGTTTTGTTGATGGTAGCGGAGATGCTTTAGCACCAGGAGCTCATCCTGATTCTAATAGTAACTTTACTTTTCAACACAACATGAACTTGTTAGTGGGTGATAGATTAAAGTTTACAATACTAGATGAAACCGAAGACGATGAAGTTATAGCTACGGTTATAGATATACTTTCTTTTTCGCCAAATAGCTTTAAGTTAAACTTAGATTCTGTATCTGATGGTATAGTTACTGGTACTCAAGACTGGAGAGTTATATTAATGGAAGACAAATCCTTGTTTGAGTTTAAGTTTCCTAGATTTGCGTATAGATACAAGTACGATGATGGTCAATATTCTGCTATTGGTCCGTTTAGTCAAGTGGCTTTTTTGCCAGATGAGTTTGATTATAATCCTAAAAAAGGTTTTAATAAAGGTATGGTTAATACTTTAAAAAAGTTAACCGTATCTAATTTTATAACTAGTTACATACCTAAAGATGTAGTTGAGCTTGATGTATTATACAAGGAAGACGGTAGTACTAATATATACACGGTAAAAAGTTTAAAAGGTAAACCAGAGAATCAAGACGAAGAGTGGACTAACAACTCTATGTTAATAGAGTCTGAAATAATATACAAAATACTACCATCTAATCAACTACTTAGACCTTGGGATAACGTTCCTAAAAAAGCTAAAGCTCAAGAGTTTACAGCTAATAGATTGCTTTATGGTAATTATACACAGCAATATGACATTAAAGATGTAAATAACGCAGAGATAACTCCAAAGTTTAGTGTGTCAATAATACAGTCAAGTGATTCTACTTATGGTGTTAGAACTCCAGGTAAGTCTATAAAATCTATGAGAACATACCAATTAGGTGTTGTTTATAGAGACGAATTTGGTAGAGAAACACCTGTGTTAACTGATACCACTGGTTCAATACAGCTACCTAAGTCGCAGGCTGTTAATTGGAATGTTCTACAAGTAAAACTTCTTAGTAACCCTCCGTCTTGGGCAACACATTATAAATACTTTTTAAAAGAAACATCTGCTGAGTACTACAATTTAGCTATGGATAGACACTATCCAGCTGAAGATGGTAATGTTTGGTTAGCTTTTCCGTCCGCAGAAAGGAATAAAGTTACAGACGAAACTTTCTTGATACTTAAAAAGAGACACGACAGCGATGCTTTTGTGGAAGATGAAGCTAGATATAAAATAATAGCAATAGAGAACGATGCACCTGATTTCTTAACAATATCAAAAGTGTCTAAAGGTATAGCTACAGCAGATACTAATGGTAATTTATTTATAGATGGTGGTTACCCAGAGAAAGGTACTGCACAAATAAGAATACCTAGAAGCTTATGGAAACCTCATTTTGGTGGGACAACAGGTAGTAGTGATGACGTAGACTTATCAACAGCATCGATACATACTTTATCAGATTTAATGGTTAGAGTAAAAAAAGGTAACAACGTTACTAAGTATTATGATATAGCTAATATAATATATGAGCCAACCTCAACAGGTTTAGAATTTGTTAATACAACTACAGATTGCCCAGATAATAAATACTGGCAAATCAATATAGAAAAAACATTTGACGAGTCAGATGTTAATTGGCTAGGAACTGTTGGAGATGGTAACACAATACAAAGCGTTTCAATGACTGTTGAAATTGCTCAGAAAGTAAGAAAACTAAAACCAGAATTTCAAGGTAGATTTTTTGCTAAAATATACAGAGACTCTTCATTAGAACAAAACATACTACAGTTTAATAACATTGATGAAATGAAGGTAGTTGCTCAGAATAACTTCTGGCAAGTTGGTAATGATGCTGGTACATCTTTAGGTTACAACACTGGTGGTGGTCAAAATCAAAGGTATAACTATTGGAGAAACAAAGATAAAGGAACTGGAACAGATCACACAGCTAACTGGTTTATACCTAGGTTTAAGAAATTTAATTGGTGGAAAGATCTAGGTGGAGAAGGAGATGTTCAAGTTAATAGAGGCTTAGGAGAAGTGTCTGACTCAGTTGTAGTTAATACTCAAGCTTACGGAATAAGACAAGGTGAAGATGTTGTTGAAATAGCGTTTCATAATTTTGGTAAGAAAGGTAAAAACACTTCCAACGGGCAAGATGATGTTGTTTGGGGTGAGTGGATTAAATTTGGCAACACGGTTGCTGGTGAACATAAGGATTTTGTTAACGCACTACAAACAATAGGTAACTATATTAAGTTTTCAGGTGATCCTGACGAAACCGCTTATGAAATAAAAGGATATAGAAGAGGTGGTGCTGTCATGTATAAAGGTAGAAAAAGTGGTGGTGGTGGAAGAACTGGTACGTTTGCATCTTCAAGAGTTGTGATATTTACATTAAAACTAGATAAACCAGTACAATGGGCTCCAGAAGATAACGTGTTAAATATAATAAATGGTTACCATTATAACACTCCAATACAAATAGGTACAACATATGTTGATGAAGATGATTTAGATGGGTTTACAACAGATAACCCAGGTATATGGGAGACAGAGCCTAAAGAAGTTGCTGAGCTAGACATATATTACGAAGCTAGTAACGCTTACGCTATAAGTACACATGGCAATGATCAGGCTTTAGATTATCACAATTGTTTTTCATTTGCTAATGGTGTTGAATCTAACAGAATAAGAGATGATTTTAATGCTAAAACTATAAACAAAGGTGTTAAAGCAAGTAGCACTGTAGCTGAGCAGTATAACGAAGAGGTTAAAACTAACGGTTTAATATTCTCTGGAATATTTAACTCTACAGCCAGTGTGAATAGATTGAATCAATTTATAATGGCCGAAGCTATAACTAAAGATCTTAACCCAGAATACGGTAGTATTCAAAAACTAAACACTAGAGATACTGATGTTACTGTATTTTGTGAAGATAAAGTTCTTAGAGTTTTAACAAATAAAGATGCTTTATTTAACGCTGATGGTAATGCTAACATAACAGCTAATAAAAGTGTGTTAGGTCAATCTATGCCTTACGTTGGAGACTTTGGAATTAGCTTAAACCCTGAGAGCTTTGCTAAGTACGGTTTTAGAAGTTACTTCACCGATAGAGCAAGAGGAACTGTTTTAAGGTTGTCTAGAGATGGTTTAGAACCTTTATCACCTAAAGGTATGGCTGATTACTTTACTGACAAGTTAGCTGTGACTCAAATAGCTGTTGGTTCGTATGATGACAAGAAAGGATCTTACAACATATCTTTACAAAGTAATACAGTAAGAGGCGCCGATGAAACAGCTACGTTTAAAGAGAACGTAGGTGGTTGGCCAAGTAGAAAGTCTTTTATACCTGAAAGCGGTATATCACTAAACAACATGTACTACACGTTTAAAGGTGGTGAAATGTACTCTCATGATAACGAGACTAGAAATAACTTTTATGGTGTTCAATATAATTCTAGTTTAAAATTAATATTCAATGATAATCCTGACGTTGTTAAAAGCTTTTTAACTCTTAACTACGAAGGTACCCAACCATATTGGAAAGCTGATTTAAATGACGGAGAATATTATAACAACGCCACTAAGTATGGTTGGTGGAATACAGCTGTTGAAACGGATCTACAATCAGGTAAAGCAAATGAGTTCAAAGGCAAAGAAGGTAAGTGGTTTAACTACATACACGGTACAGCTACAACGTTAAGTAATATTGATACTGAAGAATTTTCAGTACAAGGTATTGGTAGTTTAGCTAGCATATCAGGTGATGTTGCTCCAGCTAATGTAACTATAACGGTAAAAGAAAACAACGACTAATATGGCACTAACTAATTGTATTATAAATTCACAAACAACAGACACGCCAGGTGGGCAGGCTATAGGTTCGTTAGCTAATGTAATATTAAGAATAAAGCCAAATCACGGTTATGTTTTACAGGCTTTAGATTTCTCTAACAACACTGGTTCTATTACTGGTGTTACTAGTATAGCGTTATCTAACTCTGGAACAGCTTATGCTGATGACAACGAGGTTTTGGTTACTGTAGATTTAGATAATACATTTTCACCTAGTGCTGATGTAGATATAACTATAGATATAGATGGAGCAGCTATATTAAAAAAGCTTGTTCCGCAAACAATAAATGGTACATATGATACGGTTGCCACTAACGCAACGCCAGCTAGTCAAACAGCTGTTCAGTACAGTGTGTTTGGAACACCAGGTAGTATAGTTAGTTTGTTTAGTAAAACTTTCACAGCTTCGTCTGGTAAGTTTTTTGAAACACCTCCTTCTTATGTTATCTCTACTGGATTACAAGATACATATACTATCACTGTGACAGATACATATACTAGTGATATTTATTTAACCGCTAGAGCATTCACTGTTAAAGGCAAGATACCTAGTCAAACTATTAATGGTGACAATATTGACTTCACAGCCAACGCTGGTGGCACTATAGCAGCTGTATCAACGGGTAAGATAACAGCGTTTAGATTAAATACCAGTACTATGACTCATGATAGAGGTAGTAGAAAACTAGCAATATACGGTGATGTTGGTGCTCAATTTACAATAAGCATGACTAATGAAGATAGTTTAGCTTACAACTTTACTAATAGTAACTTTGTTAGTGGAGCTACGTTTACAGGTACTATACCTTCTGTTGGTTCGATTTTGTTTGATATAAATATACCCGCTGTAACTGACGATGATTTATATAGCTTTATATTAAGCACCGCAACTCTTAGTGGATCTCAACTAGCAGCTAACATAGATTCCAACGGAGATCAAGTTGCTAACTTTTCTATATCACAAATAGGTGATGTAACATACACTGTAACAACAGATGCGTCTACAGATTCTAGGACATACACAAGTAACCCGTCAGCAGTACATATTGGCCAACCATTTGTGGAGTATGATTTTGTAAAAACCGTAACATCTGTTTTAACTTTAACCGACAACGTAGACATAGTTTTAACTAGACTACCATTACCTGAGGATTTTATAGCTTTAAACACTAACTCTGCCTCTGGAACTGATTCTTCTATAGACATAACAAGTGTAACTGCAAACCCAGCTACGTTAGGAGCTTCTGGAAACCAAAGTATAGCTTTTACTATTGTGTCTACAGTAGACTTTTTTGGGTCAACAGCATCTTCACATACTTTAGATTTAGGTAATTTTATGACAGCGGAAGGCACGAGTGGAGCTTCTGGATTTAGATTATACACACCTACTACATCTGGTGTTTCTGGTCTTATATTAGGGCCAGCTAGAGCTGATTATAACATCTCTGGTGGTATGTCAGCTATTGGAGCTAAAAGCGTTCCATATGGAGCTCCAAATGGACAAAACTTAACTAATGGAACTGGAATACTATATGGTAACTTCTACGGTAATAGCTTACAGCAAATAACGCTAACGATAAGCGCAACTGCTAATTCTGCGTTTAATCAAACAACTAATTTAACAATAGCTAAAAGCACTTTGGTTGGTCAAGCGCCATCACAAGACTTGCATTACACTTGGACTGCTCAAACCGATGAGATAATAGACGCTAGCTCTGATATGACATTCAATATAGCTGTCTCTTTAACTAACTCCCCATAAATAAAACAGTATGGCCAACATAACATTAACATTTACATACGCAGTACAAGACTCGGTACAGATAGGTGATACAGCTTATTTTGCATCTACTTCTACGGTTGGTGGTTTTAATACTGCTGGAACTATAAAAGAGATAGGGGCTATAACTGCTGTCACTGAATTTAGTATATCTTGTGATATAGCTGCTTTTGCGCCCAGGCCACAAGCTACTGATTTCATATTGTTTAGCAAGGATAACCAAGCTAACATGGCTAGTATAGCGGGTTACTATGCTGAAATAGATTTACAAAACAATAGCACAACAGCTGCTGAAATATTTCACGTTAGCTCCGAAGTAGTTGAAAGTAGTAGATAACGTGTAATTATATAACTATAAAAATTTAACAAAGATGATAATAGAATTATTTGAAACAATAACATTAGTAGAACCTAGTATGGATTACGGTATAGCTCCTTTAGCTTTAGCCGCTGGTTTAAAAATAGGATCTAAAATAGCTGGTGGAATAATTGGAAGTGGTGCTAGAAAAAGAGAAATGAGAGAGGCAAAAGCTGGTTATGATAAACAACTATCCGCTTTAGAGAGTCAGGATATATCCAACCCATATGCTAACGAACAGAATGTCTATGAAGACCTAACTGTTAACACGCAGGAAGCTGATATGCTAGCTGGGCAACAACAACAAGCTTTAGGTAACACTATGCAAAACCTTCAAGGTGCGGCTGGTGGATCTGGTATAGCTGCGCTAGCTCAGTCAATGGCTAATCAACAATCACAAAACTTACAACAAGCAACGGTTAGTATAGGTCAACAAGAATCTGCTAATCAATTAACTACAATGCAAGAGCAAGGTGCTATGAACAGCAGACAGGTTGAAGGAGAAATGTATACTAGAAGAGCTCAAGCAGCTAGAACCAGTGGTATGTTAAGTAGGGCTGGTCAAAGATACGAAGGTGCTATTAAAGAAAAACAAAGAGCTACAGGTCAATTGATGGGTGGCATTGGTGAAGCAGTCGGACTTGGCTCTACGTACTTACCAGGTGGAGTAAACCATAGAGATGAACAAGATTGATAATTAAATTAAAGAAATGGCATTAGAGACAAAACAATACTTACAAGATTTAGCAGGTCCACAAAACCCAAACGTAGCACCACCTAGCGAAACAAACCCTAACATTGCAGCTAGAGAAAAAGCTATAAAGCAAGCTAACAACGATAGGGTGAATGCTTATTTAGATAAGTTGCCAGATGGTGTTGAGCTAGCTAAAATACCACCTAAGTATAAAGCAGACGTACAAAATTGGGCATTTAGTAAGAAATCAGAAATAGCTAAATTAAAGCTCGGAATAAAAAACTCTGAAGCAGGTAGTCCTCAAAATATGCAACTTAGGCAAGAGGTACAAAAACATGAAGCAGCTTTTGAAAACTTAAACAATCAACTTACTAATTACCATGGTTATAAGGACGAGTATTTAAAAACTACATATGAAGGTAATCTTAGTGACGCTAATAATCCTGATAAAGTAAATGTGCTTAGTGGTGTTTATACTGATCAAATGGGTATGATAATAAGTGACAGTGGTGATTTAATGTTTGAAAATGATGGTGGAGCGATAAAATTCAACGATCTACCTGATTACACTGTTAAAGATAACGCAGCCGCGGGTGAAGTGTTAAACATGAACGAACAAGCTTTTAAATCAAAAGCACCATTATCTAAAGGTCAAGAGCAGATATACAGATTAAAACTAAATAAGATGATGAACAACAGGGATACTGTTAAATCTTTAGCTATGGACGACTTCATAATGGAAGGTGGTTTAGGCTTAGATAGAAACCTTATTTTTGATGACTCTAGATCAGAAGAGCTTAGAGAGACGGTAGTTAACAGTTATCTAGACATGTTTAAAAACACCGCGTTAGATTCTTATAACACTAATCAAAGTAAAGGAGCTTTCAAAGGTGGCACAGCGTCTTCAAGAAAATATAGCGCTAGGTTAGATAACATCAATACTGGTTGGGAAGCTTTAGGTCAAGGAGATCCATCGGTTTTAAACAGAACGCTTAGTGGTAATGACGAGTTAGTACCATTAGAAGAAGAAGAAGGATTATATACTTATTATAACGGAAGTAAACAAACAGTTATAGATCCAAACGATCCAAACGATATACAATTTATACTATCAGGTCAAAACATACCAGATGATATGTGGCCTAAAACAAACAAACCAACTTATAATGAGCTAATAGATAAATACAAAGAATAAATGAACGAACTAGAAAAAATCGTACAGCGCATGATCGAGGCTGGTGAGCCTGAAGAGAATATAGCAACTGTTATACAATCTTACAACTCGCCGGGAAAGACATCGGATCCTGTACAAGTGGAGTCAAACACGGGATCAGAAGATACGGACTCCAATTCGGTAAATACTTTGTCGGAATCACAAGAGGAGAATAACGATTTTGAAGATTTTCTTGGACAAGATTACGTAGATGCTAAAAACAAAGAGGCTAAAGGTAAAGGAGACATGGGTTTTCTTTATGGAGCTATTGACTGGGTATCTGATATAGGTAGATCAGGAAGCGCTGGTTGGGATTTGGGTGGAACACTAGATTCTTCGTTAAACCTACATAACAAAGGTATGTCTGGAATGAGTGAATCTGAAAAGGAAGAGCTAGTTAAAGACATGAATACATCTTTGAATATAGGTAGAACAGATGAGATGAAAGCTTTTGACGATGCATATGCTAAAAATGTAGAAAAACACGGTGGTATTAAAGCTTTTTTCATGGGTTGGTCAGAAAACAAAACCGTGATGACTCAGTACTCTATGCAATCTATGGCTATGATGGCCGCTTCTCTAGGGAACGGTGAATCAATAAAAACTGCCTTAAAAGGAGGTGCAGCTGGTTTTGGAGTTGGATTTGCAGCAAGTAAGTATGGTAAAATGATTCCTGGTAGAGTTGGAAAAGCTTTAAGCACTATAACAGCTTTACAAGGAGCTGGTGGTGGACTTATGGGTGGTATATCAAAAACTTTAGAAAAAGGTTTTACTACTATGGATCTTTTAAATGAAAAAGGAGCTGAAGTGTATGGTGATAAATGGACTTCAAGCTCAAGTGAAGGTAAATTATCAATGCTTGAAGAAATGACCTCTAACAAAGATCTTTATGATGATATAAAAAGTAAAGCTGTAGCTAGAGGTAATACAATTGGTTTTGTAGACGCTGTAACAGGTATGGTTACGTTAGGAGTTGGTACAAGTATAGGTAGAGGAGCAGCTAAAAGCTCTTTATCAAGAGGTACAAAGTTACTACAAGCTGGTGGTATGGCTGCTACTGAAACAGCTGGTGGAATAGTTAGTGAAATAGGTGGTCAAATTGCTGCTGGACAAGATATAGATCCAAAAGAATATTTGTTAGAAGGTGTTGCTGATAAAACATTTACATTAGCTTCAACTGTTAAAAGAGGAATAAGAAACAATCCTAAGTATAAAATTAACGGTGAAGAGATGAATGGCAAAAGGTTTCAAGAGACCGTAATGTCTTTAGATGATGAAGCTTTTGTTGGTGGTGATTTTTCAGTAGAAAATAGCCCTGTTATGAATCAAATAATTCAAAACAGACAACAAGACATTAACATAGATATGGATATAAACAGCCAAGTTAATGACGTGGCTGATAGAGCTAAAATAATAAAACTTGAAAGAGAAGTTAATTCACTATCTGGTAAGTCAACAGTTTCTTCTAAAAACAAAGCTTCTAGTTTAAAACAACAAATAAAAGAAATTGAGTTAAAATACGAAAACAATCAAGACGTAGCTACTCAAGATCAAAGAAAGCAAGCTATAGCTCAAGCAAGATCTAATAAGTTTGACAATGCTTACAATAAAAACTATAAAGCTGTAGAGTCTTTTGCAAAAAAGAAAGGTTTAAATGTTTTAGATTTTGAAAACGAAAATGACTATTTCAATGCTATTGCAAAAAACCAAGGTATAAGCTTCGAGCAAGCTAAAAAAGCTTCAAAATTATCTGACGGGGCTTTTGTTGGAAAAGGTGAAATATTTATAAACAAAACTAGAGCAAGAGAGGTTGGAGCGGTAACAGTAGCTCAGCATGAAGTATTACACCCTATACTTAACTCTTTAATAGGTGGTATAGGTAGTCAAGGTAAAATAGTAAATGAGTTTAAAAAACAACTAAACTCTAAGCAAAGAAAAATAATAGAAAAAGCTCTAGGTGATCAACCAAGCGACACTGAATATTTAAATGTTTTTACTGATAATTTTGATGCTGTAATGGCAGAGCAAAATATAACACAAAAAATTAGTGACTTTTTTAAAGATCAGTTCGTTAAGCTAGGCTTTGAAAACATTAATTTTGAAACAGGTGACGGTATATATAACTTTCTTAAAGAATACAATACAAGTATTAAAAAAGGTAAGTTAAGTGAAAGAGCTGAAAAAGCTGTTGATAAAGCTGAAAGTAAAGCTAAAACAAAGATTAGCGATGTAGATGTTGCTGATAAAGTACAGTACTCACAAACGTCAGCTGAAGCTCAGAAGGTTAACGACATATATGAAAACACACCTAATAAAACAGAAGCTGGTTTTGAAATAGCTATGTTATATAGAGGTATGGCTGAAAGTGTATTTAAGTCATTAAGAGACGGGAGTGGTTATGTTCAGGATCAAGTAGATGTTATCAATGATAACAAAGACGATATGATACCTATGATGCTTTACGATAAAATACCTAGTCAAGCTTCAGATTCTAAAGCTAGAAATGTTTTAGGTTTAGTTCAAGATTTTGAAAAGGAAAAGCAGAAATACGGTAACGTTGCTGCGTATATAAATACATTCTTTAAAAATAGATCAAAAGAAGTTTTTAAATACTTTGTGCCAGATGCAGTACTAGAAGGTTTAAATAAAGAAGATGGTACTTTAAAGACAGCTGTTAAGAAAAAGAAAAACACTGTAGCTAAAGAAGAAACAGGTCCTGTTGCTAGAAAAGCTACTAGCTTTGATAAACTAAAGGATGGAAATAATAAAGATTTTTACAGTGAAACAATTAAAAGAGATGTCATAAAAGATGTTGGTATGATACTGATTAGAAACATTGGTAGAAAGAAAATTAGCACTGATAATATAATAGAAAACATAGAGGAAAACGTTGACAAGCATATATCTAGAACTATCAAAGATCAGATGGGTGATATAAGCAATAAAAAAGGTCAACTAGAAGTTAGCTCTAAATATAAAGAATTTATAAATGATAGCTACCAAGTGGCTATTAAGTCTTTTCCTTTGAGTTCTATAAAGAAATCATACGGTAAGCTATTTAAGCTTGAGAAGCTAAGTAGAGAGAAAACAGCAGTAGGTAAGGGTGTTTTTAAAATGACAGCACCTACAAGAGCTGAGTGGGGTGCGCATCACACTATAGGTCGTTATACAACGCTTAAAGCTAGACAGTTAGTTTTAGCTAAAGAAATGGCTGCTGATTTTAATAAAACAGAAGTTAGTAAATTATTAACAGACGGGAAATTTATTGAAAAGCTACTTGAGGTTGCTGATCTTAGTAATGTTGAGTTACCCGCTATAGTTTTAGATCAAACTATTAAAGATATAAACGTAGGGTTAGATAGAAAGATAGATGAAAGTAGAAGTTTTGACACCACTATTCAGTTCAGTCAAACAATGTACGACTCTAAACAAAGCGAAGCTGTTATAAAAGCTTTAAAAACTCCATACGCTAAACATGTATATAGAACTAACTACATAGAAAGAACCAACGAAAGATGGTTAGTAAAAGCTATATCTCAAGTGCTAAAAGCTTCTGATATAAAAGATGCTAGAAAAATAGCTGAAGAATTAGGAAAACCTTGGATGGCGAAAAACACTGTAGCTAAAGAAAAACAAAAAGGTCTAGATTTTGCTATAGATAATTTACATACAAAAATAACTGGAGGTGAGGTAACTGTAAGAGCTTTAAACGCTAAGCACGGTATTAAAAGTATAGTAGATTTAAATAGTTTAGATGGTGTTAATAGTGCTAGAAAAGCCATAAATTATATATCTAAAAAATTAACCAAAAGTGAGTTTATAAGAGGTATATATCAGGGTGTTACAAATCCAGCTAGAGTAGCAGGTTTTGAAGTTAATGATAATGTTGGATTAGAAATTAAAAAATCTGAGGCAACAGCTATACCAGAGTTTAAAAGCAATGGTAAAAGAAATAAAGCGTATTACTCGGCATTTAAAAACACTAAAGATATAAATAAAAACGTAAATATAGAATCTACGAAAGACAGCTTTAGAGACGGTAATATAACTAAAAAGGATTGGTATTATGGAAATCCATTCAACAAACTTGATGATAACGGTAAAAAAGCTTTTGTAAAAAAATTATATGATAGCAGTTTAGAAGATAGACGTATATTGTTAAAGCTTGCAGATGTGTTAAGAAAAGGTATTGTAGATGGTGATTTAACATACCAACAAGTGCAGTGGGTTTTAGTAACTCAATTTGGTAACATGGTTGGTGTTGGTAAAGCAGCGGCTGGTCCTAAGTTTTTAATGTTAGATAAGAATGATAATGTATTAACATTTAAAAATTTTTCAGATAAGAAAAAAGATCCAGGTGTACTAGAGCACATGATACCAGCTGATTACATAAAAGGATTAGTTTATGATTATGTTATAACGGGTAATAAAGAAACTTTAGTTGCAGAATTAGAAAATTATGCTACGTTGGTTTTACCAGATGTGATTGATAAAAAACTTAGAGAAGATGGTACTCAATCAGCTATGGGTATAGATCACAAAGTAGGATCTAAACCTACTGATAACAGATATTCAGGTACAGGATTAAGGTTATATGACGTTTCTACAGGTAAGATTATAGACACGGGATTACAATACTCTAAAACAGAATACAATAAATCGGCTAACATAATAAAAGCTGAAAATATAGTTAATGGTCCACCAAAAGGTATAAGTGTATTTGACTTTGATGACACACTTGCTCAAACTAATAGTAAGATATTAGTGACAATGCTTGGTGGTAAGAAAATTAAGATAGATGCTACTGAGTTTGCGCTACAGTCTGCTGATTTAGAAGCTGCTGGTGCAAAGTTTGACTTTAGCGAATTTAATAAAGTTATTGAGGGTAAGAAAGGTCCTTTGGCTGATCTTGCATTAAAAAGACAAGGTAAGTTCGGAAGCAAAGATATATTTGTATTAACCGCTAGGCCACAACAAGCTGCGTATGCTATACATGCATTTTTAAAAGGTATTGGTTTAGATATACCTATAGATAATATCACAGGCTTAGAAGATGGCAAAGCACAAGCTAAAGCTGATTGGATAGCGGAAAAAGCTGCTGATGGTTATAACGATTTCTACTTTGCAGATGATGCTTATAAAAACGTCAAAGCTGTACAAGATACATTAAACCATTTAAATTTAAATCCAAACGTAGAACTAGCTAAGATTCAATTTAGTAAAAGTAATTCAGATATATTTAATGATATACTAGAAGGAACTAAAGGTGTTAAGTCAGAAAAAAGATTTAATCCTGCAGCGGCTAAAGCTAAAGGTGCTACTAGAAAAAACAGTTGGTTTATACCACCTGGTGCAGAGGATTTTCAAGGCTTGATATATCAATTTTTAACTAAAGGTAAAAGAGGAGAGTTACAAAAGAAGTTTTTTGAATTAAGATTGTTTAAACCTTTCGCTAAAGCTAACGCAGCTATGAATAGAGCTAAGCAAGCTTACGTTGACGGTTTTAAAGCTATAAATAAAAGATACCCTGGAGTAAATGAAAAGCTAAATCAAAAGCTTAGTAAAGGTGAATACTTTATGCAAGATGCTGTTAGAGTTTATATATGGAACAAAACAGGTCAAGTAGTTCCTGGTATGGATCAAAATGAAGTTCAATCTTTAGTTAACTTTGTTGAAAAGTACTCAGACATAACGGCTTACGCTAATGACATAATCAATATGTCTAGAGATACAAACTACATAAAACCTAGTGAACATTGGTTAGATGGTAGCGTTGCTAGTGATATACAAGATCTAACGTCTAAAGAAAACAGAAAGAAGTTTCTTGGTGAATGGATAAAGAATAAGAATGAGATATTCTCTAAAGAAAATCTAAATAAAATAGAGGCTATATATGGTGAAGACTATAGATCTGCTCTTGAAGATATTCTATGGAGAATGGAAAATGGAACAAATAGATCAATTGGCACCAACAAATTAGTTAATAACTTCATGAATTGGGTGAATAACTCTGTAGGAGCTATTATGTTTTTCAACATGAGATCCGCTGTTCTTCAGACCATATCTATGGTTAACTTTATAAACTGGTCAGACAACAACCCTGTTAAAGCAGCAGGCGCATTAGCTAACTTTGATCAATACATAGAGGATTTTAGCACTATATTTAATTCAGACATGTTAAAACAGAGAAGATCTGGATTACAAACAGATGTTAGTCACGCTGAATTAGCTAAATCAATAAGAGGTAGAGGTAATACACCAAGTGCTTTATTGAAAGAGTTATTAAGATTAGGTTTCACACCAACGCAAATGGCAGATAGTTTTGCTATTGCTTCAGGTGGTGCTACTTTTTATAGAAACAGAATTAAAACATACGTTGGACAAGGTTTAACAAAACAACAAGCTGAAGCACAAGCTTTTGAAGATTTTGCTGAAATATCAGAACAATCACAGCAATCATCTAGACCAGATTTAATATCACAACAACAAGCTGGTCCATTAGGTAGATTGATATTAGCTTTCCAGAATACACCGATGCAGTATACTAGATTAATTAAAAAATCTATACTAGACCTATACAACGGTAGAGGAGATGCTAAGACACACATATCAAAAATAGCTTACTATGGTCTTGTACAAAATTTAGTTTTTACAGCTTTACAAAACGCTATATTTGCATTAGCATTTGAAGATGATGAAGAGGACAATAAAATACTAGATGCTAAAGGAGCTAGAATGGCTAACAGTATGGTTGATACTATACTTAGAGGTACCGGTGTTTATGGTGCTGCTGTATCTACTATAAAAAATGTATTGCTTAAATTCAAACAACAAGAAGATAAAGGTTGGAACGCGGATCATACTTATACAGTTATTGAGTTTGCTAATCTCTCTCCTCCGATAGGAAGTAAAGCTAGAAAGTTGTACTCAGGTATACAAACCTGGAAATTTAATAAAGAAGCTATTGCTGATTACGGACCAGGTATAGGTAATCCTATATATCAAGCCTTTGGTAATGTTGTAGCTGCAGGAACAAATATTCCGCTAGATAGATTGTTTAATAAGATCAATAACCTTAAAGCAACTCTAAATAGTCAAAATCAAGCATGGCAGAGATTTGCTAACTTCTTAGGTTGGAACACTTGGGATGTAGGATCTGTTGCTAACCCTAAGTTAGAGAAATTAAAAAACAAGAAACGTAAGAAAAAAAGATCTTCAAGTAAAACTAAAGATGCTTACGAAGCTTACAAAAAACGTAAAAAAAATTAATATGAAAAAACTACTATTTGTCTTGATGCTTTTAATAAGCACAAACTCTAATGCTCAGTTCTTTGAAAACCTATATAAAGATTTTCTAAAATACAGTACCATATATGGTGCTGGTGATATTAGTAATTCTATTGAGGCAAAAGAAAATGTATACTTTGTAAGAACTGGAGAAAGTGGAAGTTTATATGACATACCTATAGTAGTAGATGATACTCCTGATTATCCATTTGATTATAGATACGGGTTTGGTATTAGAAAACTAGCTAGGTTTGATTACGAAAGAAAACCTAAAAACTTTTATGATGGTACAGAGAATCAATTAGCTTTCTCAGCACCAACATCTGCTTTTAAAGGTTTAGAATATCAATTTCATTATGAGAAAGAACGTTGGAGAGGCGATATGTTTAAAAATCATAGATTTTTTGTTAAGCATACTGGTATATACCATATAGTTAAAGTAGAGAGTAGAGAGGTTGGTAAAATAAACTTAGATTATCAATCGGCAGAGGTTAGAGCTAGATTACCTATTGGTAAAAACTTTAGCATATCAGCTGGTGCAATATATAGAACACACGACAGACCATATGGATATAATCCAATAGAGATATGGTTAAATGAAACAGAAATATATGTAAATCCAACAACGTTAGAAGAGTTTGAATACCCTAAAAACGCTTGGTATACATTAGGATATGAGTATGGTTATTCTGATCACTTCACAACATACACGGATGCTACGACGGGAGAAGAAGTATCTGATTGGATATGGAAAGATGAAAACGGAGAAATAGTAGCTCACACTGATCTTGAGTTTAGAGAGGAAGTATTTACTGAGCTAATGAATAGATATAATCAAGAAAGATGGAATGGTTTAGAATCATTCGCGGAAATTGCGCCTATCGTCGGTTTTGATTATTATTACTATAAAAATGATTTTTGGTTGCATGCTTATGGAAACTACATATTACCATATCACAAGTACATAAAAGGTGATAAAGATATTTCTTACTTAAATAGAAATAACTGGGGTAAAGGTGGTTTAACAAGAAATGCTGAACCAGAGCAGTGGGAGGATTACTCAGCTGGTATAAATCTAGGTTGGAAAATAAATAAAAGACTAGGTGTATTCATCGAAGGAGAATACAGTAAAATGTGGGCTAGTGAATTATACAACACGTCAATAGGATTAAACTACACTTTAAAATAAAAAACAATGGCGCAAGAAATTGGAGAACAAACTAAGGTAACACTTGACTTAAAAACACTAGGTATTATCATTGGAGGGGTTGTATCATTATCAAGTATGTATTTTATTTTACAATCTGATATAGCATTGGCTATGGAACTTCCTAAGCCTTCTATAGAGAGAATAGAATATGATCTTAAAGATGAGCTCATTCGACAAACAATAATGGACACTCAAGAAGACGTAGACGATATACTGGATGCGCTGGAGAAGCTAGACGAAAGACTATACGAAATCTCTAAAAACAGGTAACTATGAAACTAATCAAATTTATTTTAATATTTTTAAGTTTAAGCGTTTATGCACAGTCTGATGTTCCTGGTGTAAATTGGATTGATGACGCTAGTTTTGATGAAGCTATAAAAGGAAATGCTTTTGAAGAAAAAGATATTGTTGTTGTAGAATTTTGGGCTGAGTTCAATAAAGAAAACTGCTTTGCAGAGTGGGCTGATTTAGACGTGCCTTATTATAGGGTGGATATAGCTAAAGCTCCATTAGCAAAAAAGAAATATAGAGTTAGAATGGCTCCAACAATAATAATATTTAAGGAGGGTTTGAAAGAAGTAGTATTCAAAGCAAGTTTAGACTTGTTACTACCTACTGATCTAGCTGAAATAAAAGAAGCTATAGAAGAGGTTAAGAAAGCTGCCGCGTTTTGATGAGGCTTATAATATTCATGCTAATGTCTAATGTGTGTTTTTCTCAAATAGCACATGACAAAAAACAGCATTATGCAGCTGGGGTATTAACAAGTAGTGTTACTTACGCTTATGTTTATACTAAAACAAATAACAAAAAGAAAGCAGCTATATACAGTATAGCTTCAGCTGTGGTAATTGGTACTTTAAAAGAAGTTTCTGATTCAAGACAACCTAACAACAGGTTTGATCCTAACGATCTGTTGGCAACCACGCTAGGTGGTATATCTGTTGGGGTAACTATTCAATTATTTAATAAAAAAAAATGAAAAAACTATTGAAAAAATTTTGGGACTGGGTTTTTAGTCAAACTACTATTGATGAAAAAGTAGTAGCTGCAGCTAAAGAAGTAAAACGTAGAGCTGACTTAGTTAACCAAGAGGTTAAAGATGTTAAGAAAGCTATTAAAGAAGTAGGTAAACAAATTGGTGACGTAGCTGATGCTGCTGAAGGTAAGCCAAGAAAAGGTAGAAAAAAGAAAAGTGTTAAGTAAACATATAAGTTACAAGGAAGGCGTGTATAGCATAACAGCGAAACGACTTGGCCTTAAAAATGACCCTACAGAGGAGCATTTAATAAATATGATAGAACTAGCAGAAAAAGTGTTTGAACCTCTTAGGAAGCACGTAGGTGGTCCTGTGAAGATCAATTCCTTTTATCGTGGACCAGAATTGAATAAAGCTATTGGTGGAAGTTCTAGTTCTCAACACTGTGACGGTATGGCTATGGATATAGACGATAAGTATGGTCACATGTCAAATGCTAATATGTATAAATACATAAAAGAAAACCTAGACTTTGATCAAATGATATGGGAGTTTGGTGACGATGATAACCCTGATTGGGTTCATGTAAGTTATGTAGATGAAGAATCTAATAGAAATAGATGTTTAAAAGCTTATAGAACACCAGGTTCTAGAGGCACAAAATATATGGTAATATGAGTAAATGTTAAATAATATTAGATATAAGTAATTATATTATAAACAAGACAATATGAAAAAATCAATTTTAATTTTATTATTAGCAACCGTGTTTAGTTGCGGAGTTCAAAATCAACAACCTAAGATATTAATAACACATGTATTAGCTGTAACCGAACATGGAGATACATTGAGGTTACCTATAAGTGCTATAAAACCTAATGTTTATAATATTATAAACTACAGTAATGGTTACAATAGGTATCCTTACTATAACAGTTACAATAACTATAATAATTTTCCAAGGTATAAGCCTAGCGGAAATGTTTATGTTAAACCTAGCAACAATGCAGACAACAATACCCCTGCAACAACACCCGCGATCAAGCCTAGAGTTACTCCACCAAACCCAGTATCACCAAGCGGTAATGCTGCTATAAATAAAAGAGGGGGAAATTAATCCCCCTTTTTTTATTATCCGTCACAAGCTAAACAATCTTCATTCATAGCTTGACTAGCAATGTCTCCACGTAATACAGACTCAGTACGAGTATAGTATAAAGTTTTAACACCCTTTTTCCAAGCTTCAAAATGAACTTTGTTTATCCATTTAGGTGTAGCTACACTAGGAAAAGCTAAATTCAAACTAACCGATTGATCTACATATTGCTGTCTCAATCCAGCCTGATTAACTAATTCTAGTTGATTAATCTCCTTAAAAGTTTTAAATACCTCCTTTGCGGTGACGCCGTGCGCCATAACAATATCATCAAGCTCAGCAATATCTTGTATGCTACCACCGTCAGCAAGGATCTTGTTCCATGTCTCTTCATTGTTTATTTTCAGTTTCTTTAACAACTTAACTAAAGTAGGGTTTTTTCTTATGAAAGTGCCTTTAGCAGTTTGCTCCGTGAACACGTTAGCAGCCCAAGGTTCTATCCCCGGCGAAACATTCCCACTAAGCTTACTGTTAGAAACAGTGGGAGCCACAGCGCGTAGATGAGTATTACGCATACCAGTTCCAGAACACCATAAAGGTTCTCCGTAAGTTTCAGCCAATGCCATTGAAGCTCTTTCACTTTCAATTTTGATCTGACTAAATATTTTCCTAGTCTCAAACTGAGCAAGTAAACCTTCGAAGCTGATCCCTTTCTCTTGTAGGTACGTATGCCAGCCCAATACTCCAAGGCCAAGCGCTCTGCCTTTGGTAGCTGAACGGATTGCATTTTCAAATCCTCGTAAACCTTTAGCTCTTTGTATAAACTCCTCCATGACTCCATCGAGAAACCATATACTATCGTAAATAAGGTTTGTACCTTTCCATTCTTCATACTTTGCTAAATTTAATGATGACAAGCAACATACAAAACTGTGATTTTCATCAGTATGTAGTGTTATCTCAGAACATATGTTTGTCATGTGAACTTTGAGACCGTTATCTTTATATGCTGTTGGGTTATTTTTGTTTGTATTGCCCTTAAATAAAATATAAGGTTCTCCAGTTGCTTTACGCTTTTGAAGTAACTTACTCCATCTCTTTCTAGCATCTTTATCTCCTCCTTCAACCCTTCGCATAAACTTGTCGCCGACCACAGCACACTGGTGTAGGTTGAGGGATTGACGATTAACGTCTCCTTTAGGTTCTCTAATTTCGAGCCAATCTTCAAAATCGGCATGTTCAATATTGATGTTAACTGAAGCAGCTCCTCGTCTGACAGATCCTTGATTAGTTGCGAGTATTGTTGAATCGTATATTTTACAAAAAGGCACAACGCCGTCACTTGTTCCATTACCTGTTATATTAGCGCCAGCGGGTCTGATTTGATTAATACCGATACCAACTCCACCGCCGTGCTTAGCGAGTAGCATCATCTCTAGATTTTTTTGGCCTATGTCTTGTATGCTATCAGCCACGTCGATACCAAAACAGCTAATAGGTAGACCACGATCAGTACCGGTATTACTAAGTACCGGACTAGCCAAGCATAACCATCCGTTCCAAATATACTCGAAGAAAGTTTCTGCCATTTCTGGTTTATATAATCTACGAGCAACCGTCTTTGCAACTCTTTGATAAGCTTCCTTTGGTGTTTCTCCGTGATATAAATACCCTCCAGAGATCGTTTTTTTGTATACTTCGGTGTCTCCCCACTTTGGGTAGTCTTCACCTTTTTTCCATTCATTGTTCCACATTATTTTATAAAATGAGTTAACCAGGCTATAAGCCCATTAATATTTAACGCAACAAGGTTCCATTGTTTTCTTGAAGACGTTTGCATAATAACACATAAAAAACCTACTATAAATAATCTAGGTTCTAGTGTCCATTGTCCTGCTATCAGAAAACCCGCACCCATATAACCTATACGGGATGCGAACTTTTGATATGACGTTAGTTTGTTAGTATATCTTAAAAACTTTAATAATCTATACTTCCAACGTCTTTTTCTATTCATTACCATATGTCTTCGAAGTCTTCTCCTTCGTTAGCTTTCGAGTAATCCGTTGGCCTAATACTGAAAAAATCAGTATGAGTGACGCCCCCGGTAAGATGGTAAAACCAATCAAGGCTAGCTGCTGCTTTAGAGTCATATGCAAAATACGACCCCAAGTCAACATAACCGAGTTCCACAAGTTTTTCATTTGTTCTTTTTCTAATAAATTGTTTTAAATCATTTGCTTTAATACCTTCAATGTCACCCATTTCAAACATTTTGTCAATATAGTTTTCTTCTAACTTAACCATAGTGACTGCTGCTTCAGTTGTGTCTTTACGACAGGCTTCTAATAAAGTACTATCTTCTTGGCACATCTGTCTAAACAACTGACAACCCATTTTACTGTGTAAGCTTTCGTCTCTTACAGACCATTTCATTTGCTGTCCAATCCCTTTAAGTAGGTTGCGTAGCTGAAAGCTATAAAGTACAGCAAAGGCACTATAAAGGCTAACGCCTTCAGCAAAAGCGGAGAAAATTGCCAAGGAAGTTCCAATGCCAACATGGCTAGTGCCACTGTAAGCAACCAGATTATCAAAACGATCGGCTGTCGCAGGTTCGTGTAAAAACGCTTCATAGTCTTCTAGTTTTAGTGATTCATTTAAGTAGCTGTAAGCTACAGCATGTACAGTTTCTTGAGAACCGAACATCATTGCCATTTGTTGTATTTCGTGTTTAGGAAACCAACCAACAACTTTTTGTGTCCAGTAATCTGATACAGCACATTCAGTTTGTGCAAAGCCTAATAGTATATTACCTACTAAGTTTTTTTCTTCATCTGTTAATTTTTCATTCCAATCTTTAATATCACTTTGCATTGAGATTTCAGTATGTAACCAAAATGCTTGTGCTTGTTTTAACCAACCCTCAGTGTAATACTCAGGGTATTCAAACGGTTTGTACGCTATGCGCTCGTCAAACAAACCCATTACTGCTTGAATATTTCTAGTGCAACATCTATAAAAGGTATGTATAGCACATGAGTGGTTTGTGTTTCTTCTTCGTAAGACCTACACCCTAGTAGTATACCAGGGTAGAAGCCTAATGACAGGCTCCAATTCTTTTTTTCTTTCATATATTGTAATCTTTACATTGTTTTAATAAGTCTTTATATCTAATTACTCCGAACTGCTCCCATCTCCATTTGATCCACGTGTTTAATTTCCGTTCGCCGTACTTTTGCCTGGATATTCTTTTTCCTTCTCCAGGATTAATCTTACTGTCTCGTCGCATTCTTTATGATTTTGAGGTTTATATAATGTAAGTGGTCCTAATCTTCTTTCGGTTATAAGCTTTTTGAAAAGCTTCCACCTAAGTGGAAACGATTCATTAGCTCTACCTTTAGTTTCAATTATAAAACCCTTACCCACGAAGTCTGGCGTATATTTAATGTTTAGTATTTTCTTACTACCTCTGTTTTTGTATTCCCCTTTACCATTACCACATCTTTCGTATGATTGGAACGGAAAATCAAAAGCTTCAGATAGCTCAAACGTTTGGCCTTCATACAAAGATGTTATCTTTGCTTTACGTAAGGCCATATACATATATCGCTCTAGCCCAGAAGCAAAGTTGATACCATCATATGTTATCTTCTTTGATTGTACTGGGCCTTTTTTTCGTTTATAAAGCTTCTTCATCGACGTCTATATTAGTTACATCTGCGGTAAACCTTTTATAAGCAACCTCTTCAATCTCCTCTTGCAAACAGTGTCTAGCTGATTCAAGGTATAATATTGCATCCATTAATTCCTCTTGTACATCAACAATAAATCTACCTAGATCTTTCTTCTGACCTTCAATCTCTTGCATCATTGTAGCTCCATATTTCTTTTGACCTATTAAGCTACGTTCGTCCATCTTCCTTAGTACGTTCTGTACTATCTT
>Ga0209709_10000129_pt1 | contig 70500 bp, 48 predicted proteins | sample ArcticOcean_MG_C_2_FD_187435 | JGI IMG/M metagenome (GOLD analysis project Ga0209709, IMG submission 187435) | Marine microbial communities from western Arctic Ocean - ArcticOcean_MG_CB4_136 (SPAdes) (version 2) | ecosystem: Environmental > Aquatic > Marine > Oceanic | place: Arctic Ocean... | reverse complement strand
TTCAAATAAGGATTTATTTCTATTATATTCAATTTTTGCATTATCAAGAATAATTTTTAATGAGGCAACGCGTCCCTTGGCACTATTTAACGATCCTTCATTTGGAACGACTTTTACCTTAGCTAGGAGATCTCCCTCTTTCACCTCATCTCCTTCTTCAACAAATAATTCTTGAATAATTCCTGAAATCTGAGGCTTAATCTCAACTTCATCTTCAGGAATAACTTTTCCGGTAACAACTGTTTTCTCCTCCACAGAAGACATAAAAGCTGTTTGAGTTTCATACACAGTAATTGATTTACTATTCGTTTTTACAAAATAAGCAGCGGCAAATAATGCTCCACAAATTATCAGTGTTATACTTAAGTATTTTAAAAATTTCATATTGTAGTAGATTTATTTTATAATTTATTCTTCTCTTAGTGCGTCTATAGGTTTAATACTTACTGCTCGTTGTGCCGGAATTAATCCAATCAAAGTTCCTAGTGTTACCATAATAAATAATGCCCCTAAAACAAATGGAATTGGAACAGTAGGGTTAGTATAAGGAAAGTCAGTCATATCAATAGTGAAGGCATTTATACCTGCTAATACAAATGCACCAAGTATAATTCCAAGAATTCCAGCAATTATAGTAAGAAAAACTGACTCCAATATTATCTGTACACGAACCTCTCCTGGAGTTGCTCCCAATGCTCTTCTTACTCCTAGTTCTTTAGTCCTTTCTTTTACAGAAATCAATAAAATATTACCGATCCCTATAACACCTGCAATTATTGTTGCAACTCCAACAACTAATGATAGAAAGGTCATTCCTTCTGCAAATCCCATAATACTATTAAAAATTTCACCTAAATTAAAAGACCCAAAAGCCCTATCATCTTTAGGTGAAACTCTATGAATTCTTTTAAGAGTTTGCTTTACTTCTGTCTCGACTTTTACAACATCAGCATCATCATAAGCAGCAATATTTAACCACCCCACATAATCCCCGGTATTATATAAGTTTTGATAAGTTGTGAAAGGAATAAAAACGTCAGAATCTGAATCAAAAGGACTTCCTTGTCTAAAAACTAGGACTCCAACTACTTTAAAGAATACATTATCAACCCTAACATATTTACCTACAGGATTTTCATTTTGCTCAAATAAGTCAGATGCTGTTCTCTCTCCAATAACACAAACTTTTCTTTTATTTTTAATATCTTCTTGATTGATAAACCTTCCTCCGTCATATATATCCTGAGTAGATATTTTTCTAAATTCAGGAAAATCTCCAAAAATAGCATAATCTCCTGAGTTGTTATTTCTAACAATATTAGCTGGGGCTCCTCCTCCAAAGCTTCCTCGAGAATTTCTTGGAACTATATATTTAATTTGAGGAATTCTTTTTCTTAATATTTCAACATCTTGAAGTTTTAGCTTAGGTTGTCTTCCAATTTTAAAACCATCATAGGGTATACTTGTTGATTGAGACCACACAAACATCGAGTTCATCGCTACTTTTTGAAACTGTCTTTCAAAACCATTATCTAATCCTTTAGCTGAACCGGATAGTGCTATATAAATAAAGATGCCCCAAAGAACTCCAACAATAGTTATTGCAGTTCTTACTTTGTTTTTTTGAATTGAACCAAAAATTTCTTGCCAAGTATCTCTATCAAAAATTATTTTTAAACTATTCATCTCTTAATGCAACAATTGGTTTAATGGAAGCAGCTCTTTTTGCTGGAATATATCCAGCTATTGCTCCAAAAATAATTAGAATAAATGTCGAAAAAATAGCAGTAGAAATATCCACATAAGGATTTCTTATAAAAAACTTATCTAAAGTATCTCCCAAATTCTTTAAAATCACTATTGCAATAATCATTCCTATAGAGCCAGATAAAGTGGTTATAAAAATGGATTCCTGAAGAATCATAGCTATAACTGATCTTGGAGTTGCACCTAGTGCTTTTCTAACACCCAATTCTTTAGTTCTTTCTTTTACAACAAAAACCATAATATTTGAAATTCCAATAATACCTGCTATTAAAGTCCCCAAACCAACAAAAGTGACGATATATTGCAGGACACTTGAAAACTGTTCGTTTTGACTAGCGGCTTGAGCAACATTTCTGATGTAAATACCCTTTGAATCAGTAGGGTCAATAGACTTTTTATTTTTCAAAAACAATCTTAATTTTTTTTCAAATATGAGTGCAATTTTTAGACCTAATTCAGGTTTAAAACTAACTAGTATTTGATCAATTTTATCATTACTTTTTTCAAGAAGTTGTCGAGTCGTATAAGGTAAAAAAATAATTCTTTCTTCATTGTCTCCTCCTTCATCTTGAAAAACCCCTATTACTTTAAAAGCAACACCAGCTAAAGAAATATATTTTCCTAAAGGATCTTCCTGTTTAAAAAGATCTAATGCAACTAACCTTCCTATTACTACATTTTTAGTTTTATTTTTTACATCATTTTCATTTAAATAACGCCCTTTCATCATTATTGTTTTTTCAAAATATTGATGAGAAGGTGCTACTCCTTGAGTAGAATAATTATTAGATTCATTTTTATAACTTGAAAGTGCAAATCGATTTATTCTGGGAGTAATATATTCTAAATAAAAAGGGAAATTTAATTTAATGTCTTCCAAATCTGAATTTTTAAATTCAATACGTCTATTTGATTTAAATCCTTTGTAGGGCTTTGAAGTTTTACCTGTAAACATTCTTATGCTGTTTGTCGCATCATCAAGAAACTCTTCTTTAAAGGTGTTTTTGAGACCATTTCCAAAACCAAATAAAATAATAAAAATAAAAATTCCAAGAGCCACGGTAAACCCTGATAAAAAAGTTCTGAGTTTATTTTTATTAATAGTTTGAAAAATTTCTTGCCAACGATCTAAACTAAACATAATTTGAAGCTAATACTTGTTTTACTTTTTTATCCTCTATAATAACACCGTCTTTCAAACGAACTATTCTTTTGCACATTTTAGCAATATCTTCTTCATGAGTAACTACTAAAATAGTTTTCCCTTCTTCATTGATTTTTTGAATTAAATCCATAACTTCATTTGATGTAGTTGTATCAAGAGCACCTGTAGGTTCGTCTGCCAACAAAACTTTTGGTCTAGCAGCCATAGCTCTTGCAATTGCAACTCTTTGTTTTTGTCCTCCTGATAATTCACTTGGAAGGTGAGTTGCCCATTCCTTAAGGCCAACTCTTTCAAGGTAATTAAGAGCAATCTCTTGACGCTCTTTTCTTTTTATTCCCTGATAATAGAGAGGTAGAGAAACATTTTCAAGAGCATTTTTGTAATTAATCAAATTAAATGATTGAAATACAAAACCTAGAAACTTGTTACGATATCTTGCAGCCTTAGTTTCATCTAAATCTTTTATAATAACATCATCAAGGGTATACTGACCTTCATCTAAAAGATCTAACATTCCTATAATATTTAAAAGTGTGGATTTACCTGATCCTGAGGAACCCATGATAGCCACCAGTTCTCCTTCTTCAACTTTAAAATCAATTCCTTTTAAAACGTGTAAAGTATTCTTACCCATTTTATATGATTTATGAAGATTTTGAATGTTTATCATTATTTTTAATTTATGCGACAAATATACATCATTATAATAGTTGATTTAAGCAATAATTACGAGAGCTATTAGTTTGTGAAATGTTTGATTATTTATAATTCAAAAGGTTTAATCACTTAATTAATTATTGTCATTTTTAAATTTAAATTGTCTTTCAATTCAAAGATCATGTCTTTAAATTTAGGTGGTCCCATTATGGGTTGAATATTATTTGAATTTCCATAACTTTCTTTAGGTATCCCAATCCAATTTAAATCTATTTTTCCATTATTATTTTTATCATGGAAGAACTTAACCGCATATTTTCCTGCATTAAAAGAATCTATTTTTATAATACATTTTCTCTCAAAAATTGAAATTTTATTTATGGCTAGAATTTTATTTTCGTTATTATCAAAAACTGCTAGCATTAAATATCCTTCATTACTTTTTAATTTAGTCACTTCAATACTTAACGAATAGGGGCCTTTTTCTTTTATGAAGTAAGAAGTGTTTTCATTAAAATTATTTTGACCGAAAACTGTCTGAGTGTTAATAATAATGATTAAAAGTAATTTCAATTTGAGTCTAGGGCATATGTATATCAAAAAGTTAAATGCCTTTTCTGTTGGTCTCATCATTTAATTGTTATTTTAAATTGATGAAGGGGAATTTTATTTATTGAAAAAGTAATAGCTTCAATAATTGAATTATAGTTTTCTAGATTAATTACACCTAGGGTAACGATTAGTATTATAATAATCAAAGTAGATATCCATACCCCTATTAAAACAAATACTGAAGCACTATTCATCCTGATTTTTGGTTTTCCAGTTAGAAGAATTAAGGATAGGTTTAATAAAAAAACAAATGGTATTCCGAAAACAAAAACACAAGTCAAAAATATTAAAAGACCCTCCACTCCAAAACCAAACAATGATAGAGTGAAGGGGATACCTGAGGTTAAGAAAAACCCTCCAACTGTTCCTCCAATAATTAGTCCAATTAAACTAAGGAATGAGATGAAAACCAAAATAATTCCAAAAAAAAAGGCAATTGTTCTTAAAGCAATTGGAATGATTTTTAGAAAAAAATTAACACTCGATTTTGAAGCATTTTGAATTGGTCCCATTGTTTTTTTATAATCCCCTTTTTTAACAGAATCACTTAACTCTTCATACTCTTCTTTGATTTTATTTTTTATACTAGAAATGTTTACAGATTCTCCTTTCATTTTTATTTTATCTGCAGTTGTTTTTGCCTCAGGTACAAAAATCCAAATTAGAATATATGTCAGAATAGTAAAGGGAACACCAAACACAAAAAGAATAAATAAAACAAGTCTAACCCAAAGAATATTTAGAGCAAAATATTTACTGACTCCTCCAGCAACTCCACCAAGCCAATAATCGTCTGGATCCCTGAAGAACTTTCTCGTAATTTTAGAATTCGTGTTTTCTTCCAAAATTTCATCACCTGCTAGGTCTTCAATACTCCCTAATGTTTGAATAACTATTTCTACTTGTTTTTCTGAAATCACATAGTTATCAAAATTTTTATACTGAGAAAACAATTCTGCAATACGAGACTCTATATCTTCTATTATTTCTTCTTTTCCCAATGTTGATTGGAATAACTGTTCCAGGCTTTTTAAATAGAGTTTTAATTTTAAATAACCTTTTTCATCAATAGAAAACTTGATTTGGGCAAGATGTATACTTATAGCTTTGTTCATTTAATGTTTTTTATAAGCTCATTGACTGTGTTTGATAATTCATTCCAAGAGACGTTTAGTTCAGATAAAAACTCTTTTCCTTTTTTAGTTATATTGTAGTATTTTCTAGGTGGCCCGTTTTTAGACTCTTCCCAGTGATATTCTAATAATTCACTATTTTTCAGTCTTGTTAAAAGAGGATATAAGGTTCCCTCTACAACAAGAATTTTAGAAACTTTGAGCGTTTCAAGAATTTCAAATGAATACTTAGCCTTCTTTTTTAGAATTGATAAAATACAAAACTCTAAAATTCCTTTTCTCATCTGAGCTTTGGTATTTTCTATATTCATAAACCTGTAACTTTAAATAAATTTATTTTTCCAATAATTCATTTTTTTTAATTGATATTATAATAAATGATTGATCATCGTCATCATTCTCCTCATAAGCTATTATCCATTCACCTTTTAACCCATCAATGTTTTCTCCATCAATAGTTAAGTTTATGTCATTAGTTACATGAACACTGGGTCTCACAAATTCAACACAAGAATTAAGTGATAATGCAACTATTAATACTAGAATTTTATTCATTGTAATAATTTTAATTAAAAATCAAATATAGTACATAAAAAGGTACTATGCAAAACATAGTACTAAGTTTTAATTTTTTTTTATATAATTGAAGTTCTTTAAAAAACATTATAAACTAAATAATTGAAAAAAATTAACTTTTATATATTTTGGAAATTCTCCAACTAACCAAAGCAACCAAGATATAAGGTATTGCCATCAAATAAACAATCCCATTATTAATCCCCTTAGCTGTTTGTTGTCCTTCCTCTGACTCTAAGACAGCTCTACACATTGAACATTGAGCATTAACAGGATCAATAAATAATATTAATATTAATAAAAGTAATGTTCTAATTTTATTAACTGACATAATATGGAGATATCATTAAATAAACTATTACACCAGTTACAGCTATATAAAGCCAAATTGGAAATGTAATTCTTGCAATTCTTTTATGGTCTTCAAAGAGTTTTGAAATAGCCTTTACATAGGTTATTAAAACCATAGGAATGATTCCAATAGAAAGTATAATATGCGTTATTAGTATGAAAAAATAAATATTTCGAATCAGGCCTTCTCCTCCATATGTAGTTGGATCAGACGTCATATGATACGCCACATACATTCCTAAAAAAATAACGGATAAGGCTATAGCAAATTTCATCAACCTTTGATGTAAAACAATATTTTTTTGTTTTATTGATACAAGTGCAAAAATTAATAAAACTGCAGTTATACCATTAATTGATGCATAAATAGGAGGTAAAAAATTAAGAGGAGCAACATTAGGTATTCTGATCCCAAATAAAATTGCAACAGCAACAGGTATTACTATTGATAAAAGAATAATCCATTTTTTATACTTTAAAGGGGGTGCAATAGATTCTTGTTTTTCCATAATACTATTCTTTCAATAATTTAGGAATATCCTCTAAGAGCATGGCTGTGCCTTCTGGAAATTCTGAGTTTTCTTGATCAATTCCAAGGTAATAAACAATTGGATTTCCGAATGAATCTAATCTAGATCTAATGTACCCTTTTTTGTCTATTAAAGCAAAGTATCCCTGATGTTCAAAGCCTCCTGCAACTTCAGGGTTAATTGATGAAAAGATATTAAATCCTTTATTAGATAACTCAAATACAGACTTTTTATCTGAAGTTAAAAAATGCCAATTTTTGGAAAAAACATCATATAATTCAGCATATTGTTTTAAAATTTTTGGTGAATCATGTTCTGGATCAATAGTAAAAGAAGCAATTCCAAAATCAATTCTATCTCCAAATGCTTTCTCTAGCTGTTTCATGTTCTTATTCATGATAGGACAAATACTGGGACAAGTGGTGAAAAAAAACTCAACTACATATACTTTATTATTAAAATCTTCATTACTAATTATCAAATTATCTTGATTTGTCATTAGAAATGATGGAACTTTTTTTGCTTCTCCATTAAGTATAATATAAGATAATGGCTTAGGTCCTGAAGATCTGTTGTTTTCAACAATTTTAGAATTTTTAACTCTGTCTATAATTACTGGAAATAATCTAACCGCAATGACAATTATAATAAACGATAAAATTAATGAGTAATATTTTTTCATAATGAATCTACCTAACAGAGTATTTTTTTAGCGCTAATCGATATTCTGCTAAAATGACTTTAACATCATCTTCCATTTTATTGTTAATTTCAGCAACTGATTCGGCATTATACCCAAACAAAGTTCCGATATCTTCATCATCATCACGCCCTCTTAAGTTGCCGTTTCGATCAATTATAAAGACATAAGGTGTGCTATGCTTAGCGTCTAACTCAAGTGTTGTTTTTAAGCTTGTAAAATGATTTTCAATGTCTATGGAAGAACCTTTCATGAATTTCCAATTAACAAGGTCAGTACCAGCTCCCTTTGACAAATCTTCTTCTAATAAAACAACCTGATTTTCTTGATCATTAGTGATTAAAGCGACAAACTGAAAATCTTTAAATTGATAAAATCGCTTATAAATTTTTTGATTTAGGTTAAAAGCATCACCTTTTTTTAAATTCAAATCTGATCCCCAATAACATAAAACAGTAATATGGTCATTCAAAATAACTTTATCATCTCTTAAATGTGTAAAAGAACTTAAATCCATCACACCAGTTGTTAGAACTGGAAGTTTTGCAAAGTTATTTTTTCCAGAAGCAAAAAATAAATAGATGACTATTGGGAAAATAAACAAGATTCCTAGGACTATAAACTTTTGAGTTTCTTTTTTCATTTAACAATAAATATTATAAAAGTGAAACCCAATTAAAAGTTCCAACTAACAAAACCATCCTGCATTACATTGAAAATATAATCTCCTTCAAGTAATATTATAAAAATTAAATATGGTATTAGAATAATTAATGGAAGAACAATTGCGTTTTTTAGTCCAGATTTTTCATCCCTAATGTGCATAAAATCCCATGCAATATAATACGCCTTAACTAATGTTAGAATAATAAAAATCCAATTAAGTAATTTAATTCTTATAAAGGGTGTCATTAAAATTTGCGGTTTTACAATTCCGAGAATAACTTCAACTGTTGTTACAATTGATAAAAAAATTAATACTCCCCATATCTTTTGTGTATTTGATTTAAATTTCAAATAACCTCTGAAAATTGCTAATTTATGTGTGTCGTCTGCCATATTTTTTTTTTAAACGAGATAGAAAAATGTAAATACAAAAACCCATACCAAATCAACAAAATGCCAGTATAAACCAACTTTTTCAACCATTTCATAATGCCCTCTTTTTTCATAAGTACCCATTAAAACATTAAAGAAAATAATGATATTAATAACTACCCCTGAAAAAACGTGAAATCCATGAAACCCAGTTATAAAAAAGAAAAAGTCTGCAAAAAGACGATTTCCATATTCATTGTGAATAAGGTTTGCTCCTTGAACAACTTGGATTGCACTTTCAATTTTAGCCAGGGATTCTTCTCTAGATAAAATAGTTTTATCCCCTGAAGAATTAAGTTTTTCTGTTCTAATTAATAATTCTTCATTATTTTTGAAACCTGCTTTTACCTCAGAAACAGTAATTTCTGTAACTGATGGCTCATAACTGAACCATAAACCATTACTGCTTTCGTGAGTAGATCGCTCGGTGGGTAATTCTAAAGCAAAATCTTCTATAGAAATTCTTTTATCATCAGTATTTATAAATTGCAGAATCTGACCACCATTTGTTTCTAAAGCACCATACTCTCCTTTGATAAAGTTTTTCCATTCCCATGCTTGAGAACCAACGAAAATAGCACCTCCTATTATTGTTAAAAACATATAAAAAGCAACCTTAGATTGTTTCATGTGATGTCCAGCGTCTACGGCAAGAACCATAGTAACAGAAGAAAAAATTAATACAAATGTCATTAATGCAACATAATACATTGGAGCATTCACGCCATGAAGAAAAGGGAAGTGATTAAAAACTTCATCCGCAATTGGCCACGAATCAATGTTTTTAAAACGAGAAAAAGAATACGCCACAAGAAATCCAGAAAAAGTTAGTGCATCAGAAACTATGAAAAACCACATCATCATTTTTCCATAGGTTGCTTTAAAAGGCTGTTTATCTCCTCCCCAAAGTGTCTCGTCTTCAGAATGCTCCTTAGCTGTTAGTTCCATAAAAAAATTTAAAATTAATTTTTAGCAAATTTATTAATTCTATTTGTACAAAACCACAAATAAATACAAATAACACCAAAGAAAATCTAGAAAATGCCAAAAAACAACTCCAAGTTCAATGCCTAGTTTGTTTGAGCCAGAATATTTACCTTTAATTAAGTTATATAATACAACGAATAAAACAATTATTCCTGCAAATAAATGTGCCATATGTAACATCACTAACACATATAAAAAAGAGGTTGTAATTGAGCTTTGAGCACCAGTAAAATAATATCCTGAATTTATAATTTGACCAAAACCTTCAAACTGATAGTAGATAAAAGTAAAAGCTAATAGTATTGTGAAAATGATAAACATTATTGATTTTTTTAATGAATCAATAGAGTTAAAGTGTTTTGCAAAACCAAAAGTAATACTACTTAGTATTAAAATAAAAGTACTAATCGTAAATGCTAGAGGCATTTCAAAAGAAGTAAGCCAGTCTGATCTTGATGAGCTAACTACATATGCACTGGTTAGCCCTGCGAATGTCATTGTTATGCTCACCATTCCGATAAGAAGCATCATCTTTTTAGCTTTAATATTTATTTTTTCTGATATCATTGTTTTTTATTAAAATTTATCTAAAACATAAATAATTTGTACAGATGTTAAGTATAAAATACTTGAATACATAAGGTTTTTTGCTGCTTTATTCGTTCGTTCTTTCATTAATCTAAATGCAAAAAATAACATTCCTAAGCCGCAAATAAGAACTAGAAGCCCTCCAAAAGGAGATAGGTTCAATGTGCCTGTATATTTAGTCATTGGCAATAAAGATATAACCACTGTCCAAATAGAATAGAAAACTACTTGAAATGCACTGGCATTATCAGTTTTCCCAGTTGGCAACATTTTGAATCCGGCCTTTTTATAGTCTTTATCAAACATCCAGGCAAGTGCCCAGAAATGAGGAAATTGCCAAAAGAATTGAAATAGAAATAAAACACCCGGCTCAATACCAAAGCTGTTAGTATACGCAACCCAGCCCAGCATATAAGGAATTGCTCCAGGAACTGCACCAACAAAAACAGACAAAGGAGTTTTTATTTTTAGAGGAGTATAAGTGAAAACGTAAAGACAGATGGATATGGCTCCGGTTAAAGCTGTTTTAAGATTTATTAGGTATAATGCTCCTATTCCTAATATAGACAGAAACAATCCAATAAATAAAACCTGGGATGGGGTTATTCTTTTTCCTGGAAGAGGCCTACCTGAAGTTCGATTCATTAAACCGTCTTTATCTCTTTCAATTAATTGATTAAAAACATTGGAAGCTCCAACCATGGCATACCCTCCAACAAAAAGCAAAAGAATGGGTTTTAAGCTAATTGATTCCGCTGCTAAAAAATATCCTGCTAAAGATGAAAAAACAACACTTAAAGCAAGTCTAATTTTTGTTAATTGAAAAAAATCATTGAGGGTAAGTTTCAAGCCTGAATATATATTACTAGATGGAGTTAATTGTTTTACAAAGATAATTCATGTAACATAAAGTACCTATAATAATATTCCTTTTAAATAAAAAACCCAGCTTCATAAAGCTGGGTTTTTAGTTGTTAATTTAATTTAAATGTTATCGGGATAGAAAACGGAACTCTAACTGGTCTTCCTCTTTGTCTACCTGGAGTCATTCGAGGTAGCTTGCTTATGATTCTGTGAGCTTCTTTTTCTAAGTTTTTATCAGGACCACGTTCTCTAATATTTCCAATAGTACCATCCTTGTTAATGATAAAACTTACATATACCCTTCCTTGAATACCCATTTCTTGAGCGATGTCCGGATATCTAAAGTTTTTTCTAATATGCTTATTTATTTGTTCCTGGAAGCAGCTTCTTCTTTCTGACTTTTTTACACGTTCACAACCAGGATAAATTGGAACGTCTTCAATAACAGCAAAAGGAACTTCTACATCGTCATATTCTTCTTCAATTTCTACTTCTTCTATTTCAACAATCTCATCTTGATCTGTTTCTGTTGATTCTATCACAGTCTCTTCGACTTCTTCTTCATCTTCTACAATCTCAATAACTTCTGGTGCTGGAGGAGGAGGAGGAGGAGGAGGAGGGGTTTTAAGTTGCTCAGTGATTGGAACATCTTCGTCATCGTCATCGTCTATGTTTAGCGCTTCATAAGCATATACTGTAGCATATGTTTTCCACTCAATGGCGCGCCAAGTTATCAACAATATAACTGCTAAGCCTATAACGAAATAAAGTGAGCTGTTTTTAGAATGATCAGCGTTTGGATTCTTTTTTGGTTGCATACTTAGGAGTTTAAAGATGCTAATCTAGAAAAAATTGTAAAAAAAACCTCATTAAACTTATCAATGTTGAAACAAAATAATTTTAAAAGAGAGATTAATTTCCATTTAACAACTCCTCATACGCCTCAGAGTCTAGTAAAGAGTCAATTTCTTTAATATTTTTTACTTTAATTTTAATCATCCAACCAGCACCATAAGGATCATCATTAACAAGTTCAGGAGTTGCTTCAAGCTCTTCATTAAAAAACTCTACTGTTCCCGAAACTGGCATAAAAAGATCCGAAACAGTCTTAACTGCCTCAACAGAGCCAAAAACAGCTTCATTATCTAAATCTTCTCCTGCTGTCTCTACTTCAACATAAACTATATCTCCAAGTTCACTTTGAGCAAAATCAGTAATACCAACTGTTACTTGGTCTCCATTTATTAGAACCCATTCATGGTCTTTTGTGTATTTTAAATTTTTTGGGATATTCATTGATTTATTTTAAAAAACAAATGTAATATTTTACCATTATTATTTAAATTTAATTGCCAAAATTGTACCTAATAGTTATACCCGACCTAATTGTTGTTTGAGGAAAAGCTGTTGAAATTGCAAATTCAGAAAAATTATGATCATAAAAAAGAAGGGCGGTGAAGTTTTGAGAAATTGAATAATCTGAACTAAACTTAATTGATAGCTGAGTTTGTCCAGCAGTAACTTGATTGTTGTCATATTCAAGATTTCTGAGAACAGTTTGATTTTTTCTATAGGAAATATCAGCTTTGATGTTTAAATCTCCTTTTAAGGTTGAACGCCTTCCTCCTATTCTTGTATTCATTCTAAGATTTTTAAATCTATATCCAAATCCAATGATATACTCATTTCCAAATGATTCAGTAAGAAGGTTATTGTCTAAACTCAAAGACAAAGCCCTGTCTTTTTTTAACTCAGCAAGTAATTTGAATGAATTTTTTAATTCAATATCTAATCTTATTAATGGATTAAACTGCTCAACCAAATTTATATTTGAATATATTTTACTGTTGATGAAATTTCCAGCTCCGTCAACATTAGCTATGGAGTTTGAGTCAAAATCTAAATTTGCTTGAAAATTATTAATCGTATAGCTTGCTCTATAACCATGAGAAATAGTAAATCTTTGAAAAATCTTTTTAAATGATTTGAGGTTATTAAATCCTGTAAATTTCATGTTCCAATTAGGTAAAGAGCTTTTACTCAAAGGATCTATTTCAACATCAGCAGCAGACAAGCCTGAATATGCAGAAACAAAAGCTCCAATTAGAACCAGCTGATTATTTTTCCCAAAGCCAATTGGGAAACCGTCATTATCAGTTTCTTGATTAGACATTCCTGAGCTAGAAGCTAATCTATTTGCAATTTTAAGTCTATTAATTCTAAAGTTTTCAAAAATAGGACTAAATTCTCCATTGAAAGATTTGAAAGCAGTTTTTAAAAGTATGGTTGATGTTCCGAAATTTCCATAAAAATTAGGATTTAAAGAAATATACTCTAGGTTTTCAACTCTATAGTTTTCAGAACTATTTTCTGAATAATTGTTTTCTAAATTAAAATCAATTACTAAATCCTTAAACGGTGACCATTGAGCGGTGATGTTTAAACTGTTGTTGTGTACTTGTGTAAATGATTGATTGAAATTAGGAAAACTAGTTAACCAGCCATTTCTAGCAACTTCATATCTAATATCAGCTTGATCTCCAAATGTAAAACCTACTGAAGGCTGAATTGTTCCAACAAATCCAGTTGAAGGAATATAACCAGGTAAAACTGTTCCATTGTTTTCTGAATAATTAAATTGTATTCGCTTCAATGTGTTTAATATATCAACTGCTGACTTAATGTTTTTTTTGGTTTTCTTATTTAAAGCTTTTGATTTTTTCTTTTTTGATTTTTCTTTTTTATTAATTACTTGTGTAAATTTATTTTGATCTGTTAGCTTTAAAACTGAGTATAGTTTTTGAAATGAAATCGCTCCAGACAAAGTTTTAGTATTTGCATTTTGAATTGTATTTACATTTCCTAATCTGTCTCCATTTTCAGATACTACATTTGCTAAAGCTTGAGAACCTCTTTGCCAATTAAAATCTCCTGTATAATTGTAATTTCCATCAATAAAACTTAAAAAAGGTATATATCTAAATGGTAATTTATAGTTAACAGATAAAGATTGAGCATGACTGTTTGTTTCACCAAGACTCCAAATATTATTATATATCGGATTTGAATATTTGTTTTCGTTATTGAATGATGCATCTGTACCTCTTACAATTCTATTATTAGTTGCTGTAAAACTTAATCTTAATGATTTACTTAGGTTATGATTAATTTTATAACTCCAGTCAAACAAAAAATTACGTTGCTGTAGGTCAGGAAGAGATAATTGTTTGCTAGTATCTATATTTTCGTTATAAACCTCTCTAAATCTTTGCGTCCTAAAACTTCTATTAATTCTTGAAGTAATTGCAATATTATTTGGTAATGGATTAAAGTTAAACTCCTTCAACCACTGCCAATATTTTTTTTGACTAAATATTTTAATTTTTGAAAAAGGTTTTATTTCTAAACTGTTAAATGAATACCCATAATTAGCTGAAAGAAGTAAATCAGCATTTTTTTGATTTTCAATCTCATAATCATGATGTTGTATTTCGTTATATGCGTATGAAAAATCAAAGTTTTCAGGACTATAAATTCTATTTTTATTTTTACCAGAACTTAACTTTCTAACTCCAATTAAGCTTATGCTTTTTCTTTTAGTATAATCAATAGCCTGATTTTTTATAGAATCTTTTTGTGAGTTTCTAATTGAAGTGTCCAACCTGTCTTTTAATAAAATATCCTGATAAAAGGGATCATATTCAGGAGTGATTATGGTTTCACCAAGCCCAAAATTGATTGGCAATTGTATTCCCCATTTTTTAGGCAACAACTTACCCATATTTACTTCTGAAATTAAATCATATTGAGAAACAGCTTCTCTATTACTCTGATTTGGTGACTGATCTATTGTCCCAAACCCAACTGTTGAAAACCTACCAGTTGCTGAAATTGAAGCAAGATCAGCAATATTAGCATCCACAGATCCAATTGCAGCCCACCCTCCTTGAGAGTCAATACCTGCAATTCTTAGTTCATTAAACCAAACCTCTCCACATAGAGTTTGTCCTAAATTTGTTGATGGATTTTTTACACCAATCATCAAGCTTCTTATGTTTCCTAGCGACGGATTCCCTTTTATTGCAAATTTATATTTCTTTGATCCCGGCAAATCACTTATTGAAGTAAACTCATCAATTAAATTTAATTCTTCGTCAAAATATGAAGCGCCTCCAACACTAATTCTTTGAAGAGCTCTAGCTTTTAACTTAGCTAATAAATCAAGTGAGATTTCAATAGAATTTTGATCTGGAATCCAAACTGCTTCAGCGCTTAAGTTATTTGAAATATTTGATTCATATTCTGAAGGCTTAAGAGGGATTTCGATTTGATAAAAATTATCTTTATAGTCACTCCCAATTCTAATAAATGCTACTAATCTTTCATCAAAAACTTCAGTAGAACCCTCACCGGGTAATGGCGTTTTTCCTGGTATTGACTCCGCATGAAGAAACATTTTAATTTTCTTGTATTGCCTCATATCAATTTGAACATTTTTAAAAATTCCTCTTGAATCCATTGGCTGAAGATCGCATACTCTAAAAGACAGAGATTGTTCATTTTGCCTAACAATCGTATTGTTATTATTTATTTGTTCACGCTGAATAGTTGGGGGTAAAATATAGTTTATTGGAGTTCTATTTTCATTTTCTAAGATATTTACAGTGCTAATGTCTACTGTTGTGTTTTTATTGTTAACTAAGTTTTCATTAAGCCCTCTATTGTACCTTCTCCAGTCTCCTCTTACTAAATCTAAAGTTCCAAACCTAAGAACTGTTGGCTTATTAAAGCCTCTTAAAACCATCCTCATAAATCGAATTGATCTTAGGTCTTGAATATTATTTATAGATTCAAAATAGTTAGAATAATTAGATGACTCATAATATGATTTTTTTACTGGAACTTTAAATTGAATCCACCTTGTCGTAATATTATCTCCATTTGGAAGGTCTATTTTTACATTTTGACGAACATCCGAAATGAAAGGATGATTTCCAACTGTCATTGATCTTGAAATCGGTATTTTATATTCAAAATAGCTGTCAATTGTATTCATACTTTGGTCTTGATTAATATCTTCAATATCAGGCTGAGTTGTATTTCCTCGATCTGTATTAGAAAATGCAATTGGAGAATTACCTTGAGTACCGTTATAATTTTTATATCTATTTAAAATTCCTCCTTCAGCTGAAACAAAATATTTATAATTATCACCTGCAGGATCATCTATGGGTCCATTTGTATATATGTTTTTTTCCTCTAAATCAGAAAGACCATCTAATCCTAAATCTTGCAAATTTCTATCCTGCTCAACTGTATTAAATGCATATAAAAGTGATTGAATTGAAGGCACTTTTCCCCATGAAGTATTTTGAGTTAAATTTTCTTCTCCAGAGCCCGGCAAGCCATTTTCATACTGTTTTCTTCCATCTTTTAATATGTCTTCAGATATGTTTCCTAGATGAAAAATAAGTTCTCCCAGATCATCCTCACCATCTTCTGATTCTGAAAAAGTGTCTAATAACCAAAATTCGATAAACTCCACATTTGATTGCTCAAAATTAGTAGAGCTAATTGGCCTAATTATACTTGCCCAATTTTCTGATAAATTGGATTGAAAATTTATATTATTAGAATTATTATAAGGACCTTTTTCATTAGGATAAAATGCTAAATCAAAGGTCTGTTGAATCGTTGTAGAACCTTGTATTAAATCTTGTTCAGGAAAAATTTCATTAATAAAAATTCTTCTGGTTGTATTATTAGAAATATCATTATTATTAATTCCTTGTGGCCTACTATTTGTGTAAAAAATTGGATCAATTGAGTACCAAGCTAGCTTAGCTCTTCCGTATCCTGATGTAATATCATTATTTGGTAAGCCTGATCCTTTAAAGTTTTTATAGGGTACGCTTCCTAGTTTCCATGAAGTAAAACCTTTGACATCTATATTAGTTTGTGCTCCTTCAAAATCATCTATGTAAACATTTGCTTCACCATCAAGATTAGTATTTCTGGGGTTTCCTGAAATTAATGAAGCTACTTCTCCTCTAAAAGATAATGTTGACGGGATATCAGTTTGTAGAGATGGGATTCTATTTATTAATCTTGATAAAAATGGTAACTCAGTCGAAAAGTTCGAATTAAATCCAACCATTGTGTTGTTAACTGGCTCAGTTCCATAATTTGCTTTTTGAGTCAAAGGGGTTTCATTTAGGTTTAAAAATGTCCCTCCTACTACTACTTTTTCATTAATTTGATGCTCTATGTTTACTCCTGCAAACCTTTTATTTTGTTGATTGAAAAAAGAGTTATTCTCCAAGGAAATAGAAATTGGAATATTTGATGCTTTTAAACCAGGATCAAGTATTTTTACTCTCCCAATATCATAGTTAACAGTGTAATCAATTCCTTCTTGTAAGAGCCTGCCGCCTGCAGTAACCTGAACAGAACCCCTTGGAATGTTAAATGCACCCACAGCTATCCCATCACTACTTGTTGATGAATATCTTCCTTTTAATTGAAATTTATTTTTCTCTGAAACCTCAAATGCAGCTGCCTTAGTTAATGAATACATTTCTTTGAAAACATATTTTTTTTGATTAATGTTAAAGGTGTTTTCTTGATCATAATTTTCAATACCACCATTAGAGTTCAACACATTAAATAAATACGATCCAAAAGGTTCGATCTGTGGGAAAATTATTCTCCCTGATTTTGGGTCAATTGTAATTCCAGGGACATAATCAAAAAAACCGTCTCCCTCTGAAACTGGATCTTGATATAAATTAAGTTTATCAAGCTCAAAAGTTTTTAATAAAATTTGATTTTCTAAATCTTGTGGCCAAATATCTTCATCTACAGGACTAATGTAATTTATTGGTGAAGGATCGACATATAAAATATTTAACTTAAAATCTTTTTCTGACAAGTTAAATGCTCCTGTGCTATATATGTTTTTCATCATTAGGTTCCATACAGGCTCAGTCACATCTGTTAAGTTACTTTTTAAAAGTTTTGTTATTATACTATTATTATTTAATTCCAAACCAGAAGATTCAGAGCTAGATAAAGTAGTTCCTGGTATACTTCCATTTGCAAATTCTCCAACCTGATAAACCTTTCCATTATATGTATACTGAAAAGAGACAGATAGTACTTCATCATTACTTAAACGTTGATTCAAAGAAATATAACCTAACCTAGGGTTTAAGGTATATTCGTTGTTGCTTAGTTTTCTTGCGCTTTCAAGAACTGCATAGTCAATACCTTCCTTAAACTTCTGCTTTTCAGATCCAAAACCTAATTGAACTGAAGAAATATCTCGAATATCTTGGGTTAAAATTCCACCATCATTAATTAAAGCGGGATCTAAGTTATTAGCGGCATTATCTGGAAAAAATTCAGATGATGAATCGTTAAAAAAATTAATGATTTCTGAGCCCAGACTAGTGTTTTTTATTTTTTTCTCACCGAGATCCTGAAGTGCTATGATATTTCTGATGTTTTGTGTTTGAGAGCCTCTATTTGTAACCCAAATCTCTATTCTATTAATTTGAATATTTGAATTAATATATGGATATGTTTTTAGGGCTGAATCATATTGATCCCTGAAGAATTGACTTAAAAAATAATGTCTATCTTCCTCGTAATCCAAAGCAAAAATTTCGAATTGTTGAAGTGAACCTCCACCCTGAGATACTACCTGTTGAGATTGGGATCTCTGCTCTGAAAAAACTGCAGTTACTTTAGTTTTTCCAAATTTCAAATCAGTTCTAACGCCGAACAAACTCTGAGCTCCCTGAATTAAATTACTATTAAGAGGCATGCTAATATTTCCAATATCTATATTTTGTAATATACCGTCCTCAGTTACTTTCCCATCTAAATAGTCAGCAACATCATTACCAAGCGCTGATGGGTTATCTACATAAGTTGATCCTCTAGTTCTAAGTTCTTCTATTTTTGTTTTTGCATCTTTTAATTTTATTTCTGCATCACCTATTTTGTTTTCTAAATCAGAAAATCTTTCAGCAAAAGAATTTGATGATTTGGAATTCACGTCATTATAAAAACTGAATACCTCTTGAGCTTTTGGAGGGTTAAACTGAACTTTAATTAAATTTTGAAAATCAAATGTAGATTCCGTATCATAATTTGCAGTTAATTGAAGTCGTTCTCCAATTTTACCTAAAAGACTCAAGGTTATTCTTTGATCAAAATCAAAACTAAAGCTACTTCTGTTTCGCGGGGATGCTGCTGGATTATCATTTTTTTGATACCTTACACCAAAATCTATGCCTATAGATCCCTGAGGATCAATATCAATAATATCACTGCCAAATATACTTTTAAAATATTTATTGTTTACATAAAGTTCTGGCAATAAATTTTTTTGAGCATCTTCAAGCTCTGAAGAAACTCCGCTGAGAGTTTGGACTTTTTGTTTAAAATAAATTTTTAAATCTTGCTTTAAAACCCAATCTTCATATTCATTTGGACTAAGAACCAGAGGGGTGTTAATTGGATAGTCTCCTATTGATTTTGACAAATAATACATATTCGTAATAGGGTTATAACTATATATATTATCAATAATAGAAGACTCTGGAAATGAAATTTTAATTATTGAATCTTGATCAATAACATTTTGGGAATAAGAGTTAAGCCCAAAAAATATAAAAATTATTAGGAATGATGATTTTACAAAAACAAAAAATCGACGATTAGTCAAACGTGCTTTAAAGTTTATTCAAAGCTAACTTTATTAGAGTTTCAACTGAACTTTCAGAATCACTTTGAACTAGGTTATCAATTACTTTTTCAGAGTTTCTTCGATTATATCCAAGTACCTCTAGAGCTGATAACGCTTCTTCTTTCGTTGTATTGTTTGATTTTGTATGAATTTGCTCAATACCGTAAAGATCCTTAACCTTGTCTTTAAGTTCAATTATAAGACGTTGAGCTGTTTTTAGTCCAATTCCTTTTACACTTTTTATTCTATTCAAGTCTTCACTTACAATTGCATTTTGAACCTCTTCAGGAGCTAATGATGAAAGCATAGTTCTAGCAATACTTGTTCCTATTCCCGAAACACTGATTAAAAGTCTAAATATTGCACGCTCCAACTCAGTAATAAAGCCATATAAAATATGAGCATCTTCACGAATTTGAAGATGCGTATATATTGTAATATTATCTTGTTTTTTAAGCTGACCATAAGTATGTAAAGATATATTTACTTTATATCCAACACCCTGACAGTCAATAACTAAATGGGTAGGATACTTTTCTACTAGAAGACCTTTGAGTTGAGTTATCATTATTTTCTTTTTTGTTGAGCATCTACAACAGCCATTGCGGCCATATTAACAATTTCTTGAACTGAAGCACCAAGCTGCAGTATGTGAACAGGGGCATTAAGCCCCATTAAAATTGGTCCTATTGATAATGTTCCGTTTAACTCTTTCATTAATTTATAAGTTATATTGGCAGAATCAAGATTAGGAAATATTAAAGTATTTACATTTTTTTTTGATAATTGAGAAAAAGGAAACCTGCTTTTTAACATTTCTTTATTCAAAGCAAAATCAGATTGAATTGGACCATCAACATCAATATCAGGATAATATCGATGTAAAAACTTAACCGCTTCAGTTATTTTTGTGGCTTCTGCAAATTCAGAGGAACCATAGTTAGAATAAGAAAGCATAGCTAATACTGGTTGCAGTCCAAACATCTTTGCTGTTTGAGCAGTCATTTGTGCTATTTTAGCTAATTCCTTAGCTGAAGGGTTTATGTTTATAGAGGTGTCAGATAGAAAAATTGGACCACGCTGAGTAAGCATTAAATTTGTTGCTGCCACTCTCCTAACTCCCTTAGCTGGACCAATACATTCTAAAATTGGTTTAATGACCGCAGGGTAATTTCTCGAATAGCCAGACAACATTGCATCTGCATCTCCATTTTTAACCATCATTGCTCCAAAATAGTTTCTTTCTCTTAGTAACCTTTGAGAATCGTATAAAGTTTTACCATTTCTTTTCTGATCATTCCAAAAAATTTCAGCGTACTTTTTTCTTGATTCTTCCTGAAGACTAGATTTTGGATCAATTATTTTTAAGTCTGCTTCAAAATCTATTGTAGTCATTAAATCTCTAATAACAGGTTCGTGACCAAGAAGAATTGGAATAGCAATTCCTTCGTCATAAACTATTTGAGCTGCTTTTAGTACATCTAGGTGATCCGCTTCTGCAAAAATTAATTTTTTAGGCTTTCGTTTTGCAGTATTATGAATTAAACGAACTAGTTTTTGATCATTATCAAGTCTTAAAGCTAATTTTTCTTTATATTTTTTCCAATCTAAAATCGGTTCTTTAGCTACTCCTGATTCAATTGCAGCTTTTGCAACTGCTGGAGGAATTTCAATAATTAACCTAGGATCAAAAGGTTTTGGAATAATATATTCTTTTCCAAAAGATAAACGTGTTTCATCATAAGCTATATTTACTTGCTCTGGAACTGGCTCTTTAGCTAAATCAGCTAAAGCCTTTACGGCTGCCTTTTTCATAGCTTCATTAATTGTTGTTGCACGTACATCTAATGCTCCTCTAAAAATAAATGGAAAACCTAAAACATTATTTACTTGATTTGGATTATCAGAACGACCAGTTGCCATAATAATGTCATCTCGAACTGAACATGCTGTTTTATATTTAATCTCAGGGTCAGGATTTGCCATAGCAAATACTATTGGATTAGAACCCATAGATTTTAACATACTTTCGTTAACTATATTTGCCTTTGAAAGCCCTATAAAAACATCGGCATCTTCGAGAGCTTCTTCAAGGGTATTTAGATTTAAGTGAGTTGAAAATTCAGCTTTTTCTTTACTTAAATTTTTTCTGTCATTTCTTATAACGCCTTTACTGTCAGTCATGACAATGTTTTTTCTTGTAGCTCCAAAAGACTCATACAGCCTAGTGCATGAAATCGCAGCAGCCCCAGCTCCTGAGATAACAATTTTAACCTTATCTATCTTTTTGTTTGCTAACTCTAATGCATTTAGCAGTGCTGCACAAGAAATAATTGCAGTTCCATGCTGATCATCATGCATTACCGGTATATCAAGCTCCTCTTTTAAACGTTTTTCAATTTCAAAAGCTTCAGGTGCTTTAATATCCTCAAGATTAATACCTCCAAAAGTCGGAGAAATTGCTTTAACAGTAGAAATAAACAATTCAGTGTCTTTGGCATCAATTTCTATATCAAAAACATCAATATCCGCAAAAATTTTAAATAATAATCCTTTTCCCTCCATAACGGGCTTTGATGCTTCAGGACCAATATCTCCCAGCCCCAAAACAGCTGTTCCATTTGAAATGACCGCAACTAGGTTGCCTTTATTTGTGTATTTATAAACATTGTTTATTTCTTTAGCTATCTCATTACAAGGCTCAGCAACACCAGGTGAGTAAGCCAGTGCTAAATCTCTTTGAGTGCTGTATGGTTTTGTTGGAACCGTTTCAATTTTACCAGGCTTTGGTTTTGAATGGTAATTTAATGCTGATTTACGATCCTTTTGATTCATAATAATCCTTTGAAACAAATGTAATATAAAAGCCTATAATGGCTGTCTAGTAAGATGGTAAAATACTGTGTTGAAATTTATGTGTATTTTACAAAATGGCAACTTAGCAAATATTAATTAGTAGCAGTTTCTTTTAATCGCATTGCTAAAATAGCTGAAATAGCAAAAAATACACCTGCAAAAAGCATTGCATTAATTGCATTGCTTCCTAATAAATATTTATAGATAGGTCCAAAGGTTAGAGTTTGAATAAACATAGGAATTACAATCATCATATTTAAAATCCCCATATATACACCTCTTCGTCCTTGAGGAACAATCTTTGAAACCATAGTATAAGGAATCCCCATCATGGCTGCCCAACCTATTCCAAACAACACCATTGGTAATAAAACAAATATTGGGTCAGAAATATAAGGAATAGAAAATAACGCAATAGCCGTGCCTATTAAACTTAAGGAGTAAATCTTTTTACCGCCAAATCGAAGTGATAGTGGGACTAAAGCCAGTGCAACCAACATTGTGATGACATTATAGATTGTACTCATTTTAGCAGCTTGAGATGCAGCTTCTGACGTAGAATAATTCATCGTTAACTTAAAAAGGGGTGTAATGAACTGCCAGTATACAAAAAGAGCATACCACTGAAATAAATATACTAAGCCGATTTTCCACATAGATTTAGGCATTTCTTTGATAGCATCTACAATTTCATAAAGAGGTTTACTAATACGACTCCCTATTCTTAGATTTTTATCTCTATTTATCTCTATTAACTCCTTTTCAGATGGAGGAATTTCAGATGTTTTCAATACAGACCATAATATAGTAGCTATGGAAAGAAAACCTCCAATAAAAAATGAATAATACAACCACTCAGGAATTGAACCTGCTACTTCAATCGATTCTCCTCCAAACAAATCTTGAAATAAAATAATTGAAAAGTTAGCCAATAAAATACCTGCACCAACAAAAAGACTTTGCATTTGATAACCAAGACTTAATTGTTTTTCCGGTAATTTATCACCTACAAAAGCTCTGTATGGTTCCATTGCTATATTATTACCCACATCTAGAATCCATAACAAACCTACTGCAAACCAAAGGACCGGACTTGTAGGAAAAGCAAATAAACACAAACTTCCAATAATCGCACCTATTAAAAAATAAGGCTTGCGTCTTCCCCATCGGTTTGACCAAGTTTTATCAGACATCGCTCCAATAATTGGCTGTACAATTAAACCTGTAACTGGGCCAGCAATGTTTAATATAGGCAACATATCTTCTGAAGCTCCTAAATATAGAAATATTGGATTAATGGCGGTTTGTTGCAATCCAAAACTATATTGAATCCCTAAAAACCCTATATTCATATTAAAGATTTGCCAAAAAGATAAGCGTGGTTTTGTAATCTGCATAAATTCTATTCTTTAAATGTAATTAAAAATAATACTTTAGGTTGAAAAAGAAGTTTTCATCGACATTTTGTCGAGATCAATATAAATTTCTGCACTATGTGTTATATTTATCCATTTAACATTAAAAAGTTTATCTGTTTTTATCAAAAGGAATTCACCGCCAAAAGCTTTATGTGTATTTCGAATAACCATCAACTCTTTCAATTGTTTCATTAATGGTTTATCTAAACAATTTTTTATTTCATTTTTAGTGTAATAATGCCTATTAATATCTCTCTAGGATTTAATTTGATTTAGTCTGGAGATTATCAACAATAAAAACCCCCACTTTATTTCCTTGAGTAACACCTTCTTCAATTGCCATCATATAATGTATACCTCCATATAATCTTGATATTGCAGCTTCTTCAGATGCATGTATGAAAGAATTAAAACTTCTTTCAGGAAGACCATATTTTAGTTCGGTTGTATCTACAAAATTAAAATTTTCTCCAAAAAGATCAGTAAGAGTAACGGCGGCGGCTCTTGAAATCACTGAATGGCCACTTGTATATTCAGGAAATGGGGGGGTTTGAAGAATTGGAAGCCATTCTTCATCATAATATTTATTAATTAGTGTTTCGGGTCTAACCACTAATGTCTTCCATTTTTCATCCCAACAGGAAATGAATCCATCAAAAAGAGAAATTGAAACATTCACATAAGCATTTATTGTTTCTGAGAAGTTACTCTTTGCTTTTCGAGTTGCGACAGATGTAATTCCAATCCAATGCCCTCCAGGAGTTATTTTTTTTGTTGCAAACATAGCATGTCCCCTATGATGCGTAACATATGGATTGCAGTCCCAAAACTTAGCCATCTCTATTTGTTCATCACTTAAATTTTCACCAATCTCATATACTTGCTGAAGTTGATTTTGAAAAGGACTGCCTTTTGTTAAATCAAATTTAATAGGAGGTTTTGAAGGAAACATACCTGCAGATTTTATTACAAGAGTTCTGATTTTATTCCAGTGAGGCTCAATTCCATCCATATAATCAGGAGGAGTTGGTTTCCAGAAGTTTTCAGGTTCTCTTATAGTGTATTTAGGATATGTTCTGGTTTGATTGTAATTGTCATATTTAGCCCATTCGAGAACATGATCTGCAACAAATTCACCGTATTTTTTTGATGACTTAATTACACGTCGGGGTGTCTTAAATGATTTTATTTTTTTATAAAAAATCTCATCAAAACTATCCATCTTGTCTTCTGAAAAAATAAGTGCTCTCCCAACTTTATTAAAAGCATATAGGGCTGCCAAATTGAAGTTTATATTTTTATCCTCTGGTGATTTAACTTGCTCTAATTCTTTAACCTGGCCGCTAAGTGTAATAAATTTTTTTGGTTTAGAAAAACGCATAGTCTCGTATGCTGCAATAGAGGGGTATGCATAGACTCTTGATGCGACCGGTGGAGAAAAAATATCATATACTATAACATCAGTGAGGTTTTGCATTGCATCTTGAAAGAGTTCTGGATTTTCCAGTTTTTCAATATATTCAGTATTTGGTGTACATGAAATTGTTAAGACAAATAGTAAAATAATTTTAAAGTTGATTTTTTTAATCATTTATTCTTTTTAGTATATATATGTAATCATTATTAGCAATCAAAAGCATATTATCATTATTCAATTTAATAACCCTCCTTAAGTTAAGGTTTATAGGTAAAGGTAGGAACTCTTTATGAATAGCTTGATTATCAAATTCAATTATTCCCCCTGGATTTGCACTTTGAGCTCCTAGCTCAGTCACAAACTCTTCGGAGTTTCCTACATAAAATATTTCTTCAGTCTCTTTATCCCAAAAGAAGTCTTGAATACTACTCCATTGGGCTTCAAAAGGAAGAGGAGTTGGGTCAAAATCCTCACCCTTATTTATAAAAAGCATAGATTTTAATTCTGTTAATTTTTTTATTTCAAGAATATTTTTTTCTTTTTTGCCAGTCAAATTTTCAATTGTTTCAACTTTCGAAAAATCTTTATACTTATTAAACCTCTTTTTGATCATCGGCATTTGAGAACCCAAGTTATCCTTAGTATTAAAAGGTCGATAGGTTCCAAAAAAGTCATAAAAAATTATGGGATCTGATTGTTCATTTTCATCAAAATCATCTACATATAAATAAACAGGTGATTCTATTGTAGGTTGCCACTTAAAATTTTTTCCAGTATTTCCAACTAAAATATCTGACTTTCCATCATCATTTAAATCTGCTAATTCAATTGTATTCCATAAACCATAATAATTTTCTCCTCCTTTTAACTTAGATGCTACAAACTTTCCATCCTCATTTTCATCTATAACTATAATGGGAGTCCAATCTCCAACAACTATCAATTCAAATTCTGGATCCATATCAATATTTCCCCATTTTGCATCAGTTACCATTCCTAAACGTGATTGAACTATTGGCTCAAAATTACCATCACGTGTATTTTTTATAATAAAACTATACGGACTTAACCCATAACCTCCTGGTATTGATCTGCTTCCAACAAAAAGATCATCATATCCATCATCATCTATATCATGAGATACTACAACGCTTCCATTTGTTGAAGGAAGTGCTACCGAAAGTCTTGAAAAGTTAGCATTACCATCATTGATATAAATTCTATCCATCATAAGCTCATCGTTTTCTTTGTAATCATTACCTCCACTTACTACATAAATATCCATATCACCATCATTATCTGCATCAAATGTAGCTGCAGAAACATCTTCATATTTTTGATCAATTCTAAAATCATTAATATCTGCTAATTCATACCCAAGTTTAGTAGCTATTAAAATTTGTGACGGTCGATAACGTGCACCTCCAATGAAAATATCTAACATTTTATCATTGTTAAAATCTGCCAATAAAAATGCAGGTCCTTCAGAGGATAATAATTCAGGAATTAGCTTTTCTCTTTCATAATCTAGGTATATATCCTCCTCATGCTTAAAGGGTAAAACAGAAAGAGAAAAATTATTTTTAACATCGATTGATTCTTCTTTAAATTTACCAGAGTTATAAATTATTTGGATTTTTTCTTTAAAAGGACCATTTACAATTTGAGTTTTTCCATCAGCCCACCTCACAGAGATAGAGTCTACTATGCTTTTACCTAGACCGAAATGTAATCTGTGTGTGGTTGAAGACTGGAAGCCTCGTGTCGTTATTGCTTCTTTAACATCAACTTTGTTGTTGCTTTTAAATACGGTAACCCTGGAACCTTTTATTGCTTTTTTGTTTTTCAATTCTATTGTTAAACTTTTATTTTCTTTACTTGTTTTATTTTCAAGTATACTTGCAATGGAATTAATATTATTAACTATTAAATCTAGGTCACCATCATTGTCTAAATCACTGTAGGCAGATCCATTAGAATAAGAAGGATCTCCAAAAAAAGATTCTTTAATGTTTCCAAAATCAAGCATTCCTTTGTTTTTGAATAAAATATTTGGAATTTTAAGTTCTGGCATTTGATTAATTAGTTCTTCTTTCATCTCATTTTGTTTTGTTAAAACAAAACTGCTATAATTAGAAGTGCTCAAATAATTAATATAGTCTAAATCATTGGGTCTTTTGGCTATTCCATTAGAAATAAAAATATCATTATTACCGTCGTTATCATAGTCCTGTAAAAGAACTGACCAGCTCCAGTCAGTTGCATATGTTTTTGTTAAAAGACCAATTTCAGCGTAATCTCCATATGGTTTTTTTAAATGAAAATGATTTCGAGAATACTGTGGTTCAAATCCATAATCGCTCTTTATTTTTGTTAATTTATCAGTGTCTTCTCCTCCAGATTTTAATGCAATTTTTGAGTCAAAAGGCATCATATCGGTTGTAAAAATATCTAATTTACCATCTTCATTTAAATCAGCTACATCAACTCCCATTGTAAACCTTGAACTATGTTTAAAGTATTTCTTGAAAGATTCTGTGAAAGTTTTATCGCCATTATTGATGTATAAATAATCATTTTCATGAAAATCATTTCCAACATATATGTCTAACCAACCATCATCATTTATATCTGTTGTAGTTAGAGCTAACCCATACCCTAGTGGACTACTTAGTATACCAGATTTATCAGTAACCTCTATAAATTTATTTTTTCCTTCGTCCAGTAAGTTTTCATAAAATCTATCCCCTGAAATAGAATCCTTTTCCTTTCTTTTTTTAGTGGTTCCATAACTTCTTACTGAATGCGTAGCATGATTCATCAAATACATGTCTAAATCACCATCTCTATCATAATCAAAAAATGTTGATTGTGTCGAAAAACCTAAAAAATCAAGGCCATAGTCGCTTGATGATTCAGTAAATGTTAAGTCACCGTTATTTATATATAATAAATTATGGGTGCTTTGATTTTTAAAAAGACCTTCCATTGGAAGTTTGCTGACATAAATATCAATAAAACCATCATTATTAACATCATCCATAGTAACTCCATTAGACCAAGAAGGAAATAAATCTAACTTTGCTTGTTTAGTTATATCTCTAAATTGAAGATTTCCCATATTTAAATACAAACGGTCTATTTCCTGATTAGCTGTGAAAAAAATATCTTCTAATCCGTCATTATTAATATCTCCAACCGCAACTCCACCTCCATTATAATAATATAAATATTCAATAATATTTAAATATGGCTTATAAGTTAATTGATTTATAAAATCAATCCCGGAGTAATTACTGTCTAAACTTTCAAATAAAATATCATGTATCTGAGTTTTATTTGAATTTTTACAATTTATAAAAATCAGACAAAAAAATAATATTAGTATTTTCTTCATTATTTGTTTTTAAAGATAAAACGACTTAATGTATCTCTATTTCTTCCAACCCATAATTGATTCTTATCCACAACTAAAGACCTGATTTCACCTGTGATATTAAATCCTTTTCCATTAGGGTGAAAGACCAATCCTTCCGGAGTGTTTTCGATAAACAAACCATAACTAGCATCATAAGATCCTACTTCAGGTTTTACATTATATAGATTACCTCCCATCAAAATATCTAAATCTCCATCTTTATCAATATCAGAATGAGCAATTGAATACACGGGACTGAACTGAACTTGTTTTGGAAGCGGTATTTTAGTAAAACTAAAATTACCATTATTTTTTAATGCTATTGTCGAAAGTGTATTTATTGAGCAGACGTATGAGTCATTTAATAATTGCTTAGAGAAAATTGAAATTAAATCTGCATTTTTAAATGTAGCATAGTTAGGAAACTTCTTTTTCAGGCTTTTCATTTGATCAATCAGATTATGCCTTAATGCATAAGGATATTCTTTACCATTATTCGAAGTAAAAGCTAAAACTCCTTCACCGCGACCATTTCCATCAAAATCATTGTAATAGCATAAGATTGGATTGTTTTCCGATGCTTTGAATCGACTATTCGTACCATGATTTCCAATTATTATATCCTCTATACCATCTCCGTCTATATCAAAAATATCTATAGTGTTCCACCAGCCTGTTTTTTGCTTCCAAATATTTTCTGCAGGTTTAAAAAACCCCTCAATATTTTCAAAAAAATTAATTCCCATAAACTCACCAACAACTATAAGGTCTTGATCGCCGTCATTATCAAAGTCATAAAATGCTGCATCAGTAATCATGCCAATATTAATGAGTTTTGGTGCTAAGTTTTTTGTTTGATTTTGAAAATTTCCTGTTCCATCATTAACTAAAATATAACCGCTTCCAGGTAGTCCATATTTTCCAATTTTAGACCTTTCTCCAACAAAAAGATCTAAATCTCCATCAGAATCAATGTCAGCATAAGTAACGGATTCAGAACTGATTTTTGATTCATCATCAGGTAAGTTTTGAATACTTTTTGTAAATATTCCAGATCCATCATTTAAAAGTAGTATGTCAAAGAGAGAGGTGGAATATATTGAAGTTTCAACTCCTCCAGAAGTCATATATATATCCAAATCTCCATCGTTATCTACATCTAGTACTGCACTTTCAATATGCTCAGTCTCTTTGTTTTGTTCTAATAAATTTTTATTTTTTTCTTTATGAATCCATTCATCTTCATTTGCAAATAAAATTTGTGTTGGATATCCTTTGGCTCCAGGAAACACTATATCATTTTTTGAGTCTCCATTAAGGTCTGCAATACTAATTTTTGGCCCTTGCGTGCTTAACATATGGTAACTAAGTCTCTCTGAATCAAAATCTACATATAAATTCTCTTTATGAACCGGAAAATAATTCTGAATATTTTTTTCAAAAATCAAGTTATCCAACATAGGTGATTTAACCTCACTTATAGATGCATTTAATACGTCAAATTCATGTAAAGTATTTACATTTAAATTTTTTGCCATGGTTACTTTTCCCGATGGCCAAGTTATTTTTATATCTACAATTTTTGATTTACCTACACCAATTGTTGCTACTAAGTCCATACTAGACTGAAACCCTCTAACGGGCTGAACCTCTTGATATATATTAGTTAGCTGTGTCTTAACTTTAATTTTAGCGCCTAAAGAGTTTGGGTTGCGATCAGATCCAATAAGTTTTATTTTAATAAAATTATTATTTAAAGTTTCTGCTTTGTTTTTAAAAACAAAAGGCAACATATTTACATTGTTAACGACCAGGTCAAGGTCACCATCATTATCAAGATCACCATATGCTGATCCATTTGAAAAACTTGGAATATTTAATCCTGAATTTTCAAAGTTTTCAAAACCTAAATCGCCCGTATTTTTATATGAATGATTAGGAACTTTATTAGAAGGAATGATATCTACTAGCCTTTTATAATCAACTTGATTATTAGTAATAACAGATTTTATAACCTCTTCACTTGATACATATTGCAAATAATCTTGATCCGTTAAATCTTGATAAATCCCGTTAGCAATAAATAGATCTTTAAAACCATCATTATCCATATCAAAAAATAAAGCTCCCCAACTCCAATCAGAAGCTTCAACTCCAGTCCATCTTCCAATTTCACTAAATGTATTATTCCCATTATTTAAATGAAGCATATTTCTAGTAAACTGATGGTGATATCCATTTTTAACTACGTACTGATATTTATTCCAGCCTTCAAAAGTAGTTACAGTTTTTAATCGCTGATAATCAGATGGAAGCATTTCTGTAACAAATATGTCGTTTAAACCATCGTTATTTAGGTCTGCCATATCAGCCCCCATTGAAGCTCCACTTATTGATCTCATTTGATCTGTTAAAGACTCTTTAAATGTTCCATTTTTTTGATTAATGTATAAGTAATCCCGTTCAAAAAAATCATTTGAGACAAATATATCATCCCAATTATCTCCATTTACATCTCCTACACTCACTCCTAATCCAAAACCAATAACGCTTCCATATATTCCGGCTTTATCACTTACATCAAAAAAATGACCATTAATATTTTCCATTAATTTATCTCCTCCCAATGAGTCTCTTTTTGTACGTTCATTTCTTCTTAGATCAAAGCTTCCAATAGCTTGGTAGGAGTTATTTAAAATATAGGCATCTAAATCTCCATCCTTATCATAATCAAAAAAAGTGGCGTGTGTTGAAAATCCTCTGTCTGCTAGTCCATATTTTTTTGCACTTTCAGTAAAAGTAAGATCTCCATTATTGATAAATAACTCGTTTTGCTTATTGTCTCCTTTTACATCTCCTGAATTACAAACATAAATATCCATAAATCCATCAGAATTTAAATCTACCATTGTAACTCCTGTTGACCAAGCCTTATCTCCTTTAACTCCAGCAAGATCAGTAATGTCTTTAAAAGTAAAGTCACCTTGATTTAAAAATAGTTTGTTTGATTTTTGATTGGCTGTTAAGTACACATCTATTAATCCATCATTATTTATATCTCCTAATGAGACTCCACCACCATTATAATAGTTACGATACTTGTAAACATTAAAATCATTACTGAAGCCTAGATCATTGGAGAAATTAATCCCAATAGAGTTTAGGTCTTGAAGTTCAAAAAGTTTTGGTTTTTGATTGTTACAAGAATACAAAAAAGTGATAAAAATTAAATACAAAAAAAATCTATTTAATAGCCTCATCTTATTTTAACTTAATGTTTAAATCCTCAATAGTTAACTGAACAAATCTATTATCAAAAACATATGCAGTTATAAGTCTATTTCCATCTACTTTAGTCATGATTGGTGATCCATTAATTTCTTTATTTAACTTAAAAAAAGAATTTCCAGGATATATATGCTTCATCATTTTCAATCCTTCGGTTAATAAATGTTCATTTTGTAAATTCTTAATAGTTGGATCCCATCCCAAAAAAGAAATACGCATTTTCAAACCTGATAATATTTTATTTTCATCAAAAATCCCATAAAACAAAAGCTCCATGTTATTGTCAGGGTTATAAATTGGAGAAACAGAGTCAAGCACATGTCTTACAAATTTATTGCTGGGACCCTGATTAATTAGTTTTTTCTTGTTCAATTCCCAACAGTCAGTAAAAAACTTTTTTTGAGTTTGTCCTGTTTTTAAATCAAAGATCAGGTCTGTATAGTTTTTTCCTAAAGCAATTTCTTGCTTAACTACTCTATCATACTCAGACTGACATGAAATGAATAAAATAATTGTAACAGAATAAATAAAAAGTTTAGTGTGGTTCATGAAATTTAATTGATTCATTATTAATAGCAAAAACTATGTATTCTTTTTGACCGGATTGTAAAGCCCTAATTGCTCTAATTTGTCCTTTAATGCCAATACTCTTTGGTGGATCTTTAAAATAATTTTCTAAATCTGAATTTATGGGTAAAACCCAACCTCTAGAAGCGTCATAACTTCCAAATTGTGGTTTTACCAAGTATTGATTTCCTCCCAAATATAAAGAGTTTTTATTAGTGTTTGGATCAGTTTTTATTAATATACTGTAAATTGGGCTATACTGTATTTCCTCAGGTAAACCATATTGTTTAAATCCATTTTTTTTACTTACAAATAAACTTGTTTCTAGTATGTCTATTTTTAAAACTAGAGATTCTAAAACCTTAGATTTACCTACAATTTCCTCTATTGATTTTTTAGCGTAATCTTTATAAAAAACTATATTTTTTTTAAAAGCCGGCAACTGATTCATCAACTCATCTTTATCTAAAATTGGATAATACTTACCATCTCTTTTTAAACATATTATTTGCTCAAAACTTCCATTAACATCAAAATCATTTATATACATTTTCATTTTTTTTTCTAAAAATGAATTCGTTCCATGGTTTCCGGCAATAAAATCCATTTGACCATCATTATTAATATCAATTAATTCTATTGTATTCCATAAACCTGAAGTTTGGTCCAATTCGTATAGATCAGTTTCGTTTTCAAAAAATCCATTTTTATTTATTAAAATTGTAATTGGCATCCATTCTCCTACAATTATTAAATCAGGCCAATCATCATTGTTAAAATCATGAAATTTGGCATCAGTAATCATCCCTAAATCTGAAAATACTTTTTGATTACTTTGTTTGAAATTATTTTGACCATCATTGATCATGAGTACACCATTTCCTTTTTTTCCATATGTTGTAAGGTCATATCGTTCTCCAAAAAAAAGATCAATTAATCCATCTTTATTCACATCTGCTGATGCCAAAGCTTTAGTAGATATCTTTTTTTTAAAATCCAATGCATCTTCTTTCTTTTCAAAAGTGCCATCCCCTTCATTTATATAGTATCTGTCATTCAGCGATAAACTGTATTGAGAAAATGATTTACCTCCACTGGCCACAATCAAGTCTAAATCCCCATCATTATCTCCATCAAAAAACAGAGCATTCGTATCCTCTGACTCTGTATCTTTCAAAAAAGGTTCTGTTATGTGTTTATATCCATCCTGTTCATTTGAAATAAATAAAGATGAAGTTTGATTTTTCCCTCCCCCAACATAAACATCATCAATCCCATCATTATTAATGTCAGCAACCGCAAGAGCTGGTCCTTCATTATGTCTCATCTGAGTTAGAAGACGCTCTCTGTTAAATTCTATAAATTGATTTTCAACATGATTATACTCAAAAAGTTGAATATTTTTTTTAATATTTTTTATCTGTGTTTTTGTGTCAATTGTTTCACCTGATTTATACTTTATAATATTGATACTATTTGATTCTAAACCTTTGTAAATTTTTTTCACTCCATTAGGCCAAGTAACCTCAAGACTATCCACATTATTATCTGAGCCTATTCCAAAATGAATACGATGACTCACTGATGATTGAAATCCCCTTGATGGAAATAATTCAGCCATATATGTATTTACATTACTATATAAAATAAGTTTTGAACCTATTCCTTTTGAATTTTTTTTATTTCCAACTAGCTGAAATTGTATACTTCTTCTCTTAAGAGTATCTGTTTTGTTTTGGTAAACAAAAGCTTTCATATTGACATTATTAACAACTATATCTAAATCTCCATCATTGTCCAAATCAGCATATGAATTTCCATTACTAAAGCTAGGTTGATCTAGACCCCATTTTTCACCAACCTCTTCAAATAGAAAATTTCCTTTATTTCTATACGCAAAATTAGGAACAGCCTTAGAAGGCATAATATCAATTAGTTTTTTAATAACCTCCTCTTTTTTTCTCATTAGCATTCTGACTTGTTCATCATTTGCCATGTAAGCTAAATAGTCTCTATCCAGTAAATCTTTGTTAATTCCATTTGCAATAAATATATCTCTTAACCCATCATTATCCATGTCAAATAGAAGTGATGCCCAACTCCATTCTGTAGCAGCTACCCCACTTTTTCTTCCAATCTCTAAAAACCCATTATCACCCATATTTCTTTGTAAGACATTTCTTGGGTATTGCTTAGCATATCCCATAGACTCCATTAACTTAAACTTGTCCCAGGAATCATACATCGCTTTAGTTTTTTTTCTCTTTAGTGATGATGGAAGCATTTCAGTTACTAGAAGGTCTGAGTTTAAGTCATTATCTAAATCTGCAGTATCTGCACCCATAGACCCCATAGATAAGGCATCAAAATACATGTCTGAAGATTCAACAAAACTTCCGTTTTTTAAATTGATGTATAAATAATCTTTTTCAAAAAAATCATTAGATATAAATAGATCAGGCCAAGTGTCATTATTAAAATCACTAACGGTAATTCCTAGCCCAAATCCAATAGCGCTATTAAACATTCCAACTTTTTCAGTAACATCAATAAAATATCCATTTTTATTTTCAAGAAATTTATTTCCATTATTATTAGGGTCAGGAATATTCCGTTGATCCTTAATCAAGTCATATCCACCTACCGAACGAATTGAATTATTTAGAATGTATACATCTAAATCACCGTCTTTATCATAATCTAAAAAAGCAGCATGAACAGAAAGTCCTGTAATATCTAATCCATATTCTTTAGAACTTTCTTTAAAAGTTAAATCTCCTTGATTAATAAATAATTCATTATGTCGATTAACTCCTCCTGGTTTTCCAGATTTACAAACATATATATCCAATAAACCATCACCGTTAATATCAACAAAAGTTGATCCAGTAGACCAAATTTGAGAACAAGATACTCCGGCTGAATCAGTAATATCGTCAAACTTCCAGTTTCCTTTATTAAGAAATAATTTATTGTCAACTATATTTCCAGTAAAATAAATATCAATTAACCCATCATTATTTATATCACCAAGAGAAACTCCGGCACCATTATAAAAATTTCTATATGTATAAGGATTGAATTCTTCAGTATAAGATAAAGTGTTCTGAAATGTAATTCCAGTAGAATCATCCATCAATACAAATAATGAAGAACTACTACTATTTGAGCAACTCAACAACAGGAAAGATAACACAACGAAAAATAAATGTTTCATAACAGTGTAAAGATAAAAAGGCTGCTCAAAAATTGAACAGCCTTAAAATCTTATTTAAGAATATTAACTAAAAATTAATACCCTGCATTTTGACTAAGTCCAGTTGATGATTGAATTGCATCAAATGGAATTGGAAATAATGCTTTATGTGCTGGAGAAGCAGCTTTTTCCCACCATGTTCCAGAACTATATTTTCCAAATCTAATTAAGTCCGTGCGACGAGATGTTTCTTGGAACATCTCACGTCCTCTTTCATCTAAAAATGAATCAGCAGTCATCGAAGAGAAAGCAGAAACTCCTGCTCTGGCTCGAACAGCATTCACTAAAGCTAATGCTGGAGCATGACTCCAACTACCGGCAGCTCTCATTTGAGCCTCAGCAGACATTAGCATAATATCTCCTAATCTTACAATTGGAAAATCATTACTTTGATCAGGTCTTCCAAATTGTTGGAAACTAAACTTACCTAAACGAGCACCTGACTGACGAAGAGCGTTTGGCTCCAATTCATTAATAGCGGGAGTATAATCTAAGACAATTCCACCTGGATCATCAGCGGCAAAATCATTTAAAGCACTTCCACCGTAATCTTTTTGTGGGCCAACAATGAAGTTGTTTGCTTTACGAACATCACCATCATCATAAAGGTTATAAAACTCTTCCAAAGCAGCATAACCATTCCATGGTTGATCTTGAAAATTCCAAGTCAACTGACTAGAATAGTGTAAAGTCATTTTTGCAAAGTTCATCCCTCCTGCAGTAGCCTCATCATAATTTACTGAAAAAATATGCTCAACATTGTTCTCGTTGTTAGGAGCAAATACAGCAGCATATCCTTCTAAATTATCTGGATCCGTTGCAACAGCTGGACGTTTTGCAAGATTAGCTACAGTACATCCTGATGCGCACAATTGATAAGCATTAGAATCCATAATTATCTGGGAAGCAAGAGCTGCTTTTGTGTAAGTTGCTGTACTTTCAGTGCCAAGGTAAACCGCATGATTCAAGTAAAGTTTAGTTAAGAACCCTAGGGCTGCATAACGATTTACTCTATAAACGCTTCCTGAAGCAGGAAGACCTGTATCTGAGAACGTAGTGTTTGCGGTGATTTCTGTAGTACCCAAAGCAGCTAACAACTCAGACTCAACAAAAGCATATAATTCTGCACGTGTTGATTGAGGAGCATCACCTCCAGGGGTAGTTACAATTTTTACTCTTCCATAAAGGTCAAGCATTCTCCAATAGAAATAAGCTCTTAAAGCTCTCATTTGCATGATGTCTCCAGCAGATAGTCCTAGATTAGCAATTGCATCGTTAATAGCTCCAATTGCTCCATACTGACCACCCCATGTATTACCAATAATTCCATTGGTTGGATCAAATGTATGTCGGTGCATTTGAACTAATACTCCACCGTCATACCAGTCACCACCTTTGGCAGCAATTGCCATTTCATCAGAGGGTAGCCCCTGTATGCTAAAATAACTAAAGTGGTTGGCAGTACCTGACCACTGTAATTGTGCATATGCACCAGCAAGTGCATCGTTACCTCCTCCTGCAGCTCCTCCAATATTTGGAGCTGAAACTGTTACCGCTTTGGTAATATCTCCGATTAATTCTTCTTCTAAATCAGTACAAGAAAAAATCAAAGTTGAAACCGAAGTTGCAAGGAATAAATTTTTGAAAATATTTTTCATAATTTCTTTGTTTTTATATTAAAATTTGATGTTTAAACCTAAAGTCATAGACTGAGAGGCAAAATAGCTTCTACGACGATCAACCCCAGGGGATAATACATCATAATTACCACCTGCATCTTCTCCTATGTCAACCAATGAAGGCTCAGGATCTAGACCTGTATAATTTGTAAGAACAAAAGGATTTTGAGCATTCAATGAAATTTGCATTGAATCAATACCATTTAATGAACTTACATCCATGTCACGAGTTATTGTAAGGTTGTCTAATTTGAAAAAATCAGCTTTTTCAACATACAATGAACTAAAACGTGCTTGAGTTAATCCCTCAGGAGCCAACTCAGTATTCACAAAATTATATGAACTCTGCGTAGAAATTCTAGGCTCATAAAAAGCACGGAACGTGTTAACTAAACTGTGTCCGAATGCCCCTCTAAAGAATGCATTTACTGACCATGATCCAAAAGTTAATTGGTTTGTCCAACCTAATTCAAGATCTGGAGTACCATTACCTAGTACTGCAAAATCAACATCTTCATTTAATGCCTGGTCTTGACCAACATTTATTGTTCCATCTCCATTAACATCAGCAAATACGTTATTTCCTCCTGCAACACCTTCATGAATAGGGCCCCATATCGTACCAATTTCTTCTCCTACTTTAACTCGAATTACTGCTGTAGAGTTTTGTCCAGGCGCACCTAAATTAGCTCTCATCTCAGCATTGTTAACGTATTCTTCTAGCATTGTTTTATAGCTAGATAGTATTAAACCAGTATTATAGTTATCAGTTAATTGATAATTAAGAGCTACTTCAACACCTTTTGTGTTTAACTTACCAGCATTCTCATATCGATATCCTGTTGGATATATTGCCTGATCAACTTGACGGTTTAATATAAAGTCTGATATATCTCTAGTGTACACATCTATAGTAGCATCAAGCTTACCATTTCGATATTCCAATCCTAAGTTAGTTTCTGCTTTTTCTTCCCATTTTAAATCTGGATTAGCATCACGTAATGGTGAAGATGATCCACCTCCCGTTGCACTAGCATATGTAAATCCTCGAATTTGTCTAGATAAACCATTTGGACCTGGAAGCGCTCCAGTTATACCATAACCTAAACGAACTTTAAATTTGTCTACTCCAAGATTTAAGTAATTGTTTAAATCAACACCTAAACCAGCTGAAGGGAAAAGACCCCACTGATTATCTGCTCCAAGCTTAGTCGAACCTTCTCGACGAAGCGAAGCGTTAATAAAAATAACATCGTCTAAAGTGTAATTAACTCTACCAAAAAATGCAATGATTTTTTCGTCTGGAGAACCATTTGAATCAGCTCCTATAAAACCAGCTCCTAATAAATCCTGAGAATACTCAACAGCATTAATAAAGCTAATTCCAGCATCTGTTTCATTTGGAAAATCTCCAAGCGTAACAGAATGATCATTAAAATTTTGTTGTTGATATGAGTAACCAGCTGTCACAACAAGAGCATTTCCTAATAATTGAGTGTTATATCGAGCATAGAGCTCTGATAGCTTAAAACTATATGTTTGATCATAAAAAGTTGCACTACCCTTTCTAATAGGAGAAGCTGCATTTCCACCTCGAAGTAAAGTAGTAGGATTATAAAGTTGATTAGAATATTTGCTAACCTGACTTGCAGCATTTACATTAAGAGATAAGTTATCATTAAAACTATATTCAGCGTTAACACTGTAGTTTAATTCAGTTTTATCACCCTGATTAAGTTGTTGTTTAGCAATAGAAACAGGATTGTAACTATCAAATAAACCAAGAGTTTCAAAGTAACCTCCATACTGATCGCCATTAAACACACCCGTGTAGTTAGCGGCTAAAATTGGAGCAGTTGGATTATATAAAACCGCATACTTTAATGACTCCATGTCTCCATTATTTTGCTTTCTACTAGTAAAAGCAGTATTTACTGTTAAGCGTAACTTATCGTTTAAAGCTCTAGTAGTTAAATTTAGACGAGTGTTAAATTGATTAAAGTCTGAGCTTATCAAGATACCTTGTACATCTCTAAAGTTAGCAGCAATTCGATACGAAGTATCTCCTGATCCACCAGATGCAGATATATTATGAATTTTTGTGATTGCTTGACGTGTTACTGCACCAGTCCAGTCTGTATCAGCACCAAGATCAGTACCTCCAGCTGCAATGAATTCATCACGTCTCATGGTTTGAACTGTATTCATGGCAGTAGATACTCCAAGTTGCCCGGAGTAATTAAGTGAAATTTTTCCTTCTTTACCTGTTTTAGTTGTTACTAAAATAACACCTGAAGAACCTCTAGATCCATAAATTGCAGATGCAGAACCATCTTTTAAAACGTTAATAGTCTGAATGTCGGCAGGATCGACATTGGCTAAAGAAGCTCCTACAACACCATCTATAACAACCAATGGTTGCACGTTGGCTCCGACTGTAGAAATCCCTCTTAATCTAATTACTGCTGCTGCATTTGGGTCTCCACCACGGTTATAAACCTGTAGACCCGCAACTTTACCTTGTAATAGTTGAGATGCATCTGAAATATTTCCTTTATTGAAATCTTCAGCATCTACTTTTACAACGGCTGCAGTTACTTCTTTTGAACGTTGAGAACCATAACCAGTAACGACAACTTCCTCTAATTCACTATTTAGAGTAAGGTTTACATTGATTTGGTCTTGATTTCCAACGGTTACTTCTACGGTTGAAAATCCAACAAACGAAACGATTAATACATCACCAGATGATGCTTCGATAGAGTAATTACCATCAAAATCTGTACTCGTTCCATTGTCAGTACCTTTTACTTGAACCGTTGCTCCTGGCAGCGGACCATCTTCACTCGCAACAGTACCGTTGACTGTTTGAGCATACATACCCACACTTAATAAAAAAGTAAAAAGTGAAAGTATTGAAGTCTTGAAATTGTTTTTCATTCTTTCGTGTTTAAGTTAATTGTTTGATTTGATTAAATCCACTATAACAATAGTACATTAATTCTTTAACATTTATTTCACATTTCGATACATATAATTATATTTAAGACGAAATCGATTTCGAATTGTGAAATTAGCAGATTATTATTTGAAAATTTCAAGATTTCGAATTGTAAAAAGCAAGTATGCTATGAAATAAATAACCCTAAAGATATCAGAGTCAATCACCAAATTTTAATTATTTCCAATCTATCATTGGTGATTCATAAAAAACTATTGATAAATTTTTTAAAAGTTTTCCGTGATGAGCCAAACGCTCCCTGTAATCAATCCATTTTCTTTGTGAAGTTTGAGACCATCCAATTTCAGAATATCCTATAATTCTGGGAAAGGCTAAAAAAGTCAATTCTTCAAAATTTTCAGCAGTCTCAGTCCAAAGTGGTGCCTCAATCCCTAAAATTCGATTTTTATTTCTAGGAATTAAATTTTCTGGCAGCCAGTCATACGCCTTTTTTGTATTTATAATACCTGCCCATGTTAAACCAAGCTTAGTAGAGTCATTATATTTCATGTCCATATAAGATAAACTAGCAGGAGACATTACTATGTTGGCTCCTTTGTCTACGCCCATTAAAACTTCTTGAATTCCCTTTTTATTTCTTATTGAATCTTTGTCTGTCCTACTCCAATATTGAATTAAAGTACTTTTTGGAATCTGAGCTTTAGCTATATCAGCCCAGCCCATACCTGTTTTCCCATATTTTTTTACAATTTCCAAAGTTGATTTTATAAAAATCAAATAGTCTTGCTCAGATGTTGCATGAGTTTCATCACCTCCAATATGGAAATAAGGACCTGGTGTTAAATTCGTTATTTCACGAATTACATCATCTAAAAATTTAAATGTTTCTTCCCTCTCAAGACATAAACTGCTAAATCCAACCTCGGTACCAGTATATAGTTTTGTAGCTTTATTATTGCAATTAAGCTCTGAATATGAGGCTAAAGCCGAATTAGTATGACCTGGGATATCAATTTCCGGAACAATTGTAATGTAATTTTCTTCAGCATAATTTATAATCTCAACATATTCAGATTGAGTATAGAATCCTCCAGGCTTTCCTCCCACCTGTGTACTTCCTCCATATTCAGTCAGTTTTGGCCATGATTTAATTTCAATTCTCCATCCTTGGTCGTCAGATAAATGAAGGTGCAAATAATTGAACTTGTAGAGTGCTAATAAATCAATATAGTTTTTTACATCATCAACACTAAAAAAATGTCTCGCAACATCAAGCATTGATCCTCTATAACTATATTTTGGTTTATCAGAAATTTTACCAGTAGGAATTATAATTGGCTTATCAATTAATTTTATTGAGTGTTGTAATCTTAATAATTGTTCCAAAGTTTTAATACCTCTAAAAACAGCTTCAGCAGATGATCCGATTAGTTTAATGTTGTTTTTACTTATATCTAAAACATAAGCTTCTTTGTCTGTTAGTTTAGAGTTGTCTATTTCAATTAAAATCTCTGAACGAGTTTGATCTAATGATAAATCATAAGACGTAATAGACCTCCATACCTCTCTAAAGTTTTGTGAAATAAGCTTTAAATCCTTGTTAGATTTATCAAAACTCAACTTAGTTTTCTCTTTTATAACAAAAGATGTCCCTCTAGAAGTTGAACTATTTGGTATTGGAATTAAAGGGACTAAATCTAAATTGGTTTTTATCTTTGGAGAACAAGAAGTAAAAATAAAAAATAGAATAAATAAGATCCTTAAATTACTCATAGAGTTTTATCAATTTTTCGAAATAAAATGTAATGATTTATTGTTATTTTGAGTAACAAAAATTGAGTTTTTGTTATTTATTTTTATTAACTCAATAGTGCGTCCATAAAAAGGAACATCAAATCCACTAGTTTTTTTAGGTATAACTTTAAATTTAAAATCTTTATCAAAACTTATTACTACACCTTGAAAAGAATTTCTTGGACCAGTAAAAACTTCATGGGCATTATCATTCCCAACAAAATAGATTTCTTTAATTCCATCATCATTCATGTCGGCTACTTTAGAATCAAAAACAGGAGAAAACTGAACTTCTATTGGAAGTTCATGAGCAATAAAACTGCCATCTTTGTTTTCAAATATAGTAGAATTGTAATTAAAAATTTTTAAAGTTTTAGCAATTGATTGCTCCTCTTCACTAAGAATCTGACTCATTGACGCTTTTGAATACAACTCGTAGTTTTTGAAATCACTTTTCTTTTTTGGGATTTGATTTAAAAAATTATTTCTTAGGTGAATTGGGAAATAATCTCCTTCACAATAATGAAAAACTAATGGTTCAGGTCTTCCATTACCGTTAAAATCTCCATATTTCATTAATAAAGGTTTTTCATCTGAAATATTATATGGCGTATTTTTTCCATGATTTCCAGCTATTAAATCTAAATCACCATCCTTATCTAAATCATTTATTTCCAGGCTATTCCACAATCCATTATTGTTTTTAGGAAAATATGAATCGTCATACTTATAACTGTTTTGATTTTTAATCAAAACATCTATTCCCATCCATTCTCCGCTTAAAATTATATCTTTTTTTTGATCATTATTTAAATCAATAACTTCAGCATCGGTAATCATTCCCAAGCGCCCTTTTTCTGGCAAAAGACTTTCAGTTACATCATAAAATTTACCTTGTTTGTTTTCTAATAAATGTGTTATTGGTGATTCCGGATAATTATTAGGTATTACTCTAGCTGTAATTAACAAATCAATATCTTGATCATTATCAAAATCAAATGGAACAACTTTAGATGTAACCTCAAAAAATAATGGAAGCAAATTACTGGTCTTAAAATTTCCAGTTCCATCATTAATTGCAACTACATCCATTAGTGATAAAGAATCTGAAGTTCCATTATGTCCGTATCCTAAATAAAGGTCTAAATCTTGATCTTGATCAATATCAAATAAACCAAGAGCCGTTAACTCTTTATCTTTTGAGTCAATAGATAATTCTTTTCTAACAAATCCATCTATAGTTTGAAAAAATATTTCTCCTTTTTGTCCCATTGCTCCACCAACAATAATATCTTGAAGAGAATCTCCATTCAAATCCCCTACAATACTTGCTGGTCCTTCATTAGTATAAACCCGCTGTTGTAATTCATAATTGAAGAAATCATAACTTTTATTTTCTTTATGAATAAATTCAAGTAATGTATCCCTTGATAACTCTAAAAAAGCATTTTGCTTAACAAATAAACTAGATGTAGGTAGTTTTTTTAATGACGCATAATCTAAGTTTAATTCCTGATTTATTTCTACATTTTTAATAATAGAATATTCTTTAGAATCCCATTTAATAATCATTGAATCTATATTTTGAATCCCATTGAGACCAAAATGAATTTTAGGACTGATACTTGATAAATAACCTCTATGAGGATTAATTTTTCCCTTTTGGATAAGAGAATCATAGTGAATAGTTACTTCGGTATGTAAAGATTGAATGTTATTCTTTGGCCCTTTTATCAATATTGATAAATAAGATGGGGTTTCATTCAATTCATTCTTATAAAGAAATGCATTATCATTTAAATTATTTACAACTATGTCAAGATCTCCATCGTTATCAAGGTCTCCTGTTGCTTGCCCATATGAATATGATGGTATTTCCATACCCCACAATTCAGTAGTTTCTTTAAAGTCGTAATTTCCTGAATTTAAAAACATAACATTAGGAATCTTTACTCTAGGAATAAGATCAAGAAAGCCTTTAGTTGTTGCTAATATACTTTCATAACTTCCTCTATAATTAATGAAGTCCATATCAGTCAAGTCTCTAGGAAAACCATTTGTTACATAAAGGTCTTTTCTTCCATCGTTATCGAAATCTGCAAAAATAGGAGACCAGCTCCAGTCGGTATTATGTACTTTGCTTAGTTGACTAATTTCATTAAAATCACTAAAGTCATTTACATATAAACAATTTCTCATGTACTGAGGTTTTTCTTTATATAATTCTAATAAATCATAGAAAAGAAAATTGCTTTTGGAAAACATTTTCTTTGTTCTGCTAAGTGTTCTCGGAAGCATATCAAGAGTGATTAAATCGTCCGTTCCGTTATTATCAAAGTCTGCCACATCAACACCCATTGAGCTAAAACTTTGATGCTTAAAATAGGATATTATGTCTTCTTTAAAGGTGCCATCTTTCTGATTAATAAAAGCGGAGCTACTAGTTGCAAAGTCATTCGATACAAAAATATCTTGCCAACCATCATCATTTATATCAAAAATATTAGCTGAAAGTGAATATCCATCATTTAAAACTCCTGAAGAAACTGTCACGTCTTTGAAGAAATTCCCGTTAATATTCTCGTATAACACATTTATATTATCTGTGATCATATTTTTAGATGTGTTTCTTTTACTCAACACATCGCCTCTATTTGTGAAGAAATTGTTGATTAAATAAACATCATTATCTCCATCATGATCGTAATCAAAAAAATAACTATTAATAGTGTATCCTTCATAATCTAATCCATATTCACTCGCCTTATTTATAAAAACTGGAATACTATCATTATTTACTCCTTGATTAACTAAAAGTATGTTTTTTCTATTTTTCGCAGGTCCTTTACCAGAAACTGAAATGTACATATCGGGCCATTGATCATTATTAATATCAATAACAGAAACCCCCATACTCCAAGCACTTGAACAGTCAGCTTTTGAAATAGAGGATACATCTTTAAAAATAAAATTTCCTTGATTTAAATAAAGTTGATTTTTAACTACATTTCCTGTAAAATAAATGTCTTCCTTTCCATCCCTATTAAAATCTGCAATTGCAACCCCTCCACCATTATACATATATTCAAAGTTTAAAATATTTAAACTGTCGGATTCAATAACCTCGTTATTGAATAAAATATTAGAATGAGATTCAGAAATTAAAACCATTCCTGATTTTTTATGACAGGAAAAAATAAAAAACAATATTACAAGTATGTTTATTCTAGACATTAAAAAAATTTAATATAAAACAAGTGAAAGTAAAAAAATACTATATAAAAATAGTAAAAGCTCTTATATAAGAGCTTTTACTATTTTTAAGAATTTAAACTTAAATTAACCCGTATAAATTAGTGTCCTGGGTTTTGAACTAATTTGCCACCACTTAAATCAATTGCACTTAATGGAATTGGATAATATGTATGCTTATCTTGGAAACTTTGACCTTTGCCAAACGTTGTAATTGTTTCAGACTCGTTAGCTATATAAGCAGCCATATGAGAAGACATATTACCCCATCTTACTAGATCAAAGTAACGATGACCTTCCATTGCCAATTCTAATCTTCTTTCAAAACGAACTGCTTTACGAGCATCAGTCGCAGAAGACCAAGCAGCATTATACAATTCTATATCAGCATTTGTATCAGCTATCCAAGACATAGTTTTAGCTCTATTTCTAACTTGATTAACAAGAGTTCTACCTCTTTCAAGATTACCACTTTCAACAGCTGCTTCAGCTGCCATAAGAAGAACATCAGCATAACGCATTATGTGATAATTAATTCCAGACAGGTTTTGACCCCAACCTCCTTGCATAAAGTTATTTGCGTCACTTGCTTGAAAAATATTTTTCTTAGGAAGATATGGTCCAGAAATATCAGAAAAGTTAGCACGAATCCAAGACTTACCAGCGTGCAGTCCATAACCATTATAATCAACACCTCTTCTTCCGACTGTAAAGTCTAGACGAGGATCAACATTAGCAGATGGAACTGTAAAAGCAGCATCCGAGTCAATGTTATAATCATGATTCAAAGCACTACTTGCTTGAAAAGTATCTACCATAGGTAAACCATTTTCGGTCTGATATGCATCAACTAAATCTTGAGTTGGTTGATAAAAACCACAACACCATCCAAATGCAGCAGGATAATTTAATGCACCTGTAGCATTACCTTGAAAACCTTGGCCATCATCAGCTGAATATTGGATAGCAAACATAGCTTCTTGTCCATTTTCAGTCTCTGATCTAAAGTTGTCGACTATACTTGGGTGTAGACCATAGATGCCTGTACTTATTACAGCTTCAAGATTAGCTGAAGCTTCACCCCACTTACTTTGAAATAACTGAGCTTTTCCTAAGAATGCCTGTGCTGTAGAAGAAAGAGGTCTTCCAGCTTGAGAATATGCTGCTGTTCTAACAGACGGGAGGTTACCCATTGCATGACTAAAATCAGCCTCAATATCTGCCCAAGTAAGAAGTGTTTCTCCTGCATTAGCCACGTTATAATCAAGGTTTTTAGCATTTTCTTCTGTTATATTAGGAACACTTCCAAAAAGCTTCTTCAATTCAAAATTATAATGACCTCTTAAAAATCTAGCTTGAGCATTTTCAACAACAAAAGCTGAAGGGTCTTCACTATTTGCGATTAGGTTAATAACTGCATTTGCACGATTAACTCCTGCATACAAAACTTCCCAGCGAGCCATAAAATAGCCATTACCAGTTTGCCAGTTAAATAACTCTAACTCGTATAGATCAGGTTGGTCACCATCAGTACTTCCTTTATGAGCATCATCAGAAGCAACATCTGCTACCCAGTTATCAGCACTACGGCCCCATCCATTTCCAATTCCACCATTTCTACCAGCATCTAAAACAGAATATGCTCCAGTCAATAATAAATCAATACCTGTTGGGTTTGCCAACTGAGTATCACTCAAAGATCCAATTGGATCAACATCAGTAAACTCTTCCGAGCAACTAATCATTATACCTATTAAGGCTATTAAAATTAAATATATTTTTTTCATTTTTTAAAAATTTAAATTAAGTCCAATTGAAACAATTCTTGCGGCGGGATAAGTCCCACCATCAACACCAAGAGTTAATGCGTCTGAGGCTGCAATCTCAGGATCCATACCAGTATAATCTGTTATGGTAAATAAATTGGTTGCAGAAACATAAACTCTCATACTATCGACCGAGCCAAGTCCTCTAGAGGATAAATCCGCCGAAGAGAAATTGTATCCCAATTGTAAAGATTTTAGCCTAATAAATGACCCGTCTTCAACAAAAAATGAGTTAGGAGCAGTTTCTCCGTTTTTAACCCCCATTGATAATGCAGGTTGACCAGTATTTGTGTTTTGAGGTGTCCAAGAATTAAGAACTGCATCAGTTCTTCCTCCATGAACAAATGTTGGAAATTCACTAAATATCTTAGCCCAATTGTAAACGTCATTACCTTGAGAACCATTAAAGAATACTGACATGTCCCAATTACCATAAGCCAAATTAGTATTAAAACCAAAAGTAAAATCTGGATGAGGATTGCCAATGATAGTTCTGTCAGAGTCATTAACAATACCATCTCCATTTGAATCAGTAAAGTTAAGTCGTCCATTACTATCTAAACCATCGTGAGGTTTTCCATAAAAGTGAGAGATTGGATAGCCAACAGCTGTTCTTGTCATAGCACCTTCTCTATAGTTAGATCCAAAAGCAGGTGTGTCATTAACTAACGAGACTACCTCATTTTTGTATGAACTAACGTTAAAGTCAAAATTATATTTTAACCCAGAACTAGTTTCACTACCATAATTTAATTGAAGATCTACTCCAGTATTTTCTACTTCACCTTTATTTACAAAAGGAGCACCTGCATCAATTGCGGTAGTACTAATTACAGAGTTATCTCTAACGATTAGATCCGTAGTAGAGTTTTTGAATAAATCTATACTACCTGCTAATTTAGAATCCATCATAGAGAAATCTAAACCTATATTTCTTGAAACAGCTGTTTCCCATGTTAAATTAGGATTTCCTACACTAGTAAGAGCAGCACCAGTAGTAACATTACCTCTTTCACCTGTAAATGAATAAAACGCTGAACCTTCACTTAAAGCAGAAATATTAACATCAGGATTAGCAGCAGGTAAACTTTGGTTACCTATTTCACCATAAGACACTCTTAATTTTAAAGAGTTTATCAAACTACTGTTAAAAAAACTTTCTTTGTCAATAACCCATCCTAAACTTGCTGATGGAAATAAGTCATCTTGTTGATCTTTTGAAAATCTAGAAGTTTTATCAGTCCGTACACTCCCAGTAAATAGGTATTTACGCTTGTAAGAATAACTAGCATTAACGAAAGAACCTACTAAAGTGTTCCAGTTTTCATAAGCATAATCAACGTTAGGAGTTCCTGTTCCAGTAGATAAAAGAACAAAAGAAGTAGTGTCAAATAAGAATTGATTTCTAGTCATTTGATGACCCTTACCATAATTTTTTACAGCCTCATATCCTAATAATGCATCAACGGCATGATCTCCAATTGTTTTATTCCAGTTAACCGTAGTCGACCAGTTCCATTCATATTGATTAAACACCTGTTCATGTAAGGCTCCTCCTGAATTAGTTTCACCTTCTGGAGTATAATCATCAAAAACTCTATTCATGAATGTTCTTGTTGAACCATTAATTGAAGTTCTAGCACTTAAATTATCAGTAATATCTATTTCAGCATAAACGCTCCCAATAATTCTAGTTGATTTACCATAATCGTCAGCTGCTCTATTATGAGTAGCAAATGGGCTTGTTGCATTACCTAAATTGTTAGATGTTACATAAATTCCTCCATATGTACCATCAGTTGCAGTTAAAGGAATTAATGGAGACATTCTCATTGCTTCTTGAGTATACGAACCATGACTTCTTTCTTTTTCAGTACTAACATTTAATGTCTGACCTATTCTTAGGTTATCAGTAACATTGAAATCAGAATTAAGTCTAATTCCAAATCTTTCAAATCCAGACTCTATTATAATACCATCTCTCTTTAAATGATTAATTGAAAAGTAGACATTTCCATCTTCAGAACCGTTTGATAAAGATACATTAATATTTGAAACGGGTGCTGGATCAAAAATCGCATCAAACCAATCTGTTCCGTTAGGATTAACATTCAAAGTTTTACCTTTAGTGTTTCCTTGAATAGTGTTAGGAACAACTGGTGTCGAACCACTTCCATACTGAATATGACTTGGAGGTGTCCCGTCATTAGCATAACTTTGCCAAAGCATGTCTCCATGCTGTTGAGCGGTTAATAAAGTAGGAAGATTAGCTGCTGACTGGATACCATAAGATAAATCAACAGAAAGTTTAGTTCCTTTAGTGCCTTTTCCAGTTTTAGTGGATATAAGAATTACACCATTTGATGCTCTAGCTCCGTATATTGCAGCAGCTCCATCTTTAAGGACACTAATGTCCTTAATGTCGTTTGGATTTATACTGTTTAAAACAAATGCATCAGTAGTTTGTACACCATCTATAACAAATAAAGGGTCATTATTGTTTGGAGTACCATAACCTCTAATACGCACAATTGGCGCACCTCCTGGTTGACCGTTATTAACAACAGTGACACCAGCTACTCTTCCTTGGAGTATCTCAGCGGCGTTTGTAACAGGTACTTTTATTGCATCAGCAACTTCAACCGTTGCGACAGAACCGGTTATACTTCCTCTCGCTTGAGATCGGTAACCTGTTACAATAATTTCCTCTAGCTCTGAGTCCATCTCTAAAGTAACGTTAATTTGGTCTTGATTTCCAACGGTTACTTCTACTGTTGCAAATCCAACAAACGAAACGATTAATACATCACCAGATGATGCTTCGATAGAGTAATTACCATCAAAATCTGTACTCGTTCCATTGTCAGTACCTTTTACTTGAACCGTTGCTCCTGGCAGCGGACCATCTTCACTCGCAACAGTACCGTTGACTGTTTGAGCATACATACCCACACTTAATAAAAAAGTAAAAAGTGAAAGTATTGAAGTCTTGAAATTGTTTTTCATTCTTTCGTGTTTAAGTTAATTGGTTTGATTTTGTTAAGTTGTTAAAGCTTATGAATATAATTGTAAAAAACAAGTTAATCTAGTTTAATTAATTTTTAAGCAATATTTTATAGATTATAAACAACAATTTAAAAATCGACTACAACAATATTACATTAATTCTTTAACATTTATTTCACATTTCAATACATATAATTATATTTGTAACGAAATCGATTTCGAATTGTGAATTTAATAAATTATTGTTTAAAAATTTGAGATATTGTAAAAGTTTAAGTGTGTTATGAAAAAAATAACTCTAAAATATATTGCTAAAGAATTAAATATTGCTCCATCTACAGTCTCTAAAGCTTTAAATGGATATTCTGATGTTAGTGCAAATACTAAAAAAAAAGTGGTAGATCTTGCTAAATCTTTAAATTTTAGTCCAAATACTCAAGCAGCATTTCTTAGAACTAGAGAATCTAAAATTATTGGAGTTGTTATACCTCATATTAGTCATCCTTTTTTTGTTAATGTTGTAAAAGGAATTCTAGATTCTGCTGAAAAAAAAGGCTACCTGATCATTGTTTTAAAATCAAATGAATCCTATGATCTTGAAAAAAAATTAATAGAAAAATTATTAAAACAAAATGTTGATGGAGTTTTTATTTCGTTAGCTCAAGACACCTACGACCTAAAACATCTTGAAGCTGTTAAAAAAGCTGGAGTAGTCTTAATCCAATATGATAAAATTTCTAAAATCCTTGAATCATCAAAAGTGGTAGTAGATGATAGGAATTCAGGGTATTTAGCTACTGAACATTTAATTAAAAATGGATGTAGAAATATAGTCCATTTTAGAGGTCCATTACTTCCTCAAGTTTCTATTGATAGATTTTTGGGCTATAAAAACGCATTGGAGGATTACAACCTTATTTTTGATCCAAAAAAAGTTATAACATCTAATAAAATGACCGACAAGGAGGGGTTTAGATTAATGAATGATTTTATTTCAAAAAAAATTGATTTTGATGGTATATTTTCAATGTCTGATTATACAGCAATAGGAGCCCTTGAAAGCCTCAAAAAACATAATTTACTTGTACCTGACGATATTAAAGTTGTTGGCTTTAGCAACTGGCTCTTAACCGACAAGCTAACCCCCTCTTTATCTACTGTAAATCAGCCTGGAGTTTTAATGGGCAACAAGTGTTTTGAATTATTTTTAAAAGAAGTTAATTCAAAAAAGAAAAAAATTAAATTTAAATATGAAAAAAAAATATTTAAAACAAATCTAATAATTAGAGAATCCTCTTCACTAAAATAATCCTTCTTGATTATTTTTAATTCTTCCCAAATGCCTGTAAGCCTTTTCTGTAACTTCTCTTCCCCTAGGAGTTCTTATTATGAATCCTTGTTGAATTAAAAAGGGTTCGTAAACTTCTTCTATAGTTTCACCATTCTCAGCTACTGCAGTTGCCAAAGTTGAAATTCCTACTGGACCTCCCTTAAAGTTATCTATTAGTGTAGTTAAAATTTTATTGTCCATTTGGTCTAGACCATAATCATCAACATTAAGAGACTTCAAAGCAAATTTCGTGATCTTAATATCAATGTTTCCATCTCCTTTTATTTGAGCAAAATCTCTGACTCTTCTTAGCAGACCGTTTGCTATTCTTGGGGTACCTCTACTGCGTCCAGCAATTTCAATAGCAGCTTTTTGATCAATTTCAACTTTTAAAATTTCAGCACTTCTTTCAATAATTGTAGAAATAAGCTCTGTTGAATAATATTCAAGTCTGCTACTAATACCAAATCGTGCCCTCATTGGAGAAGTTAAAAGACCTGAACGAGTCGTGGCACCAACCAAAGTAAATGGATTTAAATTAATTTGAACAGTCCTTGCATTTGGACCAGATTCAATCATAATGTCAATTTTATAATCCTCCATTGCTGAGTACAAGTACTCCTCTACAACAGAACTTAAGCGATGTATTTCATCAATAAAAAGTATGTCTCTTGGCTGAAGGTTTGTTAGAAGTCCTGCTAAATCACCCGGCTTATCTAATACTGGCCCAGAAGTTGTTTTTACACCTGCATTTAGTTCATTAGCTAATATATACGCCAGTGTGGTTTTACCTAGACCAGGTGGGCCGTGAAACAATGTGTGATCTAAAGCATCACCTCTTTCATTTGAAGCCGCAACAAATATTCTAAGGTTTTTTAAAATAGATTCTTGTCCGACAAAATCATCAAAACTTAACGGCCTTAATGCTCTATCGAAATCTTGTTCTTCGGGGTTAAATTGTTCATTTGTCGGGTCTAAACTTTCATTCATTAAACAAAGATATCAATTTTCACTAGCCAAGTACAATCTGAACAACAAGCAAAAAAAAATTAATGCTGAAGTTCTTCTTCTCCTTCTTTTAATGGTATGTTTTGGGGAATAAAATCTTCATCGTGGCCAGGTTTAGAATAATCATATGCCCATCTGTGAACATGTGGAATTTTTCCATGCCAATTACCATGAAAATGTTCTATTGGAGCAGTCCACTCTAAAGTATTTGATTGCCATGGGTTTTGTTCTGTTTCTTTACCATAAAACATACTATGAATAAAATTATAAAGAAAAACAATTTGTGCGGCTCCAGCAATAAGAGCAAAAACAGTTATAACAACATTTATATTTGCTAAATCATCAAAATATGGAAAATTCGTATTAGTGTAATACCTCCTAGGAAGTCCTGCCATTCCGATAAAATGCATTGGAAAAAAGACACCATAAGCACAAATAGCAGTAACCCAAAAATGAATATATCCTAAATTTTTATTCATCATACGCCCAAACATTTTTGGGAACCAATGATAAACTCCCGCAAAAAGACCATAAAGAGCCGAAATACCCATTACTAAATGAAAGTGAGCTACTACAAAATAAGTGTCATGAACATTTATATCTAATGTGCTATCTCCAAGTATTATACCAGTCAATCCACCTGAAATAAAAGTAGATACTAATCCAATTGAAAAAAGCATAGCTGGGTTTAATTGTAAATTTCCTTTCCAAAGTGTTGTTATATAATTAAATGCTTTAACAGCTGAAGGTATGGCTATTAAAAGTGTTGTAAATGTAAATACAGACCCTAAAAATGGATTCATTCCAGAAATGAACATATGATGACCCCATACTATTGTAGACAAAAATGCAATTGCGAGAATAGAGGCAATCATAGCTCTATAACCAAAGATTGGCTTACGAGCATTTGTAGCTAAAACTTCAGAAGTTATTCCAAGCGCTGGTAATAGAACTATGTAAACTTCAGGGTGCCCTAAAAACCAAAAAAGGTGCTCATATAAAACTGGTGAACCTCCCTGATAGTGAAGTACTTCGCCTTGAATAAATATATCTGAAAGAAAAAAAGATGTACCAAAACTTCTATCCATAATTAAAAGAAGTGCTGCTGAAAGTAATACTGGAAATGAAACTATCCCTATTATAGCAGTAACAAAAAAGGCCCATATCGTTAATGGTAAACGAGTCATAGTCATTCCTTTAGTTCTAAGATTAATAACGGTTACAACATAGTTTAAAGATCCTAGAAGGGAAGATGCAATAAAAATAGCCATTGACACTAACCATAGTGTCATTCCAGTTCCAGAACCCGGCTGAGCTTGAGGTAGGGCAGATAAAGGTGGATAAACAGTCCAACCTGCTGCTGCAGGACCTGCTTCAACAAATAAAGAAGAAAGCATCAAGGTGCAAGAGACAAAAAATAACCAAAATGATACCATATTTAAAAATCCCGAAGCCATATCTCTTGCTCCTATTTGAAGAGGTATAAGAAGGTTAGAAAAGGTTCCACTTAGGCCTGCTGTCAAAACAAAAAATACCATTATTGTTCCATGAATCGTAACCAATGCTAGATAAACGTTTGGATCCATTACGCCATCCGGAGCCCATTTACCTAGTAAAATTTCAAAAATTCCAAAAGGTTTTTCAGGCCAAGCCAATTGAAGACGGAATAATAAAGACATTGCTATTCCAATAAAACCCATAAACAAACCTGTTATTAAATATTGCTTAGCAATCATTTTATGATCCTGGCTGAAAACGTACTTAGTGATAAAGGTTTCTTTATGGTGATGAGCGTGTTCTTCTTCTTTAGCGTTTATTGATCCTGTTGACATTTCTATATAAATTTATTGTACAAATTGAGCAAAAGTCTGTTGATTTTTTATCCATTTATTAAATTCTTGTTCTGTTTCCACTATAATTTTCATCTGCATATTATAGTGTGAAGCTCCACATACTTTATTACAAAGTAAAAGATAATCAAAGATATATGGCTCCAAAGCTTCCTCTCCATTTGCAATTAATTCTACACTATTAACTTTTCTAATTTCATTTATTTTTCTAACCTTAGAGATAATGTCAGGATCCATTCTCATTTGCTCAGTTGTCCTTATTGGAGTAAAAGCAAATTCAGTAATCATTCCAGGAACACAATTCATTTGTGCCCTAAAATGTGGCATATATGCTGAGTGAAGAACATCCTGTGATCGCATTTTAAATATTATTTCTTTACCTACTGGCAAATGTAACTCTTGAACAATTATATCATCAAGCCCATTTGGATCTGTAGCATCAATTCCTACGAGATTTTTTCCGTCAAAATCTTGAAGAAATCTCACATTAGCATCACCCAACACATTGTCTTCCCCTCCATACCTGGCCTTCCAGTTAAATTGTTGGGCGTAAAGCTCAACCATTAGGGCGTCTTCATTTTCTTCAACAAACATAACATCATTCCAAGTATATAATCCAAACAATATCAATACAGCTAAAACAATTGTGGGTATGATAGTCCATATTGCTTCAAGCACATCATTGTCGGCATAAAAAAATGCTTTTCTACTTTTTTCTCCTCTATACTTATAGCTGAAATAATGAAGTAAAGCCTGAGTTATAGTTTGGACAAAAAAGATTACAGAAAAAGTTGCCCACATTAAATTATCATACTCTGATCCGTGATCAGAAGCAGCATTTGGCAGGAGAACATCTCCCCACATCCAAAAAGAAAATATAGTTAAACCATATACAAAAATTAAAAAAGCAAACATTAATTTTCCTTGAGTTTGGTTGTCACTGTCGTCTGCAATTTGACTAGACTGAACTTTTGGCTGAGAAAGTTCCAAAATTTTTGTCACCTGCCAAATTGATACAGTAACAAGTATAAGTAGTATTAATGTTAAAAATATAGTCATCCTATCTATTACTTATTTAATAATGAAAATGTTTGCTCTCGCCTAAAAATGGGTCTCCTGAAGCAAGCAAAGGTGCTTTTTCTAATGATTTAAAGGTGAATAGTATAAACAGTCCCATGAAGAACATAAAACCACCAATCTCTGGAATACCAAAATACCACTGATCTCCAACTGCTGAGGGCATAATCATATTATAAACATCAATATAATGCCCTAGCACAATAATAATTCCTGCCATTACAATCAAAAAATTATTTCTTTTATAGTCCCTATTCATCAAAACTAAAAATGGAAAGACAAGGTTCATTGCTAACATGCCGAAAAATGGCAAATTATAGTCTTCTATTCTTGTTATAAAATAGGTAACCTCTTCTGGAATATTTGAATACCAAATCAACATAAATTGAGAGAACCATAAATAGGCCCAAAATACTGAGCCTCCAAACATGAATAATCCCAGATTATGAATATGGCTAGCATTAACAAAATCTAGATGTCCTTCAGCTTTAAGATAAATAGTTACCAATGCAATTACGGTTATGCCAGTTACAAACATGCTTGCAAAAACATACCAGCCAAATAATGTACTAAACCAATGAGGGTCTATAGACATGATCCAATCCCATGACATCATAGATTCTGAATAAATATAAAAAACTAAAAAACCTGCAGCTAAACGAAAATTTTTCTTGTGATTTTTAAGGTAATCTCCTTTGTCTTGAGATATAGAAATTTTACGAGAAATATATCTATAAATATTCCATCCAAACATGTAAAATAAAGCTCTGACTAAGAACCATGTGGTGTTAAGATATGCTGATTTTCCTTGAATTAATTCGTCATGGGCAACAACTTCAGGGTCCATCCATATAAACAAATGATTTAAATGCATAACTGAAAGGACTAATATTATAAAAATAGTAATACTCCCAGGTAATAAGTACCCTGTAATACCTTCCATAACTCTGAATAAAACAATTGACCACCCTGCTTGAGCTGCTCTATTTATAGCATAAAATGCTAAAACTCCCAAGGGAATCATAAAAAAGAATAAAGCCGCCACATATAAAGCAGCCCATGGTCTATTTTGAAGTTGATGAAGTAAGTGCTCGCCATGATCAACCTCGTGTTCTTGTGAGTCAACTTTATCATTATGTTGGGAAGTTAGTGAGGTGGTATCCTCCTGATGAATTTCTGTACTACCCTCACTGTTGTGCCCAGAAGTTTTTATAGCGTGATCATCCTGATGAGTTTCTATAACATCTTGGTCATGATCGTCAGAAGAAGGTGATTCATGGCCTTCTTTGTGGTCTGAAACTGAAACCATGTCTTGAGCCTCGGAAACTGATGAAGGAGTGGATAAAAAACCGTAAGCAAGACCTAAAGCCCCAATTATAATTAGGGTTAATGAAGTATTTCTAATATTTTTTGTAAAAATATAATTCACTTTTTCTATTATTTTTTAATCAAATTTGATCTTAACATCATAACATGTTGAGCTATTTGCCATCTTTCTTTTGCATTTACCTGTCCTGCATGAGAGCCCATTGCGTTTTTACCATACATTAAAACATGATAAATACTTCCAGGTGTAATTTCACGATCTTTATAGCTTGGTATTCCCAAAAACTTTTCACGAGTCATTAAAATTCCTTGACCATCCCCCTTTTTTCCGTGACATACCGCACAATATATACCATATAATTCTTTTCCATTAAATAAATTTTCTTCATCTATTTCGATTGGAGATTTTAAATTAATCTTTGCCATTTCATAACCCTCATTTGTGTTAGGGAAATCATATGGGTCCCATCCTCTAGCGATAGTGTTTTTAACAGGGACCTGAGCTTCTATACCATTAAAAAAAGCTTCACTTTCAGCGTAAGTTTCATAACCAATAGGCTCATACATATTAGGGAAATACTGGTAGTTTGGTTTAGAAGGATGTGAACATGATTCTAAAAAAATCATGATTCCAAAAATCAAAACAAGAAATATTTTTTTCATGCTATGCTTTTTTTTGAATTACTTTAACTTCAATTGCACCAGTTGTTTTAACAAAATTAATAAGATCTTTCTTATTATTATCGATCAATATCTCAATTAAAAATTTATCATCAGTAGTCAGTGGATTTGGATTTTCTGCTTTTTTAAATGGCCATAATTTACTCCTCATATAAAAGGTAACAACCATTAAATGCGCCGCAAAGTAAACCGTTAACTCAAACATAATTGGAACAAAGGCTGGCATATTTTGTAAATAAGAAAAACTCGGCTTACCTCCAATATCCTGCGGCCAATCTTGAATCATAATATAATTCATCATAACTATTGAAACAATAAGGCCTATAAATCCATATATAAATGCAGTTATTGCAAGCTTAGTTCCTTCAAGACCTAATGCTTTATCAAGTCCATGAACAGGAAAAGGAGTATATACTTCTTCTATATGATGTTTTTTTTCACGAATATCCTTAACTGCTTTCATTAGCACGTCATCATCGTCATATAAAACATGTAAAACCTCGTTACCCATTAGCTTCTCTTATTTTTTTATAATTTTCACCAGATGATTTTAAAATTGATTTCACCTCTGCTTGAGCAATTACTGGAAAAGTTCTTGCATACAATAGAAATAAAACAAAGAAAAAACCAATTGTTCCTATAAATATTCCAATATCTACAAAAGTTGGAGAAAACATTGTCCATGAGGATGGTAAATAGTCTCTATGTAAAGATGTTACAATGATCACAAATCTCTCAAACCACATTCCAATATTAACCACAATTGATATAATAAACGAAAACATTATACTTGTTCTTAATTTTTTAAACCACATGAACTGAGGTGAAAAAACATTACAGGTCATCATAGACCAATATGCCCACCAGTATGGGCCAGTAGCTCTATTTAAAAATGCATACTGCTCATATTCAACCCCTGAATACCATGCTATAAATAATTCAGTTATATAAGCAACACCAACAATTGAACCAGTAATCATTATTACAATATTCATTAATTCAATATGCTGAATGGTAATATAATCTTCAAGGTTAGAAACTTTCCTCATTATTATTAATAAAGTATTAACCATAGCAAATCCTGAAAATACAGCTCCTGCTACAAAATAAGGTGGAAAAATTGTTGTGTGCCAACCCGGAATGACCGAAGTAGCAAAGTCAAAAGAAACTATCGTATGAACGGATAAAACAAGTGGAGTTGCTAGACCTGCTAATACAAGAGAGACTTCTTCAAATCGCTGCCAATCTTTAGCTCTGCCTGACCAACCAAAACTTAATAATGAATATATTTTTTTCTGAAATGGGCGCGTAGCTCTATCACGAATCATAGCAAAATCAGGTAAAAGACCTGTCCACCAAAAAACTAAAGAAACTGATAAGTATGTTGAGATTGCAAAAACATCCCATAATAATGGTGAATTAAAATTTACCCAAAGTGATCCAAACTGATTAGGAATAGGTAATGTCCAATAGGCTAACCATGGTCTGCCCATATGAATTATTGGAAATAATCCTGCTTGAATTACAGAAAAAATAGTCATTGCTTCAGCTGAGCGATTTATGGCCATTCTCCATTTTTGTCTAAACAATAGTAGAACTGCTGAAATCAAAGTTCCTGCATGGCCTATTCCAACCCACCAAACAAAATTTGTAATATCCCATGCCCAGCCAACAGTTTTATTAAGTCCCCAAACACCTATTCCAGTTGAAATAGTATAAATTATACAACCAACTCCCCATGCAAGTGCTGATAATGAAATACCAAAAACAATCCACCACAATCTATTAGCCTTACCTTCAACAGTAGAGGCAATATCTATGGTAACATCATGATAAGACTTATCTCCAAGTACTAGAGGTTTTCTTATTGGCGCTTCATAATGAGATGACATATATTTTTTCTTTTTTCTAAAATTATGTTTTATCTATATTTCTTACTTTAGTTTGGTACATAACGTTTGGCTTAGTACCCACACTCTCAAGCAAGTGATACATTCTTTCATTTTCTTTTAATTTGGAAATTTCACTTTCTTTATCATTTATGTCTCCAAAAACCATTGATCCATTTCCGCAGGCTTTTGAACATGCTGTTTGAAATTCTCCGTCTTTAACTTCACGCCCTTCCAATTTGGCATCTAAAATTGTTTTTTGAGTTTTTTGAATACAGAAAGAGCATTTTTCCATAACCCCTCTTGATCTAACAACAACATCAGGATTTAAAACCATACGACCTAAATCATTATTCATATGATAATCAAACTCATCATTTTTATTATATAAAAACCAATTAAACCTTCTCACCTTATACGGGCAATTATTTGCGCAGTATCTTGTCCCTATGCATCTATTGTAAGCCATGTGGTTTTGGCCTTGCCTCCCGTGAGATGTAGCTGCAACAGGGCACACTGTTTCACAAGGGGCATGATTACAATGCTGACACATAACCGGTTGAAAAACTACCTGAGGGTTTTCAGAGGCATTTTCCATTCCTTTAAAAGTTGATAACGCGCCTAGTCCAGAAATATTTTCTTTGGTATCATTATCAGAATCAAACGATTCTTCCGAGGAATAATATCGATCTATTCTTAGCCAGTGCATATCTCGAGATCTTCTGACTTCAACTTTTCCTACAACTGGTACATTATTCTCAGCATGACATGCAATAACGCATGCTCCACAACCTGTACATGAATTTAAATCTATTGATAAGTTGAAATGGTGGCCTATAGACCTATCAAAACCTTGCCACATGTCAACTTCAGGAGATGTAATTTTAGTTTCAATATGATTTTTGGAAACTCTAGGTACAGGGTTCCAATATTCTTTGTCTTTAGTATTAAAAATCTCAAGAGTAGTTTCTTTAACAATATCTCCTCTGCCCATTAGAGTGTTGTGTAGCTGAACACATGCAAACTCATGGTATCCTTCTGCTGGAGAAATTGAAACCTGCTGAACTTTATTTTGATTTTGGTAAAGCAGATAAGCATTAACACCACTTTGCATTTCATTTTTGAGGCCTATTTTTTTCCCATAGCCAAATGCTAAACCAACAGTTCCTTTAGCTTGTCCTGGCTGGACTAACACAGGAGTAGTAAGTTTTGTGTCTCCCATAGTAATAGTTGCATAACTTCCATTAAGAGCTCCGTTTGCAACATTAATGTTCTTGAGTCCAATTAATTCTGCATCTGATTTTGATACAGTTAAATAATTGTCCCAAGAAACTCTAGTAATTGGGTCAGGAAATTCTTGAAGCCAAGGATTATTGGCTTGCTGCCCGTCACCCATTCCTGTTTTAGAATACAAAATTAATGACATCCCCTTTTCTTTGTCGACACATAAAAAATTTGCCTTATTAATCATGTCTTGAAAGTTAACCATCTCTGCACTTTTAGTTGAACGGGATTTTGTAAAATATCCGTCATGTAGAGTTTTACTGAATGAAGTACCCGATAAAATATTGTCTGTCCAATACTTTTTTATAAAGGAATAGTAGTCCTCTTCTAAATCTAATATATCGATTAAAACACTTTGAAATTGTCGAGTATCAAATAATGGATGAATCGTTGGTTGAGCCAAAAGAAATTGATCTGTTTTAAACTCATAATCACCCCATGATTCAAGATAGTGTGGTAATGCTCCTACGAATTGAGAAACTGATGCTGTTTCGTCCATTTTTAAAGAAAAAACAGCTGAAAAATCTAATTTTTTTATTGCCTCTCCTAATTTGACTCCCTCAGATAAGTTGTATACAGGATTAACACCAACAGTAATTAAGCCCGAAATATCACCTTTGATCAAGTCTTTTACTAGCTGATTAACCTCACTTGAATTTCCTTGACGAATAAGTTTTGGGTGAGTGATGTCAAATGCGTCACTTTTAATTAAAGAGTTGATTGCCAAAACTAATTCTTGAGCATTAGTTTCTTGAATACCAGAAACTAATACTGCTTTATGCCCGGACTTCTTAATTTTTTTAATAGCTAATAATGCAGCTTTTTTATCATTTGGCTCTAATTTGCAATTAACTGGTTGATTGCTTAGTTTACCATAAATAAAAGCTAGAATATTTTTAAGACTTACAGGAGTAACAGGAATTCTCTTATCTGCATTTGCCCCAGAAAGACTCATGTTAGATTCAAACTGCATATGGTATGACATTTTAAACTTACCATTATTCTTTTTTGGAATTCTTCCATTTGAATATTCAACATCATAACCACCTCCCTGCCAATCTCCAAGAATATCTGCATCTATAGAAATAATTGTATCTGCTTTTGAAAAATCATAATCCGCAAGGCCTCTTGTTCCATAAATATTTTCATAAGCATCCAATGCGTAAGATTCAGATATGGTGTCATAAACTACATGCTTAATGTTTGAATACTTAGCTATTAATTTGTTTATTAGCTCCTGAGTTGTTGGACTAGCAAAAGTTTGGGTTAACAAAACTAAAGGTTTTTTACTGCTATTAAATAATCTTAACTTTTCTTTAAACTGAAGCATAAAACTGCCCCACTTAATGTCAGATTGATTAAATTTTGGACTCTTAAGACGAAGGGAATCATACATCGATAAAACTGAAGCATGAACTCTTGCATTTGCACTACCTAAAATTGGTGAATCTGGGTTGCTTTCAATTTTTATTGGTCTTCCTTCTCTTGTCTTAACTAATACTGAAGCAAAATCATATCCATCGGCTATTGCTGTTGCGTAAAAATTAGCAACTCCCGGTATAATTTGCTCAGGCTGAACAACGTATGGCACAGATTTTATGACTGGACCTTCACAAGCAGCAACAGTAGCGGCTGCAGTTGAAAATCCGATATATTTTAAGAAATCACGTCTTGAAGATGAACTATCCTCAATTTTTGAGTCATCCTTTTTAAAATCTTGAGGAAGTTTTTCAGGAAATTCATTTTGCTCAAGTTTTGCAACTATTGAATTATCTTGATCAAGTTGATCAATGCTTTTCCAATAAGTTTTATTTGTAGCCATAAGCTGAATTTATATTTCTTTGTTTAATAATGACATTTTCCACATTCTAAACCTCCCATTTGAGCAACAGTGAGTTTTTCAACTCCATATTTTTTTGATAATTCTTCATGAATTTTTGTGTAATACTCATTATTCTCAACTTTAACATTTGTTTTTCTGTGACAATTTATACACCACCCCATTGTCAATGGTGAATATTGATACATTATTTCCATTTCTTCGACAGGACCATGACATGTTTGACATTTCACCTCACCTACCATGACATGCTGTGCATGATTGAAGTATACGAAGTCTGGTAAATTATGAATTCTAACCCATTTTACTGGCTCAGTGTTTCCTGTATAAACTTGATTTTCTTCATCCCAACCTACAGCTGCATAAAGTTTTTTAATTTCTTTTGTGTAGAACTCTTTTGTATATCCATTATCAAGATCTTCTTCTCCATTATATTCAGCAATATTTTGATGGCAATTCATACAAACATTTAATGATGGAATACCAGAATGTTTGGATACTCTAGCGGATGAGTGACAGTATTTACATTCAATTTGATTAACTCCTGCGTGGATTTTATGAGAATAATGAATTGGCTGAACTGGCATATATCCCTGATCAACTCCGACTTGCATTAAAAACCCATAAGCATAATAAGCACTACTCAATAAAAGCAGAATCACGCTTACAAAAACAATAAATTGATTTTGCGCAAATGCTTTCCAAATTGGAACTCGTTTGGGTTTAGATGGAGGGGTTATATCAACACCACTAGCTATAGCTATTCTTAGTAAAGTTCGACGAACTGAGATTAGCATAAATATTAACATTATAAAAACAAAACCTAAAGCTCCAAGAATGATTTCATTTGCTATGCCCGAACTTAAATTTGAATTTGTAGTTTGATTCGAATCGCTTGCAACTACTGCTGGTGCGGGAGGGATGTAATCAGTATATGCAATTATATTATCTATGTCATCTGTGCTAAGCTGAGGAAATGCAGTCATTGCACTTTTATTATATTCTTCCCAGATTGCTACAGCCTGATCATCACCAGATTTTATCATAGCTGAACTATTTTTAATCCAACTATAGAGCCACTCTTTTTCATATTTTGTGGAAGCACCTCTTAAAGCAGGCCCGACTGCCTTTTTGTTTACTTTATGACAGGCAGCACAATTGGAGTTAAAAAGTTTTTTTCCTAAAACAGGATCGGGTTCCTGAGCAAATAGAAACTGCGAAAACATCGCAAAAACAAGTATAGAAGCTTTTAGAGGTAAAGCCAAGGTAATTAGGCTTAACTTTGACACAAAGAATGTATGATACGTTTTTTGCAAAATATAGTTCAAAATCTTGTGCAAAAGTAAGGCAGTTAGACCTTTTGCTAAAAGGTTTTTGGAGGTTTATAATACCAAATATATAATTTATATTGATTCTAAATTATATAGATGATTTATATATTTTTCTTGCGATGAAAATCATTTTTTCGTTCATTTGCTAAACACTCAAAAAAAATGAAATCTTTATTATTAACAGTTTTATTATCAATGACTTACTTTTTTTCTTGGTCTCAAGAAAGTTTTTTTAAAGTTGAACAAGATAGCTTGATTTCAAAATTGATATCATTAAAAACAAAAATAAATAAAGATATTTACGCTACTCAGTTTTACAATATTCAACTATTTAATGGAGAATATGAAAAATCATTGGAAATTAAAAAAAGTATACTTTTAAAATTTCCAGAGGAAATGACAAATCTTTCTTTTGAGACTCCAAACTATAAAGTTCAAATGGGCCCCTTTAGAGACTATAGGAAAGCCATCGATCTTTTGAAGTTGATAAAAAAAGTATATCCTGCAGCTTTCCTAATCGAACCAAAAAAACCTTTATAGTTTCTTTTTAACTGCTACTTCTTGGTAGAACTCAATCACATCTTCTGTTTTAATGTCATTATAGCCTTTTATTTGAAGTCCACAATCATATCCTTTTGCAACTTCTTTGACATCCTCTTTAAATCTTTTTAGTGAAGTTAAATCTCCAACATGAACAACAACTCCCTCTCTTATTATACGAACTCCAGATTTTTTAAGAATTTTTCCAGAGGTAACCATGCAGCCTGCAATTGTTCCAATTTTTGATATTTTAAAGGTTTCTCTAACCTCAGCATTTCCTAAAATTTCTTCTCTCATTTCAGGAGACAGCATCCCTTCCATCGCATCCTTAACATCGTTTATCGCGTCATAGATGATAGAATATGAACGAATATCAATCTCTTCTTTATCTGCAATCACTCTAGCGTTACCCATGGGTCTAACATTAAACCCTATAACGATAGCGTCAGAAGCAGAAGCAAGCAAAACATCCGACTCAGTAATAGCTCCAACTCCTTTGTGTATAATATTAACCTGTATTTCTTCAGTAGATAATTTTTGTAAAGAATCCGTTAAAGCTTCAACTGAACCATCAACATCTCCCTTCAAAATCATATTCAACTCTTTGAAATCTCCAAGAGCTATACGTCGTCCAATTTCATCAAGAGTTATATGTCTTTGGGTACGAACGTTTTGCTCTCTTAACAATTGAGTTCTTTTGGCAGCAATTTGTTTTGCTTCCCGCTCATCTTCTAAGACAGTAAAACTGTCTCCTGCTTGAGGAGCTCCATCAAGACCTAAAATTGAAACAGGGGTTGAAGGCAAGGCGCTAGTTAAATCATTCCCTCTTTCATTGAACATAGCTTTAACTTTACCACTTTGTTTACCCGCTAGAATATAATCTCCTATATTTAAAGTTCCATTTTGTACAAGAACAGTAGAAACATACCCTCTTCCTTTATCTAAAAAAGCTTCAACAACCGCTCCTTTAGAGCGACGATTCTTATTTGCTTTGAGCTCAAGTAATTCAGCCTCAAGAAGAACCTTTTCTAACAATTCAGAAACTCCTGTTCCTTTTAAAGCAGACACATCTTGTGATTGAACTTTTCCTCCCCAATCTTCGACCATCAAATTCATTCCAGCTAACGCTTCTTTAATTTTATCTGGATTTGAATTTTCTTTATCAATTTTATTAATAGCAAAAACTATAGGAACAGATGCTGCTTGAGCGTGACTTATTGCCTCCTTGGTCTGAGGCATAATGTCGTCGTCTGCAGCAATTACTATTACAGCAATGTCAGTTATCTGAGCTCCCCTGGCTCGCATAGCAGTAAAAGCTTCGTGACCTGGTGTGTCTAAAAAAGTGATTTTTTGACCATCCTTGAGCTCAACTGAATAAGCTCCAATGTGTTGAGTTATTCCTCCAGATTCTCCAGCTATTACGTTTTCTTCACGTATATAGTCTAATAAAGATGTTTTTCCATGATCAACATGCCCCATAACAGTTACAATAGGAGCTCTTGGTGAAAGATTCTCTTCTAACTCTTCTTCTTCTTCTTCAAGATTTTCTTCTAAATCTGTTTTAACAAATTCTACTTTATATCCGAATTCATCAGCAACTATACTTAAAGTTTCCGCATCTAATCTTTGATTCATAGTCACCATTATTCCTAGAGACATACAGGCAGAAATAATATCAGTTGAACTGAGCTCCATCAATGTAGCAACGTCTCCAACTGTTATAAATTCAGTAACCTTAATTGTTTTACTTTCAGCTTCAAGCTGAGCTATTTCATCTTCAGATTTTTCACGATGCTGAGAACGTTTATCTCTTCTATATTTTGCTCCCTTAGATTTATTTGATCTTCCTTGGAGCTTAGCAAGAGTTTCTCTAATCTGTTTTTGAACTTCTTCTTCTGTTGGCTCAACTTTAGCAACTTGAGGCTGACGATTGTTTTTTTGAAATCTTTTACCTGAGTTGGAAGTTTGATTTTTATTTGTTGGAGATGGAGATTCTTTACTTATTCTTTTTCGCTTCTTTTTTCTAGCATCCTCAACATTTTTTTCTTTTTGATTTACTTTATCTAAATTAATGGTTTGACCTGTTTTTTTGGGACCACTTAATTTTCGGTATTGAGTTTCTATTTTTTTATTGAGCTGAGCCTCTTCTGTTACAACATCCTGATCCTTTTTTTTGTCATTATTAATGTCAGGAATTGGTTTAACTGATTTTAAAACCTCTTCTTTGATTTTAGATTCTTTATTTTTATCTAACCCTGAAACATTATTTATTTTGGGTTGTGAAATTGATGGTTTATTAATTTTAGTTTTGTCTTTAGACTGTAAACCTGGATTTAAAGATTTTTTAACTTTTTGATCTTTCAAGTCAATTTTACCAACTGTTTTAGGTTTTTCTAGCTCAACTTTTTTTGCTTTGATTATCTCTTGATTTTTTATTTCAAGCTCTAACCTTTCTTTTTCTTTTCTTTCTTGAACTAATCTTTGCTGCTCTTTTTCTTTTCTTTTTTCTTCAGTAATTTCAGCCGAAGCGTCTTTTTTAGATTTATCAGTCTCAAACTCATCCAATAGACTTTGATAAGTCTCATTAGAAATTTTAGTTGTTGGACGTGCTTCAATCTGAATATCTTTAGAAGATAAATGTTCAACAGCTCTGTCTAGGGAAATGTTTAGCTCCCTCAGAACTTTATTTAATCGAATGCTTGCTTTTTCAGCCATAGATTTATTTGCTTGTCAAAGTTAAAAAAAAATAATAGCGTTTATTATCTAATATTATTCTTCAAATTCTTCTTTTAAAATTTTAAGTACTTCATTAATAGTCTCCTCTTCTAAATCGGTTCTTTTTAATAAATCTACTTGAGATAATTCAAGGATACTTTTAGCAGTATCCAGACCTGCTTTTTTAAATTCTTCAATCACCCAGCTTTCTATCTCATCAGTAAATTCTTTTAGCTCTACGTCTTCCTCCATACCTTCTCTATATACATCTATTTCATATCCAGTGAGTTTTCCAGCTAATCTAATATTAAACCCTCCTTTACCAATGGCTTTTGAAACTTCTTCAGGGTTTAAAAAAACTTGAACTCGTTTAGATTCTTCATCTATTTTTAAAGAGTTTATCTTGGCTGGACTTAATGAACGAGTTATGAAAAGTTGCAAATTATTCGTGTAATTAATAACGTCTATATTTTCATTACCAAGTTCTCTAACAATACCATGAATTCTTGAACCTTTCATGCCAACACATGCTCCAACAGGATCTATTCTGTCATCATAAGAATCTACAGCTACTTTAGCTTTTTCACCTGGAATACGAACAGCTTTTTTGATTGTAATCAAGCCATCGAAAACTTCAGGTATTTCTTGTTCAAATAATTTTTCTAAAAACATAGGAGACGTTCGAGAAAGAATTATTCTTGGCTTATTACCTCGAAGCTCAACAGAATCTATTACCCCTCTTATATTATCTCCTTTTCTGAAAAAATCATTTGGAATTTGACGGTCTTTTGGAAGGATAATTTCATTTCCATCATCATCCAGAAGAATAACTTCACGACTTCTAACATGATGAACTTCAGCTGTATAAAGATCTCCAACCCTGTCTTTAAAGTGATTAAAAACATTTGTACTGTCATGTTCAAATATTTTAGAAATTAAGTTTTGTCGCAAAGTTTGAATTGTTCTTCTTCCCAAATTAATAAGCTTAACTTCTTCAGAAACATCTTCTCCAACCTCAAAATCAATTTCAATTTTTTGAGCTTCAGTAAGTTCAATTTCTTGATTTGAATCTTCTACCTCTCCATCTTTAACAACAACTCTATTTCTCCATATTTCTAAATCTCCTTTATCAGGATTAATTATTATATCAAAGTTTTCATCTGATCCATATTTTCTCTTCAAAGTATTGCGAAATACTTCTTCAAGAATAACCATAAGGGTTACTCTGTCAATTAATTTTTCATCTTTAAAATCTGAAAACGAGTCTATTAATGCTAAATTTTCCATTCTGTTTACTTTAAAATTTTAAAATCACATTTGATTGAGCTATCTCTGAAAAACTCAAAGTTTTATCTTTTACTACTGTTTCTTTTCCTTTACCAATTTTTTTTGGTTGACGTTCTTTCCATTCAATCAAAATCTCACTTTCATTGACAGATTTCAAAATACCTTCGTGTTTCGTGTCTGTGACATCTTTTATAGATAGTTTTCTGCCAATATTTTTCAAATACTGCCTTCTCTTTATTAATGGTTCATTGGCAGCAACTGAGCTTACTTCAAGCCCAAAGTCTATAACATCTCTATCTAGATTGTGCTCTATAGCCCTACTGACTTTAATACAATCTTTGAGTGAAACCGAATCATCACCATCTAATACTATTTTAATTTTATTATCATTAGTGAAGTTTAGTTCAATAAGAAAAAGCCTTGGGTTTTCTTCCAAAGACTTACTTAATAAATTTTCAACTTGAACCTTAAATTTCATTTAAAAAAAAAGGGGACCATTAGGTCGCCTTTCAGAAAATTCCGTTTTGCACTGCAAATATAGGTTTTTTTAATAAAAATGCAATTCTGTTAAATAGTATTCTTTTTATACCTTTGTTTTTCTTAATTCAAGACTAGTTTAATGAGCTCCAAATTGCTTAATTCAGGAATAATTTTTTCAAAATACAAACTCAAAAATCAATCACCATTTGAAAAGCTATTCGATATTTTTAAAGAATTAATCACTCATACCTCTGGAGATTTTGATGAAGCAATTGATTGGTTGCGAGAGTTAGATAAAGAATATAAATTAACTGATGAAAATTACACTATAGATGATTTCATTGACGATCTTTTGAAAAAAGGTTTTGTAAAAGAAGAAGTAAATCCAAAAAAAGGAACTGGAGGAAGAAGTTTAACTGCTAAAACAGAAAAACTACTAAGAGAGCATGCTTTAAAACAAATTTTTGGCAAACTAAAAAAGTCTAGTCAAGGAAATCATAAGTCTAAAAAAAGTGGTCAGGGAGAAGAAACAACTGGTGAGTTAAAAGCCTATCAATTTGGAGATTCAGTTGAGAGAATTTCTATTACTGAAAGTCTAAAAAATGCTCAAATTCATTCAGTGCTTGGGGATATTGAATTGACTCAAAATGATCTGGTTATAGAAGATACTCAACATAAAACTCAAATGAGCACAGTCTTAATGATTGACATAAGTCATAGTATGATACTGTATGGAGAAGACAGGATTACTCCTGCTAAAAAAGTAGCAATGGCTCTTTCTGAATTAATAACTACAAGGTACCCAAAAGACACTTTAGATATAATTGTTTTTGGAAATGATGCATGGACTATCCAACTTAAGGACTTGCCGTATCTAAAAGTGGGACCCTATCACACCAACACAGTAGCTGGACTTGAATTAGCAATGGATTTACTTAGAAGAAGAAAAAATACAAATAAGCAAATATTTATGATAACTGATGGTAAACCAAGCTGTATAAAATTATCTAATGGAGATTATTATAAAAACAGTGCTGGACTTGACGAAAAAATTCTAGAATTATGTTATAATATGGCTAGACACGCAAGAAAAGTTCACATACCCATTACAACTTTTATGATCGCAAGCGACTCTTACCTTCAAAGATTTGTGAAAAAATTTACTGAAATAAACTTAGGCAAAGCATTTTATACTGGTTTAAATAATTTGGGAGAAATGATATTTGAAGATTATGAAAAAAATAGAAAAAAAAAGTTACGATAAATAAATATGAAAGAAATTATCACTTTAGAAGGGTTAAAGAAATCAGACTATAAGCCTAAAACCATTAGAGAAGAGT
>Ga0209709_10000127_pt1 | contig 70689 bp, 64 predicted proteins | sample ArcticOcean_MG_C_2_FD_187435 | JGI IMG/M metagenome (GOLD analysis project Ga0209709, IMG submission 187435) | Marine microbial communities from western Arctic Ocean - ArcticOcean_MG_CB4_136 (SPAdes) (version 2) | ecosystem: Environmental > Aquatic > Marine > Oceanic | place: Arctic Ocean... | reverse complement strand
ACATATCTACTGAACCGCGCACTACGTCGCCAGGATAGACTTCCTGACCAGTGGTGTTGAGATTGTTTGGTTCAATTTCTTGGATGACATCAACATTTCCAGCTTCCGCAAAGTAGGGATTTCCCCCATCATGCAACGATGGTTGAGCCAGCATTGGGTGCATCGAAGCAAGAAGAAGTATCACAAGAACAGTGAATCGCATGAAGCTTGGTTTCAATTGACGCATATAATTGTTCAGTAACATTCTTGTGACTCAATTGTGAACAGAAAGTCCTGTTGTCTCCCCAAAGGTCACACCGTATCTCAAGGGTTCTTTCAAATCCCTCAAGACATTATGATAGAATACAATGGGTGTTCAGCCCCCCAGTACACTCGCTACCCTCCCAACACCCGTTTTACGCGAGGGTATAGAGAGGGCATCACAATCTGTTCAAAGTATGCTTAGGGTGCAATTTTTACCACACATTTCCCCTTTGCTCGACCAGAGAAAGAGCGATTGAACGCCCCCTGCCAACCATCTTCGGAATCTTCGGAATGAAAGTCCCAAACACCGTCGAGCACAGGCTTAATCACACCGCTTTCGAGATGATTTGCAAGCGTTGAGAGATCCTCATGACTTGGTGAAAGGAAAAGGTAGGTCCAGTTAGCGTTCATAGATTGAGCGGCTTTGTACTCCTTCCGCTTTACCTTCCGCTTCAAGAAGAGTTTGAGTATCCAGGCAGTTCCTCCGATTCTCCTGATTTCATCTAAAGTAGGCGTTCCTGCAATAGAAACAATTCGTCCCCCTTCTTTGATGATTTTGACCATCTCAAGACCTTCTGCAGTTGTATCAAAACAAACATCGAATTTCGTACTGTCATCGTTACCATATACTGTGACAAAGCTCTCTGATTTGTAATCGAGGACTTCATCTGCACCAAGGCTCTTACACAAATCCATCTTTTCGCCTTTTGATGCTGTAGTAACTACAAGTCCTGCTTTGAATACATGCTTTGCCAATTGAATGGCCATTGTGCCAACTCCACCAGCCCCTCCGGAGATGAAGACAGAGTCTCCTTCTTTCAGCCCAGATTCTTTCAGTACCTGGAATGCAGTCATTCCAGCGAGTGGAATAGATGCGGCTTCCTCGAAACTGATATTGTCTGGCTTAGTGACAACATCAGATGTACGTGCAACACAAAATTCGGCCATCGCACCTCTGAACCACGGTGTCTTCTTGTCATCATCTACATCTCCCCATATGCGAGCAAATACAGGCTGTCCTACAGAAAATACTCCTTTGCTATCGGCTTTTTCTACAACTCCTGCAACATCATAAGAGATGACATGAGGGAATTCAGCAACAGGGAAAACAAGTTTTAAATCTCCAGACAGAAGTATTTTGTCCACTGGATTAACCGAAGATGCGTGAACCTTGATGACTACGTTTTTAGATGCATCAAATCCATGTGGATAAGGCACCTCAGTTTTCTTCAGCATTGTCGGTTTACCATATTTCGCAAACGCAATCGCTTTCATCGTCCTTCCATTCGAATTATTCTTCATTGTGCTGGCGTAAAACCTTCCCTACATAAGGCGGTGAGTGTCACAAGTGGACTCTTGTAACAATGTTGTAACCTGTGCCTTGATAACATAATGGTACTAGGATTTGTTATGACTGCTGTGCAAGCTGAACGTATGGGTGCAATGTGTGACTCGTCCAGAATTCATGTAAATGAATTACTTGTTCTATTATCCAAATCAAAAATGCTCCATATCCTATACGCTCTAAATTGTGATCCTAAACCGATGAGGTTTTCAGAAATCAAGAGAGAGGTTGACTCCTCTTCAACAACAGTCACACGCAGGTTAGGCGAATTAGAAGCCCACGGTTTGGTTAATCGTACGGTCTATCCAACAGTGCCAACGACGGTAGAATATGCACTCACACCTGATGCCATTGCTTTGGCCCCAAGCCTCGAGTCCCTGTTTGAATGGGTGCTCAATCGTGCTGAGAAGGTCGCTTGAAACCTAACAGAATACAATGAACCGACATATCATTTCCACGAAACCGTATGAGTCCTTCCAAACCCCTCAATATATTATGGAAGAGTACAATGGGTGTTCAATCCCCCGGTACACTGTCTGCCCTTTCAAAATGTAAATCCATTTCAACGAGCACCCAAATAGGTTTCTTCAGATTCGGTTAATGGCGCGTCCAGAGATGAACTGTTTCATCTCCCCATTTCTCTGTAGTCGTATGAGAGAGACCTGCTGAAGAAAGGCGTTCAGCGTCAATGTTAGAGGCCACAGGTTGTTGATGCGTGACTTTACTGTGAATAAGATAGAATTCATCAACCAAGCCTTGGTCAAGAAAATTACCAATGGTTGTCGGACCACCCTCGACCATGAGGCGTTGGATGTCTTGATCGCCCAAAAGATTGAGCAGTGCAGGTAAGGAATTGAATTCTTTACCCATCACAAGTGTTTGATGTTCATCGTTCAGCAAGAGTGCATCTTCTGGAGTTCGTTGGTTCGGGTCAATAATGACGCGGAGTGGTTGACGTTCTGTTTCTACGCGTCGAACGGTCAATTGAGGGTTATCGCGGACTACGGTTTCAACGCCGACCAGAACCGCATCACATTCTTTACGAAGCGCATGAACGTGGTCGAGGCAAACTTCTGAAGTGAAGCGTTGAGCTTCGAGACTTCGGTCATCGACTGAGCCATGTGCGTCCACAGCCATTTTGACAGTCACCAGCGGGTGTCGATGTTGACACCAATGTAAGAATGGACGCATTTGGATTGCAGCCTCTGCTTCTAACAGACCTTGTCGGACGTGAATACCAGCGTCTTGGAGAACTTGGATTCCTTTTCCACGGACGGTTGGGTTTGGGTCGTAGTGCGCAACAATGACCTCTTTGACTCCAGCCCACATCAGTGCTTCCGTACATGGAGGGGTGCGTCCAAAATGATTGCAAGGCTCAAGCGTAACATAAGCGACAGCGCCGTTTGAAGAATGTCCGTTCGATTCTGCATCATGAATGGCCATCTGTTCTGCATGAAGTCCTCCGAGGTGGTCATGCCATCCTTCAGCAATCACATCTCCATCCTTGACCAATACGCAGCCAACAAGCGGGTTTGGGCTAACCTTGCCTCTGCCGCGTTCTGCGACTTCCAGAGCCCGTTGCATGAACCCCTTTTCATCCGCAGTCCAAAGACTCCCCATACCCCTTCCACACCGGTCGGGTTCAAGACCTCTTGCATTTCATCCCACCATTACTGTAGGTAAAAGGCCCATTGCAAGAATATTTGACCCCTATGCCCTAGATTATGCAGCATGAATGACTTCCCACCCAAAGTAAATTATCCGAGCGCATAGCGATTGTAGAGAAGGTTTGAAACCAAACACCTACCTCTTCTAAGCATGTCAAACGATGAGGCGGGGCAAGGACCCGTTGCCCTTAGCTTCGAACCTGACCTGTCCACTAAACAGAAAAAGGGTGCACACAAACCGATTTATGCAGAAGTATTCACTCAAAAACCGACGAAAGCAGGGGCAAATACTCGCGTTCATCTTTTGGTGAACCCTTTCGCTGGTAAAAAAAAGGGAAGAGAAATTGGCGAACACGCCAAATCTCTACTCGAAGAAGAAGGAAAAAATGTTGACATTCATTTTTCAGACTACAGCGGCCACCTGAGTGAAATCGCTCAGGAGATTCATGCAGCAGATGATGACATCTTCGCTGTTGTTGGTGGAGATGGAAGCCTATCTGAAGTAATCACGGGGCGAATGAATGCTAAGCCAGAAGGAGGCGATTTGTTCGCCCTGATTCCTGCAGGCACTGGCAACTCAATGGCCAACGATCTGCGACTTACAACAACTGAGCAAGCGGTTCACAGCCTTGTTCATGGTGCGCGTCAAAATCTCGACTTAGCGAGGGTGGAAATGGTCAATGGACTTCCGGGTTCTGAAAACGGTCGAACAGTTCGATACAGCCACAACCTGGTCACATGGGGGCTTGGCGTTGATTCAACTCTTAAAGCAGAAAAAATGCGTTGGATGGGACCAATGAGATACGATGTCGGTATTCTCATGGCGATCATGGCCAACAACCGCCGTCATGCAACATTAACCATCGATGGCGTAGAAATGAAAGGCGATTATACGCTCTTTTTGATTCAGAACAGCCAAACTGGAGGTTCGATGTTGCCTTTAGCACCTGGAGCCTCACTCGATGATGGCATGATGGATGTTGGTATCTTGAAGAAGATGACCCGTAGAGATGTGCTCAAAGCCTTTGGTATGCTCAAGAATGAAGGGCGGCATGTGTTCCATCCACGCGTTGATTATCATAAGTTCAGAACTTTATCCATCGAAACACCGGCTCCGGCTGCAATTAATGTTGATGGAGAGAACATCGGCTCAACGCCGTTGAACATGGAAGTTTTACCAGGTGCTGTGCAAATCTGCGTGCCTCACTCAGAATGAGAAATCTGAGAAGTCTTCATCAGATTCCTCAAAGGTCTTCCGAGTCTCTTTTTGTGGCTCAGGTTGTACTTCTTCATGCACGTGTTCCTTTTGAGGAGGTGCTGATTTTCGCTTACGAACTGATTTCTTCTTCGGAGGGCCAGACGATTTCTTTGAAGTCGGAGCTACCGAGGTAAAGTGCTCTTTCTGCTGCATTGGAGGTGCACTTGAAGTCACACTTGAACGCGTTTGGCGGGAGGGTGGAGAGGACTGCATCATTGGAGCAGAGGTGACTGATGATTGCTCAGTGATTTCACGCTCCATTTCTTGTGATTCAATCGTTTCAACGACAGACGAGCCTTTGCCACCAAATTCGTTTGTTGAGCCCATGCTCGGGCCTGATGAAAGTACACTGTCGAGATCAAAGCCAGCGAGCGCTGGCTCAGAAGAAGATTTCTTCGATTGTTGAGGTTGGTTTCCAGAAGCGTGCTTACGCGCTTCACTTTTACGCTCAGTCGGAGATGTTAATCCAGACGATTTTGCTGATTTGACATCCTTCTTTACCTGCTTGATTGCAGCCATGCCCGATTTACCAAGCAATGTCTTCATCGTAGATTTCGCACCTTGATGAACGAACATCTTTGAGAGAATGAATGCCCCAACTCCTCCACCGACTCCGAAGGCCAAGAAAAAGAGAATATATCCGGTTCGACCAATGAAGGCGACATCCCCGTGGACCCATTCTTCATCGGATTCGCCGTTTGAACTGATGGTGGCTCCATCAAGTTCAATGCTGGTGACAAAAACATAGACTCGTTCATTGTTGTTTGAACCAGTTGCAAGACTGCAATCTTCCTCAGCTGTTTGGAAGTTATTGTAATATCCTTGAGTATTCCCACTTGAATTCATTTGAACCAGATAGCCGTTGATGCTCACTGCTTGATGCCATTCATCCAAAGATGTCATCCCATCATGAATGTTTTCGGTCGTTGGAATGAGTCCAAGAATATACCAGCGTGAATCTGAATCTTGGTCAATTTCGTCAAGGTCAACCGAGCCTGCTCCAGTTTCAGGAAGAAGGGGCATATCCCAATTCTTGACATCGATTCGCGAACCTTCACCATCGACAACATCTTTTGCCATCTGGAAAGTCATGCGTTCAATGGCAACACTTGTGGTTACGCCCATATCAAGTCCACTTGCTCCTAATGATTCCGAATGAGATGAATAAAACTGGCTTGCTGCAAGATAACCGGTGAAGGAGACCGTCGTTGAATAATTTGCTCCAAGGTCTCCCGAGTCTGGGCCACAGCCGATCGCTTGAAGGTCTGTAATTTTCGAACTTTCGGAACCTAATCCGCTTGTCACCGTCGTCGATTCACGAGAAAATTGAACGTCAATTTCGCCGTTATCCGCCCCCCATGAGGCTGTTGAAGGACCTAAACATCCAGCAAGAGCCATGCTGAGGACGAGTAAGACGGCGAATCGGCCTCGGCGCATGATTGACCGAGGGGTGCTTTAGTTTGAGAACTCTTCCATTCATTCCTAAGGAAAAACCATCTAAAAAGAGAAGGCGCCGAGAGAGGGATTCGAACCCCCGAGTCCAAGGGACAGTGGATTTCAAGTCCACCGCAATACCGGGCTATGCGATCTCGGCAAGAAGTCGGGATGGAACACCCCGTTATCGCATGTACAGGTCGGATGACTGTTCAATATGAGGCTTACGCTTCATCATCTTCATCGCTCGAGCGAATGTGAACGATGATTGCAGCGAGGCTTAAGCCTGAAACAGCAGCAAGCAACGTCATGCCAGGCAAGAATCCTTCGGAATCCGAAGAAGAAGACTGGGATGAAATGACTTGTTCGAGGTCTGCTCGGAAGTCATCGGCTTTCCATGAGTCGCCAGTCCAAGCGATTTTGGGTTTCATCCCATCCATGATGTAGGTAATCGTTGAATGGCCGACTGAAAAATCAATGTCGACCTCTCCGTTGCTAATACAAGACAAACGGTCATCTTCGCCCCATTCATAGCCCTCATCACACATGCAGTGTTTCCCGTCACCTGTACCCATTTCCCAACCATTGCCGTTGCAGACAATAGGAGCCATTTCGTCTTTTGGTTGAAGGGATTTAGGCATCGGGATTTCAGAAATATTGGTGCTGTTTGGTGCCCAAGCGATGTAGCCCGGTTCGACTAAATCATCGACCCCGAGCATTGAAGACTCCCAGCCTGTACTGCTCGTATTCCAGACGTACATCGACCAATACCAAGACCAGTCACTCGGACTGTTGACATCGTCGAGTGCTTCCACAAAATGGCCATAGGTCGGGTCGTTCGAAAAGGAAGCGTTCAAGCCAGCACCAGCAAAAGCGCCTTTGGTGAGATGGTAAGCATTGAAATCAGTCTGAAGCGAATGGTTCTCTGTCGTATTATCTGGGTAGAGGATTTGAATCGAAGCATTTGAATCATTCATTTGAGGGAGAGAAAGGCCCGAAGTGTTTGCATTCGATGCTGCCCAAGCGAGATGTTCGTTTTCTAAAGCATCGATGTCATCAATTCCAACCATGGACTCTTCCCACGCCATTGAAGAACTGTTGAAGGTGTGGAGGGCCCAATACCAAGACCAATCTGCAGGAGATTCAATTCCGTTGATTGATTGAACAAAATGCCCGTATTGGCCATAGGTTGCATTGAAGGTCCAATTGGCCTCTTCTGCAATGATTTCATTGAGGGTCCAACCTGTTGGTTCAAACATCATTTCACTTGAATTTCCAGACGCGTCAACGAATGTAACGGTCGGTTCAGAATTCGCTATGTGGGCCTGGATTACTTCTTCTTGAACGATGACACCAAAGGAGTTGTAGACGTCGGCAAGGAGATCTGATTCGCCAGTCAAATGGGGCCACTCAACACCGTGAAGGGCTGTGAACTCCGTGAGGCGTTCGGGTGTATCATAACCTGGGTCAACAGAAATTGAGATGAATTGGACTTCTTCGGCATCAGATTCTGAAAGACCTTCTTGAACTAATTTGAGGGATTGGGTAATCACGGGACATACGTCTATGCATCGAGTAAAAATAAATGCAACCACATGAACTTCGGAGAGGCTTTGGGAAAAGGTGAAGTTCTCATTGTTTTGGTCTGTAAGGGTAAAATCAAGGACTTCGGCTCGTGATAACTGATGTCCCTTGTATGCTGAAGATAAAGGCGTAGAAGCAATGAGGAGTAAACCGGCAATCAAGACGGTGACGAATCTACCTTTGTCCATAATAATTATCCGAGAGGTGGAGTCTATCAAACCTTTGCCGACTATGTAATCCGCTTAACGCGTCTCAGCATAATCCCAGTTTGGTGTACACCAACTTGGAAGGTCAGTAACACCAGCAGGGTTTGACAAACCAATACCCCAGAGCATCAGGATAACAAAGAGTACTGGGAACAGTGCTGTACGAGTGTAGATACGAGGATCGTCTTTCAAATGCATGAAGAAAGCTGCTATTCCGAATCCTTTGACGATACCGACGACAATCAAAATAATCCAGACTGCCATTTTCGTAATTTTGATTTCCGTCCCAGGAATCTTTTCAAAGAAAACTGCACCGACTTCAAACAAGGTGAAGAACATCAATACGAGGAAGTTCCAAAAATAAATGTCTTTACCAGTCTTGGTCATTAGCCAGTGTTCCAATCCTTTCGTAGCATGTTCGCCCATTTTTTCACCTCAGTATAGATAGAATGCTGGGAAGATAACAACCCAAGCCAAGTCGACAAAGTGCCAGTAGAGTCCGAAGTATTCGATACCCTGTGCATTGTCTTCATCAAAGCCAACCGTGTCAGCCTTGAAGACGAGATACAGCATAACCAGCAAGCCGATGAAGACGTGCAGTCCGTGTGCTCCCGTAGCGATGTAGAAGATGGAACCCTGAACAGTTCCGATGTCGAAGCCTTCTGCAACCAAATGGCTCCATTCAACAAGTTTGAGGACGATGAACAGAGAACCAAGCAAGAGAGTGGCAATCAGATAGTTGCGGATTTCGGCTTTTCGGGTTGGCATGATTTTGCCCATTAAGCCTGTTTTGGCTTTCCAATCCTTGTTGCGTGCAGTCTTCAATGCCAAGACAATCGTATAGGATGAAATGATCAGAGCAAAAGTATTGATTGCACCAGGAAGTAAAGTTGCAAAATCATATCGCAATAAATCCGATGCGGTTACAACCGTTCCTTCTGGGACATCCTTACAGGCTTCAACGCCATCACGGATTGCCCAGTCAGTACACCATTCAGTCCGCATACGAAGGTAGGAAGAAAAGAAGGTTGCGAAAACCATAATCTCAGACATAATGAAGACCCACAATCCAGCCTTACGGATGTGTTCGCCTTCGAACGGGTAAGATGTAGCAATTTGTTCGCCTTCCCCATTGAACGGTAAATCTTCGAACCACCAGTTCGAAACGGCGATAACGATGGTCAGCAAGCCAACTAAACTCAAAGTGAGCATACCGAGGTCGGCAGTGACGTTTGAATTCAACATCGCTTTACAAGCGATGGCAAAGTCGGGGAATCCTGCTAAAAAGAGCAGGATACCGAAAGCAAAGATGATCGGTGAAGCTGAACCGTGGTGGTCGCCGCCATAAGCATCGCCGTGGTCATCGCCGTGGTCGTCATCACCGTTTGGTTTACTGGCGTTAAGGAATCCACCAACGCCGATGAAAGTCGTATATGTAATCGACATCAAAAGTATGGTAATTCCAGAAACACGATACGACAAATACGAGAGGTGGGCTCCAACTTCTTCATGGTGAAGGTGGTCGAGGGATTTTGCTTCAGCAGCAGTAATATTTCCATCTAATGCATATTCAACCTCTTTATGGTGATATTCATCTTCAAGTTCTTCCCAAGTATCGTGTTTCACATCGGCCATGGCAACGCCAAGGGTAGCAAACAACAGAACACCGATGGTGAGGATGATTCCTCCCATCATGACTGCGCGCATCCAAATTCCATTTTCAACCTGCGCTCCGTGTCCACTCATTCTTCCGCCTCCTTGATGACAATGGCCTTGGGTTTTGTATTCCACAATTTATCGCCTATAGATGTCTTTGAAGGTGTATGATGTCCATACTTGATGTTCATATCACCCTGAGTCGGAATGACATCGAAGGATGGGGTCGGTGGAGGAGAAGTTGTTGCCCATTCGAGCGACCATCCGCCCCATGGATCCTTGCCGGCAGGCTCACCATGTCTGTTCGACTTGATGATGTTCCACACGAGTAAGAGTTGGCTTAATCCAAAGATGAACGAGAAGATACTGATGGCTATGTTGTATTCTGCAAAGCCACTTTCCACAGTATAGCTGTGTGTTCGGCGCGGCATGCCCATGATTCCAAGAGCGTGCATTGGCCAGAACGTAGCGTTGTATGCAGAGAAACCAATCAAGAAATGCCACAGACCAAGCGTCTCATCGAGTTTCTTGCCAGTGGCCTTTGGGTACCAGTAGTACACACCAGAGAAAAGAGCGAAGACAGTACCGCCGATGAAGACATAGTGGAAGTGAGCGACAACGAAGTAAGAATCGTGGAAGTGCATGTCCATGCCGGCAACAGGGAAGAACATTCCAGAGATTCCACCAAGCGTGAAGGTGATGAGGAATCCAAGCGACCACAGAGTATGGGTGCGCATGACAAGGCTACCGCCCCAAATCGTCATCAGCCAGTTGAAGATTTTCGCGCCCGTCGGAATAGCGACTGCCATCGTGGTAATCATGAAAGCAGCACGCCAGAATGGATCCATTCCCGAGGTGAGCATGTGATGGCCCCAGACAATGAAACCAACAATTCCGATACCCGCCATTGCAAAGACCATCGATTTGTAACCGAAAATCGAACGGCGAGCACTGGTTGCTAGAACTTCAGAGACGATTCCGAAGGCCGGTATAATCACCACGTAGACTTCTGGGTGTCCGAAGAACCAGAACAGATGCTGGAACAGTAAACTGTCTCCTCCGGAGGTGAAAAACACCGTTCCGATGGTATGGTCGAATAAGAGGAATGCCACACCGATGATGAATGCGGGTAAGGACATGTAGAGCATGAACACACTGACGAAGACAGACCAGGAGAACAATGGCATCTTCATCCATCCAACTCCAGGAGCGCGCATGGTAAACACCGTGGTGATGAAGTTGACACCACCAAGAGTCGAAGAAGCACCAAGCATCAGCATTCCAGAGATGAAAGCGGTTGTGCCGGGATTTGACCCATATTGGGCCATTTCTGGGCCAAGGCTTCCTTCTGTCAAAGAAGAATATGGAGGGTACATGACCCACGTAATATCGGCTCCTTCACCAGACCAAATTCCAGTGTAAATCAAGGGGCTTGAGAACACCAAGAGCCAAAGACCCATGGCGTTGATCCGTGGAAATGCAAGGTCCTTTGCGCCAATTTGAAGCGGTAAAACATAGTTCATGAAGCCGGCAATCATTGGCATAGCGGCCAAGAAAATCATGGTCGTTCCGTGAAGGGTGAAGAAAGAGTTGTATTCGGTCTCGGTCAAGAATGTGTTCTCGGGTAAAGCGAGTTGAATACGGAACAGAAGTGCTAACACTCCACCGACAAGGAAGAATGTAAATCCAAACAAGAAGTAAAGAATTCCAACTTCTTTGTGGTCTGTGGTGGTCAACCAAGGCTTGAGGTATGACCAGAACTTTGAGATGGTGAACGTTTGAGGCGAGCGGGTGTAGAAGACCCACAAGACGCCCAGCAAGACCATACCAAGTGAAAGACCAATGGCGGTAAGAAGAACAACCAAAGTACGAGCAGTCGGGCCCGTAGCGTCTGCATTCAATCCTGGAATAGAAAGGTCCGCTTGATTCCAATAGTCGCCACCAGCACCAGCGCCGCCGTTGACGGCGTTACCGTAGACTGTGAATTCAACAACTTTGGAATCGTCCGCAGGAGCGACCCATTCGAAATCCCAAGTTCGAACGGTATTTCCTTCTGTTGTATGCGTGAGTCCGCCATCCATCTCGTGGCTGAGTGATTCATTGACGGTTGAAACCATACCGCCGGTGCTGAGGATTCTGAATCCACCTGCACGGCCATTCCATCCAGTGCCATCTTCTTCGATGACGCCGCCGTTGTAGAGTTCCATCACATCGTTTTGAACAGTGACTGTGAATGAATAGGTTTCACTTGCGTTAAAGGTTGCCGGCAATCCGGTTACGATGACATTCGTATCTGGTGAAGCGCCTGCGTGACAACTGCACCCGCCGTCTGCTGCACTACCGATTCCGGTAGGCATAGCCTCGAATTGTGGAGCTGCTACAAGCATGACCAGCACGAGAGCAAGAAGAGTGAATCGCTTGTACATCAGTACCCGCCTCCATCGCTACCGGTATCCATTTTCTTAATTCCCGTGTCAGCTGCACATGATGCACCATCACGAGCGACGATGTCGATGAATCCTACCATCTTCGAGTGGTAATCACCGCAATATTCAGCACAGCGAATCGGGAAAGTGCCCGCATCATCCGGCATGAACGTCATGACTGTACCCGCCTCAAGTCCAGGGACTAAATCTTCCTTAACACCCCATTCTGGCAACCAGAATGCGTGTTGAACGCCGACATAGGCTGGATTAGAGTCATCGTGTGGGCGGGAATAGAGGTCCAAAGTAGAACTCTCATCGCAAGGGATGATCAAATTTTCACCGCCAGCAGTTGAAAGAATAGTGCCGACGGGAAGGTGCTCCCAGGTGTGAAGTAAAACGTCATTGGCGTCATAGACAGTAACGACGTTGTGGAGATTGACATCCAGATAGAAATCTGAAATCGAAGCCATTTCCGCAGCTAAATCAATGGCATAATCGAACTTTACGCCGTCTATTTCGACGGTAACATTCGTAGCCTCGGAGCCGTGGGTATCGACTGTAAGGTCACTTGCAGACCAATCGACATTGACGTAGGTGACGCTTGGGTCATCTTCCCATGTGAGTTCTTCTTGATAGTGGAATTCCCAGAACCATTGCTTACCAATAACATCGACGTTGAAGGTGTCTTCATCGCTTGGAATGGTCCATGCGGAATAGTTCGAGGCCAAAGCAATCATTGTGAGCCAAACAACAAGAATCGTTGGCACTAAATAGAAGGCGACTTCCAGTTTTGTGTTGTGGCTATCAACGGGGAAAGAACCAACTTCGATGTGGTACTTTTCTAAATTCTCAACAGGCTCTACACCGTCGCGGTAGCGCAGCATAGCGATAAACATCCATCCAAAGGTGAAGACACCCACGAGGATACTCCAAAACATATATTTGTCATACACGACATTGAAAACAGTGTCTTCAGCAGGCATAGATTATCCTCAATAATAGGGCCGATGGTACCGAACTTAAACCCTTGTAGAATACAAGGTGCTGCGCGACATATTTGTCTTTTCACTTTTGCCTTTTAACTTTCAGATCTTTGCGGGGGCTTACAAATGCTGAAATGTGCCTAAGCGCTTCAAAATTAGCACATATCTGCAATATTAAATGCTTCAAGAAGATGTCAGGTTGATAAACGGCCTCCTATTGATTGATTTGATGGCGATTTCCTCGTGCGTTCAATCCACATTGGACGGGGCAGTAATGCTCGAAGTTGATGTCCATCCAGGTGCAAAAAGACAGGGCATTATCGGTTTCAATGAATGGCGGGGGCGATTAACGGTGGCTGTTCGCGCTGAGGCGCTAAAAGGAAAAGCGAACAATGCGGTGCTGCATGTTCTTTCCGCCTCACTTCAAATCCCTAAATCTCAATTGCAGATCGTGAGTGGAGCCACCTCCAGAAATAAGAAAATACGAATCGAAAACGTATCTGCAGACGCCTTGGTTCAACTGCTAGAGCCCCACTTGGAGGAGGAGTAAATGCGCGACCAAAAACATCGCTCTCCACTCGGCAGTGGTAATGCCGCACAACGGTTTGCTCTTGCCGGGTTGGCATTAGGTGAGGCGCGTAAAAAAAATCGTGAACAAAAATGGCCAGTTGTCCTTGAAGGAAAACGTGACCGGGCCGCTTTGGAAACCCTTGGATTTGTAGGCCCGCTCGAAATACTCAACAGGGGATGGGACTTAGACCGTTTCATCACCTACTTGTACGAAAATTACGGCACCCGAAACCCCGATGGTGGGCCGAGTATCTGCCTCCTGATGGATTGGGATCGAACTGGCACGAGGTTACAAAAAACGCTTACTGAACGTCTTGAAAGCCTCGATGTGAAGGTCTGCCATATCTTATACAACCAGTTGGTAAAAGCACTGAAACCAGAAACACGAGTCGTCGAATCTTTGAAGAGTTTCGATGTAGAATTGTCACCCTTCATAGAACAAGAGGACCCTCTCGAATTCAACTCGTGAATTAAGATTTTGAAGGCGGTTTGGGCATACCATCTTCCTTTACCGTATTGAGTACGACGTGTGTGAATGAACGCGAAACGCCGTCAAGTGTGAAGACTGTCTTTGTAAGATTGTCGAGGTCTTCTCGGTCCTTAACTCGTGCCAGAACCATTGAATCCCATTCGCCTGTTACGTCATACACAGCAAAAACACGAGGGTCTGCGGCAATTTTAGTCTGGACATCAATCATCCTTCCTTTGACGATGCGTAGCCCTGCCATGATGGTCATCGTCCAACCCATTGATGCTGGATCTAAGATGACGCTGTAACCTTTGATGATGCCTGCCTCTTCCATTCGCCGAATTCGATTGAGGACAGTCCCTTGAGCGATTCCAACTTTGCGAGCTAACGCTCGTTGACTTGTTCGGGCATCTTCAAGCATAGCAGCCAAGAGCGCACGGTCGGTTTCATCAAGATCCATTGGGTTCACCATTCGATGCTTCATGTTCATTGGTTTCAACACTTTGCCCATTCTTTGTTGAAAGTTGAGGTGGAGTAGAAAGGCGAAGGTATTGAGTCCAAGTTCCAAGTTCTTCAACTTCAAGACCCAAGGAAATTTGACAGTCAGTATCGAACCTTTCTTTGAATCGAAGTGTGAATTCGATTTCTGAATGTGGGGCGATACGTTTGGTCTTAAATCCACCTTTGATTTGCCAAGGGGGTTCTGATTCACAGGACTTCAGCGTAACTTTTTGATTGCCTGCACGGAACGTGAAATGGGCAGCAAGGTGACCTTTGTCGGCCCACTCTGCATTCAATTTAGGCATGCCTTTTTCCCTTTTCAACGCACTACTCACTGCGCCAGAAGCGAGAACACTGGCGAAAATGAGTAAGAACACTGGAAGCGCTAAATGCCCTACAGTACTGTTTTCCCATCGAGTTGGAAGAGAAGTGTGGTAGAGGGCGAGTAATCGATTGGTGTCGTCACCTTCAGCTTCGCCAAAAAAGGCGAGAGTGATGTGCCAGCCATACGGATTGGATTCCAAGTCAATACCTGCTGCAAGCAAATGTTCAGGTGGAATTTCCCATATTGTTTCAGTGGTGTTTCCTTGCATGTTTGAAAAACCAATTTCAGGCTTCATGTCACGGACTAAATGAGTCGCTTTACGCCCATGGTTGTCCGTAGCATCATCTTCAGTGATAAAGAAATAGAGTACTGTGTTTCCACTCAAATTCACCAGTGGAGTCATTTCAACTGGGAAACGTAAAAACCATTCATTGTACTCATTGCTCACAATTTCTATCGAACCCTCTAGGGCCAGGGTTTGCTGTTCACGCGAATGCTGCTGCCCGAGAAGAAGTCCCTCATCAAGCGTAAGATTATCTCCTTGCGCCTCATTAAACAGAGATACTGTTCCGTCTTCAAGCCCTAATTCACCCAGACGAGATTGTGCATCGTCATCCGGCCAATCAGAATTGGTTTCTTCACTCCATTTCCACCAAGAAAGAAGCACCATGTCCGGACTGTTTCGGACCTCATAAGGTCCATTTTGAGGGAGGAAGTTCTCGTAGATTACTGTTTCAGAACTGCTTTGTTCAGGAAGAGGTTTCGAAGCGACAAGATTCCATTCTCCACTCTCTTCAGGAGAGGCGAAGGGTACTGCAATGATACTCAAGAACACAAAAATGAGGAACACTTGAGTTCGCATGAGATTCACTCTTCCTCATCATCGGCTTGGAAAGGCATATCAAGTTTGAGCCGTAGAATATCTCTGCCTTTTTCATCCATCATCAAGGTCAAACGCGCACCAGCCCATGCTGAGACCAGAGCCTCTCCACTTGGTAACTGGCAGGAAAGCAAGAGGGGGCCATCAACTTCAATGGGTTCAAATTCACTGTTATACTGTTCGATCATTGGAGCCCAACCTTTCAGCAATCGAGCTAATATTTCAGTTGAGATGCTCTGTTTCGATTCGGTAATCAGTGATTGAAGTGCTGGAACTGCTTCCTGGCGAGACCGCCAAGCATCTCGCTTCTTGGTAAAAGCCGGTAAACCAACATGGATCAATTTGAGTGGGTGAAAGGTCCCTTCAGGCCATAAATTACCTCGCTTATTTGGGCATTTTTGATTGAAAATACGCTCTTCAACCATTTTTGGAGCGATGTTCAAGCGCTTACCTCGAGTCCACCAAGACAGGTCTTTCCCGTCCAAACCATACCTCGTTTTTGCTTCGTCAATCGTTTCGGGATTTGCAGCATAAATCGTATGGCGGTTGGTTTGAGGTTGGTCAAGAACCAAAGGCACCCATTCCGAATGAAGAGAAGATTTTCGATTTCGGATGAATGATTTCGCAATCCCTTCCGGAGTTGCTTCTGGTCGATGGCGGAACAGAGCGACAAAAAAGCCGCCTGTGTCGTTATCATGGTGAACAAGACGTCGGCATTTCGCAAGTTCTGATTGGATGCGAACTTCAGTATCTTCATCGATTTCTTCATCCAGTAATTCATTCCAATGAAGCCGAGCCGCAGGACTCATGTGAGCAGGTTGGAGAAATGTGGTTTGGGCAACTTCGGCGCCTCTTGGAAGTGGTTCTCCCTTTTCATCAAGCGAATCCCAGTCGGTAAGTCCCGGGCGGAGTTTCAAACCCGGTAGTTTTGATTCATCAATATCGACGAGTTCTAAATACGGTAACTTACGCAATAATTGAGCAACCACCGCCTCATTTTCGCACGGATCGATGCTGCAAGTCGAATAGGCTAATTTCCCACCAGGCCGTAAAAGACTGGCCCCTCTTACAGTGATTTCAACTTGTAAACGGAACAATGTACGACTTTCTTTCGGCGACCACTTCCACCATACATTTCTGTTTTTTCGAGTTGTTGCTGAACCTGTACAAGGGACATCGGCAACAACTCCATCGTAACCAGGTGGAGGGATTCGGCCGATATGTCGGCCATCTTGTTGATTGATGAGCATGTTTGCTGTCGAGAGGCGACCTCTGTTTGAGACGAGCATGTTGACTCGCCCGGATATTGGTTCGTTGGCAACAACAACACCACTTGGCGCTATTGCTTCAGCAACTTGAGTTGCTTTGGAGCCTGGTGCCGCACATAAGTCTAATATCAATTCGCCAGGTTGAGGGTCAAGAACAACAACAGGAAGCATACTTGCTGCTTCTTGGCGTGTAATTCGACCTGATTCGTGAAGTAAACTTAGAATATACTTACTCCGTTCGTCAGGAGCTTGGCCACGTGCAAAGGGCATTTGCCAAGCAAAACCGTCTTCGGCCCAAGGAAGAGGTTGCCCCCCTAATTCACGAAGTTGCGCTTCTGTCCATGCTTTATCATGCCGAGCGCGCGTGACTCGGAGCGTTTCGGGGAGTGAAGTTGTCGCTGATTGAATCCAAGAATCTAAGTCGTAACCTAAGTTCTTGGCAAGATTTGCTAAAGGCGTATCGCGTGCTACAACCAGCAAATCTTGCTCTTGCCATTGGTCGCGGCCCATGTGTGTGGGTCTTGGCTCCTCTCTATCTTGCTTCCGCCATCCTCAAGGGCTTTGCACCCCACGGCTCAAACATGTTGGGGGATACATTGCCGTGGTTTTTGCCGCTGTTCGTGTTCGGTCTCTTCGCATGGATTTTCTATGAGGCAATAGAGAAATATGCAAAAAAGAAGAATACTTCTTTTTGGTTGGGAGCAATTTTGGCTATTCGGTGGTTGCCCCCAGTTCAATTGTTACTGATGTTAATTGTTCGACTCATTGCTCTAATTCAGCGTGACCTCACCCATATCGAGATTGCGCAATACATGGGCCCGGGTGATTTTTCACTCAGTGATTTGAAATTAATAATGACTGGAGATGGTGGCTTTGAATCCGTAGTTCTGGTGATTCTTTTGTTCGCCTTGCTTTCTGAACGCTTGCCAAGTATAGCGAATGCACGAAGCGATTTACGGCAGGATTTCCGAAACCGGATGATGATGTTTACCGGATTGGTTCTCCTACTTTTCTCGACAACTCTTTTCCCAGAAACATCGTATTATTCTGCAAATACGTTACCTCTCAATCCAATCGGAACGATTCCTTCTTGGGATACACTTGCTCCAGTTCTTCTCTTTACGGGATTAACGATGTTTGGGGGAGAACTTTTTGCAGTTTCAACGTTGTTTTTTGCTGGAGAGAATTTTCAAACGCTCGCCCGTAGAGCTCGAAACAAAGTACTGATCTTGGCCTTGACAACAATTGTTTGGCTTTCATTGACGCTTGATATCCAAGATGATTGGTTGCAAAAAGTTCCGGAGATAGGGCTTCTTTTGCCACTGACCCTTATGCTTCACTTAGGTGTGTGCTTAGCCATCGTCATCCAACCAGCAGTCCGAATCGAGTCCGAACTCAATCACGGAGAAGGGCGGAGTTGGGCGATGATGATTTTAGCTGCGACAATGGCGCTTTTTGTCCTTGTCCTAACACCGTTCCATCTTGATGAAATTGGTGTTTTCGGCACTGGGCTTGGACCTTATGTGTATGGTTTTTGGGTGGCGGCAGTCGCTGTATCAGTCATGATGTTGGTACAATTTCTACCCGCACTTGGGTTCGACGCAGCCCCTCGCCCCGAAATCTGGTGGATGAAAATGACGCTTGTGTTCTCTCCAATCATTCTTTGCATGTTTACGCCGTTCGCTCTCTTTTTAATTCCAGCAATTTGGCTTGCTTTACCTTGGTCTTCTCTAACTCCGTGGTTCATCGAACGAGATGTGCCTTCACCTTCTGCTTCGTTCGTATTGTACCCGGTTCTTTTCATCACTGCCATGTGTGCAATACTTCCCTTTTCATCGGATGAACCGTTCCTTACATCGCTTTGGTTCGGATGGATTCCTGGCGCAATGGCAACCATTGGGCTTACGCTCCATATCAAGCATAATGACAAGGAGTCTGGAAACAATTCGGAAGATGAATGAAAGCACTACGCCCTCAATTCTATTCTTCACTCAATTCCGATTCAAGTACGGCTGCTTCTAATTCCGCCCATGCAGAACTTACGCTTCCATCTTTTACCGTCGTTTCGATTTCACTTCGTACTCGTTCAGACAACATATCGTCGTCTTCATCGGGGAAGAAATGGGACATTAGACCACTTTCTGAACGAAGAGATTTTGACAGTATGACCAATAAAAGACCGATAAGAGGGAAGAGCCATCCTAAACTCATCGTTTCAAGATTCATTCGGCCTTGAACAAAACCAAAACCAGTGATAAGAAAACAACCAATTCCAGTACCGAGCAAAAGCGACGTTGCTGCATCGGATGGGTTGCTCATAGACCTGCCTAGAGGAACAAGGCAATGAACCCAACGGCAAGCAAGGGCTCAGTAGGTTTCTCGCATCAACTTGTGAATTTTGTAGGGGAGTAATGCCCGATTCACTGGTGTAACTTCGAGAATACGGCCATCGTCACGACGGCGGATATCTTGTAACAAAGGGTGGCGGCTTTTCTTGTGAAGTGTCAACAATGTTGGCTTGTCAACTTCAAGAGCGCTACGAACAATGTTAACGAATGCTTCACTTTCTACAGCAAACTTTCCGATCTCATCAATGACCAACACTTCACATTCGTCACGAGCAAATTCAATTGCGGGGATAGCAATTCGTTCCAGAGCTTCTGTATCAATTCCATATCCGAGAACACGAAGGCGCGAATCGATGTTTTTGTGAGCCATAATTGCATTTTCACCGGTAACGATGTTGAATACGCTGTATCCGAGACGCTCGCTACCGTCTAAAATAGGCTCAGTTCGCATGCCACCAATGATTGGTGCCTCGGTTAAGCTTCCTCGCATCTTGATTTCGCGTGTTCGCTCATCTTGAAGCATTTCGAGGACTTTTTCCATAACGGCAGATTTGCCGCTACGAGGTAAGCCGGTTATGCCAATCTTTGGATGAATTCCCATTTAACTCACCACGATTAATCGCTAACGGTCAATGCAGTGGCTTATCAGTAATAAATGATGTTGCACTCCATTGCAGTCCTGTCGGATTGCATTACCGAAAGAAGTAGGCCGTAGTTTGCTTGATTACTGAATTGAAAGCACCAATTCCGGCATTTCAGATGTAGTTTCCACGGGGAGCATTTCTAGTTCATAATTATTGACGTTATTATTGGCAGACCAAGCACGAGCCCATTCGTCAAGATCTTTCGCATTCAATAATTCACACATCCAGTGAAGGGCTTTCTCGAGTGTACCGTGATTCCCGATAAGGCGTTCTTGAATCTCAGTATGGAGTTCAATATGGTTCACACTGTTTCCGAGCACGCATCCTGCTGGAATAACTGCCCAGCGAAGACGGCGTTCTTGGTGAGCATTCACAATGGCCTGACAAGCAAGTCGCGGACCGTATTTCGGTTCAGCACTTCCGCACCACATGGCGAGTTGGCGCTCATTGGCCCTTGATGGGATGTCGGTTCGGAAAGCTGGATGGCGGACAAAGACTTGACCGTCTTCATCTTCAGAAAAGTGCACTCCACGGATAAATGGTCGTGAACCTCGTCCTTTGACCCATGTTTCAATCGACTTTGAGTGTGCTGTTTGATCGATTTCGCCGACTCGCACACGAATGGTGTGCCCGTTGGTCGCAATAGCGTGTTGCTGTTCTCCCATTCGAGGTAAGCTCGCGAGATGGTCGAGAATTTGGAGGGTTTGTTTGCGCTCGACGCGGTCCCGTGGCAAACGGGGAATAGCCCATGTATCTTTAGCCCAAGCAACCCAACGTTCTTTTTCCATCTCAAAAGAGGGAACTCGGTTTGAAAGACCACTTTGGTCACGACGTAAATCGGCGCGACTAATTGGGCCATGGATGACGAGTTTCTCTGTTTCTTGTTTCGCAGTGATGCCGAGCACTGCAACACCCTGTGTCATTCCCGGGAACAAATGGTTGGCTTCTTCGATAGCCCAAATCTCGCTCCATCCGTGGCCTTCTACGAGCAGTTGACGAAGTGGGTGGGATGATTGTTCTCGAAGGATACTGTCGGGGGCGATTAAGCGCAAACGGCCGCCTTGTTCCAAAATTTGCAATCCTCGTTCAATGAATAATCGATAGAGGTTGACGTTTCCTCGCATTGTCGAGAAACGTGGAACACCATTGTCGGAAAGGGCCCGCAACTGTTCACCGAGTTCTCGGCGAAGTTTACTTCCTTCTTCCATTCCGCGGAACCGGTCTTTGATTCTCAACCAAGGCGGATTGGTAACGATGAGTCGTGGAGATTCTGCCCAAGGCCAACCACCTTGCAAAGTATCACCTTGGCGAACTGCCTGTTCAAGTAATTGTTCAGCTTCTTTTCGTGGAAGGCATCCAGGTTTGTTCGATTTCAAACTTACCAAATCAAAACGAATACACTCGAGTAACAAGCGTTGTCGTGTTGAAGATACGACTAATTCGTCATTATCGAGTAATTGGAACGAAGAAAGAAGGGCTTTGGTATCCGCGACCTTTCGTTCGATGGTGCTGTCACTGTGATTTTCTGCGTGACGTCGGATCAATCGTGCGTGGAAGATTCCACCACCGCATGAAGTATCTGCGACTGGAAGGGGGATGCCACTGAGCGTTCGAAGACCGAGCTCAACTCGTTCAAATTCAGATTCATCATCGACTTCAGGTTCTTGGGAGAGTTGAGGCAGGTTGAGTTTTTCGAGATGTTGCCGGAAACCCGGCGGGAGGTTGTTGAGGTGCATTGAAGATGTTTGAGTCGGTGCTTTTGGACGCGTCAAGCTTTCCAATAATTCAGAAGCGATGACTGCATCTGCCAGACGCGGAGGAGTAGGGTGTGCGCCACGAGGAGAGCGCCCATCAGCCTCTGCGTCATGCCGAGCCAAAAGGTGATCAAGAACATGACCGGGGTCGGTCAAGAGATTCGCAGGAAGTGTTGGCCAATCTTCTGGAAGAAGAGCAGCAATTGGTTGGTGGACAAGAAGGGATTGCTCCCATGCAGCAAGCCAAATATGAATTTGTTCGGTACGATCTCCGAGACATCGGTCTAGTCGTGCATACCATCCGCTTACTCCGCTCTGCATTCACCCCACCCAAACCAGCGGGCTGGCTTTTCCGGTTTGAATGTGACCCTTGTTTCAAGGGTCTGAAAAAAGCCAAAAAGCGGGTTTTTCAAAGAAGTCCCAAGTGTAAAAAACTCTCATTATGCCACTCCCAACCTGTTTTAATCCATTCAAACAAAGCCGAGAGCTCTTTTTTGTGAACTCCTGCTGCTTTGGCGAGCGTTTTGATAACTTTCAACTCCGATTCATCGTATTCGCCATCGACTGCCGCAACAAGGATTGCATCCCGTAAAGCAATCTTCAGTACCACGGGGTTTAATTTCGAAATGACCAAGTCAAGTGATGGGGGGTTCTCAAGTAAATTACGAACATCTACTCTCATTTCAGGATGCATCATACATCGGCCCATGAGTGCTTCGATAATTGCAAGTTCTTCCTTGACAAGAGCGCCGTCTGCCGAAGCTACAATGACCATAATTTCAGCGTACCCTTTGACATCTTCTTGAGCGAAATCCACTGCAAGATCGAGATACACGGGGTTCACTCCGATATCTCGTTGAGGATATCGTATCCTTCTTGCATCCAACGGTAGCCTTTCGCAGTCCACTTGAGCAGATGTTCTACAGAATCTGGGGCGAGTCCGAAATGTTCGACAATCGACTCCAATACTTCGCGCTCATCATCATCAACAGTACCATCAGCAGCAGCCATTAAAGTTGCATCTCGCAAAGCGAGTCGTCCAGTTTCTTCACCCATTGCAGAAAGACACTCTTCTAATGAGGGCGGAGACTTCAAAGCATTACGAATCATTTTTCTTTGAGGTGGAGAGAGGAGAGCTGTGCCAAGTCGTTGCTCAAACATAGCCATCTCATCAACGGTTAATTCATTGTCAACCCTTGCCATAAATGCAAGTAAACGCGCATAAGCAAAACGTTCTTCTCGAGGGAGTTTGTGTACTGTGTCCGGTAGCATTACACCTGCGTATTCGACTTAGACTTAGAACCCAACGCTGATTCTTCGTCTTGTAAAGTGATTCTTAACTGGGAAATGGTCGGCCAAAGAGTGCTCTTTGACAATTCTAAAGGCAAGACTTGATGGCAGAGGGGTCCCTGCTAGTGCCATGGATGAAAGCCTCAATGTTCTGGGAGAGCCGCTCGACACCTGCTCCTGTGCACCAATGACTGGTTGGTATCGGGACGGGAAATGTAACACTGACTCAAATGATAGAGGCTCCCATACCGTTTGTTGCGTGGTTACTGAAGAATTTCTAAATTATGCTTTGTCAAAGGGGAATGATCTGATCACTCCAATGCCTATGCATGGATTCCCGGGGCTCAAACCTGGAGATTCGTGGTGTGTTTGTGCACAAACATGGCTCGATGCGGTTAATGCAGGAACTGCATGCCCTATCGACATGGAATCTACGCATCAAAAGGCGTTGGAAATTATTCCATTCGACCTTATCGAGACGCACGCTGTATGATTTATTCTTCTTCGGATGTGTATCCGAAGACAAACCACCGCATTGTGGCCCAGGTAAACAGGCCCCAGCAAAGCATGTTAATCAGGAAAAGTAATCGGATTGGGGCATCAAAAAGAGTGATGAGGGCATCGTACGAAAGGGTTGAGCCTGCCATTCCAAAGGCATAAACGGAAAGTGCCCCGAGAATAGTGTTCTTGACGTTCTTTCGGCCATCGAATGTAAAAGTCCGGTGAACGAAATGAGCGAAGATACTTGAAATGGCCCATGAAATCGACCACATTGCCGTTTCATTGAAAAGATCAAGAAGGAAAGTGGAGCGAAGAACCTCCCATATGACCCAGAACAGGAAGGTGTTGAAGCCACCGGCGATTCCAAAACGTTGCAACGTCCCCCTCGGAAGAACTTCTGCTACTTTGGGGCGGTTCATTCTGGTGTCCTCAATCGTCATTGGTGATGACATCGCTGGGTTTTCCTGTTAGGACATTGCGAAGTTTGGAATTGTCAATTTGAAGAGCGTCCATAAACTCGTATTTACAATCCAACGATTCTGCTAATACCCCAAGAGCCTGTGAGTCCTTCGGAAGGCACTTGCCGCCAAAGCCCCTGTTGAGGCCAAAGATAGGGTCGAGGTGTGAGGGGCCGATGGGTTGGGTCTGTTCTGCAGTAATCATGTCGCGAATGGTATACCAATCTTGGCCCATTGCTTGACAAATATCGTACATTTGATTGGCAAAAATAACCTTCATTGCATAAAATGTATTTTTGGTATATTTGACTAATTCTGCTTGAGTTGGGGTAACGTGGAAGAGGTTTTCTCGGCGGAGAACACCTGCTTCCCTGTGTTGCGAAAACACGCGTTCTGCGACATCTGCATGATGTGTTCCGCAGACAAGTAAATCTTGGTTGGCAAAGTCTTCAAGGCGCTGGCGTTCAACCAAAAATTCTGGCGAGTAAGCGATCTTGAGGTGTGGATAACGTTCGTGGTATGATTCGGTAGTGCCAGGAACAACTGAACTCTTGATGACCGCAGTAAACCCGTCCGGCAATTCATCCAAAACGCTCTCGACAATACGAGTATCACACGCCCCAGTATCGGGATGCGGTGGTGTTGGCACAGCAATATATGCAAAATCAACATGGTCGGTGACATCGGATAATTGCGTACCTCGAGCTGGGTCATGAACGAACAGTTCGTGCGCATCTGCGAAACAAATCTCGATGGCGCCTCCGACCATTCCTGCACCAATAATACCGACCTTCATGGTCGAAGGGTCATGCACATTGATATGAAGGAATTGGTGAAGTGATTATGGTGAATGTTCGCGGTGAGGTTTAGGATTTAATTTACCATCTTTAACCATTTGAGAGGCGAGTAGAAGGGTTTCTGGCGTCCCGCAATCAACCCATGTCTCTTCCCCTACTGAGAGCAGTTTTGCCTTACCGAGTTGGATATATTGACGGGTGACGTCCGAAATTGAAAACTGTTCTCCGCGTTGTGACATTGCGAAGTCCAAATACGCCCAAAAGTTTTCATCGAACAGATAGATTCCCCCAATAGCAAGATTAGAAGGGGGGTTTTCTGGTTTCTCGACAATGTCTGTGACGTTTCCGTTTTCATCGAGTACAGCGACTCCGAATGCTTCTGGGTGTTGTTCTTCACGTGCGAGCAATACGCAACCAGGTTCTTTCTCGGTGCCGTTGAATCGATTCACTTCATCGGTCAACTCAAGAGTTGTTATGTTGTCAGAAAAATAGACTAAGACACGACAATCTTGATTGTATGGGCGGGCAAGGTTGAGAGCATGTCCGACACCGAGAGGTTCTTCTTCGAGTACATAGTGGATTTTCTCATCCTCAAACCCTCCTCCTACGTGTTGAGCGATTTGGCCCATGAATTCGTTTGAAATGATGGTGATGTTTTTGACTCCAGCGCGACGGATTGTGGCTAAAGCGAAATCAATCACCGGGCGGTTGTACAATGGTAAGAGTGTTTTCTGGGTGTATCTCGTGAAAGGATACAACCGGCTCCCTCGCCCACCAGCAACCAAGATGGCGTTGGTCATCATACCTCATCCGAGGTGGTCGTAGTTATTGGGGTTGCCTCAAAATTCTTCATCAGGCTTTTTAGAATCGATTAAATCTTGGACTGCGCCATCCTTTGCATTCTTCTCAAACCAATCTGTTTTGACCAAATCGCCTAATTTTTCAACACCTGCTTCAATGAGGTCGATGTCTTTTGATTCAGCATCTTGCCAGCGCTGTTGAGCTTTTTCGCCATATCGGGCATTGGCTTCACTTACCAAAAGTTCAGATGGGCGTAAATCATCTTCGAGCCCCGCATAGGAGGGTTCAGAAAGAGAAGCATCTCTTCGAGGTTGTAAAGTATCTAATTGTGATTCTGTTCGGCCTGAGGTAAATCCTTTTTCATCCGAACCACGGTTACGCCGTTGCGTTTTCGACACTTGAATCGATTGTAAATCCCCAGATTGTACCGCTTGGAAAGCCAGTTCCATTCGGTTTGAATGCTCGAGTATTGTTGGGTCGACTTCAAGCAACATAAAGAGCGCATCTTGACGTTCAATAGCTTTTCTTTGTGCCGATACTGCGAGCAGAAATACACTTCCAATTGCTATACTTTCGAATACGACCATCCCGGTAAAGGAGAGTGTTTTGTTGAACCATCCGATCGACCCAAGAATGAGTATCGATGCGATGAGGGCGAAAAAGCGGAAGCGGAGATGTTGTTTTCTTGTGTTTTCAAACCGATACTGCTGAAGAAAGTAGGCACTCGGATCTTGCATGGAAAATCATCACCCGTTGAGGACCTTCATGAGTCGAATTCTGTATTCTTCATCGGAAAGTGAGGTGTCTTTCCAACCAAGGTCGGCTATAGCTTGAATTTGGCTTGCCTCAATGCTGTTTTTCATTCGTTCAAAAGAAAATTGAATCAATAAACCGAATAAAAGTAGAGCTGCTAAGCCAAAACGCCATTGTTCTGCCAAGTAACCGATGAGAATGCTCAAAAGTACACCTTGGCTAATCGCAAACCAAAGTCTGTTTTGCAACTTACCCTTCGAATCCAAAGTGTCGAGAAGTCGCTTTGCGCCTTCCTTTTTAGTGGCCATGAATCGCCGAAGAAGTGCTTTCCTGTCAATATGTCGGAATCAGTTCATCGGAACAAAACAGTCGTCATCGATTTCAATCAAAGTCCCATTCATGAGTAAATGGTCTAATGCTTCGTCGATTTCCTCCGGACTAATGCCGCTGGAATTCAAGTGTTTGAATATTGTTTCAAGCGTTGCGCAATGCTGGCCTTGTGAGAGTTCAGTTTCCACATGTATGAGGAGCATTTGACATACAACGGCGAGAAGAGGGTCATCACTTTCTCCATCTGGCAGTAATTCAAGAAAATTGTTTGCAGGATGCAGAGCAACCTCGGAGGTTTTCGAAAGTTCAATGTGATCTTCACTGACTGCCGTTCGCTTCCCTAGGCCGTTTAAGCTCGGGTCAACTTCAAGATTGAAGCAATCGAATATGTTACGTTGAAAGGGGTCCGCATCTTGAGTGTCTAGTACATCCAGTCGCCGCCCAATTGCTTCAAGTCTGTGTAATCTTTGTTGAATAGATACTTTTTCACGGGACAGGTCAATGGTGATGAGTTCAAGAGCCATATTTGCTTGGTCTGCCAGCCACTTTTCAAGATCCCAGCCCGGATTGACACCCCTCATGACCTCAACCAAGCGTTGGACCTCTTCGGGCATTTGATCGACAGCGATTTGCCCCTCAGAAACCTTGTGATGTTTGTCACTCATATTACCTGCTCTCCTCAATGACGGCCTATGAAACCTCTCGTTTGAGGGAGACCTTGTGTTCCATTGCAGAAACCACGCACACACCTCATACTCGTAACAAAGTAGCACTGCACCGGTCACATACCTCATGTCGTTGCCAACGGCTTAAATCAAGAAGGCGTTGAAAGCAGACGGCCTTTGGTAAAAGGGGGCGCGTTCATGTAGGGGTTACTCGTGCGAAAAAACATGGCAGACTATCGTATTGGAATATTACCTGGCGATGGAACAGGTCGAGAAGTCGCGCTTGAGGCTCAAAGAATTCTCAACACGATCGAACAACATACAAACCAAGGTTTCGAACAAACTGTCATTCAATGCGGTGGGCAGCACTATCTCGAAACCGGAGAAGAATGGGCTGAAGGTTCATTTGATTTCTGTCGTGAAGAAGCCGATGCTTTGTATCTCGGAGCAATTGGTTACCCCGGCGCAACCCTTCCAAATGGCGACCTCGCTGGTGGCTCGGTTATTCTTGGACTACGCAGTGGCCTCGATCTCTATGCGAATCTTCGACCAATCAAACTCTATGAAGGAGTGCCACACAAAGTTCATGGGAAATTTACCCAAATCTGGGAACCTGGAATGGTTGATATGACCATTCTACGAGAAAACACAGAAGGACTGTATCATTCGCTTCTTCGACGCAGTGCTGACCGTGCCATGGGCCGTCCACCTTACGAACCTCCAGAAATGACATTCCCTGGCCTCAAGGGCGAAGTTGCTTACGACCCTCGCCCAATCTCCGAACATGGCAGTGAACGTCTTATTCGAATGGGCTTTGAAATTGCTGAGACGAGAAATGGGGCTCCGATCGACGGGAAAAAGCGCGTTTCATGTATCGACAAATCCAATGTAACCCGTGGATGCCAATTATTCCGACGAACATTCGACAAAGTGGCCCCTGACTATCCCGGTACGGAACTTGATTACGGCTACATTGACGCGTTCACTCAATGGCTCACTCGAAGTCCTGAAAGTTACGATGTTGTTGTGACTTCAAACATGTTTGGCGACATTGCAACTGATTTAGGTGCCGTTCTCCAAGGAGGAATGGGTATGGCTGCATCTGGAAACATCGGCGACAAGAATGCATTCTTTGAACCGGTCCATGGCTCGGCACCAAAATATGCAGGAATGAATAAAGTCAACCCAATCGCAAGTATCAATTCAATTCAGTTGATGATGAATTGGCTCGGTGGTAAAAATAACGATGATGAATTGACTCTCATTGGTAGTCTAATCGACGAAAGTGTTGCTGACCATTTGCGAGATGGGAAAGGACTCACCTATGACTTGGGTGGCGATGCTTCGTGTTCAAGTGTTGGAGAAGGTATTGCTGCTCGACTTGCAACCAAGTTACAAAACACGTTCTAAGTCTCTTGGCGCCGCCGGAGTTCTGCTTCAAATTCACTCCACAGTTCTTGTTCAATTTGCTTTCGCAATTCTGGCTCTAAGACGGTTTGGACTTGAACCACCACTTCCCCCCATATTTCGGTCGCCATTGTGTTTCGGATTTCGATTTCTGTGGCTTGAATCATTTCTTGGACTTCGATTACAGAAAAACTTTGATCTGGTTCTTCGTTTGAAACTCGAAGGTTTTCTGCTTGAACAATTCGTTCTATTTCGTCCATTAATCGAGCAACAACGCTCAACTCCCATGTATCGCGAGGGTGAGGGACATCCATGTTTGTCACCGTATTCCTCAAGGTTTGTACAATTCGTGATCGGACGGGAGTACCTATTTCAAAATCCCGAACGCCTGAAATGAAACCTACCAATGATTCGAGCCATTCATCTTCAGAAATTTCTTGACCGCATCCCGGGCAACCGATCTCTGGAGCGTTTGGGCGTGTATCCGGGGGTTGTTCTGTAAGTACTTCGTCCAAATTCTTCTTTTCTCGACGTTTCGGTTCTGGTGGCAATTCCAGATCAAACGAAATAGATGACCCAAAGGTGTGTTTTTTAGGATTGGGGTTCGGACTTTCGCTCATTTCAATCGTTAATCATCGTTCTTGAATAAAAAGAATTTGCCGGTAAAGCCCCTTAAATGGAGTTTAAATGACCAAATTACCCTTCCGAAGAAAGAAAACTTGCGATATGGGTAAAGGCTTCTTCGATGGTTTGAGCGTTTTGATAATTTTCGACTGGTTTGGTCACCGCACCTGAGAGAAGCATTTCATTCATGTTTGTAATCACCCTTGACAATTCATCTATGATGGTAACTGAAGCCATTCGAGCTGTTCGTGAGAGAGGGTTCAGATCGATGACAAGAACTGTTTTGCCCATAGCCACTAAAGCCTCGCATCTGTCACCGTCTTCAAGTGGTACAAGAAGTACATCCGATTCAAAAATCCCTTGCTTCGTACAATTAGCGCGGGGGCCCTCAAGGCCTGGAATTCGGGCATCGGGTTCAGCTCCAAGAATCTCGACATCCAGTTTTTCTTGAAGTTTAATTTCATTCAGGTGGCCGAGCAGAGCCTTCATTCGTTCTGGTGTTCGGTAAAAAATATTAATTTCTACAGGGCATTTGAGTTGATGTGCCAGATGAAGTACTTCTTTACCTGCAAGAGCAACAACATTGCCATTGAGGCTGATCACTGGGCGTTTGGCTGATGACAAAAGTGCGAGAGCCTGTTGCGTTGCTCTTAGCGCGCTTGGAATCGTTTGTTCACCGAGCAAGTAATCGAATGCTTCACCTCTACCGTGTGCAATCAGTGCACTCCCAGCAAGCATTCCTTTTTTCTCGGCTTCTTCGAGACGATGTCGCATCAACAAGGATTGATAACGTGGATGACTAGGGTCTGCAGCGATTTCGGTCATCGTATTCCCTCAAGCACCGTCGACAATCATCGAAATATCAAGTGGTGAAACGCCTCGATTGACTGCACTTGTCGAAAGTACATCGATTCCGCTTTCATGCCATTCATCGAGTTGGTCGTACACAATTCCGCCACTCGCTTCAAGGCAGATATGGTCTCTCAGATTCATCTCAACTAATTGAGCCACGATTTCTCGACTTCGTTCAGGGCCAAAATTATCCAGCATGATGACCAGTTTAGGGAGCACTTCTCCTTCACGTTGAGCCCAAGTTGCAGCAGCCAAGATTGCTTCTTTGTCTTCCCGTACCTCGATTTCTAGGAAAGCACCACAATCGTCTGCGGACACTTCTTGTAAATAGGCGACAATTCGGCTTGCATGGGTGTCTAAATCCTCGTGCATTGATGCGAGGTCGTTTTCTTTCAGCATCTTGGCATCGTCTCGATGTAAACGATGAGTCAAACCGCCACCGAGATGGACGGCCCATTTGTCCAACAAGCCCCATACTGTTTTCCGAGTACAAGCGATTTGACCAGGAGCGCGCGCAGACCAACGTTTCGCTTCTGTTGCAATTCCGGAGAGTTGACCTAACAGATTTAGAATGCTTCGCTCCATGGCGAGAAGGATTTCTCGGTCACCAGAAAGGATGGCGATTTCATCATCCTGTGATACTTTCTTCCCGTCACTTGCCATCCAAGATATTTTCAAAGAAGGTGCCCAAATTTGCAGCATGTGATCTACCGCTGCAGTACCGACAATTATTCCATCAGCACGCGCATAAAGAGTAGCATTGATTTTCTGTGAACCGCCCATAAATGGCATATTTATTCCATCATCTGCGAGTAAAGCACTGACCCACCGGTCAATACTTGCTAAAAGCAAGCGGGAAGGACCTTCTTCAGCAGTCCATAACTCATACCCGCGGTCATGCGGGGGGCGCGTTAGGTCTGCCATGGCGGGCGCTGGGGGTTTGGTGTCTTGAAACATATAGATGAGTTACAAGTGATGGCTGTGCTTGTACAAGTTTTGATAAGGAGAAGGCGAGGGTTCGAGGATATGGATTCTCGGGGTGAAGGAGAGATTGTTCAACTCAAATCGGTTCTATCCTCTGTCGATGTGATTCACATCTATGGTGCTGGCCTCAATTCAGAACGCCCGGCTCATTCTGCTGTGTCAGAATTGAAACAGCGCGGCTGGGCCATTGCGCCGATTCATATCAATGATGGAGGCGCTACAATTGAAGGATTTCCGATACGGCCTGAACTCGATGATGGCGTCATCCCAAAAGTCGTGGTTTTGTTCCTTGCCCCTGAACGCTCACGGGCTGTTGTTCGTAATCTCATCATTCGATTCTCAAAAGAAGAATTTCCACTGGTATGGTTTCAACTGGGTGCAGAAGACGAGCAATCTCGACAAGCACTCGAGGAGATGGGGGCGTTGTATATCGAACATGATTGCCTTGTCCGATTTGCAGAAAGGCACTCGCTGAAGTGTAATGTATCCCCATTGCCACAGCAATGGTGCTTACAGACTGCATCTGAAGATGGCGATGGGTGTTCGGTTTGGAGTGTTCATTCTTCTGATTCTGCTTCTTTGTCACGCCCAACGCAATCACTGGAATGGGTGGGCTCACTTGATGACCTGGCTCAATCGAGACATACCATTCCACGGTATATTCGGTCGTTGAAAAGCAGCGAGGAAACCCTCCAAGCACTCGCCCTTCGTTTATCTGGCCAAGTGCTAACAGAAGACAGGTAGTGCTAATATGGACCAAGTACGACAAGAAAGTATGCGCACTTGTGCCATACTGTTCGTACTGGTATGTTCATTGCTCTCGCCAATGGCAAGCGCATTTGCCTCTCCATCTTCTGAACCTCTCGAAACTGGAATTACGGAAACAAGGGATGGAACTCTTGTCGAGTCGTATTCTCCAATAATTCAGGCTGCCCTCGCCCATAAAAGCGACCTTTCAATCTATTCAGAAGCACAGTTGGAGTCCGCTACCCAGTGGGTCGTTATTGCACCTCAATATGCCGGTGAGCCTGCAAAGGAACTCCCGGGTGCATGGATTGTTGATGTGAATCCATTTGAAGCGCCAAATTTGTTCTCGCAACAAAGAGAAGACGGTATGATCGAAGCTGCTTATCCTTTAGTCGAAAACGACATGCAACCGCGCTGGGTTCCAAATGACCCCAAATTCTCCGACCAATGGCACCTCCAGAACACTGGCCAAACCGGAGGAACAAGTGGGGAAGACGTCAACATCACGGGCGCCTGGAATTCATACAGAGGGACGGGAGTTGTCATTGGAATCGTGGACGATGGACTCGACTGGACTCACCCTGATTTAGATAATTATTACGAATCGACACTTGACTACGATTTCTGTGGCGATGATGGCGATCCTTCTCCGAGCTCCAACAATGCTCATGGCACAGCCTCAGCGGGAGTTGCGGCAGGCGTTGGTGACAACAACATCGGCGTCAGTGGCTCAGCCCCCAAGGCAGGTCTTGCTGGACTGCAGTTGATCTCATGCAGCACAACTGATGTTCGCGAAGGCGGCGCTTTAGGACACGAACGTCAAGATATTGATATTTATTCAAATTCATGGGGTCCCAGCGATAATGGAAAAACTCTTGAAGGGCCCGGGCCGTTGATGTTAGCGGCCATGGAAAACGATGCTGCAATTGGAAGAAGTGGGCTTGGAAACATCATCACATGGGCCGCTGGGAATGGATTGGATGATGAGGATAATTCAAATTACGATGGATATGCAAACCTTCGTTACACCATCGCAGTGACCGCTGTAGATCACAAAGGTCGACAATCCTACTACGCTGAACCTGGCGCGAACATCCTCGTCGCCTCGCCCTCAAATGGCGATGGTGAAAGCATCACTACAACCGACATCGAAGGTTCTGGTGGATACACAAACAACGATTACACTGATTCCTTTGGTGGAACTTCTTCAGCAACTCCTCTTGTTTCTGGCGTCATTGCTCTGATGCTTGAAGCAAACTCGAACTTGACATGGCGCGATGTTCAACACATCATCGTCCTCACCTCTCGTAAAAACGATGCTTCGGATTCTTCTTGGGGGGTCAATGGGGCTGGCCATGAGGTGAGTCACAAGTACGGGTATGGTGTAATCGACGCTGGTGCGGCGGTTTCAATGGCAGAAAGTTGGACTTCCGTTGAAGAAGAAGTCTCCTTCTCATCAGGTACAACCACAGTTGATACAGATATTCCAGACAACAGCCCGAACTATATCTCAAGCAATACCACAGTCACCGATGCAATCTTAGTCGAAAATGTCGACATCATCGTAGATATCCCTCATGACTTCCGTGGTGATCTGGAAATCATCTTGACAAGCCCCTCTGGGACAGAAAGCGTGTTGAGTGAAAAACACGACGATGATAATTCCGATTACAATAATTGGCGCTTTTCAACCGTGCATAACTGGGATGAAGACAGCCGTGGTAACTGGACACTCACCGTCGAAGACCAAGGAAACAATGATGTCGGCTCATTCGATGAGTGGGAACTGATTATTTATGGCACCCAAATGAATCTTGATTCTGACGGTGATAACCTCTCAGATACCAACGAAACCGAAGTCTATGGCACCGACCCTAATGATATTGACACCGATGATGATACCATCAATGATGGTGCAGAAGTGCTGATCTATGGGACCAATCCTCTACTCAGCGATACCGATGCTGACGGTTTATCAGATGGAGTTGAAATCAATGTCAATGGAACCGACCCGTTGGACAACGATACCGATGATGATTTGTTACTCGATGGAGAGGAAGTGTTGCTGTACGGCACCAACCCATTAGTCCCCGACCCAGACAACGATGGTGATGCTTTCTACTGGTTCCAAGACTGTAACGATACCAATGCAATGGTCTACCCTGGCGCACTTGAAGTTCTCAACGGTATCGATGATAATTGCGATGGCCAATGGGATGAAGGATTCAATGCCACCGATACGGATGGAGATGGGCTTTCGGACTTTGGTGAATTCCACGTCTTCGGCACCAATCTCTCTGACGCCGATACCGATGGTGATTTCTTGAATGATGGAGAGGAAGTTTTGACCCTCCTCACTGACCCCTTAGTCAAAGACAACGACACCGACATGGATGGTTTCTATTGGTTTGAAGATTGTAATGACACCAATTCGAGTATTTACCCGGGTGCACTTGAACTCTTAGATAACATCGACAACAACTGTGATGGTGAAGCTGATGAATCATTTATTGGCACAGATGCGGATGCGGACGGATTACTCGATTTGGTTGAATTCCTCGAAATCGGGACAGATCCGTTTGATGATGATACTGACGGTGATGGACTGAGGGATGGGATTGAAGTTCTTTCTACCTTCACCAACCCATTCGTAATTGACCCAGATGCCGACCAAGATGGTTTCCGTTGGTTCCTTGATTGCGATGATAACGATTCTGCTCGCTCACCAAATGCTCTCGAAATTTGGAATGGGTTGGATGATGATTGTGATGGAGGAATTGACGAAAGTGTTGACAGGAGGTCGGGCCTTACACCTGCACCTCTGATGTCAGATCTTGTCCTTAATGCGACCAACGATACACTCGAGCTTGCCCTCTCACTCGAATTAGATGATGCATCGATTCAGCGACTCAACCTTACTGTTCAGTGGTACAGAAATCAAAGTTTACTCTCCCAAGGACTTTCATTCACCGAACAGCCTCATAATTGTCAAGATAAGAATGCTTCTTTTTCTCAAGAATTGTGCGCCTTAAACGGGACTGTTGGACCGTATGAAATCAAGGCCGTTCTGTTTGATGGCGACGATTTTATCGAAACAACTTGGATGGTGACCTATACCGTATGGCATCCTCCTGTTCCTGAAGTTGAAGAAGAAGTTGTAGACCTCAATGAACAAGACAGCCAGTCGATTCTCCAATCCAATGCTTTGATCATTGCTCTTGGAGGTATAGTCGTGGTGCTTTCCCTTGTTTTGATATTCACGCGACGTCGAAACTCAATTCCAAGGCCGCAAAAACGCCCAATGCAGGCGCCAGAAATGTTTGCTACACCTCCGATGTACGGTGATGTCCCAGCAGCCCCAGATTTCTCGAAAATGGGCCAGTATGTGCCCCCATCAAACAATGATTGGGATTCCAATAAATGGAAGTAATCACACTGGATTAGTGATTATACTCCAGCCGATGAGTCGGCCTTCTGCAGCATCTGCAATGAGGTTCAACTGATTGTGTTCACCGTTTTCATCCCACGTTCGAGAAATGTCAAGAGTAACTGCTCCATCTCCACCATCACCAATTTGTGAGAGAAGGGAGCCGATATCATCGCCAGGAACCGCAATCAAGTACCCCACCTTTACATCATTCTGATACTCGCCAGATGAAGTAAAGAAGCGTTCTGAACCGGCCAGCATATCGTAACGAGATGAGTCTGAAAACCATGATTCAAGCGTGGTGATGTTGTATGTACTTGGGATCGAGTCCCTGTTCCAAGAAGTCAAATCCAAATCGCCTCTTTTGTCATATTGGCAATTATCTGCATTTGGTATTCCTGTGAGATTGAACTGGACCCAGCCCGCTTGTTTATCTGTTGCAACCCAAGAAAGGTTCCACTGCGATACGGATGATGAGATCTGCTCGGTCGTACCGCGCCAAATGTAGCCGTTTTCTTCAAGGGCTCTGGATGCTCCAGGGGCAATTGTGTTTGGCCATTCCTCGAAACAAGCAAGGGCATCCTCAAAGGTATGCTGGCGAAGTGTTGAGTCATCTGGCATATGAAGTTCATATTCCCCCCATGCTTCCAGTTCACTGTTTGACGGGCCAAGTTGATTGGCTTGAGGTTTAGAAGCATAGGTCAAACCAAGGTCCAATTGTTTTTGTCCACGGGTCAATGAAGTTTTAGCAAAGGTGTGATGCAACTCTAATTCCCCTTCAGGTAAGACGTAATCGTTCAGTAATTGAGATGCTGGAGAGCAACCCGATTGTCCGGCTTGTGTCTCTGAAATCAAAACATCAACTGTTTGTTTTGCCGCCCAAGGATTTCCTTCTTCAACCCATAAATTCATGGTGGCAGAACCTAAACAATATGCTTCGATATCATGGTGTGTAGCGACAATCTTCCAAGCAGGATTCCCTCCATATTCATCGATGCCAATAACGCGCCAATCCCATCCAAGATTACTTCCGGTTGCACCTTTGTCGATGAGGTCGTTCGCAAACAAATGTTGAATTTCTACGGGTTGCATCATCAAAGCAAGTCCTGGTGCAAGCGTCTCTAGCCCACCGAGTAAGCCTCCAACGCCATAACTTACCGCCGTACCTTGGTATTTGCCAATTGGAGAAGGGAGGTCGATTCCCCAATTCAACTCAGTTGCTTTGGTATCTTGATTTCGAAGTTCGATATATTTGGTCGAAGAAAGGTCTGCAGTTCCTGAGCCGGTGATCGCTCCGAATTCACATATACTTCCTATTGAAAGATGGCGATGTACTCGGAATGGATTCAAGGAATTGGTATTGACTGTTTCAACAGCAAGCCATTCTGCACCCATTCCTCCAACGATACGTACTGCTCCTAAACGGTCTGTTGAACCTCCTTCATTTACCAATTCACTCGTGCCGCCATCGGTAATGGAAAGACTACCTGCGCCACCAAAATCAAGAGAGAGTTTACAAATCTCGTCATCTGTTTCAAGTTGATCCATGACCAATTCAACAAACCCTTCAGTGGCAAGGAAAGTTGCCAATCCGTTTTCATCACCGGTGATCTGGTACTGCATACTGTCGCCGTAACGAAGTTGTTCAGCAGTGAATGAGTCGAGCTGGTTGTCGAGATAATAATATCCACCTGCACCGACAATAATCAAAGTGAGCAGAACCGCAGCGACTTGTGGTTTGCGAATGAGGTCAATAAGGGTGGCAGGGCCTTCACGCACCTGCTTTTTCTTCATGTTCGGTTTCTTTCTTTTTGCAGATGGTTCTTCGTCAACAAATTCTGCATCCAGTATCTCTGCATCGAGAATACTTTCTTCTTCAGATGAATCTTCATCATCTATGACATCGTGCTCTTTAGTAGGGGTTATTGTATCTTCATCTTCCATCGAAAGGACAATTTCCTTTTCTGGTTCTACTTCTGGTTTCTTCTCTTTTTTGGGCTTTGAAACAGCTTGAACCTTTACTTTTGAGGGTAAGCCAACTTCCTTATTTGAAAGACCAGAGTCAAGCAGACGCTCAACCAAATCTGATTTTTTCCCGCTGGTAGGTAAATCGTTAAGGATGCATAATGCTTTGAGTTTTGCAACTGTCAAAGAAGATGTTTGCTCGTCCGACATCACCAAACCCTCACCTAGGCCTGTCGTCTTTCCCTTTCAAGTATGACCCCAATTATGCCTCATAAAACCCGAGTTTTTGATACTCGTAGAGGTACGGTTATCCTTCATGGGGAGCGTAAGAGCCATCTGCATTTTGAACATAAACCGTTTGCTCGTAACTGCCATCTGGTAATTTCTTGAAGAAATATCCACCCTCTGCCGGTTCAAAGGTTGCTTCGGGAGAAACGGGTTCTGGTTCGGCTTGAGCGATTTCCTCAACGGGTTCTGTTGGTGTTTGAGTCACTGGCGCTTCAACTGCTTGAGGGGGGCCTGCGGGGTCTGCACCTGGTGGGCCACCGGTTGGACCTGCACTTGGGGGGCCGGTTGGACCTGCAGCAACACGTGCACCGGTGAGGGATGCCAAGACTTTGTCTTCAGTAGATTCGTCTCCATTTTCGAGAATCTTTTTGACATGAGCGCCGTGCTTTTGAGCTCCAATAAAGGCAAAGGCTGACAATGAAAGACAGATCATTCCGAAGAGTCCACCGATCACTTGATTTGGCCACATTTTACCTTTGACAGACATATCGTTGTTCGAGGTTTTGTCAACCTCACCGCTTGTCTCATTGAAATATTGAATAATCACACAATATTGCCCCGGGTCAACAGAAAACTTGAACGTATATTCTTCATCTTCAATCAACGAATCAATCGACTGGTATTGATATGCGTGATTGGTTCCAAGTTTTGCTTCTTCAGTGAAAATACCGAGATTTTGTTGGCAATTGTTTTGTTTAATCACGTATGCATCGAGGCGTATCTCAGAATGAGTCGGTGGAGAGGATGTCAAAACTTCCAGATGGAGGGGGGCGTCAAACAAATCGTCACCGGGTAAAGAAGGACCCCAAACAAACCCGATATCTTTCTCAACTGAATGGGTGAAGTCGTCATAACCAGCACTGAAAGGCATTGGGAAGAGAGCAAATGTGAACATCAGAACCGCGATACCGAGCCACAAAAAAACATTCCAGCGCGATTTTTTTAATTCCTCTTTCCGTTGGTCCAAAGTGAGGGTTTCTTCAATTTCCTCTTGGTCAACATTGGTAGTGATTTTTTCACTAACAGCCACTGCCCCTTCTTCGGTCATATTAACCCCGATTTCGAGCGAGCACTTGAAAGGCGCGACTGAATCTCGCAAGCATGGAGGAGTATGGCGTGAAGAGGACAGAAGGGGTATTGCCTGATGTTGACCTTCGTATTGCTATTCTCTCAAGAGGCCCGCGCCTCTACAGCACCAGAAGATTGGTCGAAGAGGCACGGAAACGGGGGCTGGACCCTTATGTCGCAGATCCAATGAAGTTTTCATTATTCGTTGCAGATGGTATGATTGATATTTTGCACAACGGTGAGTTATTCGATTTTGATGCTGTAATTCCTCGCATCGGTCATTCAATCACCAAGCACGGTGTTGCTGTACTCCGCCATCTCGAACAACTCGGAATATGGACTGCAAATACTGGAACTGGGATTCTTCAAAGCCGGGATAAACTCCATGCAACGCAAATTCTCGCACGGAACAGGATCCCGGTCCCTCGTACCACCTATGTTCGAGACATCATTGATGTCGAAACTGCAGTTGATTTTGTCGGCGGACTACCTGTTGTCATCAAAGTCACACAAGGAACGCAGGGCCAAGGTGTGTTTTTGCGCCACACAATTCGAGAAGCGCGGAACCTTGTCCAAGGACTGTTGCTCACTGGTCGCTCAATCTTGATTCAAGAATACATTGCTGAATCCCATGGTAAAGATGTTCGAGCATTCGTAGTTGGAGACCGGGTCGTTGCGAGTATGCGCCGGCGCGCCCGTGGGAGAGAGTTTAGGAGCAATTATCACCTCAATGGAACGGTTGAAAGCGTAGATCTGCCAAAAGAATTCGAAGAGGCAGCATGCCGAGCAGCACGAGTCCTTGGGCTACATATTGCCGGCGTTGACCTACTTGAATCAAGAAATGGACCGTTGGTTCTTGAAGTCAATTCATCCCCTGGACTCGAGGGTATCGAGAAAGCAAGTGGCGTCAATGTCGCTGGAGAGATTATTGATTATGTCACAAGTGAAACTGCTTTTGCGGAAGTCGATCTTGACCAATTACTCCGAACTGTCCCTGGTGCCGGAGTTCTGTCACTTCAAATCCGCAACCATCCAAAATTTGTGGGTCAAACGCTTGCGAGTGTTTTCAAATCAAATTCTGAAATTCCTGTTTTTGCTCTTTCTCGCGATAACAGTTTATTGTGGAATCCATCAAATGAACTGCAATTGCGATATGAGGATGTGCTCATTTGTTACGGTGAACTCACAGAATTGAGAACTTCCCTCCGCCAGGCAATGCTCGATGTACCACTGAAAGAGTTCAGTGAATCTTCAGCTGAAGAAACCAACGCTTGACGCTCGGCGTTGGACCAGGGGTCGTGTTCTCGATTCCTGTTTCGTGGGAACGCGCGGTGGTTTGATATGGGAGTCCGTATTCTTCTCTTCTGCTCTACGGAGCACGGGATGCACGCCCGCCCTAGGCGGGAGGCGGTGAACGCCAATGAACACACGGAGAGGAGAGGAGCGGAATCGCAAGGCTTTGAGGCCGAGCCAACTACGGCTCAATGATGCCTCAGTTGTGCTTCCGCCGCGACTTATTCACATGCAAAACCTACCTTGGTTCGCCTGTTATATGCAGATGTTAAAGGCTGAGAATAAATCACTGAATACTCAAAAGTCCTATGCCAGTGGATTACGAGCATTAATTGAAACAACTCTTCCAGGAGAAAATGTTCTGAGTGAAGCGGAATACCAAGCGATAACTGTGTATGAATTGGCTGAACGAATGGAGCCTCTCAGTGGAAGAATGGATCGATGGACGCACGGATTATCGGACTTGCGCCCAACCACGTACAATGCACGGCTCGCAGCGGCTCGACATCTACTCAAATGGCTCGGACATCGCTGGCCTGACCATTTGGTTCGAGCACGAACTGGAAAACGACTCCCTCGTACTTTGAATCGAAGAGAGATGTCGATGGTCTTGGATGCCTCTGCAAAAAGTGAAAACCCCGTAGCCTCTATCGTTGTTACAATGATGCTTGACACTGGCTTACGGGTCAGCGAGGTATGCAATCTGGATCGAAATGACATTGACCTCGAAGATGGGTCTGCTCGAGTTTATGGCGGCAAAGGGGACAAAGACCGTTTAGTACTCTTTACACGAAGAACACTTGAACGCATCCATGCTTGGATCCCGATTCGGGATGCTCGTGTTCGTGATGATGATTTTGCATTTCTCTTGAATTCTGCTGGTCGGCGCCTACAACCTCGGGGTGTTCAACGCCTGATGGATTCGCTCGCTGTGGAAGCAGGGCTGCCAAAAGGGAAATTGACGCCGCACGTCTTACGTCATAATTTCGCAACAGGTTTGTTGGAACGAGGTGCTGATTTGGTGACCATTCAACGACTCCTCGGCCATTCAAGTATTGCAACCACTCGAGTTTACCTTGAAATCTCTGACCAAACATTACGTGAAGTCTACCATAGGGCTCAGGCAACACGAGAAACGCTCGAAGCGGCTGCTGCTGCAAGCATAAGTGAACAAGAGGATCTCATCGAGACCACACCGTCGACCAGTTCGGTCGGTATTGAGTGAATCACGTGCGCTTTTGTTTTCGCTTTTTGATTATGGTTGGGCCTGTCCATTCGCGATGTGGTTTGATCTCTTGCCCACTGTGGCCTTCAATTGGACAAAATTTACCTGAACGGCATCGCGAACATTTTTCTTTTGACGGCATTTCAACGGTCTTTCTCAACCGACCGTATTTTCGCCGAGGCATGAAATGTTGTGCGCCGAGGCGGTATTCAATGCTAGCGCTTCATTACGTGAAAGAGTTTCACTTTTTATTGAACCATGGCATATCGGTCACTTTACGTGGCACTCGGAGCGTAGTTCCTTTTCGTCCATCCGAAGATTTGGATGATTTAACGGTGTGATTAACCTTGGAAACAGTTGCCTTCTTGGCTTCCATTGCTTTCTTAGAAACTTTCTTGGCAGCGGCTTTGGTTTTCGAAGCGGCCTTCTTCGATACTGACTTGGTGGCAACCGTCGCTTTCTTTGCTGCCGTCTTGGCTTTTGACGCAGTCTTTTTAGCCACAGAAGAGGATTTCTTTGCGGTGGATTTGGTCACTGTCTTTGCCTTTGAAGCGACTTTCTTTGCCGACTCTGAGGCTTTACTTGCAACCTTGGCAGCTGCACTTACTTTCTTTGCAACCGCAGCACTAAGGCCCGCATCTTGAAGTTTTTTAGAACTTGCAGAAGCAACCTTTGCGACTGAATCGATCTTTGAACTGACTAATTTTTTTGCTGTTGCTGCTCCAATACCTGGGAGTGATGTTAACGCGTCGATTTTGGAATTACTCTTTACAGCCATTGGCTCACCAAACACTCCATGGCGGGCGCTACTCATCAATTCTTCTCTTCTTCAGTTTGTCACAAGGCGTCGAATTGATGATGTGTGGAGGGGCCGGAGTAGTATGGGCAACCGCGGGTATGATGAGAGTGCGCTCGTAGTGTATGCCCAAGTAGGTCAGGCAAAAGCGAATCATCGAGTTGAAAATGATACTGGCTTTTTGAGACCTAAATCATTCACTCTACCGAGTAAAGTGGTCTACCTCGGAGATGTTGCCACACATGCTTTGGCCTATCTTGAAAATCCGGAAACACCTCACTTTTCTGAACCACCGCAATTCAATGAGCAGAAATGGAAGTTTGAAACGCAAAGCGGAGGTTTAGGATTGACAATCTCCTCAACATCATATTGGGGCTTTGGATTATTCAACTCAGGTTACCTTAACCGAATTGTACTCAAAGGTTCGCCGCAATCGTATGCTCGGTTGCTGTTCGACCTTTCTGCATCTCTTGGACATCGGCCCTGGGAGTTTTTCCACTCCTCGGCCGCACGGAAGTATCTCGCGAAAGAAGGCGCTGGCGTTTCCCTTGAATCGAATGAAGAGTCTTGGAAAAAAGCCTTTGAAACTGCTCGTTCTGTTTTTGATGAACAAATATTCATGGTTGAAGAACAAGGTAAAGCGGTACAGAAGCGAATGAAAAATAGACTCGGCTCTGAAGACTGGAACGCAATGCAAGCAGAGAAGGCTATCGAGCATGCAGACTATGACTTGGAAGTCGCACGCGGGGCTTTGGCAGACGGAAATGCCCCTGGGTTCGAACGCGCATTGGCAAGAGCTGAGGCATACTTTATCGAAGCGGACCCTGATGGAAGTCGGTCGTATTCGGCGAGTGATATGTATGAAATTCCCCAAGGGCAAATTCTTGACATCGGCACTTCAGAAGCTGAGATTTCATTTGTGGATTTGACATCAAATGATGAAGAAGAGTAGTTTTCGTGGCCGCGTCGCGTTGATAAAGGGGTGGCAACTCGCAGAGATTGGTCCACATGGCTTCAAAGAAGAAATCCGACGGTAGCGGTATTCAACAGGCTGCAGGTCTTATTCGATATTTCGATGAAGAATCAGAAGATGCTTGGAAGATTACTCCGTTCCAAGTATATGCAGCATGTATCGGTCTTGGAACATTTTTCTACCTTGTAAATCAAGGCGTTATCTCGTGGATTCTTGACCTGTTCTGAAACTCTGTTTCAGAGAGGTTGAATCATAATGATTCGGTTTTCTTTTTGTGCCATGCATTGTGCAACTTTCATTGCAGTGCGCATATCAGTCGTACCGCCAATCACTTTCTCGCCTTCAGCATCATGCAAAATGAGTTTGTGTGTGAGGTTGTAAAGAACACCTTCTTCGATACGTTCGAAAACCCAATGTTCATTTTCAATTCGTACCATTGCAGGAATTTCAACGAGTGGTCCCATTTGGGAGCCGGTTGTTTGGGTTCGAGTTTTCAAACCTTGGAGATCTCTAACTGGGCTCCAATTCCTTCGACGAATCGGTGCGTGAATTCTTTTCTTTTTGGCAATGCCTTCTCTAAATGCTCTACTCATGTGGGTCCCATCCCTTGAAGTCGCTTGACTTCATTTCGAAGCGGATTCCATCTCCTAATAAGAACCGCGACGCGTTCGAAGCAGAAAACTACGTTTTGTTCGAAAACAGAGAATACTCGATGCTTTGAAAGAAGATAGAATTGATGGAACAAGGAATGTCTCAATCGGTGACTTCATCAAATACCGACGATTCGACGATTCGGAGACGAACAAGATGAGCGACATTCCAGAAGGACAATACTACACTAAAGAGCACGAATGGTTGCGCGTCGATGGAAACGAAATCATCATCGGGATTACGGACTATGCTCAGCATTCTCTTACCGATATCGTCTACATTGAACTCCCTGGTGAAGGAGAAGTCCTTACTGATATGGAAGAATTTGCAATCGTTGAATCTGTGAAATCAGCTTCACCAATTTTTGCCCCGTTCGCTGGAAAGATTACCGCTGTGAATGATGCACTTGACGACGCACCTGAACTCATGAATACCGACCCGTATGGAGAGGGATGGATTGTTCGAATGACCTTGGATGAACCGAATGCGGTTTCAGTGTTGATGGATGCTGCAGGTTACAAAGCAGAGATTGGCGAGTGAAGAGTTTGACTGAGCACAAATGGAGCCTCTACGTAGATGGCTCCTGTCTTGGTAACCAGAACGTTGATCAAAATACTCCTGCCGCTTGGTCAGTTGTTGTCGTGATTGGCGACACTGGGTTAGGAAAGAGGAGTGGTGATCTTCATGAAGAGTTTGCTGATGTTGTGGTGACGCAACCTGGTGTGGAACACTTCATTGGTGCTGAAGTTGGCTCAAATAACACTGCTGAACTGTCTGCGTTTGCAGCTGCGCTACGATGGCTCTTGGTCGAAGGAGGAAATGATTCTGCAGTCATTCGCGCAGATTCTCAATATGCAGGCAACCTCGCTTGTGGTGCATGGAAAGCGAAAGCCAACCGTGAATTGGTGGCTCATGTTCAATCTCTCTGGGATGCAGTTTCTGGACTTCGAACTCTTACATGGGAGCATGTCAAAGCCCATCGAGGCTATCGTTGGAATGAACGCGCCGATCATTTGGCACTTCGTAAAGCGCAAGGAGAACAGCCCGTGCCACTGTCCTTTTGGAAACCTGGTCAGCGTTAATCTTCAGCAAGTCGTTCTTGGAGCCATTCTCTGAAGGAAGTCGAAAGGTCGCTACGACGGAGTGCATGGTCAACCTGCGCTTGGAGCCACGGCAAGGGTTTACCTGAATCATACCATTGGAAATTTGCAAGTTCAACTCCAACAAGGCCGTCGTTTTTCATCCAATGTTGTTGAATGGCAATCGATTGGAGCTCTCCATAGGTTTCAACATCATAGTGTTGCAGCAGACTTTTGGCATCGGAAGTAAACAAATAGCGGCCACAGAGTACAAGGTTTGACGGAGCATCTTCCGGTAATGGCTTCTCACAGATTTCAAGGATTCGCGCCCCTTCTTGGCGAACGACGCCGTAATTGGAAACTTCATCGGGGCGAACTGCCAGTAAGCCAACGCATGGAAGACCATTCTTTTCAAAACTTTCAACTAATTTTTTACTTGCTTTTGAAGGTGAAAAGGCATTTGGCGAAGTATGTTGGTCAAGCAAAATGTTGTCGCCGAGTAAGACCAAAAAAGGTCCATTAATTTCGCCTAAAGCACATTCAATAGCATTCCCTAAACCAAGTGGTTCATGTTGTATATGGACAAAGACCTCGACATCAGCGAACGGTGAAAGGAGTTGAGGGTCAAGATCAGGACGCTTCTCTTGAAGCCACGCATGGTCTCCAAGTAACGACTTCATATCTTTTCTCGGTGAGGAAATGATGTGGAGACGTTGTGCTCCAGCAGCGACTGCTTCACGGGCAAGATGCACAAGAGCCGGTATATCGACAAGCGGAAGCGCCTCTTTGGGCACCGATGCACTGGTTGGGAGCATTCGAGTCCCAAGACCTCCTGCGACCAGTAAGGCATCTTGAACGACCGCCATGAGACCTGCTGGATGGCGTAGGCTTTCAAGCGTCGCCCTTCTGCCTTGAGACATGGGCAGAACTCTTGAGTGGCGATGGTTCGCCATTGTTGGTGTCTTTTTCGTTGCTCAGTCTTTTATCGATATTACTCCTGAAGGCCCTTGGGACTCTCGTTCTTTCTCAAGAGGTATGCTCGGTTTAGTAGGCTTGACATTGCTTTATCTGGCTTGGTTTCGATGGGCTTTTGACCGCAAAGGCGTAGCACCGACGATCAATTTGTGGGCATCTCCCGAAGAAACATGGAGAAATGTCTTGCTGTTTGGACTTGGATGTTTGCTCTTTGTCAAAGTAATGTCGTGGGCTGATCTAAAGGATTGGGTTCCTGAACCAACAGGAATGTTACTCACACTCATTGGAAGTTTAGTAATTCTCAATGCGCTCTATGTAGGGCTCATCACCGTAGGACCATTGGCTCCTTCATCGGAAGAAGAATGAGTTCAATCATCGATGAAGCCGAGTTCTTGATCTAACATTTGATACGCATCTTCGACAGATGGTAATTCTCCTGATTCGTCCATATCACTGTGAAGTGGTGGGGGGGATTCGGGTAGAGTTGGTTGTTCTCCTTCACCCGTAAACCAAGCTTGCCATAGACGGCTTCGTTCAGGGCGGCGTTGCGTGAGAGGTTCCCAAAGTGGTTCAAGAGGGCAGTCTTGTTTCTTGAAATCAAGAAGGCGCGCTGCGAAATGGTCAGGCGATACTTCTTCCATTCGCATCAACAGTTCACGCATTCGTGTACGAACAACTTCGTCGCCGTCTTGCCAAAGAATTGGAAGAAGGCGACGGTCATCTTCTGGATATTGTTCAATGTAATCACGCAAAAAAGGCACGAGGTTTCGTCGAACGATTGGAAGAGGGTGTTGTGCTAACTTTGCGATGGTATCAGCCCACAGTTCGGAATCAAGGAATCTCAAATCCCCTACTGTTGCACTTGCAGCAGCGAGGACGCCTTCGTCTTGGTCAGCGAGCATATCGGTCAGAAACGGTACAGCATCCCATTCGAGACGACGGAACATTCGGGTAAGGACATCTGCCATTCCTCGCTTGACAAGAAGTTCATCGCGCTGATGGAGGCGTTTGGCAAGTTCAAGCCCCGAGTCTCTGTTAAATTCAATCGCCTTAGCAAGACAAAGCGTGACACGTGCAGCGACTTCAGCTTCAGGGTCTGAAGCACGGCGCAGAAGTATGGACACAAGGTCAAGCGGCTCGATGAGGTTGGGTCGTTGAAGGAGGAGGCGCACCCACTCCATCAGCAAAAGACGGCGGTCGAGAGAATCGTTTTCCAATTTTTCAATTAACCATCGAGCTGCTGTAACGCCAGCATCGTGTGCTACAACTCCTGAATTACGAGGGATGACTGCATGAGGGTTCCACTCTGATTGGTGAGGCCCAGCGTCAGGTTGTGTATGCCAGGTCCCAGGGCGTTCAGCCAATGTGATTGATTCGACCAGGTGATATCCTTGATGGACTGGTTGGCCATGTGGAGTCGTGGATAAACCGTTGAGAAGTGAAATAGCAAGCCACCAACGGTCGGTGTTTGGAGCTGAATGGTCAAACGCTTGTGCTAACCAATCGGTTGTGACGGTGAAAAGAAGACTTTCAGCAACTTTGTCAACTCGTCGGTGGAGCCATTTCTGATGTACGGTAAAGGGATCGTCGCTGAGGTTCATCCGATGCGGGACAATCAAATCAACAACTGTGTTGAGATTTGATTCGAACATTGCTCGGTCCATTTGTAAAATTCCAATCCCTTGCTCAATGACCGCTTCGGGGGATTTAGGAGCGATTGGTGGAAAGTCTGGGTCCGACATCGGAGGTTGTGGCAAAGGCCAGGCAATCGTGCCGCGTTTCAACGCTTCAACCATTCCAGCAGAGACAGCCTCGAAGACATTGTCTGACAATTTAGTTCGTTCTTTTCCCATCGTGAGACCTCGAGGTTTCAACAGGTTCTCATTTCAAATATCGAGTTCGATATTGAGATTTTGAATGAGTTCCTTGTAACGGTTACGAATGGTGACTTCTGTTACACCAGCAACTTCTGCAACTTCACGTTGGGTTCTGCGCTTTCCACACAGGACCGAAGCGATGTAAATGATAGAGGCTGCAATTCCAGTTGGTCCACGGCCACTTGTCAATTCCTTCTCTTGAGCTGCTTTGATGAGTTCGTAAGCCTTTGCTTCGACTTCAGCATCGAGTCCAAGTCCAGAGCAGAATCGAGAAATGTAGTCTTCTGGGCCTGTTGGCATGATCTTCATTTTGAGTTCTCGGACCATGAAACGGTACGTTCGGCCAATTTCTTTTCGGCCAGTACGGGATGCTTGGCCAATTTCGTCAAGTGTTCGAGGAACACCACATTGGCGGCAGGCTGCGTAAAGGGATGCTGCTGCAACACCTTCAATCGAACGGCCACGAATCAAACGCTTGTCAACTGCTTTCTTGTAATTCACTGCTGCTGCTTCACGAACAGATTTTGGAAGTTCAAGGCGGCTGGCCATACGGTCCAACTCGGCCAAAGCCATAGCGAGGTTTCGCTCTGTTGCGTTTGAAACTCGGCTTCTCTTTTGCCACTTACGCATTCGGTAGAATTGCGATCTATAACGTGAATTAATGGTTTTTCCTGAGTAGTCTTTGTTTTGCCAGTCGATGTCTGTCGAGAGACCTTTATCGTGGAGCATGACGGTCATTGGAGCACCAGTACGGGCACGTTGGTCGCCCTGTTCCGGTGAAAATACACGCCATTCAGCACCTTGGTCGATTACATTGTCTTCTAACACTAAACCGCAGTCGTCACATACGACTTCGCCACGAGTTTCGTCACGTGTTAAATTTCGACCTGCGCAATCACTGCATTTTACGATATCTTCTACTTGTTGTTCATCCATATGTATTCCTCATCTCTTGCCCTGGTTGAGCATCATCGCTCAACTGATTAGGGAACCTTATTATACACCGATGCCCAACTGTATTTAAACCTAATTACCAATACGCTTAAACTTGTGGACTCGGAGAACTGCGTTTTTATTGAAAATACGGCACTTGCCACGAGAGTTTTTTCCCGAACCGGTTATCAACACTGAGCACTTGAAAGAGTTTGAGGGGGAGTTATGAGAGACAATTGGCCGCCGGCAAAAATCGCCCTCAACCCTGAAAAAAGGGTTCTCTTTCTTACCAAAGACCTCGGACTTATCAAAAAACAATTGTATGATGGGCTCAATTTGAAAATGGAAGACTTAACAGTTGACGATTTACTTGATGACATCAACACCGATGTCATGACACCTGCATGGGTTTGTTTTGACCATGATCCTGCCGAGATCGCAAAGAATGCATATGCGGGATTGATGCATAACGGATTAAGGGTGTTTAATGAAAATGCACTCAAAAATGGTGACTTTGAGGTTATTGTTTCCGGCCAACGTAAAGGAACTGGCTCTTCACGAGAAACTGCCCCGCAGTGTGAGCGTTGGGCTGGAATTAATATTGTCATAGCTGCATCTTTTGCCCCAATTCACGCCCAGAATAACATCAACCTTGGACAAATTATGGGTGACCATTCAATGCTCGAACGTTTGCAAAAAGGCGAAAATATCGCTCTTGAAGAATTCACTTCCCGCTACGATAAAGTCACCCAAATTATTCTTGAGAAGGGCGGTTTGTTTGCTTTTGCGAAATCCCTCAAAAATGGAGAAATCGAACTTCCCCCGTTGGATACCCCTCCACGGCCAATGACCATGGCTGAGAAAATTATTGCCCGTAACCTCGTAGGGCAAGTAGAAGGGCAGTGTGTCAAACCAAATGACCCTGTTATTGCTCAAGTTCAAGGCGGGTACTCGCATGAATTCACAACTGCTCAAGTTCATACATTCCTCCAAAACGAGTATGGTGAAGACTACTCGCTGCCAAACCCAAGTAAATTTGCAGTTTTCGAAGACCATCTACTCTATGCTCATCACAACCCTAAATTCGTCCCCCATATGGATAAGATTCAGACTTTACGAGACCTCCAAGTTGAATTTCAAAAGCATACTTTGGTTCGAGATTACTCTGCTAAAGATGGTGTCTCGCCTGGGATTTGTCATCAAGTCGCCCGAGAAGAATTCATTGAAGTGGGTGATTTCATTCAAGCCACAGATTCGCACACCTGTATGGGAGGCGCATCAAACGCACTCACTTGGGGTGTTGGAGCGACTGAATATGCCAATCTCATCAGTGCTGGATTTACTTCAATCAAAGTCCCCGAATCAATTCGTTTCGAATTAATCGGCACTCTTGTTCCAGGTTGTACCGCCAAAGACGTCATTCTGTTCATCTTAGCCGACCACGCTCGAGAAGAATTAACACTCAATCGAAGTATGGAGTTTGGAGGTGAAGGATTAGCCAGCCTCTCCATTGATGAACGTGCTACACTCTGCAACATGGCCACAGAATGCTCGGGCCGAACTGGTATTTGTGAAGCCGATGATTTGTTGTTTGAATGGATGATCAAATCTCAGCCCCATTTGGATTTCGAAACTCAGAAGAGTCGATCAGTTCATCCCGATGAAGGGGCCCAATACCACGGTGGAGTCCACATCATCAACATGTCAGAGATACAACCCATGGTGGCCCATCCCGGCAACCCCGATGAAGGAATTCCGAGTGACCCAACCAACGGCGCAAACATTACCGATATTGGCGACGTTTCAATCGATATCGCCTACGGAGGCTCATGCACTGCCGGTAAAGCAGATGACATAGCCTACTATGCTCAAGTTTGCCAGGCTGCTGAAAATGCTGGACTTGTTGTCAAGGAAGGCGTAGATTTCTACATCCAATACGGCTCTGGTATCGTGAAAGATTTGGCTGTAAACGAAGGATGGCATGATTTATTCGGACGAGTCGGTGTCAAACTCATCGACCCAGGTTGTGGCGCATGCATTGGCGCAGGACCTGGCGTTTCGATTACCCCTGAACAAGTGACTGTATCAGCAATCAATCGGAATTTCCAAGGCCGTTCAGGTCCTGGTAAACTCTACCTCGCCAGCCCATTAACTGTGGCTGCTTCTGCTTTCATGGGCATCATCACTTCATGGCACGAAGAATTGTTTAACTAATTTGGAAGGACTCAATCTTCTAAAAAATCGAGTTCGTTGATGATCTTCAGTCTTAGACATTAAAAACCGTCGGTCGACAAGGTTGCTTACCACAAAGGCCCGATGTCATTGGGACAAAGGAGGACCTGTGTTGGAGGAATACCATGACTGGCATCGCACAAAAACTCGCATCAAATCAAAAGCAGGTTGCAATTTCTGAGTTTTTTGAAAAGAATAAGCATTTTCTTGGGTTTGATTCGTTAGCTCGTTCGCTCATCACTGCAGTTAAGGAAGCCGTAGACAATGCACTGGATGCATGTGAAGAGGCTCGTATACTACCAACCATTCGAATTCGAATCACCAAAGTTGATGCTCAGAAGGACATCATCCGAATGGTTGTCGAAGATAATGGACCAGGTATTCCTCAGAAGAGCATTGAGAAAGTCTTCGGACAACTTCTCTTCGGTTCGCGTTTTCACGCCATTCGACAGTCCCGTGGACAACAGGGAATTGGAATTACTGGCGTAGTCATGTATTGTCAATTAACCACTGGACGAACAACTCATGTACGTTCAAAAATTGCCACTGAACCGACTGCTGCTTTTGTCGATATTGGACTCGATACTCGGAAAAATAAAGCGACGAAGGCAAATGCTGGTCGTGAGATTTGGTATAATGAAGATGGTTCTGGAAAAGAACATGGCACTGAAGTGACTGCTGAAATGAAGGCAAAATACCAGAAAGGGCGGCAGAGTGTTTGGCAATATCTTCGTATGACCAGTATTGTCAATCCACACGCTGAAATTATATTTATTGACCCTGATGGAGAAAAGCATCATTGGACTCGGGTTACTGAACGGCTACCGACAAAGGTCGAAAGTATCAAGCCCCACCCCCATGGTATTGAATTAGGCCAATTACAACGAATGATTACTGAGTCAAACGACTTGAATTTGAACCATTTCTTACTCAATAATTTCTCCGGAGTTACAAATCGTGCTCGTAAAGAATTGTGTGAAGCAGCAGATATTGCAGGTACAAGAAAGATGAAGACTGTAAAAGGTGATGATATTCGCCATCTGTTAGAAGCCTTCCAAGGTGAACGATTATGCAACGGGTCGCCTGTTAAGTTACTCAAACCACCAACGAATTGTTTGTCGCCAATTGAAGAATTACTCATTAAGAAGGGTCTTTCCAAAACCATTGACTCCCGTTTCGTATCGACGCTGACTCGAGTCCCAAGTGTAACACAAGGAAATCCTTTCCAAATTGAAGTTGGATTGATTTTTGGAGGCGCAATGGCTGCAGATAAGCCGGTTGAAATTCTTCGGTTTGCTAACCGCGTCCCACTGATGTATCAGCAGGGTGGTTGCCTACTTACCAAAGCCATTGAGAGTGTTGATTGGCGCCAATATGGATTGGATCAAGCCGGTGGAAGAGGTGTACCAAAAGGACCTGCAGCGGTATTGGTTCATCTTGCCAGTACAAATGTTCAATTTACATCTGAAGCAAAGGAGGCTCTTGCCGACAATGCTGAAGTCATGGAAGAAGGAAGGAAAGCAATGCTCGAAATGGGCCGAGGCTTGAGAAAGCATTTGGAAAAGAAGAAGAAAATGGCGAAGACGAAGGAAAAGTTCGAACTCATCAATGACATTTTACCTGCTATCGCAAAGAAATCTGCTGAAATTCTTGAACGTCCTGTACCAGAGCTCTCTGGCTCAATCACCAAGATCATGTCCGCCGTTATTTCCGAAACCACAACAGAATGGAATAAGCAAACGAAGCAAACGGATGTTGAAATTATATTGTTCAATTATACAACCCGAGTGCGTGCCTACACAATACTTGCAACTTGGCCCGAAAAGTCGGGAGCAAAGATCGAGAACAATGAAACCGGTGGCCGGAAAGAAGCCCTGGGCGTATGGGCTTGGAAACTTGAATCATTACAACCTGGTGAAAAGAAAATAATTGCCTACAGTCTTACCGGATTAGAGCGCGGTGACTGGACGGAAACCGAAGTCTTGTTCCGAGGCTCCCAAGATGTCATTGGAGCGACAAAGATGGATGAGAAATTCCTTCAAGAAATTCGTCGTCAAGAACAAATCATGGAGGAGAGTGATGTTGATTCACAAGAGGCTGAACCTGGGAGTGAAGCGGTGGATGAGCCTGAAACTGTACCTGAAAAGAATGAAATTTCAGAAGTGCCTACAGAAGAAGGAGTTGAGCCTGCTGTCGCTCCGCCAGAAGGCCAGCGTACCCTCTTTGGAGGTGAAGTCTAATGTCTCGGACACGCACCGCAGAAGAAACAAAAACTGCAATGCATAAAGTCGTTGCAGAAATGTATGATCGAATCGTCAAAGGTGAACCGCCTACAATGACTCTACCGGTACGAACAAAAACCAACATTGGTTTTGATAAGAAACTCGGTGTATACAAATACGGAAAAAAGCAATCAGTGCGCGATGCAACAAGTCTTGGTTCAGCCAAGCAATTACTTCGGACATTACACGTCGTAGAATTCATCGAGGAAATGCTTGATGCTGGAAAATCTTCAACTCTGAGAGAAATGTACTATATTTCTGAAGGATGGGGAATGGGTAAATTCGGTAGTCAAAATGATTCCAATAACTTGGCAGAGGATTTGGAAATTGTAACGAAATGTTTGCGTGAAGATTTCAAATTACGTCCTGAAGAAGACGGTGCACGAATGATTGGAAATTTGACCCTGCGTGAACGAAATCGACGTGGTGAATGGATGCGAATCAATGCACGGGATGACGTCGGTGATTCAGGATATGGCGTACCATATAACGTGGAATTAGAGAAGATCGAACTGCTTGAGCATGACATTGATTTCATTATGGCAATCGAGACCGGTGGTATGTTTGACCGTTTGATTGAAAATGGATTTGATGAGCAGTATCGTTGTGGATTATTGCACCTCAAAGGACAACCTGCTCGTTCGACTCGACGAATCATGAAACGGATGAGTGAAGAATGGGATTTACCCGTTGTTGTCTTCCTTGACGGGGATCCGTGGTCCTTCCGTATCTTTGCTTCAATCGCATATGGTGCTATTAAAACTGCACATATTTCCGAATATTTGGCAACACCCTCAGCGACGTATCTCGGCATTACTGCCGATGATATTGTTGCGTATGAATTACCAAGTGACGATTTGTCAAAGAAAGATATTGAAGCATTGAATGCTGAACTCACCGATCCGAGATTTGCCGACAGTTGGTGGCAAGAACAAATCAACATGATGTTGGAGCTTGGAAAGAAAGCTGAGCAACAATCCTTGGCTAAATACGGTTTAGATTTCGTAACTGAAACCTACTTACCGGAAAAATTAGCCGAATTAGGATTGGCTTGACACGCGCAAGGATTCATTGAGGAAGAAGGTTGAGGACAGACCATGGCAGAGAGGGCATCGCAAAAGTCCCCTTGGGCTTCACGCTTGGCAATTCTAGGTGCTCTTTTCCTTGTCATTGGAGCAATTCTTATTTCTGCACAAAGTGAGACAATTGATTCGGTTTACGACCCTCGACAAATTTCCATCGCTCAAATTGAAGGAGAGGGGTCAGTCACTTTTGATGTTCAAAAGAATGGATGCTATATGGCAATTGTCTTGGATGGTAAGTCCGACATGGATGTCACATTAACCCCCATTGACGGTTCTGCTGCTGCATCTGAAGATCTTTCACCAAAATCTTGTTTTTCGGATTGGATTCCAATGGCTTCTGACGGGGAGGCTTTTGAAATTCATGAACAATGGATTGCTGGAGAAAGTGGTGAAATGCTTGCTCAAAGTACGTGTAATGAAGGATGTGAAGGTCAAACAGTTTGGCTGGTCCATATTGATAATTGGGGGTTAAAACTTTTCGAATCGAGTGGACTGATGTTTGGATTTGGCATCTGCTGCTTAGGTTTTCTTTTCCTCCCTGTTGCTGGGATTCTTGCATACTCAGCTCGGAGTAATGCGATTCATGGTACTCTAAGAGTAGTTGGCCAAGACGAGGAAACCCTTCAATCGTTCGAAAATCATGAAGAAATGTTGGCAGCATTACACGATGTGAACAGCCCAATATACATAGGCCCCAAGAAAGAAGACATCGGAGAAATCACGGAAAGTGAGGATGGATTTGTTGATGGTTCAAAGGATGTTATGCAAGGAACACTCATGACAACTGAACAAGTCTATGCTTTCATGAGAGGAGATGCGCCTGAAGTGGTTCACAAAGTCAGTGATCCTTTTGCTGATTCACCAACACCAGTCATAAAAGAAGTCGAACGCCCTGTTGCGAACATTACTGAAATTTCAGATTGGGACGCTGGAGGAATGAACGAAATTCAAAAACCCTCATCCCCATCTTCTCGACTAAAACAAAAGGAAACCAGAGAGAAAAAGGCTGATTCCAAAGATTGGTCGACTTGGGATGACTTGTGAAGAATTGATTGTATTGTATCACTTTCAAGTCACAGATGCCTTGTTTCTTCTGCAATTTTAACACTCATTGTTTCTACTGTATGCTTAATGAAAGGCTCGAATGGCAACCGTGACTCTACCTCTATGTGAGGCGTAAAGCGATTGTATTGAGCGACGGATTCAAAGGGTGCTTATGTCTAGGTAACTCCGAGTTGACCAGTGTGGAAGATATTGACACCGCCCTAACCCTGCTTCAAAACAAGCTACGTCGACAGATTCTCGAACGGTTAGTTCGTGAACCGCACTACCCTATGCAACTTGCTGATTTGCTCAATGTGAGTCAACAAGCAATCGTCAAACATTTACGTGAATTGGAACGTGGAAATTTTGTAACCAAAATGAAAGTAGCGAGTGAGAAAGGTGGACCTCCTCGGACCATTTACAGTGTACAACAGTCGATTTCTCTACGAATAGACCTCGGGCCAGACTTATTCCTTTGCGAACAACGAAGCCTACCAGCAGGAGGGCCGATGAGATTATCCAATCGTTTACCAGATACGACTGAGCATGTGGTTAAATCCGTCAGTGGACGCAAGAAAATCTCTGTTGGTGAAGGAATGGCTCATATTCAACATCTTAACAGCGTACTCGAAGGAATCGATGCTCAAAGAGATGCAGTTATCGCTTTACATCAGCATATTCGGAATCGTATATCGGCAGGAGTTGATGCCGACTTTGATCATTACCAACAACGGACCATGGTCCACAGCATTATCGAGGCGCCTGAACGGAAGTTAGACCTCACCGATTTACGCAGAGAATTACAACTTGGACAAACCGAAATGGCAACCTTACTCGATGAGGTCCGTAACCGGCTTGAACGCCAATTATCAGACCGTTCCGGGCATGTCATCGCTGTTCCAAACAACTCTGACCTCCGATTCTGGCTCGGTTCACTTCCTCGAAAGAAGGAGTGAAGTTTTACCGAATCAGGAGTCGTTACCGGCCAAGACCGATACAAGAGAAGATTGCTCAGCCTTTCGGTCCAAGACATCCTGTCGTCGTCCACGTCCAACGAGGTAAACCACGCCGAACAATGCGAGTGTCAAGAGAATCACTGCGAATGGAAGGGCCGTTTTACCGACGACTTCACCTGCAACGTCCAAAATGCCACCGGTTGATTGCAATTCATTCTCAACACGCTTGATGTTATCACTTTCTTGTGTTTCCACGATTGAATTCGAAGGATCAACAATCACATAGACGCCATGACTACCAGCAGATACTGGGTAGAGAAGAACTAATTCGATTTCCTTGTAATCTTCAGAATTATCAGGTGCAAGAAGAGCTCCAATGACTTGACGCATGACGATGTTTTCATCAGCGCATCCATTTTTCTTAATTTCATTAAGCGTATCAACATCGGAATTTGGATACTCACACAATATAATTTCAATATCAGTCGCATGTGTGTTTCCGTTGTTTTGCAGAACAACACGTATTGGGATGGTTGTATCAACATCACCTGTGAAGTCAGATGCGGTTACTTCAGAAATAACCAAGTTCGGAGCACGCAGTCGAAGTGTAACAATGAATTCATTCGTATCAAGATTCTCAGCAGCCCAAGATGGTGAATCATCGTGGTCGCCATCTTCGAGCATGTTGCCCATCTTTGAAACGACCTTGAGACCAATGCTACGAGTGTCGAGTTTTGCAGATGGTGCAATCTTCACAATAGCAACAACAGGATAAGTCGTGTAAGGGTCCATCATTGGCATGAAGTAACGCTCATCGGATTCGAGATAAACACAACGGTCGCTCAGATCTGCAAAGACTGTTGCAGGATCGATTGATGCGTCTTCGTCTCCAGTGACTGTGGCGATTGATGCAACCGTTTCACATTCTTCTTCGGTTGTCAAATCAGTTCCAATTTGCTTCACCAAGCGCCATTCGACAGCCCAGCCATCAAGTGCGCCCATTCCAGGCAACTCATTCCAAATCAATGCTTCACCATCACGGCTAGCAGTGTGATTGTTGAGGGTTGGCCAGTCAGGAACGTTTCCATTATTGGTGATGTTCAATTCGAAACGAACAATACGCCCAGGAGCCGATGTCTTGATGGCGTTATCGACTGTTGAATCCATGCTGATTTGCATGTCATAGAATTCCTGCACATAGACTGGAATAGTCTGTGTGTAGCGTAGTCGAGTAAGTCGGCCACTGGCATCAGGATATGATTCTTCAGAGAAGGTCTGGAAGACAACCATGTACACACCTGCTTCAACTTGATCTGGTACATTCATATCAATCTCGAAGATTTGGTCGGTATCACGGGACAGTTCCTTGAGTGTTTCACGAGGTACATCGATGTCCCAGATGACGTCGACGCCTGCTGGGTCAGTGACTCGAGCAAGACGGTAATCGAATCGATCAGGACCGTTACCAAGATTCATAACCGTGGTTGTTAGACTGACTTGTTGACCTGGATTCACTGGGAGGACTTCTTGTCCGTTCAGTGTCATCATGTCTTCATCAGCGATGTCGGCACTTGCAATCAAAGAGTACACGTGGTTGACATTGGTTGAGAGAATCTTAGAGGCTGAAATTCGCGGATATCCGTCGAGGTATGCTTTGAGAATCACAGCAGGTCCAAGACCAGCGGAGGCGCCCGTTGGAGCACAAACTTCTACGCCAACTTCGTACGTGACATATTCTGCACCAGGTGGAAGCGTCCAAGCTCTTGGTTCACTCATTTCAATTGAATTGCCACCAGGGGCATTAGAAAAGTCGAGGGTCAAAACCCAGTTGTCAACTCTCCATGCATCCATCGAAATGGTATCTGGTTTCGCATCAGGTGCACCTGGGGTGACGAAGACGAGATTGCCAGAATCGAAATTCTTAGTGACGTCAATTGGATAGGTTACACATTCTCCAGGGTCAACGTATTCACTGGTATCGAATATTTCCATGACGATATTTCCAGTTGAACGGATGGATACGAATACACCGAGTTCGAGAACGTCGTAGGTTCCTTTTTCGATAGACTTGATCGGTTCGCCTTCTGACCAACCTTTGAGATAAATCACAAACGCACCGGGATCTTCAGATGTAGGGACAAGAACTTCGAGGTTCTTCGTCACTGATTGTCCAGGGTCTAATTCAACACTGGTTGGGAAGTTAACAGCCCAGTTAAACGGTAAGAGCCATTCTTGTTGGCCTTCCAAGGTGTAAGGGTCCCAGAAGATAAATCGGTCATTGACGTTACCTGTATTGGTAATGGTTATTGAGAAAATCGCTGTCTGTCCTTGCTCAACATCTGCCATACTGTGCGAAGTATCGAGATTTATTCCGTGTACGACATCCATAAGCGTACGAGTGATGATGTCGGATTGGATCGCTGGATCTTTGTACGATTTCGCAGTTACAGTAATATCTGCAAGTTGGTCTGCATCAGCTTGGTAAACAGACGGGGCACGAATGCGCATGTAGAACCGGATATCTTCTCCACCTTCGAGGAAGATGGCCGTATCCGGCATGATGGTCGTGTGGTTGTCAGCAAAGAACAATGTCGCTGTCCAATTTTGAGGGACTCCAGAAATGTTGAGTCCGAATGTATCTGCGACGAGGTCTTTTGGACCAGGTGTCGAATTGTTCATTGTCATGTTGTAGATGGTTTGTTCTCCAGGTTCAATAACGTGGTAGAATGTTTCTCCATCTTGGAATTCAACATCGACTTGGCCGGTGAGAACGTGTGAATAACAAATCGTAAAGCGATTGTTATTGGCTTCTTCACTGCATTTGTTGGTATCAGACCAAGCAATATGCGCACCGCTGCCCAAATCATTGGAGAATGCTGGTGGCATTCCGATGCTTGGCTGGCTGCCAGAATTTGGACCAAGTTTGTTACTTGCCCACGAAGTGACTGCAACTGCGTCCCAAGGATCTAATGCAGTAATACCAGGTCCGGTAAGGTCGGTAGAATTCAAACGAGTGTAGAGGATTTCTTCATCGGCTGTTGCGTTTCCTGAATCAACCCAAGCGATGTGGATGTTGTTTTGATCATCGGTCAAAAGAGCAGGGAACACAGAGTTGCCGCCGTATGGGCGGTTACCAGGGATTCCAGAGTTGCCTTCAACGTTCGAGATTGGGGTGTCTTGGATTTTCTTAATTGCGTAAGTGGAAAGACCTTGATCTGCTCCATCCCAAGCACCTGCTCCTTGCAAGCGGAGTTTGGTGTAGAAGACTTCGTAATTGACGCCCTTTTCGAAACCATAGTTTCGGCCGTCCATCCAAGCAATGTGTGTGTTGCCTTTCATGTCCACGCCAATCGAAGGGTGGAAGGAATAAGCGTCATCGATGGTCACTCGAGTGTCGTTGACGACTACGAGGTGCCCGTCTGCGCCAGCACCGGTATCTTCGGCGTATGCACCGCCAACGATTGAGTGGCCGGTTGCGCCAGGTGTCCATGTAGGGTCGTTATTCATCTTGCCATAGGGGTCAAGAACAGACATGTAGATTTCACGGGAGTTGTTGGTCGAGATGTAGACCATTGCTTCGACCAGAAGGGCCATTGCGTTGCTACCGCCGGATCCCGACGGGAATTCGTAGGCTTGACCGCCTGCGTCAGAATTTCGGAGTGTATTGCCCGGGCAGTTACGGGTTGAAGTTGAAACAACACTGTTCGGGCATTGAACCAAGTCCATGAAGTGGGATTGGATGTTTCCAGCGCCACCGTAGCCTTGGCCGTAGAGGCCGACTGGAATGACACCAGCATTGATACAGTTATCGTGAGCCTCTTCGATAGAGGTCAAGTCATCTGCTTGTTGAGATGGGTCACCGTCTTTTGGTCCTTCATCAGAAACGGGGATGACAATCTTGGTTGCGTTCGGGTTCCACTTGTGGTCGTCTTGAGTTGGAGGGTTACCTGGAACGTTGCCAGATGCATCCTTCCAAGACAAACAAGCCCAGTTGCTTCCAGGGCCCCAATCTTCACCGGAGTATCCGGAATAGGTATTGCCGTTGTAAACAGTACCCGGCAACTTGCGAATTCCACCGGAATCGTCACCTGGGAATTGTCCGAGAGCGGTTGTTCGAGGGCCTGCGTTTTGGTTATATCCTGCACAGTTACCGGAGCTTGCTGCGCCAGGGAGTGTGTTTCCAAGACCGTAGATTGTTTCGTAAACGGTCATGTTTGCAGTTTCAAGCATTGGCTTAATGCCTTGGAAATATCCACCAGAAGCAAAGTTTCCGCCGTAAACTACTGTGCAGATATCTGCCCACTCGGAATACATCGAACCAGATGTGTCGACAATGAAGTTCAATTCGACCTTGCCACCACGGGTATCGTCCCAGGCGATTTGAACGTAATCGTTCGCATCGACAACGATGTCGGGGTGTCCTTTGTGCCCGATAATCGGTGTGAGTAAGGTGTCATCGAAATTCGTGATGACTGAGCCTGAACTAATGTCTGGGCTGAGCATGGTGTAGTAGATTTGAGGTTGGTTGAAGAAACGACCTAATTCATCATAGGAATCTTCCCAAGCAATGTGGACGCCGCCTTGACTGTCGATATCGATTGCTGGCCAATCGCGGTTTTGAGCACGGCTTGATACAACGTGATCGTTGATTGCAGAGAGGGTCCCGTCGTCAGAAGCGGAACCGTCCATTGCCGCTGCCCATGGGTTAAGGACGGTATAGACGATTTTATGTTGGCCTGACTTGTCAGCCCACACGACGTGCACTTTGTCATTATCGTCGACGACCATATCAGGATGCCAGATCTTGTGAAGGCCTGGATTTGTGATTTGAGTTGTATCAATCAATGTCTCGCCACGTGGAGAAATCATTGAATAGTAAAGATGGAGGTTGTTTCGAGCCCAAACGACGTGGACGTTTCCTTCGCTGTCGGAACCGACTGCTGTTTGTGTATCTGCCGAAGTTCCACCGTCGACGATTTGAATCGCATCGGTGATAACAACAGTATTTGCTGTGGCAGTAAGAGTTGTCAAGAACAACGTCGAAAGGACGGAGAGCAACATAATCGATACAAGGCTGACTGACTTTATTTTTTGACCCATAAATACACATCCAAGGTGATACTGAAGAAAAGCACACTCTCATGCTACTTAATAGCAACTCTTTCAAGTCATTTTTTTAATTCGGAAACGGAGTGCCGAAACCGAGGCATTAAGCCCATTCAGAAGGATCAAAACCAGAGCCAAAAGACATCTTTTCATCGAATTCAATTTCGTGATGTGTCGACTGGTCCGGACCTTCGTTTGACACTGGAGGGACATCTTTTCCTTCCTGTTTGGCTTTCACCCAATCATCGACCGGTCCGGGCTTTCCGACTCCGGGGCCGTGTGTGAATTTGATCTCATGAATTATTCCGAGCTTTGCGAGCCATAATCTTCTGAGGGTGTGCATAAATTCGTTCTTGGTTAAGCCATCAAACCAAAGAGGTAAACTCACATTGAAGGCTTGAAGAGGTCCGATTTTTTGATCTCCTTGGTGGCCCATGTGGATTCCCCAATCGACGCTGGTGCGTATCAATTGAAGACGAACATCGTGAATCCATTCCAACCATGTATCGTTATCTTCTTTCATGTGAGTCGCCATTTCCTTTTGTTGGCCTTCATCGACTCGGGTCATACTGGAAACGGCAACGAGGTCTCGACCTTTTGGAATGACCACGGCGAACATGTGGCCTTGAGGGCCCTGAGGATAACGAATGAGCAGATGAATTTCTGCGCGTGGATCTTTTTGCTCTTTTGCAACAAGTCGTTCTTGTTCGACCCATTTACGGATTTTGAGAATCGCTTCCTCACTCGCCATGAAGAGCCGAAGCACTCCTCTCGTTTGAAGAACACCCTTTTTGAAACCTTACAGTTTATCCATCTCAGCATGAAGGTTTTTCAATGCTCCGCGGAGATTTTGACGATTTGTTTTATTGAATCTCAAACGGCGAAGAGCACGTTGGAAGTCACACCAATCATCCCATAACAACGTCGATGTTCTTCCACTGAGCCAAAAAAACGGTGGAAGCGCGACGAGGAATGTACCCATTGCCGCAGTTACATGGAGAGAAGAGGACCCGTATATTGAATACCAATCGAAACCGATGAGCGATTCTACAGAGTCGTGATACATGTGTTCAATTCCTAATCCCCCAAGTGCCATGAAAGGCCAAAACATCAGAGAGCCAAACATTGCTGCGAGAAACTGGTACGAAGTTCGGGCATCGACTCCTTCATCGGTTGAATCTCCAAGAAGCCTTCCGATTGCAATCTGGGGAGTAAAACAAAACAGGAACATTGGTAATAAAGCCAAGAAGAAAGGCAATCGTACCAATTTCTGAATAATTCGCAGAGGGCGGACCTTGCGTAAATCAGTACCCGATGCATTGAGGTCTCGGCCATCCAATTGTTGTGCTTGTAATAATCCCGATACCGCTTTAGCGGGCTTGATGGCAGGACTTGTGATGACGGGTAATTCGGAATTATCAATTATTTTTTCATCCGATAATGGGGGTTGTAACAAGGTGCGGAAGACCCGGGCAGCTTCGACTTCTTGCTTCCATGAAAGAAGCGGTTGGTTGGCCCTTCTCGACTCGACATGGCCCAAAATATGGAGTGCGTTGTTTTCATCCCAATCATGCGCATTTGGAGTCATAGGTGTGAGTTGGAGTCGGAGAGCATCACGGAGAGCATAGACATTCTCAGCAGCAGGTTCAACCCAATTCCCTTTGGACACTGCTTCGACGAGGTCGTTTGGAATATCTTCTGCTTGAAGAGAGTGAGGTGGACCGTATTCAATCCACACATCTGTTCGGAAATGATCCCGTCTCCTGAAATGTAAGCCGGTTGGAATCACTGCTGGAATTGGTTTACCCTCTGATTTCGCAATGGCTGCTGCTGCAAAAACGGTACGGAATGGTCCTGTTCTAAAGCGAAGCATCGATGAATCATTGTGGCTGGTGCCTTCGGGAAACAGCACACATCCGAAGCCTGCGGAAATTCCTTGGGCCAGCATCAAAAGAGAACGGCCATTGATTTGTGTCGCTTCTTCCTCACTGCACCCGCCTCGTAAAAGTTCTGCTTTACGGACGACTGGTTGTACTGCCAATTTCCGAGTCCACCACCCGAGGAAGGGCCGGGTTACCAAATCATGACGGCCCCCCATTACGAAATTATTCGGATGTTTTAGTACAATTTGCAGTGGATCCATGAGACCGTTCGTGTGCCATGCACAACAGAGATTACCGCGGTCAAGAGGTAAGGTTTCGGTACCTGTGACTTCACTGGTTCGGAACTGAACTGCAAGGATTCGGCGAGCAATCCAAAAAGCAATGTTCGACCAAACAAAGGAGCCCGGGGTATTGCCGTCGAAAGATGGCATTGGCGTTGATAATAATTTATCCATTTTCATCTTCGTTGCCGACTTTGAGAGTACTGGCAAATCTTCACCGTGATGATCTGTATTCGTTGAGTCTTGTGAATTCGTCAAAGTATCACCTCTTGGAGATTCGAAGAAAGGGCGTGTAAGGCGTCATGGTCTGCTTCCTCGCCCATCGGTGGAGCATGTGGCCACATAGCCTGTAAGGTAGAGCCACCATCGCCTGAATGGCGGGGAATGACATGCGCATGGACGTGCGGAACTTCTTGACCTGCTAATGGGCCATCGTGGATACATACGGTGAAATCTTCTGTTTCAAAATGCTTGGAAAGGATACGTTGTACTTCAACTACGCCGGCAAATAAAGCATCTCTCGAAGCTGGAGAAAGTTCGGAAAGGCGTTGCACGCTTTGCTTTGGAATGACCAGTGTGTGGCCTTCCCGGCGCGGGAAGATGTCCAAGAATGAATACCACAATTCATCTTCAGCAACTTTGTGTGAGGGGAGGCTTCCCTCTACGATTCGGTCGAACAAGGTGGGCTCAGCCATAGCCTCGCTAAATGGCATCCCTTTTCAGTAGTTCACCAAAATCTCGATGATTTAGAATTATTGGGGGGGTAAAATCCAATTTCCGGTCTTACTCTTACGGAGAGCCAATGTTTTCACATCTCCAGTTTGATTTACGGTATAGTGTGTCAAGTGCTCGTCGTTTGATTCTGCAAAGTCATCGCGGTGATGGCACCCACGTGATTCGCTTCGAGCGAGGGCTGCTTGGGTAGAAGCGAGGGTGAGGCGGGCTGATGCCTGTGCGCGTGCTATTTCCACGATGTTTGTGTTTGCAATCAAAGAGGATTGGTCGGCGTGAATAGATTCTGCAAGAATTCCTGCGGATTCTAATGATTCAATTGCTGATTCAAGACCTGCTGCAGTACGATTGAAACCGAGCGCACTTTGGACTGTGTCTCGGATTTTCGAAACAACATGGCCCACACGTACAACGCCCTCTTCATCATGCTCTGAAACAGCAGCATGGTCTGCTTGGGCGGATTGTTCTGCATCGTGAGCGAGGTGGGCGTTGGAAAACTTACGCTTTTGAACCCAGGCGCCTGCGTGAATTCCAGCGGCTGCGCCACCAAGTAGAGCATCGAGCATTTGGTTACCTGGCAAAAGGTCTGCGCCATGGAATCCTGAGCATGATGCATCACCGGCAGCATACAACCCGGTGAACCAGCGAGACCAAGAAGAAAGAATTGCACGCCCAAATTCATCGACAGATATTCCACCGATTGTCGAATATGGGCGGACCTCTACGGCGATAGTTTGTCGATTCAAATCGACACCAGTTCGTTGTTTGACACTGCGGAACACTGCCTCCCACCACTTGGAAGAGTCGCCCAAGTCTCGGGCGTCGAGGACCGGTTGGAAGGCCTTTGAAACAGATTGGCACATTGCGTCTAATCCGCCTTCGCCGATTTCTAAATCATTCCCATTTGCTTCATGTAATGTTGCGCCATCATGGAGAAGGCCAAGTGGCAAAATCATGTTGGTATCTTTAATTCCAAGAGGTGTGTGAGCGATAAATTCTAAATCGCGCAATGAAACTCCAGCACGGAGTGCAAGATCAAGACCGAGGCCAACTGCTCCATGGCTGAAGGCGCCTTCGAATCCTCCATCTGCAAGGATGACTGCTTTGGCTTGCAATGCAACGATACGGCCATTGACCAAATCAACCACCGTCATTCCACTAACGGATTGATTGGTGTGAATCAAAGAAAGTGGTAGATGGTCTCCACGGCGTATTACGCCATGTCGCATGCACTGTTCTTCAAGGATTTGTTGGATTTCTCGACCGGTTGCATCGCCCGCATCTGTATTACGAGTCATGCCATGGCCTGGTGCTTTTCGAGTCAGTGGAATTCCGTGTGCATCGCGCCGGAAATTTACCCCCCAGCGCTCAAGCAAATCCACTTGTCGCGTTGCATCTGCTGTTCGAGATGCGACAATATCTTGGTCGTTCAAGTACACACCTGCACGAATCGTATCTTCACGATGGCCACGATTATTCGATTCTTGAAGTGGTGCTGCAAGCCCGTCTTGAGCGAGATGAGTGGCACTACCAAGTGCGTTCACTGAAAGAACGAGAGTTGTAGCTCCTTGCTTTGCAGCCTCTGCTGCTGAACGGAGGGCCGCGGGCCCGTCGCCTAGTACGATGACATCCCATGCTTCCAAGGTCCCACATCCGGTAATTTCACCCAAGTGCACCCCATCCATAAGCAACGCGCTTAAGCGGCCTCCAGAAATAGAAGCGGTTGAAGGGGTGGAAATGATATCAGTTGGTAACTTCCTCGCCAAAAAGAAGCTTTGGCAAAGGCAACTCGCCATGCCGTCGGGCGGCCTCTAATTTCCGGATTCTGGTTTGGGTTTGACTCCCTGCGCTTCGTTGAACCATTGTTCGAATAACTTGAGACTCTAATACAATCCCATCATCATCTCGAAGAATGACTTGGACATCGGCAGGACCATTGAAACTTCTTGGCCATGCCACGCCGATCCAAAGAACAACACCGCGCTCAAGATACCGAGGCATCCAATCCAGAGCATCGTCATCCGTTGGATGTGACAGCAGCACTGAACTTTGAGGAGGTGGGCATGCACTCAATTCGAAACGATGGTCACGCGTTTCAGGTTCACCGTTAGGCGTCAAAACTTCAACTCGGACATGCCGAGATTCGAATGTTTGATTGTTGAGGACAATGAACAGGTTGCCTGAACCTTCGTAGCAGTTTTCATCCAAAGCCACATCCATCCGCCATTCTGCCCGAAGCATAGGCGGAGTGCCTGCAAGGAGGTCATTCTGTAATCGATCAAGCAACAAAAAGGCTTCCGGTTGCCACCCCCTTGAATGTGCAAGAAGGCGTTGAATTGTTCTCCAATTAAATCGCGCTTCATTGTCGAGAAGAAGAGATTTAAATCGTTTTTCGATGATGAAGGATTTTAATTCATCATAGGCCTTTTCCGTACTTAACTCCTGCTCCAAATGCAGATGTAGAATATAGAGGAGACGTTCGAGTGCCTGTTTCGTGATGTGGCCTGGAATCAAAGCTTTGCGAAATTCTATTTGCCAGGTCTCCCATTCTAGAAAAAGATCAGGATCTAGATGAGCAACCAGTAAATCTCCTAAAACGCTCCCTAATTGTGTTGGGTGGTGAGTTGGGGCATGAAAAACAATAGAGGGAAATGGGTCGCCAAGTTGACGGATAAAACCGTACGAGAAAATACCGTGGAAAGATTGAGCAATCCCAAGTGTCATCGCCACGAGAAGAGCGAGATTCCATGCGAGTGAATTCGGAGTAACTGCTGAAGCAAGTATGAGTAACGTCACTGTTGAGGCTGAAAGCAATCCCAATACTGCATTATTTCGGCGTTGGTCGCTCAGACTTTCGATGATTCTATCCATCCCCGGTTGGGCTCGCAATACGTGTGTTTTACCTCCAGAAACGCCACCTTGCTCCCGTAGTGAAATACGGGCTTGCATAGCCTGCCATGCTGATTCTCCAGCAATCACAGTCGGGCCAGCAGAAATCAGAGCAAATGGAATCAATATGAAAATAAGTCCGTTAGCCGATTCGATTAAAGGGGAATAAAGGACACTCACAAAGGCGAACATGGCGAGAAAAAAACCATTCAATGTTCGCCAAATCATGAGGAGCGGGTTTCGGGCAATACGCCCCGCAAGAAGACGTCGTCGCTCGAGTATAGCCCATTGTTCCCGGGTGTTTTCAATAGGATCTTCTGAATATTCAAATCCTTCACCGTAGGGGTCGGGTAGAGGAATATACGCTTCAGAACTGGTCGCTCCCTCCCTGCCTGATGTCATGATGCTCATGTCAAGACGGGGGCTCTTTCGATTTGGCTCTTGCCTTCAAACATAACAAGGTACGAGTGAAAATGTACGGGCGTGCCAGGATTTGAACCCGGGATCTTCGGCTTAGGAGGCCAACGCATTATCCAGCTGTGCTACACGCCCAACCGGCCCAGTGGACCGGGTGTCAAGACGCTTTCGCAACGTTCATCCTTTGCCCTATTTCAGCAACTTGAAACAAAAACTGTTCCAATTCAATTCTTCCTTGCATCGAACGGTGGAGAGCGACATCACAAACAGAAAGTGCGAGTAGAATTTCTGCGAGAACATCTTCGCCAAGGTGGAAGCGGCCTTCGGTCAGCACATGATGGAAATTGACCACGATGTCTTCTGCTTCAAGGCTATTTTCAGCCATGACTTGATCGAGTAGCCCCATTGCTCCTTTGAGGACGCGTTTGTTTTTGTTGCCTTCTTTCTCCCACCGCCAATCGTGAACACGGTTGCGCAATGCTTCCTCGAGAACATGTTGTACTTCACGTAAGGAAGTTGAGGCCAATAGATTTTGCAAATTTTTCCGGTCTCCAAGTAACTCCCGTAAAGCAAGCAATTCAGTAATGAAAATCGCCTTACGAATATTTCCAGACGAAACATGTGAGATGTCGCCAATGATGCCCCGGACGGGTGAAAGGTTCTCTTGTTCTACGATTTCGAGAAGCCGGCGTTCGATTTCTGAACGTGGAATTTTTGGAAGGCGGATATGTTGTGTCCGGCTTCGTAAAGCCTCAATGATTCGCGAAGGTGTATGGGCTGTGAAGATAAAACGTGCACTGCCACTGCTCACCTCCATCATCCTACGCAAATAGGATTGGCGGATTGTGCCGAGGTAATCGGCATCTTCGATAACAATTAAACGTGACACTGGAGCCCTTTCCCCTGTAGTGTGAGTGCATTCTTTACCAGCTGGAGGGGGGGTGTTAGCAGCCGTTGTAGAAAAATTATGATCAAACGCATCAAGGCTTGTTCGGCCGGCAAGTGTGTCATCCGAACCGCTCCCTTCTGGGCGAAGGAATTCTTCGAATTTTGCCATGGCCCCTGATGTACGTGCAAGGTCACGGGCTTGGAGGATGTGCGTTCGTGCTTCCCACGTTGGACCGAGAACTTGTCGAGCCAGAAGACGCCACGCTGCAGTTTTTCCAACTCCCGCTGGACCTGAAAGAAGAAGATGCGGCGGATTTGCCTGAAGTGAAGTATGTTGGAGGCTCGCCTGGACCGGCTCTGGAAGCAATAAATCCTCAAACAAAAGAGGTGCTTTCTCTGCGAGCCAAGATGACATGGAATCACTCTTATTGCCAGAGGTCTTTCAACCCTGCGCGGAGGTCGTGTGATGTGAAATCACTCGGCTTTGATCGTTTTGTTGCCTTGGCGGCGTAACTTCATGAATATACGGGAACCACACGCTTTGCAACTGATTCCGTTGCGTTCACGGTGGAACGATTCAAGGTTTCCGCAGACAGCGCATTTGTAATCAACGAGTTCAACCATAGTATTCGACTCCATTCAACGCGACCCACCACCCTTTCTTGAAGGTGTCCCTTGGAACAAGTGTCGGTCAGGTGTTGAAAACGGCTCACTGGCCAGCGAGAAGGGCCGGCACCATGCGAATGTGTTGAGCTGTGCTCAAATCAGTACTTGCAAGGGCATCAGTAGCGACCATGCAATTGTCAACAAAGACCCAAGAACCGGATTGTTGCCTCGCTTGTTCGACAATTTCGGTCTTGGTCATCTCGACGGTGCTGTGTCCGGTGGCGTCGGCTATTTCCACAGTGTACGTTTGTTCTTTACCTGCTTGAAGGGCAGGAACCATACGGATGTGTTGGGCTGCATCAAAGTCTGTGTTCGCAAGATCTTCTGAAGCAACCATTCGGTTGTCAACAAAAACCCAGCTGCCTTGACTCTTGGCGGCTTGGTCGATAAGGGCGGTCTTGGTCATCTCGACAACACTGTGTCCAGTGGCATCGGCTATTTCTACGGTATACGTTTTCTCAGTCATGGGGTTCACTTCAAAAATTGAATACCCCAACAGTATATCAAGAAAATGAAGAAATGGAGGTCGGGTGAAAAGGAAAAGTGCATCTGGGTAACTATGGATGCATGGCTCATCACCTTCCTCTGTGGCTGCATAATAGTGCTCGGCCTAAGCCTCCTCCTCATCCCTTCACTGTATGTTACTCTCCCATCATCTGAAGTCATGGTTCGCTACGATAACCAAAACATCGAAGCGATGGGGGCTAAAGCAAATGCAAGGGCGGTGGCTGAAGCAAAATTGTCGAAGGATTTGTTAAATGAGTTTTTACAACGATTGGATGAGATCTAAACCCATGGCAGTTGCAAAAGTCAGGTATTAAACTCGAGCCATCAATCCAAGTGAGAGTGGAATTGGGGAGAGGAATCTTTGATGAATCGCCGAGTCAATATGACATCTGCGCAAATGATGTTGAAGGAGCGTCAATGGTGCTGAGCGAGGAAGAAGGCCCTGGCGGAAATCCTGAATCACCTCAAGCATTTCTTGGCGTTCGTTCTTGCTTAAGTTACTGGACAGTTTACCCAATACGCGTTCCATTGCATGAGCAATTGGTCCGCTTTTGGTCAGTACGTTAAGTGATTTTTGCGCTTCTGTCATGTAAGCAAGGGCAACGGCTTCAGGCCGGTCACCGTTGTCGAAGCCTTTTGCAATGAGGCGCCCAAGTCTGCGCTTGCCATCAGGTGAGCGACTCAAGAGGAAGAGTTTGTTGACATTATGAAATTCCATAATTGCCTTAGCAGTCCATCCTTTGAGGCCTTCTTGATACCAAAGTGAAAAGAAATGTACGCGGGCAAGATAATGTTCTGCTTGGCGTGCATCGGTCAATCGACCTTCTTCGATTACAGGAATATGTGGGTAAAGAGTTGTGAAGACCTTAGCAAACATACCCATCCCATCGCGGGTTGCTTGCACATGCCCTTCACGGTAGACCTTCACGCGTTCAAGACCGCAACTCGGGGAGTCCTTCTTGAATACGAAACCGCAGATTCCTGATTCAACGAGTGCATCAGCTTGGAGTTGTGCGTATTCAATCATTGGAGAAGTAAAATCGTCACCGTTTTTTGGATTAACCAGGCGGATTGATTCTCCATTGTTGACCAGCCGAATCGTTGGGCGGGGTGTGCCCATTCCGATCCCAACTTCGGGGCAAACACCCATCAATTCAAAATGCCCGTTCCACTTTCGTGTCAAGGCTCTGAACTCAGCAGCATCGCCGTTGTAGCGAACTTTTTCCCCGAGTAAACATGCAGAAACTGCAAGTTTGGGTTTGTGTTCCATGGCTTCGTGTCATCGAATCAGTATATCAAGAAATGTTTATCAACACAGAAAAAGAAGAGAGTAGGCGCCCACTCCGAGAATTGAACTCGGGTCGCAGGAATGACAATCCTGCATGATAACCTCTACACCAA